>SXGS01130730.1_pt1 | contig 14524 bp, 13 predicted proteins | sample 3174681 | NCBI WGS metagenome assembly SXGS01 (sample SAMN11356861, study PRJNA531348) | freshwater metagenome | isolation source: freshwater sample F1-80 | place: China: Fuxian Lake, Yuxi | collected 2017-12-25
CTTGTGTCGATCAGCGCATATTGAAACACCCATCCCACCCCTGTCGCGTCCGGGCCGAGTTCGGTCGTCACGCCCTGGGGCAGCCTGGGCAGGACGCTCGAAAGGTACTCAAGAGTGCGCGAACGCGCCCAGTAGATGTCCGCGCCTACTTCGAAGATGATGTAGACGAAGGAATACCCAAAGTCGGAGAAGCCGCGCACGTTCCTGACTTTGGGCGCGCCCAGCATCGCGGTAACGATCGGGTAGGTGACCTGATCCTCCATGATATCCGGGCTGCGCTCCCAGCGAGAGTAGACGATCACCTGGGTGTCGCTCAGGTCGGGAATCGCATCGAGCGGAACGTTGACCATTGACCACACGCCCGCCGCCACCGCAAACGCAACAAGAGCAAATACCAGGAACCGGTTATTTCCGGAGAATTCGATCACGCGGTCAATCATGCCCGGATCCCCGCTTCAACTGGCTTTCGGAATCCAACAGGAAGTTGCCGGAGGTGACCACTCGCTCCCCGGCCTTCAAGCCGCTGCGGATTTCGACGCGGCCGCCGATTCGCTCACCTGTCTCGACCTGACGGATTTCGAGGGAACCTTCGCCTCGATCGATGAACACGGTTTGCCGGAGTCCCGTGTCGAGTACGGCTTCAGCCGGGACGGTGACGCTGCGGGGTGTTGCGGTTCGGAACTCCACGTCCACAAACATATCGGGCTTCAGCGCGATGTCCGGATTCGGCGTGTCCAAACGAACTTTGAGCGTGCGCGTCTCCGGGTCCACCTGAGGCAGGACGTAACTCACGACGGCGCGGAGCGCGCGGCCGCTGAATGGAATTGTGACCGTCGCCGCCTGACCGATGCGCACGGCGCCGGTCTCGGATTCGAACACGTCAGCGACAATCCAGACGTTGCTCAGGTCCGCGATTGCGTAAAGCTCCGTCTCGGGCGTCACTCGCTGTTTCGGAAACGCATTGCGCGAAATGACGAAGCCTCCAGCCGGTGCAAACAGCGTGATGTTGCGGACCGGCTTACGGCTGCGCGCCAGTTCTTCAATCTGCGCTTCACTCAAGTCCCAAAGCTCCAGCCGTCCGCGCGCGGCTTCGAGCAGCGAATCGGCATGTTCCCTCGCCGCATGCAACGTGCTGGATTTCATCATCTCCCTGCTCTTCAGCGCAAGCACGTACTCTTGTTGTGTAGCCAGCATCTCCGGACTGTAGATGGTGAGCATCCGCGAGCCCTTTTCCACGGCCTTGCCGATGAAATCGACGAACACTTCGTCGATCCAGCCTTCGACGCGCGAATGCAGGCGTGACATCCGTGTTTCGTCAACCGCGATCCTGCCCGTGGTCCGAAACGTCCGCTCGCCCGATGCGAGTTCGGCCGTGCTGTATCTGATTCCGATAAGCCGCTGTTTCTCCGCGCTGATCTGAAGCGTGTCTCCCGGGGCGGTGAGGGGAGCCTCACCACGCCCATGCCCGTGGGGCGCCGCGGCGCCGGCCTCCTCAAAGACGGGTTCGAGCCTCATCCCGCAGTCCGGAGCGTTGCCGGGCTTGTCTGAACGGTACGCGGGATGCATGGGATCGACGTAGTAAAGCACGCGCCTCGCAGGCTTCTCCGCGCCGGCCTCCTCAAAGACGGGTTCGAGCTTCATCCCGCAGTCCGGAGCGTTGCCAGGCTTGTCCGAGCGGTACGCGGGATGCATGGGGTCCACGTAGTAGAGCACCCGCCGCGCAGGCTTGTCGCCGACGCGCCGTGCCAACCGCCCACAACCGCCGCCCGCGGCAAACGCCAGCGCGATTGTCACGACTGTGAGCACAACTCGTGCCGGTATCATCGCTCGATCACCTCCGTGCCGCTCATTTCTTCGAGGCGGCTCATCGCCACGCGCAGCTTCTCCATCTCGTCGTGATAGCTGAGCTCGAATTCGAGCACCGCCATGTAGTTCATAAGCACCGAAAGAAAATCCACACCGCCGGTTTCGTAAGACGCGAGCGACGATTCAAGCGTCAGCCGCGCCTGCGGAATCACTGTCGTTGAGTACAACTTTAAGAGCCGCGCCGCCGTTTCGGCGGCGGCATGTTCGTCGGCGATTCGGAACTCCAGGTCCTTCGACACGGCTTCGTAGGCCCGGCGCGACCCGGTCAGACCGTAAGACTTCTCCGCCAACTCCGCCCGCTGCCTGCCGCGTCGCAAAGGAATTTTGATGTCGGCGCGGAACATGTACATGTCAGGCATGCTCCCCATGTTGAAATAGCCGCCCGTCAGCATGTAATCCGGATAGACGCTTTTCCGCGCCAGATTCACCGCGAGTTCCGCGCGTTCGATCATCTTCTCTTCGCGTCGCAACGCCGGAGCCCTCTTGCGGGCGTGAGCGAGCAGCGTTTCGAGAGCAGGGACGACTTCCGGCAGCGGGGTGTTGGCGGGTTTTGGCACGGCCGCTCCCACGCGGCGGTTCAGGAGACTGTTGATTTCCGCTTCCTTCGAACGCCGCTCCCGCTCGATCTGAGAGATCCTCGTTTCCAGGATCGACAACTGTGTCTGAGCCTTCAACACGTCCTGCTGCATCGCCCGGCCAGCGGAGTAGCGAATCCCGGTAATCCCTAAGAGCATTGTGAGAAGGTCCCGGCTGCGAACCAGAACGCCTTCCGCTTCGTACGCGTGATGCAGCCCGTGGTAGGCCTGCTTGACTCGCGTCGAGACAGCGAGCCGGGCCGACAGGTAGTCCTGGAAAGCAGCTTCCGCTTCCTTTGACGCGACCGCGGCGCGCAGCCTGAGCTTTCCGGGATACGGAAGCTCCTGTGACACCATCACTCCGGCATTCGATGTAGGCTCACGCCCGATTCCCGCGAACGGCCGCGGACTGCCGTTGCTGTTATAGCCGATCGAGACGGAGGGATCGGGCAAGCCGTTCTCCTGACGCGGCCGCTGGCTCAGCGCCTCATAGCGCTTCTGCGCAGCCCGAATTTCGGGGCTTCGCTCAAGCGCTTCCGCGACAATTGTCTTGAGATCCAGTTCTTCGCCCCACGCTGCGCGTTCGAGCGCAAGAAGCGTGAGCGATAGCTTCATGAAACGCATCTGTCTTCCTTCCTTGATGTGGAGCAGTCACGAACCCACACTTCGGGGAAGGGCTAGATGCGAATGGCGGAATTGAGAAGGTACAAACAGGGGGGAGAACAGCCGCCTGATGCCGTGGAAGATACTCTGGCGAAACTCTCCGCCGTCTCAGGCAGCGTTACCGAAGCCAGGATTTCCGAAACCATGCGTGGTGAGCCCAGATCGGATGGCACGGGGCTCGCCGAGGCCGCGCGGCTCATGTTAACGAGTTGCGCCGCGCAGTCCTTGTGGTCGGATCTGGCGGGGCTTGGCCTCTCGCATCTACCGGCGGGTGAACAGCAGCGCCCCGAATCCGCCTTGCGCACCGGCACATTGCAAGGAGTGCAGCCACCTATTGTCGCCGCCAGCAACGCGAGTGCCAAGAGGACGCGAGCCATGAACATCACTCCAACTCTATGTTACAGCCAAAGACCGAGCAATTCAGGCACCGTTCCGCGCAAGACGCTTCAGCGTGTCGACATCTTTCCGATCGGCCCCTTCGTCCGATGGCGTTTCCAGGATGAACGGCTTCTCCCGCAGGTTCGGATGCGTGAGGATTCGCGCGAAGCCAGCCTCGCCGATTTTCCCGGCGCCGATATTCTCATGCCTATCCAGGTGGGATCCCAAGCCGCCCTTGGAATCATTCGCATGGATCACCCTCACTTCGCCCAATCCGAGAATGTTCTCCGCATCCTCCAGCGTCTTCGCGAGGCCCGCCGCGTTAGCCACGTCGAATCCGGAAGCCAGAAGGTGGCATGTATCGAGGCAGTATCCGATGGGGACATCGCACCGGGGCTGTGTCAAATCGCGCAGCACGCGCAGTTCTTCTAAACGGGACCCGATCTGCGCGCCCGATCCCACTGTATTCTCAAGCAGAACCGTGACACGCCTGCCTGCGAAGCCGGCGGCGGCTTCGACGAAGCCTTCCACGAAAGCCGCCATTCCCTGGCCCAACTCCTGTCCCTTGTAGTTGCCGGGGTGAAGTACCAGAAGCTCCGCGCCGATGGTATCCGCACGCTCCAGTTCCCCTCGAAAAGAAGCGATCGAATTCGCCCTCACGCCGTCATCTACCGCTGCCAGATTCACCAGATAGTTGACGTGAATCACCAGTGGCGAGAGATCGAACTTCACCCGGGCCCGCTCCAACAGCCGCACCTCCGAGGGAACCGGTTTCGACGCCCGCCACATCCGAGGACTGGAAGAAAAAATCTGGAACGTGTTCGCTCCGAGAGCCGCGGCCTTTAGCGCAGCGTTCTCCAAAGACCCGGCGGTGGAAGTATGAATACCGATTCGCAAGGGTTCCATCGTAGCATTTAAGTAGTGACAAGACCGATCGCCGCGTGCCTGGCCGCGGGTCTCCTGTTCCGCGCCGCCGCCCAGGTTGCCGAAAACGCGCCTGCCGCCAAGGCGTCGGATTCTCAAAAGCGGGTCGAACTCAATATTCTGGGGACCACAGACGCGGCCGCGGGAGAGAGCCGCCGGAACGAAAACATCCAGTTCAACCTTGTCGACAACAACGCGCTTAAGGAGCTTAACGTTCGTCTGGGAACAACGGCTACCATTCAGCGCGAGTTCCTTCCGGAGCGGAACTATTTTGGTGCGGAGTTCGGCAATCCGCCCTCATCGCCAATCCATCTCCCCGCTGTCAAGCGATCGGGCATTCACGGCACGTTCTACGAAACTCATCAAAACAGCGTATTCAGCGCGCGTTCATTCTTTCAGGCCGGCAGCGTCAGGCCCGCCCACGAGAACGACTTTGGTTTCACGTTCGGGGCTCCGCTGGGCAACACTTCCGAGCGAACGTCTCTCTATTTTGAAGGCAGCCAGCAGAAACTGCGTGGAAGCGTGAATGGCAACGTACTGGTGCCTCGCGAGGATGAGCGCACACCGCTTTCCCCGGACCCCGCCGTTCGTGGCCTTATCGCGCGTTTCCTGGCGGCGTATCCCTCCGAGCTGCCGAACCGTACCGATGTCAACGCACGCGCGTTAAACACCAACGCGATTCAATCCATCGACAACAACAATGGCGCTATTCGTCTCGATCACCGCTCCGGCGTACGCGACCGCGTGACGCTTCATTACCAATTCATCTCGCAGGCGGTAGACGCATTTCAACTTGTCTCTGGTCAGAATCCCGATACCGATACCCGCTCGCACAGAGCGCGGGCCACCTGGAGCCGCCAGTGGAACCCGGCGCTGACCACCGACCTTTCGGCCGGTTTTGAGCGGATCGGCTCCTTCCTCCGACCGGAGCCGGGCGCGGTTGGGCCCATGATTTCCATAGCCGGTCTTGAAACGCTCGGCCCCCTGGCGATCATCCCGATCCGCCGCGCGCAAAATCTGTTTCGATATGCGGGTCACGCGCGCCGCACCGCCGGAAATCACACCTGGACGTTTGGCTTTGGAGTTCTCCGCCGTCAGCTCAACGGTCAGGAGACGGACGCCCACCGCGGCGTCTTCTCTTTTGCCTTCGATTTCGGGCGCGATGCTATCACCAACTTCCGCCTCGGCGCGCCCACGCAGTACATCGTTTCAGTGGGAGACGTGCACAGGGGCTTTCGCAACTGGGACACACAGTTTTACGCGGGCGACAGTTGGAAACTTCGGCCGGACCTTACCGTCACCTGCGGCCTCCGTTACCAGCCCGTATCGAGTCCTCGCGAGGCGAACGGTCTCAACCGGATTCCTTACGATTGCGATTGCAACAACGCCGCTCCCGCGCTGGGGATTGCGTGGAAGGCCCCGCGCCGCTCAGGGATCATTCGCGTGGGTTACGGACTACACTACGGCGAAATCTTCCCGGTGACGTTTCAGCAGGTACGGTTCAGTCCTCCAGGAAGCGTGAAGGTTGTGGTTCTGGCGCCGGGTCTGACGAACCCACTTAGCGGCCTGACGCAAAGCGGGGGAGTTCCGAACGCGCTCGGCAACCTTTACCTGCTCGACCCGGCTCTCTCCACACCTTACTCGCACCAGTATCATTTCAGTTGGGAACCGGAGTTGTCTTCCAGATGGAAGCTTCAATTCGGCTATGTCGGCAGCCGTTCTCACAAGCTGCTGAGCATGTGGTATCTCAATCGCGCTCATGCCGTAGCGGGAATTCCGCAAACAACGGCGACAATAAATCAGCGGCGGCCGGATCCCACTCATGCCGAGACGCGCTGGGTGGTGAACGGATCGCGCGGTTATTTCGACGCAGCGCGCGTCTCTCTTATACTTCCGCGGTGGCGCGGGCTGTCGATTGATGGCGCATGGTGGCTGAGCAAGGCCATGGACCTCGGCAGCAGCTACACCAACACAGCCTATGACCAGGATTCGCGGCTCGGCCGAAGCCAGTCAGAATTTGAAACCCAGAAGGACATGAAGGCCGTCAGTTCCTTTGACCAGTCCCGCTCTTTCCTGTTGCGCGGCTCCTACACTTTGAGCAAGTGGAGCGTTTCAGCGGTGGTGCTCTCAAAGACGGGCATTCCGTTCAACGTCGGCGCCGGTTCGGACGGCCCGGGATTCGGTAATGTGGATGGCAACGGCGGCGACCGCCCGAACCTGCTGGATGCCTCCATCCTCGGCCGCACCTTCGGCAATCCGGATACTTCGCGCGCCCGCCTGCCGCGATCGGCGTTCGCATTCATGAATCCTGCCGACGACCGTGGCAATCTGGGCCGCAATGTCTTCCGAAGAGGTGGCATTAGCAACGTGAACGCGGCGGTTGCGCGCTCGTTCGCCATCCACGCCGGACAGACGCTACTGTTCCGCGCGGAATCGATCAACCTGCTCAACACGCCGCAGTTCGCAGAGCCCGGTATCGACCTGACCAACGCCAACTTCGGACAGATCACCAATACGCTCAACGACGGCCGCGTTTTTCGCTTCATGCTGCAGTTGGCGTGGTGAAGAGTCCGTCCGTAGACGCTCTCCGACGGCATGCGTTCATGGAACTGCTGAAGATAGTCCTTGTCCCGCAACTTGGCCGGGGGTTGAATGGACGCAGCCAAGTATCACCGAACACGTAAAGGGTGGCGTCGCGATAGCCGGGCAGCGCTTCGTTAACGGAGTGCCCGCCTATCATACGGAGTGCTCGCCTATCATGGGGCGCGTATGTCCAGGCACCCACCGCGTACGGCCGCTCCTACAGCATCTTGTCGATGCTTGCCGGATGCGCCGTAACCCAGGACTTGACGGCAGCGGGATCGGACAGACTTCACAAATGGCGCTTTCCGCAGGCGACAAACCCGGCCCCAGGAAATTCTATCGCCTATCGGTCAGGGAAGCATGGGAGGGGTGTACGAGGCCCGCGACACACGCGGCTGGATCGTATTGCTGCTCGCAGAGTCCAGACCGAGTTCAGTGAGCGTTTCGACCGCGATGTCGCCAAATTACCTGGGTGTGGAGTACATCGAGGGGACGCGGGTTCAAGGCCAGTTCCCGTGTTGCCGGACCCTTCCACTACTCCGGTGATGGCATGCCCGGGTAGATCGGATGGCGACGCACGCGGATTGCCAACGCTACGACGATGGCAATCTCAATCAATGATGGTGCGTAGGGGACTATCGATCGGCAAGGGCGAAGGGCGCCCTGGGCGCGAGGTCGAGGCGCGGGTTGACATCAAGTAGCGTGCCACCAGCACTACCCTCGGATACGAGCTTAATGAGGCCAAGAATGTCGGCAAGCCGGAAGTGCGGATTTGCGGCTCCAGGGCCCGTATTATCAAGTGCGATGACCGAACTGCCGGCTGCGGCCACCTCCTCGGCGAGGGCATCGAAGACCACCTTTCCCATGCCGTGCAGGAAAGTCATTCCCGGATTGGCAATCAGAAAACGAACGAGCGAAGATCGGTCCCGGATGCCGGAGACGTTCAGGTTTCCGAGCCCCGTGTACACGACTCCTGGAAACATGCGTGAAGTCGGAGAAGTGTAAGCCACTGAGGCATCGCCTTGCAGGACGCCGTCAAAAGCAACGTCGTACTGGCCGCTCCTTAGCCCGGCTAGCAGCGCGTTGAAGCGAGTGGGTTCCTTGGTTGGACCCACTGGCAGCGTCACGTCGAGCTTCACCCATGCGGCCCTCAACGGTCTTTGATATCGTGCGGCAATGCGGCGGACGATCTCCTCACCCAGTTCGAAGTCGAATCCGGTTTCCGTTCCGCCCGAATCAGCGTAATGCAATGGGAATTCGGGAACGTAGCCCAACCGGATGACGCCCGCCTGGAGCATGGCTCGGAGGGGGGAAGTGGCGGCGCTTCTGTCGAGGTCGATCCAATCGACCGGGTCGTTGGGCCGGGGAAGGCCTAAAGTGACACCGAAATACTTCTTGTGCAGATCCGCGTACCGAGTGCCGGTCGCGGCGAACTCCAGAAGTGCGGCGGATAGCGTTTGCGCCAGATCGGAAGCGCGGATGTTCGTGAAGAGACGTTGGCCCGTGGCGATGCCGCCGGCAGAGAGGTCAATCGAGATATCTCCCAGAGCGTCGCCGCGCACATCGGGGACGCTGACGTCGAATCGGCAAAGTCCCACGGAGCCGGGTTCCAGGTAGCCGCGACTGATGGCCGGCGTACCGCCGAACGTGACTTGCAATTCCTGGGCCAGAGGATTGCCGACCGATACCGTTTGACCGGCGGGAGTTGGAGGGTTGGTTGCGCCGCACCCCACCGCATAAAGTACCAGCGTGTCGCCGGGACGCGCCGGTCGAAAATATTCGCCACCAATCAGATTCGGACGACCGACATACGCCTTGAGGTCGGAATGGAGCGCGGTGAGATACTGTTTGCCCCCGATCAGGAACAAAGGCGTGGTCAGCAGCGCGGGACTCGCGGTGAGCCCGTCGAGCGTCACGCGGTTGCTGGTCGCGGCGCCATTCACTACCTCCAAAGTTACGAGGGCTCGTGGAACCACGCTGTCGGGAGCCTGCACATTGATCTGACCGGGACTGATGTAGGAAATAGGCGCGAGAGTGCCGTTGATGCGCACACTGACACCATCAAGAACGTTTGGCGCGCGGGCGCCTTGAAAGTCGCGCGCCTCCCAGCTCCGAGTAGTAGCTGCGAGATTCGACCCAAAAACCTGGAGCCAGGTACCGGCGGAGATCCGAGGAGTATTGTCGAAGACTTGTAGAACCGGCTGCGAATCGCGAATCCGAGGCTGACCAAACAGCACGCCGCTCACCACCAGCGCGATTGCCGGTAAGTACCGGAATCGACATTGAGTCATTGGCATCAAGTTCATCGTACCATGGGGATCATGACCAAGGAGAAATAAGGGGCAGGTCCTCGCGAGGTTCAAGGTAAAGTCCAGTCTAAACTGAACGTTACCTTCCCGGGCGGTAGTGACGCTGCCCTGGGACGCGCCTGGTGGACCAGACTCCTGAATGGCCGGCTACTGGTAACGGCGCGACGTCAAGGCTGCGTAAGTATTGACAATCAATAAAACACTTTACGAAAAACGATAAAGTAGTTATTGTTATTCAATACAACGAAGGAGGTGTTGATGGTGTCAAGAATAGCCTCGTCATCGGCCGCGCTGCCGATTGCGCACGCCGGGCTCCGGATCACCATTGTCCTGAACTGGGTGTTCGGCGCCGCGATCGTGGCGCTGCTGGTCGTCATGCCCAACGAGCGATGGATCATGACCACGTTCAAACTCTCTCCTTCGGCCGAGGCAGATCGGCTGATCCTGGGCTTGCGCGCGATCGCGATCACCATCCTCGCTTCGGTCCCGCTGTATTACGTCGTCCTCAAGCGGCTGCTTGCGATCGTGGAGACGGTACGCGCGGGCGACCCGTTCGTCGCCGCGAACGCGCGCCGGTTGCAGGCGATAGCCTGGGCTCTGCTCGCGCTGCAGATTCTCGGCCTCGTGATCGGGGCGACCGCCAAGGCCTTATCGTCTCCGGCGCATCCGATCCGGTTAGACTCCGGCGTTTCGATTGGCGGTTGGCTCGCCGTGCTCCTTATCTTCGTACTGGCCCGCGTGTTCGCGGAAGCCACGTGCATGCGCGAAGACCTCGAAGGGACCGTGTAAATGGCGATTGCGGTCAAGCTCGACGACATGCTCCACGACCGGCGGATGACGCTGACCGAACTCGCGGATCGCATCGGCATCACCCTGGCCAATCTCTCGATTCTGAAGACCGGCAAGGCCCGGGCGATCCGCTTCTCGACCCTCAATGCGATCTGCGAGGCTCTCTCGTGCCAGCCTGGCGAAATTCTCCGGTTCGAGCCGGAACAAGTGGCAAGCGAAGCGGTGGTGACCACCAATCGCCCCGCAAGCCGATGAAAGGCCCGTGGAACACGTCTCGCGTTGGCGCGTTTCGAAAAGGCAAATACAAACCCAACCTGGAGACCTCCCAAGATGACGCACAGGGTTACATCGTGTTGGTTCAGCGTGAAATGTCCTTGAGAGCCTGCGGCCCGTGAAACCTCGTGAAAATGGCGGAGAGTATGATGGTAACGGCTCGGACCAGTGATGTCGTTTTACTCCTTCAGGTTCAGTTGTGGCGGGCAAAGGACAACCTGTCGGATGACCGAATAGCGCGGACCTCAGGCTACACTTGAGGACGGACCAGGCTCCTACTTCGCGCCGGTCTCGAACAAGGAGACCTCATGATCCAGGCAATGCTTGTCCTTTTGGCGGTGACCCTGCCGGTGTTTGCCGCCCTCCGGGCCATTCTGGGAAAACGAGTGCAGGCCCTCATGCTCCGGATGTCGAAGGAGATCCAAACGCAACAGCCGGCATCCGTGGAGGAGCCGGAGGTGAAAGCTACGTCCGTGCCGCGAGTGGCGCGTTTCGACTCGAGCGCCATCCCTCCCGCCGCCAGCGAAGCGCGTCTCGCGGCCACCCAGTCGGCGCAATCTCTGTTTCTTCGTCTGTGCCTGTACGACGCTCTCGGGGTGACCGGGGTGCTCGCCCTCCGATACCTAGCACTCGAAGATCCGACGTTGATCTGGGTGGGCGCCGGGTGGCTGACCCTGATGTGCCTGCGCTACGTACTCTACGTGGGCCAGTACAGGCACGGCGCCGTTGCCGGTACGGCCGCTCCTGGTTGGTTCCGCCGCTGGATCCTCGTCGCGCCGGAAGCGCTATTCCGTCTGTTTACTCACCCTCGGTATGGCTGGTGGCCCGTGCTGCTTCTCGCCTACATACTCTACGACGCCGGCAAAAATGTCCCCGGAACCGAATTCTGGGCCGCGCTGCTCGTTCTCGTTCCACTCCTGCTTCGCGTTCACCTCCGCCGCGTGGCGCGGAAAGGCCGCAATCGCCGGCTGTTGATCCTCCGGGTCTTCGGGAGAGACGAGAATGCCACCCTTACCTTCGGCGCCATCCGGAACTTCTGGAAGCACATCGGCTCGACGTTTACGGTGGTCGACCCCTCCTACGTGCGCTACAAATACCGAAGCCATTCCGAGACCCACGTTGCCGTCGTGTTCTTCTCCTGCTATGGCTGGGCTGTCGCCTTCGGCACGCCGGAGTTCAATGAATGGTGGGGTATCGCCATCCAACTGAGTGTTCTCCTCCTTCTGGCCTTTGCCATGGGAATCGTCGTCGCCTATCGCCGATCACCGCGCCTGTTCGCGGCAAGCTCCAAACAGACTCAGGATCGGCTGAGGGGATTTCTGCCGCGGGCGCGCCGGTGGGACTTGAACTACCAGGATCTCGACATGTACTGTTTCGACAATACCTGGCGGTCCGCCGTAGAGGAGTTCGTCCGCTCGTCGGACGTTGTGCTCATGGATCTGCGCGGCTATTCGGCCAAGAACAAGGGTTGCGAAACGGAAGTCAACTTCCTGTTCGACTCGATCCCGGTCGGCCGCATCGTTTTCCTGATCAGCGGGGGAAACGACAGCCGGGAAATCGAGGAACTGATTCAATCCGCATGGCGGTACTTGAAGCCGGATTCCCCAAACCGCAATCGGGCCACAGCCGAGGTAACCGTGTTCGATATCAAAGACGGGCGCCGGGAGGACGTCAAAGGACTCCTCGACGTTTTGGTTGCGGCATCAACGGAGGTGGGCGGCTAAGTGCTGGATTTCGCAATTGCGCTCACGTAACCCCGGCAGCTCCGCCAATGGCCCGCCGCCGTTTCAGATCCGCAAGCGTCAGCGAGCCGTCCCGCAGGCAAGGACTTCCCATCTTGCGGACGGCTTCCGTACGCTGCCGAAGTTCAGAAGTGGGGCACCATGCCGGCTTGCGGAGATGGGGGAGCCCTATGTCACGTCGATCTTCACGAATCCCCTCCAAATGCTGCGGCGAGCGGGGGCGCTTCCAGCACGCGCCCGCATACAATAGGCAGGCGATGAGCACCGTTACCGCGCCTGCCCGTCCGCGAAGTCGTTACGGCAGATCCGGAGCATGAACTTTGGCCTCCTAGGCATCCAGTTCGGCTGGCGATTGCAGATGGCCAACATGAGCGCCTCTACGAATACCGCGGGGCGAAGCCGGACGGGATCCCCATGCTGTGGCTGGCGGCGCCGCTCACCGGCAGGATCGTGCAGCCGTTCACCGGCCACTGGAGCGACCGCACTCGGGACAAGAGGCGCGTCGTCTTCGAAGCCCCGCCTGAGGGGTGGCGGTGCGTACGCAGGCGATTCGCGAACTGCTCGACTGGTACGACCGACTCCCTGGCGCCGGCACAGGCTTCCGCAGATGGTCGAGAGAGCCGGAGAATGAGCACGATCGACGGCGTCTGGGGACTGAACCGGCACCATCACGTCTCCACTCTCGATCCTGTTCCTGGCGTTTCACCTGGCGCACGATGTCGTCAGCGGGATGGATACGGGAGGCCTGCTGGCCATACGGAAACGTTGGCACTCGCCGTATTTCCGGGCCGGTTCGTCAGCCTGCTCTCCGGATCGATCCCTGCGTCTGGCGTCCCTGCTATCCAAGTGATGGGGGCGGGACTGGTGGGTGGCAGGATCGCCAATTCAAGCGGAGTCTGCTTTGGGTTTGGACGCTCATCGCGCCCGGCGTGACCGCGAATTTCGGCCCTATCCTCGCGGCGCGCGGGCTGTGGAGCCCGCTGCGAGGCCAGCCTCGGCGCTCCTCGAAGATCGACAGCACCCATGCGGCGCAAGGGTGAAGGAGAGTCGACGATACGGCGAGGTTCTGACGCACGTCAGGCCCGAGATCCGAATGAACTCCTTAATCTCCTTGGCGATGAACTGAGGACCGTTGCCCGAGATGATCCGATTTCTCGCTCCGTCATCAACTCCCGCAGATCCCGGTTGAAGACGTAGCGGCTACAGCCACCGAGAATTCCGCACAGGCAGGAAGTATACTGTTGACAGAAATGCAAGACAATTGGCTGCGTATGTCCGCCTGGAAGCACAACCCGGGGGAACTTGACTTCCAACAGCGTGATCGTTGGTTCGCCGGACAGCAACCCTGCCACCGCTACCCGCGCGACCGCGCTATTACCGCCGACGATATCTTGTTGGGCTGGTCACAGCCCGAGAAGTTGATTACTCGAGAGACCAAAGTCCTTGCTTTTGGAAGCTGCTTCGCGGAATACTTCATCAGGTTTCTGGCGGAGTACGGCTATAACGATTGGCAGGTCCCGGCGGAGAGGCATGCCCTCTGCGATGAGCGTCTCCTGTTTTCCTTGGGGAGTACCTTCGAGAATATCTTCGTCATCGTTCAGCAACTGCGTTGGGCGTTCGGCGAGTTCACGCCGCCGCGAGCGATCTGGTTCACCAAGGACAAAGCCTATTTTGAAGCAACGGAAGACCGCCGGGAAAAGCTTCGCGCCAGTTTTGAAGACGTGGATGTGCTGGTCATAACGCTCGGTTTGTCTGAAATATGGTTTGACAACGCTTCCGGTGAGACGATGTGGCGCCCCATCCTCTCCCAGGCGTATGAGCCGGCCCGCCACACATTCAAACTCGCCGGCGCGGCTGAAACCGTACTCGCGTTTCGAGATCTGGACCGGCTTCTGGAGACGTTCATGCCCGGCACGAAGGTCATCTTTACTCTCTCCCCGGTTCCTCTTCTCTTCACATTCCGCGACCAGTCGCCGATAACCGCGAATCATGTGTCGAAAGCGATTCTGAGAGTCGCCCTCGACGAATTCCTGTTTAGCGAAGACATTCGGGCGCGAAACTGGTATCACTACTTCCCCTCTTACGAGCTTGTCCTGAATCTGTTTGACAACCCGTTTGAATCGGACAACCGGCATGTGCGGCCCGAGGTGGCGGCGGCGATTCTCGATATTTTCAGCGCCGCCTACACGGATCTTCCGAGGGATCCCGGGAGGGGCGAAGTCGAAGGTGAGACAAGCCAGTTGCGGAACAGGATTCGCAGGCTCGAGAACGAGTTGGTTCAAACCTGAATTATGCACGAAAAAGCCTTCGGCGTCGGCTCTTCGTCGGCGCTGCGTGATCCTCGCGTGACCTTTACGATTGGATTGACTCTATCTTTTCTCGCCTCCTCCTGATTCCGTTTCCTCGACCGCCGTCCTCTAAC
>SXGS01178444.1_pt1 | contig 14524 bp, 14 predicted proteins | sample 3174681 | NCBI WGS metagenome assembly SXGS01 (sample SAMN11356861, study PRJNA531348) | freshwater metagenome | isolation source: freshwater sample F1-80 | place: China: Fuxian Lake, Yuxi | collected 2017-12-25
AGCCGCAGATTAACGGGCGGGCCAGTTCCGCGCAAGCTAAAAATGTCGTCGGGTGCGATCGACAGCTTTCCAGCCGTCGCGCCAAGAACGGCGCTTTTCCCCTTCATCTTCCAAACTTTAAGTGAACTGTCGCTGTAGTGCTATTACCAGTTTGCTGCTTTGTTCAACACGACGCGCGATCATGATTCAAACGAAGACTTTCCCCTTCTGCGTGTGGCACAAGACGAGAATGACCTTCCGAAACTTTCCCAACTAGAGACTCGGAGGCGCGTATTGCGCCAGCAACTGCATTCGGAGGGCATGTCCCTCGAGGCAAGGACCCGATGGCAGCCACTTCATGCCAACCGGGCGACATCCACCGGACAGGCGAAATTGGTCGCGCGCCTTTCCGAGGGCGACGGCGTGCCCGAAGTCATCGCGACGGGCACCATCACCCTGAACTCCATTTACACTGTGGACGTTCCCATTTCAGCCGGGGGTGTTTTTAACGCGCTCCGCCTGGAAGTTCTGCCAGATGACTTGGAACGGGCCATTTCATTGCCGGAGCCGGGTTTTGTCCTCTCCCGGATCCAAGTTAAGTGGCTGCCATCCGGAGACGAGGCTCAGGCGGTTGATATCCCACTGGAAACAGGCTACGACGAAGATCCCGACGCCTTCTTCGAAGTGGAGGCTTCCCTGAGCGACGATCCCGGAGGCTGGTGCGGTTATCCGCGGTTCCATCGGAAGCGGACCGCGGTGTTCATTCCCACCAAACCAGTCACCCTTCCGGCTGGCTCTAGCCTGCGGTTCGTGTTGTCCCAGAACATGCAATCAAGTGGCATCAAGGCACAAGCCATCCGTCGCCTCCGGATCGCCATGAGTCCGGACGCCTCCTGGACGGACCTCTTGGAGGCTCAGTCACTCCGCCGGGCAGAGCTCAATACGCTCGGGAAAGAAATCGACAGGATCCCGAGCGTCGCTGTTCCGGTCATGGCGGAACAACCCCTGAATCAGCTCCGTGAAACTCGGGTGTTCCTGCGCGGGAACTGGTTGACAAAGGGGGCACTGGTGGCACCCGGCGTACCGGCATTACTAGGGCCTATGCTTGTCACGAACCGATTACAGATGGCTCGCTGGTTGACCTCACCGGATCACCCCTTGTTCGCGCGTGTCGCCGTGAATCGGTTCTGGGAACAGCTCTTCGGTCTAGGTCTGGTTGAGAGCAGCGAGGAATTCGGAACCACCGGACAGGAGCCGTCGCATCCAGAGTTGTTGGATTGGCTGGCGGTTCGATTCGCCCGGGAACTCCAATTCAAGCCAAAGACCTTGCTGCGCGAATTGGTGTTGAGCGCGACCTACCGTCAGGATTCCCGCGTTTCCAGTGACTTGCTGGCGCGCGACCCACGCAATCGCCTGCTCGCTCGAGGCCCACGCCAACGACTCACAGCCGAGATGGTTCGTGACCAAGCGCTATCGGCTTCCGGATTGCTCTCCTCAAAATTGGGTGGCCCACCCGTAATGCCACAGCAGCCGGAAGGCATCTGGCGCACGGTCTACAATGGCGGCAAGTGGGTCACGTCTCCCGGTGACGATGCGTATCGGAGGGCGATCTACACGTTTATTAGGCGCACCAGCGGATACCCCAGCTTTCAGACATTTGACGCGCCGAGTCGCGAATACTGCACCGTCAAACGTCTCCCCACCAACACGCCGTTGCAGGCTCTGGTGACACTCAACGACCCTGTCTACCTGGAGGCGGCGAAGGGATTGGCGACGCGCATGCTCACCGCCGGTAACACCACGGAACAGCGGATCGCCCGGGGCTGGCAACTCGCCACCGGACGTCCGATGACACCGAGGGAAACCTCGCCCCTGATGGAATTGTACCGACAAGCCCAGCAACGAATCACCGACGATCCCAAGGACGCATCGGCTCTTGGACAAACAACAGAACTCGCAGCGTTGACCGTGGTGGCGAACGCCTTGTTGAACTTGGACACCGTCCTGACGCGCTGATTCCAATGAATGCCCTCACCCGGACCGCATACCTGCAGCAGGAACACCTCGCTAGCATCACGCGCCGCCACTTCCTCCAGCGCTGCACTACCGGGTTGGGCGCGATGTGGCTGGCAGAACAATCACTGCATGCTGCCGCAACCGGACACGCAGCCTTGCCGAGACGTGACCCGACAAGACCGCTTGAGCCGCGGCCACCACATTTTCCCGCCAAGGCCAAACACGTCATCTATCTGCACATGGCAGGATCGCCAAGTCAGTTGGAATTATTTGAGCACAAGCCACAACTGACCCAACTAGACCATCAATTCTGCCCACCATCGTTCCTCGAAGGGAAACGCTTTGCTTTTATCCGAGGGACGCCCCGCATGCTGGGTAGTGTGCATCCATTCCATCAGGAGTCGAAGACCGGGCAATGGATTAGCAATCAATTACCACAGTTCGAGCGAGTCTTGGACAAGGTGTGCGTCATCCGTTCGATGAACACGGATCAGTTCAATCATGCACCAGCGCAGTTCCTGATGCAGACCGGTTCGCCCTTGATCGGTTCAGCAAGTACCGGGGCCTGGGTCACGTATGGACTCGGCACGGAAAACCAGAATCTGCCCGGGTTTATTGTCCTCCTGAGCGGAGGCCGAATGGTTGACGCGGGGAAGAGTGTGTGGAGCGCGGGGTTCCTCCCAGGCGTCTACCAAGGCGTCCAGTGCCGCAGCGATGGCGATCCCGTACTCTATCTCGCTAACCCGGCAGGCATCGACCGGCAATTGCGGGGCTCAGTGATTAGCGCCATTGAGCAACTGAATCGCCAGACACATGAGGAACTCGGCGACCCAGAAACACTTGCGCGCACGGCACAATACGAACTGGCGTTCCGAATGCAGGCCAACGCCACCGATTCGTTTGACTTAAAACAAGAGCCGTCGGCAGTCCACGAAGCTTATGGTACCGAACTCGGCAAGGAGAGTTTTGCCAACAACTGCCTGCTCGCAAGACGACTCGTCGAACGTGGGGTACGCCATGTGCAACTCTACGACTGGGGCTGGGACAGCCACGGAGCCGCCGCCAGCGAAGACTTGCGTGACGGCTTCGTGAAGAAGTGTCGTTCCATCGATCGCCCCATCGCTGCATTGCTAACTGATCTTGAGGAGCGCGGACTCTTAAACGAAACGCTCGTCGTCTGGGGCGGCGAATTCGGTCGGACACCCATGGCGGAGAATCGCGGCGGGGTCGACAAACGCGTGTACGGACGGGATCACAATCCCCAGGCCTTCACCATTTGGATGGCTGGTGCGGGGGTCAAACGCGGCCACAGTTTTGGACAGACCGATTAGTTTGGCTACGCGGTCGTTGAGGATCCCGTGCAACCTCAAGACCTTCATGCCACGATGCTCCATCTGCTAGGCCTGGATCACACCAAACTGACGTTTCCCGTCGCTGGTGGCCTCCAACAACGACTGAGCAATGTCACCAAACAAGCCGTTGTGATCAAAAAAGTGCTCGCTTGAGTCCGGTCTCGAACCTAGACAGGCCCCAATCACAGCGCCCACGCCGCGGGGGACACCTCCGAGTTCAAGACGACGCATTGGATACTGGGGGGGGGGAAAGCGGCAGAGGGCTGCAAAATGGCGGCGGTGGCCCTCCACCGCTTTTGGGGAATTCCCGGGACGACCCATCCAAATATCAGCAACTTGGAGATGCGCCCCACCCCGCGGTATCCGCCAACAAAAAGACGAGGATGGTGAACACACACCACCCTCGCCCTACTTACAAGAACCCCCACTGCGAGCCAGCGAACTACCGCTTTCGGTTGATCGTCGCGAAACCAACCAACCCAGCGAGAGCCAAAGCTGCGGTCGCCCCAACGCCGCCCTCCGGAACCTGTTTCTGTGAAAACGTTTGATCAAAGTGGCTGACAAAGGCTCTGGATTGCTGGTCCTGCCCCGTAGTCATGGCGAAATCTTTGCTGATCTCGAGTTCTACGTAAGGACCACCTGGAAACACTTGATGATCTTCGAGTTTGGCACCCGTCGAATCAGCGAACACAAATTTGTTCGCCAACGTCACTCGAGTGGCGTGGTCGATCACGCCTTCAGCAATGCGGATGGTGCCGCCATTGAATACCCCGCCGGTGAATTCGAGCGTGTTGTCGGTAATGAGCGCCTGACGCGCGCTTTGGCGGACGTGGAAATCAATGCCGATATCGTAACTCAGCCCAGGGCCAGTCAGTGACCAAAGCGCCGAACTGAACCGGATTCCATACTCCACCTCCACAGCCCCAGGACCTCCCAAAATCGGATCAACAAAAATCTCATCCAGGGGAACGTTAATGTCACCTACCTGGGTGACATTGTGGAACTCGAAAAAGACTTTGTCGCCGCTTGTCACCGTCCCACCTGCTACCAAGCCAGCCAAAGTGACAGGTGCTGCAACAGCGCTTCCCGCACTGATGGCAGCAAATACGGCAGCCAGCAGCGCCTGCATCTTCCAATTAATCGACGTGTATTTCATATAGGCTTCAGTTGATTGTAAGTTCTAAAATGAAGAGTTCCTGGATGGCTTTGCCGAACGAACTCTTATCCAAGAAAACCCGCACTTCTCGGGACCACTTGTCGCGTTTTACGCCGAAACAACGATCCGTAGGCGTCTTTGTACCATCGTCTACCTTCAAAACAAGCGTCCCAAACACCAGCACTCAATAGGTAAATTCCTTAGTCTTACTAAGCTAATAACCCACAACGCCAAACCGCTGTCCTCAACGTGCCAACCGACGTTTCCAGGTTGATGGCACGCCGCGGCAGCAATAGCATGCGGCCCATGAACCATCGCCTAAACCGTCGCGAGTTCGTGAAGACCACAACCGCCGGTGTGGCGGCCACAGCCTCGCTCTCAGCAGCACAGACCACTGTCAACGCCCAGGCACCTGCAGTCATCTCCTCGAAGAGCGCGAAACCAATCGTCATTTCATCGGCCAACGGCAATTTTCACAAGAACGGCGGCACCAAGACATGCGTCGAGACGGCATTCACTCAGATGCTGGAAGGGACTGACGTGCTCGAGGCGTTGATCGCAGGAGTGAATGTTGTGGAACTCGACCCCGAAGACACTAGCGTCGGCTACGGAGGTCTGCCCAATGCCGATGGTGTGGTGCAGTTGGATTCCTGTTGCATGCACGGACCCAAAAAGCGGGCGGGCGGTGTCGCCGCGCTCGAAGGGGTGCGCACCCCTTCCAAAGTGGCCCACGCCGTGATGGAATCCACAGATCACCACCTGCTGGTCGGCAAGGGCGCCCAGGAATTCGCCCGAAACATGGGCTTTACCATCGAGGCGGATCTCAATACCGAACGTTCGCGCAAAGCCTGGTTGGAATGGAAGCGCCAGACGGACCCGAAGCATTACCTGCGGCCGCAGGATCGCAAGACCAGCGCGCGTCTCGACAACCAGGGAATCCTTCGGAAGTTGATCGCCGAAGGCGTCATTCCAGCACGCCACTACTGGGGCACCATCAACTGCAATGGCGTCAATTCGAAGGGCGAACTATGCGGGGTCACCACAACCAGCGGCCTCGCCTGGAAGATTCCCGGTCGAGTAGGCGATTCACCCATTCTCGGCGCCGGACTTTACGTCGACGGCACGGTGGGTGCAGCGGGTTCGACCGGACGCGGTGAAGCCAATCTGTTCAATCTCTCGTCCTACCTCGTGGTTGAAATGATGCGCCAAGGCAAGCATCCGAAGGACGCTTGTCTCGAAGCGCTGCGTCGCATACGCGCTAACACCATCGAAAAACGCCTGCGCAAGTCCAACGGCGATCCAAACTTCAACATCACCTTCTATGCTATCAACGCCAGAGGAGAACATGCCGCGGTAGCGATGTATGCGGAAGACGACAACGAAATCGGATGGGCGGGTCAAACCCAAGGACGCCGTGTGCGCTACGCCGTATGCACCGAGAATGGTGCTGCCACGTTGAATTGCGAAGGCCTGATTCCAGGCGCGCTCCAGGATAATGCGTGATTCCATTTGGGTAGCCACTGCTCCACCACATGCAAACTTCTCTTAAAGTCCGGCTCGCCGCGTTCATGTTCCTCCAATATTTTATCTGGGGATCATGGTACGTCAGCCTCGGCACCTATTTGGGCAAAACTCTGGGGTTTGAAGGGGGACAGATTGGACTCGCGTACGGTGCGTTTGCCATTGGGTCGATGATCTCCCCGTTCTTTGTCGGTTTGATCGCCGATCGCTACTTTGCTTCGGAGAAGATCCTGGCCTTTCTCGGGATCTTGGGTGGCGCCCTGCTCTTCGTGCTGCCAAAGTTCACTACCTTCGGATCGTTCTACCCCGTGCTGATCGCTTATTGCGCCTCGTACGCACCAACGCTCGCCCTGGGCAATTCCTTGTCGCTTCATCACCTATCTGATCCGAAACGCGATTTCCCCTTGGTGAAAACTCTTTCCGCCGTCGGTTGGATCGCCGGAGGCGTCACCCTGAGTTTAGGCCTCCAAGGGGAACAATCACCGGTTCAATTTTATCTCGCCGGCTGCGTCTCCATCGCACTGGGATTGTTTTCGCTCACGCTACCCCATACGCCCCCCAGAAAAACCGGCCGCGATGTGCGTCTGAGCGAAATCCTCGGACTCGATGCCTTGGCGCTGATGAAGAAACCAGCCTTCGCGGTTTTCATCCTCTGCATGTTCCTCATCTGCATCCCGCTCTATTTTTATTTCGTGAACATGAACATGTACGTGACCGAGTTGGGTTGGCAGTACAGCGCAGCCAAGATGTCGTTGGCCCAGGTTTCGGACGTCCTATTTCTGATTCTCCTGCCGGTGATGCTGAAAACGCTGGGGTACAAAAAGACCTTGTTCCTCGGAATCCTCGCCTGGGTCACGCGCTATTTCCTGCTCGCCGGAAGTGTCAACAACCCGAACTTAGGCACGTCCCTGATCTTTGCCGCGATCCTGCTCCATGGTGTGTGTTACGACTTTTTGTTCATTGCAGGTCAACTCTATGTCGACGACGAGGCCAACGAACGTATGCGCGGCGCCGCGCAAGGATTCATCGCCTTCATCCTCTGGGGAGTTGGGAACTTTGTCGGCAGCACTCTGGCTGGAAAATCCCAAGCCATCCATACGCTTGCACAACCTGTTGGAGCCATCGCCCACGACTGGCACGGCATCTGGATATATCCAGCCTGGGGTTCTGCGGCGGTCCTGATCGTGTTCCTGATCTTCTTTAGAAACCCGTCAAGAAAAACAGTGACTGCGTAGCGATTCTGGTCGGACGGGTGAGGTTCACACCGCAGAGTCAGAAGGGCCGCAGAGATGACTTCACGTTCCCTTTCAACCGTACTCTCTGCGTTCTTCCCGCCTCGGCAGTGCGACATTGCTCAGGCGTCAGCGGCCGTCGACTAGGCTGGACTTCTCGGCGCTCGGGAAATTGGCAGGGATCGCCGAAGTCACTTTATCCGTCACCAACCACTCGCACGCACGTTGGAGCGTGGTCAGAAATCCCACGCATTGGAGCGACTTGCCATTCTCGTGACCCATCGGTGTATGAAAGACCCGCCCTCGACCGTATTGAATGACCATCATCATGGGTTCATGGCGTTTGCTTTTCTCGCACCAGGCGGTAGCCAGGATCTCCATATTCTCAGCGGGTCCGCGCAACGAATCGTAAAGTTCGTCCTGCGTATGTTTCCACTTCAGAGGCATACCTTTCGTGATCGGGTGCTGCGAATTCCGCAACTCAATGATGAATTCGTGTTGAGGTCCATGACTACCGCCACTGCCGGGACGGGTGTCGCGCACTTCCTTACCAGATTCATCGAAATAGACGTAAGGCCCGTGTTTTTCGGTGCGATCGCCCCAGCCACCCAAGCCGATGATCCGGTTGTATTCCGTCCAACTGGGAAATGAATTATTGGCGGCGTGTACGCAGACGAAACGTCCGCCGTTCTTCATATAGGATTCAAAGGCGGTGCGCACGGGTTGAGGCCAATCTTCACCGTTGTAATTGCTTACGATAACGTCATACCGGGAAAAGTCGGGGCGCCAGGCTATCCAGGCCTCGGAGAGTTGCTGTTTCAATTCAATGGCCGCCTGTTCAGCTCGGGCCTTTTGTTCCGGACTCAAATTCTTTGGTATGTTCGGCGCGGCTGGTGGCGTGGTGGAAACCTCGACGCGGAATTGACCTGCCTTTTCCAACTGACTCTTCATGAACGGCGTCATGGCTTTCCAGTTGTGATTGTTTTGGCCGTCGAGAATGAGCACCTTGATCGGCTCTGCCAGGGCGGGATGGAGCGCCAGCCACAGCGTATAAATGACAAGCAACAGGGGATGTTTCACGCGGACACCGTGAAGTACCGGGAGTTCCTTGACAATAGGGTATCGAGAAGGCGCAGCATGTCTCGCGATGAAACTCGTTCCGCCTCAAAGCGGCTCAAGTGCCATTTGTTGAGATGAGAATCGCTGGAGACAGTGGCACCAATCTCAGCGATGCGGCATCGCCATTGGATTGTCATGCACTGGGTTGCCTCGGTTAACTGGGTGGCCGAGAAGGAAAAATCGCGGAAGCCTGGGAGTCAAACCGATCAAATGGTACCCCGATTCCAATTCTTCATTCCTCGAGCTTGTCTCACTTGCTCCCGATCCCTAGCCTCCCGCCCACTCGCCTATGAATTCTTCCGTTCGATTCAAACTGTTCTTAATGATGGTCCTGGAGTTTTTTATCTGGGGCGCCTGGTTGCCGCTGATATTCAGCTACCTTCCCAGCCTAAAATTCAGCGCAGGGGAACAAGCCTGGATTCTGAATGCATTTCCCATCGCATCCATCGTTGGCATGTTCTTCAGCAACCAGTTTGCGGACCGCAATTTCTCCGCTGAACGTTTTCTCGCCTTCAGCCATCTCGTGGGTGGACTGGCCATGCTCGGCCTTGGCTTCACGAAATCCTTCTGGCCGTTTTTTGGCCTGATGATGGTTCACTGCTTGTTATACGTGCCAACCATCTCCATCACGAACGCGATCGCCTTTGCGAACATGAAGGATCCCCAAAAGGAATTCGGCATCGTTCGAATGGGTGGCACTATCGGCTGGATTCTCGCTGCTTGGCCGTTTGCCTTTATTTTCGTGGATTGGAACAAAGTCAAAGCCGCCAACCCCCAAGGCTTGATGAACACAGTGCTCTCCGCCTTGGACAATGGATTGAGCGGTCAAGCATTACAGGACGCCACGGTCTGGACCTTCATTGTCGCCGGTATTGCTTCCCTGGTACTGGCCGCCTTCAGCCTGACCCTGCCACACACGCCGCCGAAACCCGCGAGTGCCACCGCCAGCAGCATGGCTTGGGTCGATGCCTTGAAACTGCTCAAACAACCGTTTGTGCTGGTCCTTTGGCTGGTCACTTTTGTCGATTCCTTTGTCCACAATTGTTATTTCAATTGGACGGGCACCTTCCTCGCCACCAAGGCTGCCGACGGTGGCGTTGGACTGCCAGGAAACGTCATCATGCCCGTCATGAGCATCGGACAAATCGCCGAGATCCTGACCATGTTCATCCTGGGTTTCACACTCAAGACCCTCGGATGGCGGACCACCATGATTTTCGGGATCCTGGGCCATGCCGCGCGATTCGCCGTGTACTCGTTCTTTCCGCAGAGCGCCCCGCTGATCATCTTGATCCAAGTACTCCACGGCATCTGCTACGCCTTCTTCTTCGCCACGGTGTACATCTTCGTCGATGAATATTTCCCCAAAGATATCCGATCGAGTGCCCAAGGGTTGTTTAATCTCATGATCCTGGGCATCGGCGCCCTCGTCGCGAACTCCATCTGTCCCTACTTGGCGCAAGTCGTTTACAAGTCTGGGGAGACCATCAATTTCAAGGGGTTATTCCTCGTGCCGCTAGGTTGCTCCGTGGCCGCCGCCGTGGCCCTGGCATTGTTCTTCCATCCGCCACGAAAAACAGATCCCTCGGCGTCGGGCACGGCTGCCCCGGCGCACTAAACCGACCCAAACTCACTTCACTGATCACGCCATGAACTCTATTATTTCTCGTCGTGCCTTCATCAGCAGCGCTGCCGCCCTTGCCGGCGCTACCGCAGCCGGTTGTTACAATTCGGAGAGAGCCAACATCCTGGTCCAGCGCCATAGCTCCGCCACCGGAGCGCCGAGTGGGTCTGTCAAGTTCCGGATCAGTCTCGCGCAATGGTCCTATCACCGGGCACTCTTCGGGGGAACGGCACCCAAAATGGATCACTTGGACTTCCCGGTGGTCGCCCGCAAAAGACACGGCATTGAAGCCGTTGAACTGGTCAACCAGTTCATGATGACCAAGGCAGGCGATGCCGCTTACCTCCGAGAACTCCGCAACCGCGCAGATGGTGAGGGCGTCCGCATCTTGCTGATCATGTGCGACGGTGAAGGCTCCTTGGGGGATTCTGATGCCGCCAAACGCAAAACCGCGGTCAGTAATCATCATAAATGGGCGGACGCCGCGAAGACCCTGGGAGGACACTCCATTCGGGTTAATGCCGCCACCGGCAACGTCGGTAGTTTCGAGGACCAACAGAAACGCGCCGCCGAGGGTTTATCGTTACTCGGCGATTATTGTGCCCACCTGCGTTTAAACTGCATCGTGGAGAACCATGGCGGATTGTCGTCCAATGGGGGCTGGCTGGCGGGCGTCATGCGTTTGGTCAACAAACCCAATGTCGGCACGTTGCCCGATTTCGGCAACTTCGCCTTAGGCGACGGCACTTGGTACGATCGATACCTTGGCGTGGAGGAAATGATGCCCTACGCGAAGGCAGTCAGCGCCAAAAGCAACGCTTTCGATAGTGCCGGTAATTGCGTGGAAACCGACTACAATCGAATGCTCAAGATTGTCCTCAAGCATGGTTACCATGGCTGGATCGGTATCGAATACGAAGGGGACGCACTTCCTGAAGCCGAAGGCATCCGCCTGACCAAAGAACTTCTCGAACGAGTCAGGAATGAAGTCTAGTCCGGAGTTCGCAGTTCGCCGACTGCCGACCCGCCATCAAGCCGCCACCCTGCTGTGTGGGCTCATTTCGTCCAAGAGACGGCTTCCGGAATTCTGTCGGCCGTCAGCCTCAGCCCGCCCATGGATTCAGCCAAGTCCGCGAGCCCTGGCGAGACGGGTGGATTGACCGTGGGCACGGGCCAGACCTTCACCGTATGGTCGAGCGAAGCGGTCAGCACAGTTAGCCCATCGGGGCTGAAACACACGTCGGTGACGCGGGCATGGTGGCGCAGTGGGTCGCCCAGTTTTAATCCGGTGGCCGCATCCCAGACCTGCGCGGTGCCATTTACGCACCCGGTGACGATACGCATCCCATCCGGGCTGAAACGCGCTATCGGAACGAACTGCCCGTGCTTAAGCGGCTCTGTCAACTGTCGGCCGGTTCGCGTATCCCATACCCGAGCGGTCCGGTCCGCCGCCGCCGCCACCAACCGTGTGCCGTCCGATAGAAGTCAGAGCGATTGGACCCGCTTGAGTGAACTGCGCTGCTACCGTTTCCGATCCCACATCCAACACAGGAGAGACCAGCCTGGTCCCAGTGGCGGCATCCCATACAGTCAGATACTCTTGCTTGCCGAAGTCCCAACGGTTGTCAAGCGCCGCACTCACGACCGCCCCGCCAGTCGAGGAAATGATTTCCGAACCTGTGGCATTTGGCTCGACCGACACCAGTGGCTGGCAAGGTCTATGACCACACCGTCAGCTACTTCCGGGGGAATGATCGCGCGAAATGGCGCGCGAACGTCCCCGCGTACCGCAACTTGCGTTATCCAGAAATTCTCCCCGGAACAGAAATGCGATTCGAGAGCCACGAGCACGGATTCGAATACACCGTTCATGTCCAACCCCACGCCAGACCCGATCTTCGCTTCCGCTACCATGGCGTGACGGCATTGGAGAAAACCCACACCGGGGATCTGGTCATTCGCACAGCCAAGGGCCACTTCACGGAAAGCCGGCCGGTGGTGTTTCAATTCATCGACGGGATCGAACACTCGGTTGAAAGCTCCTTCGAGATTGTCTCGACCAGCGAATACCGCATCGCGCTCGGCAACTACGATCGTTCACGTGAATTGATCATCGATCCAGTGCTCGATTGGTCGACGTTCTGGGGCGGGAGCCAGTCCGATAATTCCAAGATTCTAAAAGTCAGCCAAGACGGCCATATCATCATCGCGGGGAACAGCTTTTCAACCGATCTCCCCGAAACATCCTCCGGATTCGGCACTGGTCCCGGTGTCAATTCGAGCGGGGAATTGTCATATCGGGACGCCTACGTCGCGAAGTTCAGCAAGGACGGAACACAACTGCTCTGGAGTGGGTACCTGGGCGGCAACGGCGCGACCGACGATGAAATGGGATGGAAAGGACTCGCGGTGGACGCCGCGGGCGATGTGTACGTCAGCGGCTACACGATGTCCTCCGAGATCTGAGCAGTCTGTTGCCGGCGACTCAGATTCACATCGCGTTCGATGCCGCCATGAGCAGCACGAGAAACGACAACTGGTACCTGGACGACATCCGGATCACAGGAACATCCCTGCCGCCTCCGCCCCCTGCGAATCCGTTGCATGTGGGCGGCCTCGTTGGCAGTTCGGCAGCTAGCGGCCGAAAGAATTGGACTGCCACTGTGACCGTCACCATGCATGACGGCAACCACGCCGCAGTGCCTGGATCAACGCTTTCCGTGCAATGGACCGGCGGCGCGACGGACAGTGCCGATACAGATGCTAACGGGCGATGCACCTTCACGCGCACGTTGAGCAATTCGATCTCCAGCACGACCTTAACGGTCACCGGCGCGACGCATCCGACGTTGAGCTACAACGACGCTGCTAATCACAGCACCAGCATCGTGGTCAACAAACAACCTTGAACTCAAGGAGGAGACCTTGATACTTGGCGGGCGGATCGAAGCTCAAGGGTTGAGCAAATCGATCCGCCCGGTTTTCGATTCGATACCGCGCAGCACGGTGTGTTGACCAAAAACGAGGGTCACACGACGATGGATAACCTCGTTCTTTCGCTCAATTCCTTGCAAGGTCCGGACTCTTCTCCGATTGGGTAAAGGACTGTCCGTTGAGTGACACCAGCACCAGTCCGAACGGACCGGTCAAAACAAGCCTCTTGGGATCCCAAGCTCAGGGGATACTCGCCGGCCACAACCGGCATTCGCACATCACGAGAGCGGAGAACTCTTCCAATTCCTTTCCCGCCTTCGTGTCTTCGTGCCTTCGTGTGAGTTCACATTTCAGGCAGATCTCATCTCACACGAAATAGTGGATTGCTCGCAATTGCCGGGAGCTTCGATTGGTTTGGTTCTGCACAAAACAGATCGGACAAGCGCCACTCCCAGTTGTCAGAGCGAGCATGGGCGACTCATAGTTCCGGCTGAAACGACTCCTCAGGGCTTATGAAGACTTGGCTCGGCGCAAGTGGGCGCCTTTAGTCCCGGAAATCGGGTTGAACCAACGCAACCCTTGGAACCTAACGAAATCCGCATCGGCGGTGTGCAATACTGCATCATGATCCATAGCCAGCGCGGCCATCTGGGCATCGCTGACCAAATTACCCGCCGTGCCCAAGCCTACCAAAAGCTTAAGCACTTGCTGGAGATGCTCGGGGTCAGGGTCGAGCACTTTCACCGCAGGCTGTTCGAGCCACGAATGCACATGACTCGCCGCTTCCGCTGAGGTCATAGGATTCAGGAAGGCGCGAGAATTGGTGGCAATGCGGACAAATCCGAATACCACGACATGCAACAACCCGATCGTTTCTGTCCCGGAGAGACACGACTTCCACCAGTTCGACGCTTTGGCGTGAAAGGGGGAATTGGAGTCGTACGCGTAGAGCAGCAGATTGATGTCGGGAATGATCACTTCGCCTCGTCGATTCGACCTTTACTCAGCACGGCATCCAGTTCGAGGTCATCGGCCATTTTGTTGAAGCCCGTTGGGTCTAATCCAGACCGGAGGCCGAGTGGCCTCGCCTTCAAGATGAATGGGCGTCGCGTCGATGCGCCCCCTTTTTGACCCAACCCCGCGCGAATGGCAGCGTTGATCGTTTGCTTAAACCCACTCCGGGAGCGATGCATTGCCTCCCGCAGCATTCTCTCCACATCGTTGTCCAAAGTCACTGTGGTTCGCATAAACGCATCATGATGCTACATAGAATTGCTGTCAAGATGCTGCCTTTGTGAACCCGCCGTGATCTTAGTAAACCCGCACAGACACTTGAAGCGCCTAATGGCGGAACTCCGAGCGCAAGCCAAGCGCAACTGTCAGGGCGCATCTCCGAGTTGCCGACATTTGGAGAGGGGTCGTTCCGGGAATTCCCCCAAAGCGGTGGAGGACCCTCATCTTTGTCTCTAAAGATCCCCTCTAGACATTTGTCCAAGTGTTACGCATGCTGGATGAATGTTAGACGCCATCCGTGTTGCCGGTCGTTGGGTCAGAAAATCTCTCTTGGAACGATTGACGGCTCAAAGTCAGG
>SXGS01752228.1_pt1 | contig 14522 bp, 12 predicted proteins | sample 3174681 | NCBI WGS metagenome assembly SXGS01 (sample SAMN11356861, study PRJNA531348) | freshwater metagenome | isolation source: freshwater sample F1-80 | place: China: Fuxian Lake, Yuxi | collected 2017-12-25
CGTGGTCGTGGTCGTCTCGTCGACGGTCGTCGTCGACGACCCAGCGGCGGTGTCCGAGGAGCTGCCGCAGGCGCCGAGGGCGGCCAGGACGGCCACGCCGACGATGGCGATGAGGAATCGGTGCACGTGACGCATGACGTTTCCCTTCAGGCTGTACCGATGCGTCCAGTCGGTTCCGGGCGCACTGTCAGGAGTCTGTGTCTCGGGAGTCTGACACTTCTTTCTGGCGGATCGGCGCCGGGCTGGTCGTCGCACGCTGCCCGGTGCCGGCGCTCCGCTCGGAACGTTCAGTTCCTCTGGAGCGGTGCCGATGGGACCCCGGTGAAGGCGTCCCGTTCCCCGCGTCACGGCGCCGTGCCGTGCTCGTTGCTCCTGCTGCTGGGCGTCGTCCTGCTCGCAGCCTGCGGGTCCGATGGCCGCCCGACCTCGAGCGGTGACCCCGCGTCGGCCGACACGGCGGCCCGCAGCACCGAACTGCTCTTCGTTGTGTCCGGCGCAGGTCGGGTCGACGGCGACCGCCTGTCGATCGTCACCAGCGGACCCGTCACGTACCTCGACGACCGGCCCCATCGCGCCGCCGGCCGGATGCAACCGAGCTCACTGGTCACGGCCTGGCCGGGATTCGGGTTCGTGGCCGATCCCCCGAACGCCGTGCTCACCCACGGCACGGCGAGTACCCCGGTGGAGCTCACCGATCCGGCCTGGGACGACGCCACCGCCACGTTCTCCGCTTCGTTCCGTCCCCTCACCGGAGCCACCCTGCCGGAGGGCCCGCTCGGTCTGAGCGAGCTGTTCCTCGACGGGGCCGACACGTGCAGCGGCCAGGCCCCCGGCTCCTCGTCGGCTCCCGGTGCCCAGGTGGTGGTGGGCGGGGTCGACGGCGCCGCGTGCACCGACGCGGTGTCGCAGTTCGTCGACGTGTGGGACTCCGGCGCTGCGCCGGGCCCCGGCATGTCGGTGGCCGGCATCACGTGGAACTGCGCCGCCGTGGGTGACTCGCCGACGACGGGCGATCGCCCCGGGTGGATGTGCTCCGGCACCGCCGCCGGAGCGCAGTTCCCGGTGGCGATCATCATGGTGCCGCTGCCGCCGAGCGCTCCCCCGGTGGCCCCGGTCGCAGGACTGGAGCCGCCGGGCGCCTGGGCCCAGAAGTAGGCGCCGCCGAGAGCCGTCAGCCGAGGTTGAGCGGTGCGAACTGCTCGGCGAGCACCCGGCACTGCTCGTCCTCGAGCTCCCGAGGAGGCATCGACTTGTCGCTCGAGGGAGCGTCAGGCCGGGCAGCGGGCACATCACGGAGGCGCTGTTGCGTGACCGCTGGGAGTTCGCTGTCAGACTGCCGCGGACGGGGGTGGCCGATGAGTCGGGCCACACCGGCTCACGGATCGTCCGGGTGGCCCGCTTCGACTACGGGGTCGCCAGTCCTCCCACGGTGTGGAACACCTCGTCGGACCACTCTGACACTCGTCCGTCAGGACGCACGCTTCGGGCGCTCACGGCACAGGTGGACCCGAGGCAGATGTTGGTCGTGCCTCCCACCTGCATCCAGCGAAGCGTCGAAACCGCGTATCGCATGGCGAACCTTCTGACCTGGGTTCCGAATCCGATGCACCCGACGGAGCCACGGGAGCGATCGCCTGGACCAGCGCCCCCCGGCGAGCCGGGGTCTGAACGAGTCGGTTTCCCATCGGGCAAGTGCGGGACACGCTCCTCCCGACGACAAGCGGGCAGACCGGAAGTGCTGCTGCGATCCTGAAGCAGCACGGCTGCGGTGGACGCATGACCATCTGGGCACGGGATTGGCGGCGAGGACGGCCACGCTGCCGCTGGCGGTGAGGCGCACACCCCCGGCGCCGGTAGGAGGCGGTGACCGAGCCGCTCAGTCGCCGTCGGGGAGCAGGGCGCGGATCCCCTTCGAGATGGTCGGCGCCGGGTTGGTGCCGTCAGGGGCGACGATGTCGCTGTTCACCACCACGACGAGGGTGGTGTCGGTCTCCCGCCGGTACAGCACGGAGGTGTTGTAACCAGGCAGTTCGCCGGCGTGGCCGACCCAGCCGCCGAGCAGGCCCGCGCCGATCCCGTAGGTGCCGGTGGCGTCGTTGCCCTCGATGGAGAGGTTTTCGTCGAACGAGCCCATCCGCAGCTCTTGGGTCCCCGGGGACAGGATGCCGTCGCCGGTGCCGAGCGCCCGCCCCCAGACGCGCAGGTCGTCGAAGGTGGAGATCATCTCGCCGGCGGCGTTGGTCCACGACGGGTTCCAGAGCGTCGCGTCCTTCACCGAGTTCTCGGGCAGTCCCTGTTCGGTCTGTCCGGACAGGAACGGCGTCGGGATGTCGGGTGACGTCCCCGGCCAACTCGTTCCGTCCAGCCCCAACGGCTCGAGCACCCCCTCCGCGAGCACCTCGCCGAACGGACGACCGGTGGCCCGCTCGATGGCGAGAGCGAGCGCCACCGTGTTGGAGTTGGAGTAGTCGAACCGGGTACCGGCGGGGAACAACGCCGGTGTCCCGGTGACATATGCGAGCAACTCCTCGGCGGTGAAGACCCGTTCGACGTCGGTGAAGTAGTCGTACTGCCAGGCCTCGACCTGGGTGTAGCTGGGGATGCCGCTCGTCATCTGCGCCAGGTCGCGGAGCGTCGCCGTGGTGCCGTTCGGCAGGCCCGGCACGTACTTCTCGATCGGGTCGTCGAGCGACATCGTGCCCTGCTCCACCTGCTGCAGGAGGACGGTGCCCGTGAAGGTCTTCGTCACGCTGCCGATCCGGGTGTGGTGCGCGGGTGTGATCGGTTCGTCCGAGTCTGCGCCGGCGGTGCCGGAGGTTCCGACCCACGACCCCTCGGGCGACCACACGCCGGCGATGACCCCGGCGAAGCCGAACTCGGCCCGGGCGTCGTCGAGCACCGACTGGAGTTGCTCGGTGGTGGTCACGGGCAAGGTGACGGACGTGACGTCGACTGCCGGGTCGGTGCTCGAACAGGCGACGGGAGCGAACAGCATCAGGAGCGTTGCGGCCACGGCGATCGGGTGCCGGGGGAACGGGTTGGTCGCGCGGGCTGGTCGGGTCATGGCTCGTCTCGTCTGGCCGCTCCGACTGAGGCATCGACGCGTCACGACAGTGTCGGACAACTCGTCTGGTCGTGCCAACACCTGTCCGACCAGCGGGCACCCCGATGATCACGGATTCATCGCTTGCCCGGCGGGGCACCTCAACAGGGGCCCTGCGAACAAGCGCCACGCCTGCTCGACGTGCGGCCGCTGCATCAAGGTCGGTGCTCGCTCCACGACCGGCCGCCGCGCCAAGCGCACGAACTGCTCGTGGCAGGGCGGCCTGGAGGACCTCGCAGGCGACTGTCAACGGTCAGTAGGACGTGCCCTGTGGGTGGGGGGCGGTGGCGGGGATCCGCCGGTCGCCCGGGTGATGATGACTGGCGAGTGCATGGCTCTTTGCTGCAGTTCAGCCCATTTAAGGATACAGATAGTTGTTACCGGTAGCAAGTATTGGTATTGTTGATCTCATGCGGACCGAGGCGCAGCTCATCGAGATCTTCCACCTGCTGTTCCTGCGCGTCCTGGGAGGTGCTGGCCGGAACGACTGGTTCGTGCTGAAGGGAGGGGCGAACCTCCGCTACTTCTTCGGGAGCCCCCGCTACTCCAACGACCTCGACCTCGACTTCGCCGGACGCAAGAGCTGGCAGCTCACGAAGACGGTGGAGTCGGTGTTGTCAGGCAGGGCGATGAGCACCCTCGGGGCCGCCTCCGGGATCGAACTGGCTGAGGTGTCGTTGGCGAAGCAGACCGAGACCACCCTCCGCTGGAAGGTGGGGCTCGCAGCAGAGGACCACCGCGACCTGGTCCGCACGAAGGTCGAGTTCTCGGGTAGCGGCCCCCACGACGGGGGCGCCGAGTTCGAGTTGGTCCCCGACGCGATCGTGATGCCGTATGCGCTCCAGGCGCCGACGGTGTTCCACTACCTCGAGACGCCCGCCATCGACCAGAAGATCGCTGCACTTGCGATGCGAAGTGAGACCAAGGCCCGGGACGTGTTCGACCTCGAGCTGCTGTTCCGCCAGCGGGCATCCCGCGGCGATCGCCTCACAGGTCTCGACGCCACCCACGCCTCCGCGGCGGCAGAGCGCGCCCTGCAGATCCGGTACTCGAACTTCACCACTGAGGTCGCGCCGTTCCTCGACGCCGAGCTCGCCGCGCTCTACGACTCAGCGCGATGGGACGACATGTGCCTGAAGGTCCACACCGCACTCGAGCAGGTAGCTGCTGTCTCCGAGCCGACAGATGGTGCACCATGAGCGCCGTCGACCGCCTCGCACGCCTGCAAGCGCTCGGCCGGCCGGCGCTGAGCACCGGGGAGGCGGCTGTCGCGTGGGACTCGTCGCTGCCCGCTGCGTCCAAGATGCTGTCGCGTCTCGCTGCTGCTGGTCTGGTGACCAAGGTGCGCTCGGGGATCTGGCACCTCGGGCCCGGCACCCCGGACCCGGCGACCGTGCTCCCGGCGCTGACCGCCCCCTACCCGAGCTACATCTCCGGATGGAGCGCGCTGGCACGCCACCAGATGATCGAGCAGATCCCCCGAGAGGTGTTCGCCGTGTCGCTGGACCGGCCGAAGGTGGTGGAGACCACCAGCGGTCGCTACGACATCCACCACATCCACCCCAGGCTGTTCGGGGGGTTCGGTGGCGCCACGGGGACACGTGCCGGTGTCGCGACACCTGCCAAGGCGCTCTTCGACGTCGTGTACATGTTCTCGGTGCGCCAGGGTGACGTGACACTGCCCGAGCTCGAACTCCCCGAGAGCTTCGACCACGATGAGCTGCAGGCCTGGGTCACCAAGGTGCCCGCGGCCCGGCTACGGACGTTGAGCGCAACGAACCTCGACCGGATCGTCGCCGGCGCCGCCCGTCAGTCCTGAGCGGCCTTGCTGCGCATCGGCCTCGACGCTGCGCTTCGGCTGCGTGCGCTCCTTGGTGAACGGGTCGGTGCAGTCGAGTCGGTGCTTCGGGTTCGCGGCGTCGGCGCGTAGAGGGTGAGGCCGTGATCGGCGAGCGGGTACCGGTGCATGCCCGGCACCACCGTGTTCGGGAACCCGTCAGAGCGGGCGAGCTCGGTCGCCTTCGTCTTGCCGATGTCGTAGCGGGCCTGGAGGTCCTCCAGGGACAGGATCGGTCGGGTGTTGTGGTCCGGCGGGGCCGGTGTCGGTTCGGTCATGGCGGGGGCCGTCCCGAGGGCCTCCCCGCCGGCAACCGGGACCACCCCCGAGCCCGCGGGGTTTGTGCCCCCGGTTTGTGCCCTTTGCCGAGACCGAGCCTCGGAGGCGCCGGATCCCTTGCCGTGACAGGCTGATCGCATGCAGGTCCACCTGGTCGACGGCACCTACGAGCTGTTCCGGTCCTTCTACTCGCCGCGCGGCGGCCACGTGAACGCCGCCGGCGAGGAGGTCGGCGCCACCCGGGGTGTGGTGCGTTCGGTGGCCGCCATGCTCCGCGACGGTGCCACCCACCTGGGGGTGGCGACCGACCACACCGTCGAGTCGTTCCGCAACGAGCTCTACGACGGCTACACGACCGGCGAGGGGATCGACCCTGAGCTGTTCACCCAGTTCCCGTGGGTCGAGGACGCGCTCCGGGCGCTGGGCGTGACGGTGTGGCCGATGGTCGACGTCGAGGCCGACGACGCTCTGGCCGCGGCCGCGGCGGTGGCCGCCGATGACGATCGGGTGCAACGGGTGTTGATCTGCACACCCGACAAGGATCTGGCGCAGTGCGTGGTCGGCGACCGGGTGGTGCAGCTCGACCGCCGCCGGGAGGAGCTCCGCGACGCCGAGGCGGTGCTCGAGAAGTACGGCGTGCCGCCCGAGTCGATCCCCGACTGGTTGGCCCTCGTCGGCGACACCGCCGACGGCTTCCCCGGCCTGCCGGGATGGGGGGCCAAGTCCGCCGCCGCGGTGCTGCGCGTCTACGGCCACCTCGAAGCCATCCCCGACGCGCCCGGCCAGTGGGACGTACCCGGCCTGCGGGGCGCCGCCAAGCTGGCCGGGACCCTCGCCGACCGACGTGACGACGCCGAGCTGTTCCGGGTACTGGCCACGCTGGTGACCGACGTGCCGGTCGGAACGGTCGACGAGTGGTGCTGGTCCGGGCCGGGCGACGACCTGGAGCAGTGGTGCGAGCGGCTCGATGCCCCTGACGTGCTGCGAACGGTCGGGAAACTGCGGGCGGGACGGGCCTGAGGACCCCCCGACCCGACCTGCTGTCACACCGCCCGTGGTAGGTTGACGCCGATTCATCCAGAGGATCCGAGGGACCTGGCCCGTCGACGATCCGCCAACCGATCGACTTGCTCGAGCCGACACGCCCGAGCCGACACGGTGGCAACGCCAGGTGCGATGAGAGGAGTGACCATGTTCCTGGTGGAGCGTTGCGCGACGTGCGGGTGTTCGGAGGACAGCCACACCAACAAGCAACTCGGTGCCGACGGCTGCGACGAGGATTGCCCGGAGGACTGCAACGAGGACCACCCGTCCGAGGACGAGTTCGAGTGCTTCGGGTGCGGTGAATGCGACAACTACGAGTGGATGTCCGAGCCCTACGAAGAGGTCTGTCGCTGCGGGTGCGCCGTCAGCGACCACGAGGCCGTCGACCGGGACGACGACGATGACGACGACACCGACGACGAGTTCGACGACGACACCGACGACGGGGAGACCGTCGCCGACCTGCTGGCGTTGACCTACGCGGTCGAGTGCCCGTGCGGCGACTGCCGGATCCTCAGCCCAGCCGGCCCGGCCTACGTGCTGGTCGCCGAGGCGAGGGAACGGCGTGTTGCGCAGGGCTGGTCGACCGATGTCGGCGACCTGCCGGAGCTCGGCGCGCCGATCGGTCGGGTGATGACCGACTTGATCGACGAGGAACTCGTCGTCGCCGCGTCGATCGTCGTGGTGGACGGCGTGGTGCAGCGGGTCGACGGACCGGTCGTCCCCGGCTCGGTCGTTGCGCTGATCCTGGCCGAGACCAGCGACAGTCTGTCCCTGGCGCTCACCTGGGACGACGTCATCTGGTCCGGGCCACCGCTTGACCAGTAGTGGGTCCGAACGGGGTGGTGCATGATCCCGGTGCCCGACCCGGGTTCGCCGTGTCGGTTCCGGTCACCCCCGGTACCCTGCGACCAGGCTCCGGAATCGTCGATCCGGAGCATCGAGCAGGGGCGAGTTCCTTGGACCGGGTAGTGACCGCGGCGTCGAGTAGCGATCGGTTTGGGGCATCGGAACTGAGTTGTGCTGCGCCGACCTCTGCGCTCTACCTGAATCCGAGCGGCCTCGTCACGGCCTGCTGCGGGAGCTGGCACGTACTCGGCTCGGTCACCGGCCCCGATCGACGTTCCCTGCGTGAGATCTGGGATGGCGCACGGCGAGGTCTCCTCCGTGCCGCCGTCGATGCTGCCGACGACTCACTCGGCTGCTGGGAGTGTGGGCGGGCCGCTGCAGCAGGCCACCGGGAGTCGAGTCTGGCGGCGGTGTTCGACCGGTACGCAGATGAACCCGGGGCCTATCCGGCAGTCCTCGATCTGGCGCTGTCCAACCGGTGCAACCTCGCGTGCGTGATGTGCAACGGGGGCTTGTCATCGACGATCCGGGCCCGTCGTGAGGGACGTCCCCCGCTGCCTGCTGCATACGACGACCGGTTCTTCGAGGAGCTCGACGAGTTCCTCCCGCACGTCCGCCGCTTCCAGTTCAAGGGGGGTGAACCGTTCCTGGCGAGCGAGAACCGCCGCATCTGGACGCGGCTCCTCGACCTGGGACTTGCGCCCGAGGTCTGCGTGACCACCAACGGAACGGTCTGGTCGGACGAGGTGGCGCAGTTCGTCGAACGCCTCAGGATGGATGTGATCCTGTCGGTCGACGCCGTCGACCCTGAACGGCTGAAGTCGATCCGCTCCGGCGTGGATCCGGACCGGTTGTGGGACAACGTCGATCGATTCGCCGCGCTCACCTCGAGCGTCGGTGCCCGACTCGAGCTCGCCGTGTGCCTCATGGCAGGAAACTGGGACCAGCTTCGCGGCCTCCTCGAGGAGGCTGACCGACGCGACTGCGGTCTGAGCGTCATCTGGGTGGACGGACCAGCTCGATTCGGACTGCTGGGTCGTCCCGCCGACGAGCTCGCGCAGGTTGCTGCCTCGCTCGACGCGCAGGTGACCGGTTCGCCGCCGCTCCGATCGGATCTGGAGCAGATCTGGTCGGATGTGTGCGAGCGCATTCGCGCTGCTGGAACATCGGGAACAACGGGGTCCGAGACTGCGCGCCCGGTCGGTGAGGAGGTGGCGGTCTCCGTTGGTCGCCTGCGGGTGGAGGACCCGGTCGACGTCGTTCGCGACCGACTCCTCCAAGCGGGTGCGGCGCCGGACTTCGCCGAGCTCCGCATGGAGGACGAGGTGTTCACCGAGGTCTCGTCGCCCGACTGGGCTGCGGATCTGGCGCTCGCTGACTGGGTCGGGCGGGGATTCGACGAGACGATGCTCCTGTTCGGCCAGCAGCCGGACTCGATCGTCAGGGCGCAGATGGAGTCGCTCGAGGGTGGCGTCCACCTGGCACAGGTCGAGGTGACTGCCGAGACGGGGTCATCGCTCGACCTCCTCGTTGCCTACGTTCCCCCCCGCCCCCAGCAGTCGACGAGCTGGCTGATCATCTCGCGACGGGCCGACTGAGCCCCGCCCGGGCCCGTCGTCCGATCACGCCACAGTGGCTGCTGCGGCGGGGATCGGGCGGTCGCGCCGCACGCGGTGCCATCCGGCCCGGGCGAGCCCCGTGAGTCCGTCGGGGTAGACGACCGTCACGACCACCAGCAGGAGCCCCGAGATGGCGAACTGGTACGGGGAGGGTTTGCCGACCTCCTGGCCGAAGGCGATCGCCAGGACGCCGACGGGTGCGAGCAGTCCGGCGGTGATGCCTCCGGACAGCACGGCGATGCCGGCCAGGAAGGTGATGGCGAGCAGCGACAGCGAGTTGAGGACCTGGAACGAGTCGGCCGAGATCGTGAGTCGCTGGTAGGCGAGCAGCGTGCCCGCCGCCCCGGCCAGCGCCGCGGACACGGCGAACGACGACAGCTTCGCCGATCGGACGTCCACCCCCGCCGCCGCAGCCGCCTGCTCGTTCGCCCGGACAGCCAGCCAACGGAGGCCCGTGGCACCGCGTCGCAGGTTGGCCACGGCCAGACCGGCGAGGCAGAGCACACCCACGCAGAGCACGCCGAAGGCGGCCCGCGGGTACGCGTCGCCGGTGGCGCTGATGCTGAGGTCGATCGGCCCGACGACCGGTTCCGGTACGTCGGTCGCGGCGATCGACCCGGTGAACCACTCCCACTTGAAGAGCAGCTCCTGGATCGCGACCGCTGCGCCCAGGGTGACGATCGCCAGGTTCATCCCGCGGACCTTCACCGCCGGGATCCCGACCAGGACGCCGACCGCGCAGGTGATGGCCACGGCGACCACGGGGGCCACCGGGAACGGGAGGCCCGCACCGGTCAGCTTCACCATGGTGAACGCGGCGATGCCGGCGAACGCATAGGACGCCAGCGAGATCTGCCCGACGAACCCGGTGACGACCACCACCGACAGCGCGAAGGTGGCGAAGATCGCCGAGGTCGTCACGGCGGCCCGCCAGTCCGACCCCCCGATGCCGAGCACCACGAGCGCCGCCACCACTCCGACGACGGCGACCGCACCCACCCTCCGGGGTTCGGGGGCCACGGGGAACCGGCCCTCCCGGAGCGCGCCCCGAGTCGGCAGCGACTCGCCGCGCACGACCATCACGACGACGATGATGAGGAACGGGAGCCCCTGCTGCAGCCCGATGTCGGGGAGCCAGTCCACGTCGGCCTGCAGGCTCAGGAGCAGGGACTGGGCCATCCCGATCCCGAGCCCGGCGAGCACGACGAGCGGGTAGGACCGGAACCCTCCGATCAGGGCTGCGGCCACGGCGGGGACGATCAGCAGCGCGTTGTTGAGCGGGTCCAGCGACACGACCTGGGCGGCGAGCACCATCGTCAACCCGGCCGAGGCGGTGGCGATCATCCAGTTCCCGGCGGCGAGCCGACCCGGGTCGACACCCAGGAGCACCGCTCCCTTGGGGTTCTCGGCCGCCGCGGTGGTGGCCACGCCGAAGCGGGTCCGGGTGCTGACCAGCCAGAGCAGGCCGGTGGCCAGCACGACCAGCCCGGCGAGCGCCAGTCGGTCCACTCCGATGAGCCGGTCGAGCACGACGATGTTGTCCCGCGGTAGCAGCGGTCGGATGTTCGGGGCGACCGGCCACTCCAGGCCGACGAACGACCACACGTAGAGGACCAGCCCGATCGAGGCGACCACCCGGGCGAGTGCGGGCGCCCGCTGCAGACGGCTGAAGATCAGGACGTGCAGCAGCAGTCCCAACAGGGCGCCGTAGACGACGATCACGATCAGCGCCGTCACCACGGTCGGTCGCGGGAGCAGCGGGATCCGGTGGGGGATGGCGACGATCGGGAGGACGAGCTCGCCGGTCTCACGGAACTCGTAGAAGGCGAACGCCAGGAACGACCCGATCGCCGCGTGGGCCAGGTTCACGACGTTGGCGCTTCGGTAGGTCACCACCACGCCGAGTCCGAGCGCCGCGACGACGGCACCCCCGCCGAGCCCCAGGATCAGGTAGGCGAGTGTGGCGGCGATGGCGGGTTCCTCCGGAGTCCGTCGGGAGTGGTGGTCGGTCGGCCGTGGTCAGCCGGGCGGCTGCTGGGCCACGCCGGCGGCGGCGAGGACCGCCGGGACGTCGATCCAACCGTCGGAGGCCTCTCGGAACTGATCGGGTCCGGTCAGCTCGGCGATCACCTCCTGGGGTGCGCACATCGACGGGAGGGCCGGGATCAGGCTCCCGTCGCAGGTGTACGGGTGCCCGTCGAAGCTGGGGACGTCGACCGAGGTGCGGAAGGCCTCGAGGATGCCGCCGCTGGTGGCGTCGGGGCCGAGTCGATCGAGGACCGCCCACAGGTTCATGGCGCTCCGGAAGACGACGGTGGCCGCCGAGCGGGGACTGGTCTCCGGCGCGTACCGGTCCATGGCCAGGGTGTAGAGCTCGGTGTCGGCGAGCCCGTCGCTCTGGTCGATCCGGCCCTCGACGTTGAAGCGGGTGCCCAGCACCCGGTCGGCGCCGACCTTGGCGATCTGCCGTTGGTCGGCACACGCGCCGACCATGTACAGCTGCGCTCCCGAGTTCAGGTCGGCGAGCGCCTGCATGATCGGGGCGCACGCCAGGTCGGCGGCGCCGACGAAGATGGCGTCGGGGTCGGACTCGGCGGCCTTCTGCGCGGCAGCGCTGTAGTCCTGACTGACCATCGGGAACGGAACCTCGATCACCTCGGCCCCCAGGTCGCGAGCGACGGCGGCGCCGTAGTTCACCGCGGCGTCCTGGATGGCGGGGTACTCGGCGAACAGGACCGCCACCCGTCGGGCCCCCTTGGCCGCCACGGCGTCCTGGGCGAAGGCGGTGAACGCACCGGGGCTGCCGCCCGAGAACTGGAACGAGATCGGGCTCGTCATCTCGGGTTGGTTGAGCGGGATCCCGCCGACGTAGGGGACCTGGTTCTGCTCCAGCACGTCGATCATGGGCCCGTTCGACAGGCCGATCCCGCCCAGCACGGCGACGACGCCCGCATCGACGAACCGTCGACCGCAGGCCTGCGACTCGTCGGCGGACAGCGGGTTGGAGAGGATGCAGGGCACCAGCTCGATCGGCCGGCCCCCCGCACCTCCGAGCTCGGCGTTCATGAACGCCACCGCGGCGTCGGCGGCCTCGTGCAGTTCGGGGAGTGCACCGACCGGCCCCGAGTCCACGTTGGTGAAGCCGACGAGCAGCGGTGGCAGGGCCGGATCGGCGGCCTTCGGCGTCGGGACCCCACCCAGGAACCACTGCTCCCCGGCGAACCGGGAGATCACCGTCGTCCCGTCACCCTCGGTCGGTTCGACGGAGTCCGCAACGGAGGGCAGCTGCGTCGTGCTCGGACCGGCCTCGGGCTCGGGCTCGCTGCACCCGACTGCGATCAGACCGGCGGCGACGACCACGGCGACGAGTCGCCCGACGGTGGCTCGCCGGCGACCCTCCACTCCATCCCCCCGCATGAACCCTCCCGGCATCTCCGAGTCCACCCGACCCCCGGGGTGGACTGCGTCCGAGGTGTGATCATGCCACCGGTTCGGCGCGCATGTCGCTGCACAACCGCCGGTGACGGTGGTGCTCAGCCGTCGGCGCTGCCGAAGATCTCCGTGAACTCGGGGGGAGCGGGTGCGGCGAGCTGGTCCATGGTGCAGGTCGCCGGCTCCCGATCGGTCCGCCACCGTTGGAACCGCGCTGGGTGCCGCAGGCGACCGGAGGTCACGTTCTCGCAGGTGACCTCGACGACGAGGCTGCCGTCGAGCGGCACGAAGGACGGGTCTCGACCACCCGACCAGCGGTGGTTGCCGCCGGGCCGTTGCTGGTCCGGGTCGGGGTCGTCGTCGGCGGCCCAGGGGTGACCGGCCTCGTCGACGACGTGGGGTTCGAGCTCGGCGAGCATCGTGCGCCGCTTCGCCGCCGAGAACGCGCTGCACACGCCGATGTGGTGCAGCACCGGCGGTGATTCGTCGAACAGGCCGAGCAGGAGCGACCCCACGCCCCCGTCCTTGTGGAGCCGGTAGCCCCCGACCACGCAGTCGACGGTGTGGTGGTGCTTGACCTTGAACTGGACCCGCTTGTCCGGCACGTAGACCCCGTCGAGCGGCTTGGCGACGACCCCGTCGAACCCGGCGCCGAGGAAGCGGTCGAACCAGTGCTGCGCCAGATCGCGGTCGGTCGTGGCCGGAGTCAGGTGGACCGGGGCCCGGACGCCGCTGAGGTGCTCGACCAGCAGGGCCCGGCGGGTTGCGAACGGGGCGTCACGCAGGTCCTCGTCGTCGAGCGCCACCAGGTCGAACGCCACGAAGCTCGCCGGGGCGACCCCGGACATCAGCGCGATCCGCTTGGCGGCCGGGTGGATCCGCGCCGACAGCAGGTCGAAGTCCAGCCCCTGCGGGCCGACCACGACGAGCTCTCCGTCCACCACGCACCTGCTGGGCAGCTGCTCGAGGAGCGGCTCGACGAGCTCGGGGAAGTAACGGGTCAGCGGTCGTTCGTTCCGGCTCTGCAGCAGCAGATCGTCGCCGTCGCGGAACACCAGGCACCGGAAGCCGTCCCACTTGGGCTCGTAGAGGAGGTCGCCCTCGGGGATCTCCCGGACGGCGCGAGCGAGCACGGGCTTGAGCGGGCTCGGTACCGGGAGGTCCACACCCCATCTCTACACCTCGCGGCCCGACCCCGCAGGCCATCGCCCGCCTTTGGGGTGGTCAACCGCCCACAGGTAGCGTGCCCCACATGGAGCGACCGATCCGTGACCTCGTCGCCGACCTGGAGGAGCGTCAGGCGCAGGCCCTGACGCCCGGGTCCCAGCGTTCGATCGACCGTCAGCACGAGCGGGGCAAGCTGCTCGCCCGGGAGCGGCTCGAGTACCTGCTCGACGAGGGGTCGTTCCACGAGCTCGACATGCTCGCTCGGCACCGTGCGGGTGACTCGCTGCCGGAGCACCCCTACGGGGATGGCGTGATCACCGGTTGGGGCACCGTCGACGGACGCAAGGTGTTCGTCTTCAGCCAGGACTTCACCGTGTTCGGCGGAGCGCTCGGTGAGGTGTTCGCCGAGAAGATCCACAAGCTCATGGACCTGGCCCTGAAGGTCGGGGCGCCGGTGATCGGACTGAACGACGGCGCGGGGGCCCGCATCCAGGAGGGGGTCGTCTCGCTCGCGAGCTACGGCGGGATCTTCTACCGGAACGTGCTGGCCTCGGGTGTGACGCCGCAGATCAGCGTGATCATGGGCCCGTGCGCCGGCGGGGCCGTGTACAGCCCGGTCATGACCGACTTCATCTTCATGGTGGATGAGACCTCCTACATGTTCATCACCGGACCGGACGTGGTGAAGCAGGTGACGGGCGAGGAGGTGTCCCAGCAGGATCTGGGCGGCGCCCGGATCCACACGGGTCGTTCCGGGGTGGCGCAGTTCATCTCGGCCGACGACAAGTCCTGTCTGGACGACGTGCGTTACCTGTTGTCGTTCCTCCCGTCGAACAACCTCGAGGAGTCACCCGAGGAGCTGACCGACGACCCGGCGGATCGGCGGTGCGAGGAGCTCTACGACGTGCTCCCGTCCTCACCGAACCTGCCCTACGACATGCGCGACATCGTCCGGTCCGTCGTCGACGACGGCGACTTCTTCGAGTACGCGGCGTCGTGGGCCGGGTCCATGCTCTGCGGGTTCGCCCGGCTCGGCGGCCGGGCGGTGGGTGTGGTGGGGAACCAGCCCGCCATGTACGCCGGGGTGCTCGACATCGAGTCCTCGTCGAAGGCGGCCAGGTTCGTGCGGACCTGCGACGCGTTCAACATCCCGCTCGTGACCTTCGTGGACGTCCCCGGGTTCCTGCCCGGC
>SXGS01665343.1_pt1 | contig 14519 bp, 10 predicted proteins | sample 3174681 | NCBI WGS metagenome assembly SXGS01 (sample SAMN11356861, study PRJNA531348) | freshwater metagenome | isolation source: freshwater sample F1-80 | place: China: Fuxian Lake, Yuxi | collected 2017-12-25
CTTCAGCATCTGCTCGGCGACGAACTTGTGACCGGTGTCGTTCCAGTGGTTGCCGTCGTAGGTGAGGAACCCGCTGCCCTTGTTTTCCGGGTTGTTCTTCTTCCAGTATTCGACGAACGCCTTGCGCAGATCGTTCAGCGGCACGTCCTTCGCCTTCGCGATCCCGCGTGCGACCTCGGCGAACGCATCCAGATTCGGGTCGTCCTTGTTCGTGCCGTCGTGCTTCTCGCCCACGCTCGTGAGCGAGCAAAGTACGACGCGAATCTTCTCCTTCTGGAGCTTGTCGATCAGCTCCTCAAGCCCGGTCTTGAAGGTGTCCTTCGGCAGGCGGCGGGCGTCGTTGCAGCCGATCTGAATCACGACGATTGTCGGCTTCTTCGCGAGCACGTCCTTCTCAAGGCGCTTCAGCAGATCGGGGATCGTGTGCCCCCCGGTCGCGACCCAATCGACCTCGATACCCTTGTCCTTGTGTTTCTCGTTCAGCGTCTCGCGCACGAGGCGAACGTACCCCTTCGTGACGTGCTGCTTGGGCGCGTCTTGCCCGGCCAGTTGGGTGAGGGAGTCGCCGAAGAAGATGATCTTGTCGCCCTTCTTCAGTTCGACCTGGCGCGCGGCCACGTCGTCCGCGGCGCGGGCAACAGGGGCGCAGATGAACGCGACCGCCGCGACCAGCGCGGCAACAGTTACGGCGAAGCGCTCGCGACGCTCAGGGGCACAAGGGCCAGTCATGGCAGACACCTCCAGTGGAACGGTGCCGTCATCATCCGTGATGGGCGTCGCGATGCAAGCAATTGTGCCAATAGCGTCGGCCGTGAGCCGCGGCTATACTTCGTAACGGTTGTCGGTCCCGGTTCGGTCGTTCGAGGGCATCCCGTGCGTCACAGATGGTGCCGGTTGGTCGTGGTTCCCAGTTGCCTGTTCCTCGCGCTCGGGTGGCTCGGGGCGCAGGGGTCCGGCGCGCAGCCGGTGAAGAAGGGCGGCGTCGCGATCCCGTCGGAACCACTCGCACTTCGCGCGGGCGAGCCGCTCAGCACGCGCACGCTCGTGCAGCGCCCGCCGGTCGTGGCCGGTACCGTGAGTTGGACCGTCGAAACCCGGCGTCACCGCGGCTACCTCGCGACCTCGGCCCTCAGCCCGGACGGCAAGAAGCTGGCCACCGGCGGCATGGACGGGATCATCCGCGTCTGGGACGCCGAGACCGGCGAGTTCCAGCGCGCCCTCGTCGGCCACAACAGCTACGTGTACGGGCTGGCATGGTCGCCCGACGGGGCCACGCTCGCTTCGGCCGGCGCGTTCGATGGCACCGCGCGATTGTGGGACGCGACCACCGGCATGACGCTCCGCATTCTGGCGAAGGGCCACAAGGGCTATACGCACCACGTCGCCTGGTCGCGGGACGGGAAATGGCTCGTCGTCGCGGGCGGTTCGAGCGGGTTCCTCACGCTCTGGGATGTGACCAAACCGGACCCGGTGAAGACGAGCGAAACCGGTAACCCGATCAACGGCATCGCGTTCGGCCCCGACCCGCGGTTGGTGGCCGTCGCGGCTCGGGCGCTGGGCGTGCAGGTGTGGGACGTGCGCGAGGGCAAAACGCCACTAGTGATGACCGTGCCCGGCCAGGACGGCACCGCGGTCGCGTGGTCCGCCGACGGAAAGACTATCGCCGGCGGCGGGGCCGCGAAGACCGTGATCTGGGACGCCGAAACCGGCAAGGAATTGCACACGCTGGACGGCGCGGGCGCGGCGCTCGCGTTCGCCCCCACCGGGAACGCGCTCGCCGTGTCCTCGCGGACCGGTGTGAAGGTGTGGTCCGCGTTCGACAAGGAGCCGAAAGCGGTAGCGATCCCGGACGCCCGCGCGCTCGCCTGGTCACCTGACGGCTCGGGGCTGTTCGGCACCGCGGGCGCTACGGTGTCGTGGCGGCCGGTCGCCGGGGCGCTGCCGGGGCGCGAGATCGATGCCGCGACGGACGGAACCGTTCACCTGACCCCCGGCCGGCCGCTCGTCACCGACATCGGGACCGCGGCCCCACAGTTGTGGGACGTGACCACGGGCAAGCGGATCGCAACCCTCGAAGGGCACACCGGGGGAGTGACCGCTGTGGCGTGGGCGAAAGACGGGAAGACGCTCGCGACTGCGTCGGGCGACAAGACCGTTCGCCTCTGGGACGCGAGCGGAAAGGCGCTCCGCACGCTCCGCGGGCACGAGGGCGGTGTGACGTGCCTCGCCTGGGCCGACGGGAAGACGCTCGCCAGTGGGTCCAGCGACAAGACCGCGCGCGTGTGGCAGACCGGCAGCGACGTGCCGCGTGTGCGCCAGCACAAGACCGCCGTGACCGCCCTCGCTTGGTCGAAGGACGGTAAGCAACTCGCGTCCGGCGACGCCGGCCAAATCGTGAGCGTTGGAGCACCGGACGCGGACAAGGTTAAGACCTTAGCGGCGACGGCCCCGGTCCAGTCGCTGGCCTGGGCCGGGAACGGGAAGACGCTGGCCGTGGGTGGTGCCAACGGTAACGTGGAACTGTTTGCGCCGGCCGATGGGAAACGGCTCCACACCCACGAGCGCGGCGGCAGCCCGCCCGCGGTGTCCGCGCTCGCGTGGTCTCCGGACGGCAACCACCTCATTGCCGGACGCGCCAACCACACCGCCCAGGTGTGGCCCGCGACCGGAGCGAAGGCGCTCTTCGAGCTTCAGTGCATGGCCCCGGTCACCTCCGTGACGTGGTCGACCGCGGGGGCGTCGATGGTGGTTTCGGAGTCCGATCGCGCGGTCCGGGTGTTCGACGTGGCGAACGGGAACTTGCGTGCCACGGTCGTTGCGGACGGCAAGCAGGCCGTGGTGGTATCCGCGGCCGGTCACTATCGCGCGACCGAAGCCGCGGCGACCGAACTCGTTTATGTGGTCCAGACCACGAAGGGGCAAGAGACCCTGACCCCCAAAGAGTTTGCCGCGAAGTACAGGTTTCGCAACAACCCCGCGGCCGTCGTCCTCACCGGCGGCTGATCGGAGCGCGGCCCGGACACAAGCCGCCCAACTCGAGCTGCGCTACACCAGTTCGCGCATCGGTTTCATTTCAGCGTCGACGAGGTAGTGCGGTCGGCCGCCGTGGTCTTTCCCGGTCGCGGTCGAGAGGTCGATGCCGAGGTTGTGGTACAGAGTGGCGAACACTTCCTGAAAGTGAACGGGCCGGTCCTTCGCCACCTCCGCGAGCCGGTTCGTGCTCCCGATCACCTGACCGGTTTTCATGCCGCCGCCGGCCAGCATCGCGCAGCCGACGCTCGGCCAGTGGTCGCGGCCGGCGTCCTTGTTGATCTTCGGGGTGCGGCCGAACTCGCCCCACACCACCACCGAAACGTCCTTGTCGAGTCCGCGGTCGTGCAGGTCTTGGATCAGTGCCGAGAGGCCGGTGTCGAGCATCGGGATGTGGTGGCGGGCGTTCTCGAACGTGGTGCCGTGCGGCTTGCCGTGCCAGTCCCACCGGCCGTAGGAGAGGGTGACGACACGCGCGCCCGCTTCCACCAGCCGGCGCGCGGTGAGGAAGTAGTCGTTCAACAACGGGCCGGCGTCGCCGTACCCGGCCGGCTTGGGGTCGCCGCGACCGTACCGGTCGCGCAGCCGCACGTCTTCTTTTTCGAGGTCGAGCGCGTCGGCGATCTTGGTCGAGGTGAGGATGCTCAGCGCGCGGCGGGTCGATTCGTCCGCGCCCTCCAACGCGCCGGTCGCGTCGAGGTCTTTGCGGAGCGTGTCGAACCGCTGCATCAACACCTTGCGCTCGGTGAACTGATCGACGGTCATGCCGCGAAGGGCCATGTTCGCCATGCCGTCCGCGTTGGGTGTGAGCGGCGCGAACGCGCGGCCGAGGAACCCCGGCTGACCGGGGTTCGCCCACGTCGAGGTCGTCATCTTGGGCGACAGCCCGACGAACGGCGGCACCGCTTCGGTCACCTCGCCTTGGAGCTTCGCGACGCACGAGCCGAACGACGGCCACCCGCCGCCGGGCTGGTTCTGCTGCGTGCGCCCGGTCACGCACTGGAACGCGGAGTGGTGCCCCTCGGACCCGACCAGCGAGCGGATCACCGCGAACTTGTCCATCATCTTCGCGAGCCGCGGCATGTGCTCGCACACGTCGAAGCCGGGCACGTTCGTCTTGATCGGCTTGAACTCGCCGCGGATGTCGTCCGGCGCGTCCATCTTCAGATCGACCATGTCTTGGTGCGGTGGCCCGCCGGACAGGAAGATCATGATGACCGACTTGTGCGCCGTACGCACCCCGGATTGCTCCTCGGCGCGGAGCAACTGCGGCAGAGCGAGACCACCTAGCGCGAGTCCACCGACCTGGAGGAACGTGCGCCGCGGTACACCGGAACACGGGCGAGCGGGTAGGGCGGGCATGGCGGCCTCGGCGGGAGAGCGTGCGGCGGGGAGAACTGAAGGCTACCCGCGCGCGGGCAAGCGAAAACGCGGTCGGGTCTACTTGTTCGGTAGCGTTTGCATCAGGCCGATGGTGGCCCAGGCCGTGCCCCAGTGGACACTCGGGTCGTGGACCTTGTCCGGCTTCGTGCTGAACGTCTCGCGCGTCGGGCAGTGCCACCAGCCCTCGCACTGTTGCGACTGCACGAGGTACTTCCACGCCTTGCGCACGCTCGCGTCGCTCTCGCCCATGCCCATCAACCCCAGGCAGTAGAGCACCTCGCCGGTCGTGTGTGCGTAGCTGTCGCCGGCGCGAACGTAGCCCCAACCGCCGTCGTGGTTCTGTTCGGCGAGCAGTTCGCGGAGCAGTTCCTTCGCGCGGGCCGGGGTCCCGTACTCTTTCGCGATCAACACGCGGAGCAAAAGCCAGTCGATCCGCTTGCCGGGCTTGGCGTCCTTGAGGAACGTGAGCGCCTTGATCCGTTCCGCCGTCAGTCCCTTGCGCGTCTCCGCAGGGAGCTTGTCGCCGAGTTGTTCGAGTCGCTTGATCGCGAGCAGGGTCCACATCGTGTCGGCGTCGTCGGCCTCGCGCTGTGCGCCCTGAATGCGTATCTGCCGGCCCTCGCGCCACGAGCCGTCTGGCTTCTGCCGCTTGGCGAAGAACGTCTCGAACAGCGGGTACACCTTGAGCGCGTCGGCCCGCGCGGGTCCGGTCTGCGAGAGGATCATGAACACGGACGTGAGGTGGAACCCGCCGGTGCGCTCGTTCTTGTTCTCGTTAGTCGCGCAGAAGTCAAATGCCCACGCGGTCAGGTCGTCGAGCTTCGTGCCGTCCACCTTGAACCCGCGGGCCTTCCCCTCGGTCAGCGCCCAGATCGCGAACGGCACCTGATGACAGGTGACGCATTTGCGATCGGACCGCCACGCGGCCGAACTCTTTTCCAGGTATGGGAGGCCGCGCTCGATCGCGGTGCGGACCTCGGCCGCGGTGACTTCGGCCGCACGCGGTGATGGCGCGAGTTCGGCGGAGGGAAGGGCGGCGAGCAAGAGCGAAACGGTGAACATGGCGTGCGCCAGGCGAAGAGAGAGCGGTGCGGCGGGATCAGCGCAGCCTATCCGAACCGCGCCCGCGGGGGCAAGCGAAAAGGACGCCTCAGGGAGTCGCGACGACCCCAACCACCGGCACGCGCACCGCGCCCGGCTCCACGTCCTTCCCGCCGCGGGCCATCGCCGCCAGGGTCATCTCGACCAGCAGCCACTCTAGCGAGCGGCCCACCGCGGTCAGCCCGTCCACCAGCGCGATGCTGTTCAGGTACGGGTTCGGGTTCATCTCCAACACATGGAAACTGCCGTCGGGTTCCATGCGCACGTCGATGCGGGCGTAGTCGCGGCACTGCAATGTGCGGAACGCGCGCTGAGCGATGAGCGCGAGCCGGGCGAAGTCGTCCGGGGGAATCTGCACGGCCGTGCGCACCGGCGACGACTTGTACTCGTCGCTGTTCTCGTTCCACTTCGCGGTGAACGTGTACACCGGCCACCGACCGGGCACCTCGTTCTTGAACGCGATCTCGCACAGCGGCAGCACCTGGGGCGGCGCGCCCGGCGCGTCGCGGTGCTCGATCATGTTGACGTGAAACTCGCGCCCGGTCACGAACCGCTCGACCAGCACCGGCGGGCCGTAGGTCGCGAGCACGAACTTCACGCGCTCGTCGAGCTGCTTTTGTGAGGTGACGACGCTGCTCTGGTCGATGCCGACGCTGGCGTCCTGGTACGCGGGCTTCACGATGGCGGGCCACGGTCGCCGCCACCGCGGGACCGGGAGCGCGTCCACCACCGCGTAGTCGGGCGTGGGGATGCCCGCCGCGGACAGGATGTATTTCGCGCGAACCTTGTCGCGCCCCAGCGCCAGCGCCGACGACGGACAGCCGGTGAACGGCACGTTCAGCCACTCGAGCAGCGCCGCCGCCGACACCTCCGTGCCGGTCTGCGTCGCGATCCCCTCAAACAGGTTGAACACCGCGTCCGGGCGCTTTTTCTTCAGCAGGTCGAGCAGCGGCTGCGGGTCGTAGTTGATGCCGAGTTTGGTGGTCTCGAACCCGGCGGCCTTGAGGATCTTGAAGGCATCGGCGACGGTGTCGAGGATGTCGTGCTCGGAACCGGCGTCCGGGTGGTCGGCCGGGAGCACCGGTTCGTTGTAGAGGAGGAGGACCGAAGGCGCGCTCATGGTGATGCGGTTCCGCAGCCGGGGGACTAGGGAGCTATCGTCCGACCGGGCGCGGGGCCGGAGTTGTTCCACGAAATCGGGCCGCGCGGATGAGCGCGTTGAAGGCGACAAGCCGCACGAACCGCACAACCGGTTAGGGGAAAAGCCTGAGCTGGACCCAGAAATCGCGTGCGGTCAGGTGAACTGGGTCGTTCATCGTGAAGCGAGCCACGGTCGCGCGACCTGTCGCGGTTCGACCGTTGACAGCGCCTGAATCGGGATCGTATTCAAACTGATTGGGCCACCGATCGGTTCGCGGATCGAAGAGTGGAACCGCTTCGCCGGTGTCGGGATCGACACCAATTGTCACGTCGCTCTTGTGCGAGTTGCACGAGCGGCACGCGAGCGCAAGGTTATCCAGTTCGTCCGTCCCGCCGCGCGAAGTCGGTCGGATGTGTTCGACTTCAAAGGTCGAGTTGAAGACAACTTCCGGGGCGCGGCAGTATTCGCACCGGTGCCCGGCTCGGCGCGCGACCGCCGAGTAGAGCGGGTTCACGACCGAGCCGCCCGTAACAGGGCCGCGCTTCGAGCAACGGCCGCCTTCAGTTCGTCAGCAATCAGCGTGTCCAACTCGGATTGATCGGCGACCGGGAACGGCCGTGCGGTGTCCCGCGCGGCGCGCCATCGGCCCATCAGCTCGGCCAACCGGTGGCGCTGTGCGTCGGTGAAAAACTCGTCGCCCGCCTTCGGTTGGATAACCACGAGCGTTGCGCCGGGGTGCTCGCCAGTGCGCTCAACCAGAGCATCAATCGCCTGTCCCAGTGTGTCTCCATGGGCCTCAACGTCACCGTCAACGGCCCGGTATTCACCGCCCGTTTGCGTTGGCGCTAAAACTGAAATCGTAGTCACGGCCGGCCCTCCGATACGGTGTTACGCATTATACCAGCCCGCACCGCGCGACGGCGGCGTCGAGGATCGCGCGGACCAGGTCTGGGTACGTTTGCCCCATGCGGTACACGAGGTAGCACAGGTCGCTCGACTCCGGGTTCAGGCCCGGCAGCGGGTTGATCTCCAGGAAGTACGGGACGCCGTCGCGGACGCGGAAGTCGGCGCGGGCGATGTCGCGACAGCCCAGCCCGACGAAGATCGCCATCGCGTCCGCTTCGATCGCACGCGACACATCCGGGGCGAGCTTCGCCGGGGCGACGTACTCCACCGCTTCGTGCCAGTTGCGTTTCACTTCAAGGCTGTACACGAACTCCGCGACGGTCGTTTGCTTCGGCACCATCTGCATGATGCCGAGCGATTGGGGCGGGTCGTTGCCCACCAGCCCGATTGTGACCTCGTCGCCGGCGATGAACTCTTCCACCAGCACCGGCTGCTGGTAGTTCTTCCACAACTCAACAACGGTCGGGCCGAACTCCGCGGCCGTTTTGATGAGGCACCGGTTGCGGATGCCCTTGCTCGACCCCTCGCAGGTGGGCTTGGCGATGACCGGAAGCGCGAGGCCGGCTTCTTCTAGGATGGGCGGGAACTCGGCGAAGTCGCCGTCGTAATCGCCCGGCACCGGCGCGAACGTGATCCCCTTTGGCACGGTCACGCCTAGCGATTCCGCGAGCCGCCGGGTCATGTCCTTGTCGAGCGCCACGGCCAGCGCGAGCGGGTCGGACCCGGTGTACGGGATGCCGAGCATCTCGCACACGGCCGGAACGCGGCTCTCGCGCGAGCGGCTGACGCCCGCGCCTTCGGCGAAGTTGAACACCAGATCGGGGGGCGATTTCAACACGGCTTCGAGAAAGGGGCGGCCGTCGCCGAGCAGTTCGACCGTGTGGCCGAGCGCGGTGAGTACGTCGGTGATGGCCTTGACAGTGACCGGGGAGTCGAACTCCTCGTGCAGGTCGTCCGGCGCGCCGGCCGGCAACGGGCCACCCGGCTTCAGAGTGCAGGCGATTCCGATTCGCATGACTGGTTCCTTCGGGCGCTCGCGAAACCGCAAGCGGCTTATTTTGCTTTCTGCTTCTGCATCAGCGCGTACGCGCCGTAGCCGTTCACTGCGGCCAGGATCGCGCCGATACCGCCCATGAGCAGGTACAGGTTCTTCTTCTCGTCCGGCACCTTGCCCGAATACACGAACATGCCGACCGCGAACGCCGCGGCGAGCACGGCCCACAGGATCGCGTTGTTTAGTTCCTTCTTGGCAGCGTCTTTCGGATCGGTCGGTGGCGTCGTGGACATCGTGCGCCCTTGGGCAGCAGGTGGGGAGGTGGAACGCAACAACCCCAGGCTATGCGCCCGGGGTTGTTCGGTAAAGAGAGAAGCGCTAGCCGTTGGACGCGGCCTGCCCGTTGCCATGACCGTTGGCGTTGTTGAGCATCGGTAGCGGGATGATGGGCCGTAGCGCGCCGCCGTCGGTGTTCGCGTCGGCCGGGTCCGCGCCTTCACCGCTGCAACCGTTCTCGCGCACGACGCGCGGCTTGCGCCGGGCCATGCGCTCGTTGTCCTGCGGAATGAGCGCGGTTTTGTCGCCTTGCAGCAGGCCGCTGACGCCGCGCGTGTTGGTCGGCTGGCCGTTGACCGCGGGCTTGTCTTCCGCCTGGTAGCGGATCAGCAGCCCCTCGTAGTTCCGCAGCACGACCGCGTCGTCGGACATGGAGACGAGGTAGTTCGGCATCATCGGAATCTTGCCGCCGCCGTGCGGGCTGTCCACGACGTAGGTGGGGATGCCGATGCCGCTCATGTGGCCGCGCAGCCCTTCCATGATCTCCAGCCCCTTCCACACGCTGGTGCGGAAGTGGCCCGCGCCCGTCACCGGGTCGCAGTGGAACAGGTAGTACGGACGCACCTTCGCCTTCAGCAGCCCGCGGAGCAGCGAGCGCATCGTGCCCAGGTCGTCGTTCACACCTTTAAGTAACACCGAGTGATTGTTGATGGGCATCCCGGCGCGGAGCAGCGACTTGCAGACGCGCACCGCTTCCGGGGTGATTTCACGCGGGTGGTTGAAGTGCGTCTGGATGTAGACTTTCTCGGCGCTGGCGAGCAGGCTGACCAACTCCGGGTCGTAGAGCCGCTGCGGCAGCGTGACGGGCACGCGGGTGCCGATGCGGATCACGTCGACGTGGTTGATCGCCTTCAGATTTTCGAGGTAGAAGCGGAGTTTGCCCGTTGGGAGGGTGAGCGGGTCGCCGCCGGAAACGATCACGTCCTTGATCTCGCGGTGCGAGCGGACGTACTCGATCATGCGCTCGTCGTCGGCACTAACGCCCTCCCAGCCGCCACGAGTTAGGGTGGCGCGCTTGCGCGTGCAGTACCGGCAGTACATCGAGCAGTTGGGCGTGGTGATGAGCAGCGCGCGGTCCGGATACCGGTGCGTGAGGCCCGGCACCGGCGAGTCCTTGTCCTCTTCGAGCGGGTCGTCGAGTTCGTAGCCCGATGGGTTTTCGGCCTCGAGCGGCGACGGCACCGATTGGAGACGGATCGGGTCGTTCGGGTCTTCGGGGTCGATGAGGGAGAAGTAGTAGGGCGGGATCGCGAGTTTGTACTCGCCCTCCAACCGGCCCAGTGCTTCGATCTCGTCGGGGGAGAAGGGGAGGAGGTTGCGCAGTTGACGAACCGAGCGGATGGCGTTTTGGGTTTGCCACCGCCAATCGTCCCATTGTTCGTCGGGCACGTTCATCCATTGCGCGTGCCGGCGCGGCTGACTCGGAGGCTCTTCGTCCTCGAACGTCGCGGCAACCGGTTGAACGACCGGAGCGAGCTGACGTCGGGCGTCGGTCTCGAACATACGCCGCATGACCTCCACGGGTCCGCGAATCCCGGGCCGGTGCCACGGGGCAGCCAGCTCGTCGGGTGCGACTCGTCCGACCGCGTACGTGCCCGACGAGAACGCTTAAGAACGAATCGTAACGCCCGGACGGTGAAAAACAAGTTGCACAGCGCGCGATACTGGTAGGATTTGGCGCTTTTTTTGCGCCACCATCACTACACCCCGAACTGTTCCGCGCGCCAGAGGCAATCGGTCGGCGCGTTCGGTGCGCGAATCGGCAACGGTTTCACACTGCGGTTGGCACGCGGGATAGCGACGCGCGCGGGACCGGTCAAGAAGAAAACTCACTCCGGCTTGGCGGTTTGCTCAGTCGAGCGGACCCGCACGGCCCCGCGCGGCGGGTGCGCGTAGAACAGGCCCGGGTGCTTTGCGGCCTGGGCACGTAGCGCGCTGATGTACGCCGGCTCCGCGACGAACACCTCCGCGACGCGGTCCACGCTCTCCTTGTCCATCAGCATCTTGCTCACTGTCCCGTCGGGCCGCTGTGTCGCGACCGGGAGCGGCGCGGGCGTCATGGGCCAGTTGTCCCCGCGGCGGGTGCGCTCCACGAAAACTTCGTACTCGGCCCAGTACAGCTCCGGGTATCGGTCGAGCACCCACACGGCCATTTTCGAGTGGCCAAGGTATCCGCCGGGGAGCACGTCGTGGCGCTTGTACTCGTAGGTGAGCACCGAATGCGCGACGACGGCCGCCAGCGCCAGCGCCCAGAGCCGTCGGCGGCCACCGATGCCGTCGACCACCACCGCCGCGGCCAGCGGCAGCATCCACACCAAGTAGCGCTGCATCCCGTCGCACCCGGAGTTCCAGTTGCGCGACACCTGCACGCCGACGGCAACGGCGACCAGCGCCCCGATCAGGAACAGCCCGCGCACCTCGCGCCGGTACGCGATCATCGGCACCGCCACCACGAGCGCGACCGCCAACAGCGGCGCGTACGGGAGCAGCCCCTGGCTCAGATCGGTGAGTTGGCTCCACCCGCGCATCCACGAGATGTATTCGCTCCGCGCGAACTCTTCCGCGATCAGGCTCGGTTTGTTGAAGTGGTACTTGAAGAACGCGAACGGGAGCAGTCCGATGCTGGTGCCGACGACGCAGCCGGCGGCGGCGCGCCACTTCCGCTCCAGTACGGCCGCGAGGAACGCGAACCCGCCGAACACAATCGCCGGCGGGTTCTGGAGCGCGGCGATGCCCGCCGCGACCCCGGCCCAGCCGTACCGCCGATCGCGAAACGTCACCACCGCGATCAGCACGAATGCCCAACTGAACAGTTCGGACCCCGGCCAGGCCACGTAGGTCCAGCCCGGCCCGGCCGCGGCCAACCCGACGAGCGCGACCCGCTCGCGCACCGGCGCGGTCGAGGCGAACAGGGTGATGCCGATGGCGAGCAGGAACCAGACCGCGTTGGAGACGGCGGGCCAGGCCAGATCGCTGCGCCCGCTCCACCGCAGCGCCGCTTTCGCGGGCACACCGGCCGCGGCGTAGCCCCAGAAGTGGACCCCGTACCAGCGCCCGTCCGGGGCCGGCATGTAGGCGTAAGGGTGGTTCGGGTCCGGCGGAAAGTACCCGAACTGCGCGGCCTGGGCGTACACCGTGGCTTTGTCTTCGGGGCGCAGTTCCGGCGTCCCGTGCCGGTCGAACGACTCCGCGATCAGCCAGTGTTCCCAGATGTCGCCACCCACCGTAGGCGGGTGCCGGTTGGCGAGGTCGCGCACGACGAACACCGAAGCGACCACGAACAGCGTGAGGAGCACGAGCCGGGCGCGACGGGCTGAGTGCCACCCTTCGGGGGTGGCCGGTTCGGGCGCGGGCGCGGGCGCGGGCGCGGTCACAAAACGTCTCCGGCGGTCTCGGCGTCTGAGTGCTGGTTTAGCTATCGCACGAAAGCGGAACAGGGGGCGATTGCCCCCGTTCGGTGAAACCGGTCCGGCGCGGCTTACGGGTACAGCCCGCGCTTGGCTTTCTCGTTCGCGACCTTTCGCACGCCGATGCTCAGCGCGGCCGTGCGGTTCGTCACCTTGCGCGCCTTCGCCTCGCCGCGCACGCGCCGGAAAGCGTCGAGCATCAGCTTCTTCAGTTCGGCGTTCACGCGGGCCTCGTCCCACATGAACTGCGCCAGGTCTTGCACCCACTCGAAGTACGACACCGTGACGCCGCCGGCGTTGCACAGGATGTCGGGAATGACGAAGATGTCGCTGCCGGCGATGATCACGTCGGCTTCGGGGTCGGTGGGGCCGTTCGCGCCTTCGGCCAGGATGCGACACCGCAACTTGCTGGCGTTCTCCGCGGTGATGACCCGCTCCATCGCGGCCGGCACCAGTACCGTGCAGGGCGTCCTGAGCAGTTCCTCGTCGGGGATCGCGTCCGCGTCCGGGAACCCCACGACGGTCTTCCGCTCGTTCTTGCACTGGTACGCGATCAACTTCGCGATGTCGATGCCGCGGTCGTTGCGGATCGAGCCGTAGCGGTCGCCGACCGCGACGATTTTCGCCCCGATCTTAACCAGTTCCTCGCACGTTACCGAACCGACGTTGCCGAAGCCCTGCACGACGGCGGTGGTGTGCTCCGGGCGGATGCTCAGTTCGGCCAGCGCTTCGGAGATGCAGTACACGACGCCGCGCCCGGTCGCCTCCTTGCGGCCGACGCACCCGCCCAGCTCGACCGGCTTGCCGGTCACGATCTCCGGGCAGGCGTAACCCACCTTCATCGAGTAGGTGTCGTAGATCCACGCCATCGTCTGCTCGTCGGTGCCCATGTCCGGGGCCATCACGTCGATGCGCGGGCCGATGATGTTCTGGATCTCGTCGGTGAACCGCCGTGTCAGCCGCTCCTTTTCGCCGCCCCGCAACTCGGCCGGGTCCACGGCGATGCCGCCCTTCGCGCCGCCGTAGGGCAGGTTCATGATGCCGCACTTCCAGCTCATCCACATGGCGAGCGCGGCGACCTCACCCAGGTCCACGTTCTTGGCGTACCGCAGCCCGCCCTTGCTCGGACCGCTGGTGAGCGAGTGCTGCACCCGATAGCCGACGAACACTTCCGTGTGGCCGTCCTCCATGCGCACGGGGATGGAGACGATCTGCGACCTTTTTGGAAGCATCAGCCGATCCGCGACGCCCTGCTCAAGGCCGGTGTCGCGCACGACCATGCGCAACTGCTGACAGGCCATGAGGTACGTCGGGGAGCTAACGAACGGATTGGACGCCGGGTTGCCGGGGGGCATGGCGGACATACGCGCACCTTGCTTTGCACGGGGAGAGGGACCGTTGCTCGGCTCTACCGGATTATACGCCGGAATCGCGGATCGATTCGGACCCGGTCCGCGTTTGGTCCGCGCGGCCCGGACTGCGATTGCTCCGCGCCGGGACGCGCCGTACACTCTGTGTAGATTATCACGCGAGAGCCGACACCGTGACCCGTTCGCCGCTGCTTCTGCGCATTCGACTTCTCCGCCCGTCGGGGCCGGTGCTCTTCGCGTGTCGGTGATCCACTCTACCGAACCTCGAAGTTGACACGGCCCCGGAACAGGCGTTCCGGGGCCGTTCTCGTTCCAGGAGACATCCATGCCCGCGCCGACCGATCCGAACCGTGTCATCATCTTCGACACCACACTGCGCGACGGGGAACAAAGCCCCGGGTGCAGCATGAACCAGGGCGAGAAGCTCGAAATGGCCCGCGCGCTCGCGGACCTCGGCGTGGATGTGATCGAGGCCGGGTTCCCGATCGCGTCGCCGGGCGATTTCGAGAGCGTGCAGGCCATCGCCCGGCAGGTTCACGGGCCGATCATCGCCGGCCTCGCGCGATGCAACCCGGCGGACATCGACCGCGCCGCCGACGCCGTCAAGGACGCCGCGAAGCCGCGCATCCACGTGTTCCTCGCGACCAGCGCGATCCACCGCGAGCACAAGCTGCGGATGACCCCGGAGGAAGTGGCGAAGCGCGCGGTCGAAGGCGTCAAGCGTGCCCGCGACCGGTGCGCCGACGTCGAGTTCTCGCCCGAAGACGCGGCCCGCACCGAATTGGACTTCCTCGCGGAAGTGGTCGAGCGCGTCATCGAGGCCGGGGCGACCACGCTCAACATCCCCGATA
>SXGS01758216.1_pt1 | contig 14519 bp, 14 predicted proteins | sample 3174681 | NCBI WGS metagenome assembly SXGS01 (sample SAMN11356861, study PRJNA531348) | freshwater metagenome | isolation source: freshwater sample F1-80 | place: China: Fuxian Lake, Yuxi | collected 2017-12-25
CGATGCTGAAGGCACGGGAAGAGTGACACGCTGCTCCCGCGCGTCTCGGTCGTTGATCCATCGGAGTACCCGGGCTTGGGTTCTCAGTCGCTTCCTAACCGATATTTGTCGGATGCGGACGTCCAGCTGATGCTGCGTGTCGCAGGCGGAGACGAATCCGCTTTCGAGCAGCTTGTCGCACGGTATCAGGATCGGGTGGTCGGATTCTTTTTCCACCTGCTCTACGACCGCGGTGCCGCCGAGGATCTGGCCCAGGAGGTTTTTCTGCGGGTCTTTCGCGCGCGGGAACGATACGAACCAACTGCCCGCTTTTCCACCTGGCTGTTTCGAATCGCCCACAACCTGGCGATCAATGAACGGCGCGATACCAGCCGTCGTCGGGAAGTGCCCCTCGCGTTGACCGAATCCGCTGAAGCGGGAACCGGTGACGAGATGCCGGCTGAAAAATCGGCGCTGATGCCGACCCGCCAGTTCGATACACAGGAGCTGCGGGATGTTGTGCGGAAAGCGCTCGACCAACTCGGGGAGCGCCAGAAAACCGTGGTGCTGCTGCACAAGTTTGAAGGTATGAGTTGCGAGGATATCGGGGAAATCATGGGCCTCGGAACAGTTGCCGTAAAATCACTCCTGTCTCGCGCCAGAATCAGACTGCGCGACAGTCTCGAAAAATATCTGTAACGCCATGTCGCATCCCCTGAATGAAAACTCCGACGAACTCGCTGACCAGGAGCTGTCCGAACTGACTGCTTACCTGGATGGCGAACTCAGTGAGGCCGAAGTGGACGCCGTCGAACGCCGGCTCGTCACTGAAGCCCCGCTCCGTCGCAAACTCACCTCACTCGACCGAACCTGGCAGATGCTCGATGCGCTCGAAGAGGTTTCCGCCAGCGATCAGTTCGTGCGCCGGACGCTCGAGTCGATGGCAGTGACGAACGCTGCGGAAGATGCGGATCCGAAAACAACGCTGCCCGGAACTGCCGGCTCGACACTGCTCCGGCAGGCTTCCGTCTGGCTGGTGACGGGATTCGTGTTCACTGTCGCTGGTCTGCAGCTCGGGCAGTGGATCTCGGACCGGAACCGCGATCCAGAACAGCTCGAACTGCTGGAGAACCTGGACGTTGTCCGACGCTATCATTTGTACTCGTCTATTCCCGATGTCGGTTTTCTGAGGGAACTCTCCCTGCCAGCTCCCCCGCAGCCTGGCGCGGTGAATCGCACCGTGTCGCCTCAGCCGTCGGAGACAGTTCCATGACGGGTTCCGGCATGCTCTCGACCCGGGGTCTGGTGCCGCTGGCGGCCTGTGCTGCCGGCTGCCTCGCAGCAATTCTGGTGCGGGGGGGGCGTTCGACCGAGAATCTGCACCTCGATACCGTTCAGACCAGCCTCACAGCCCTGTCCCCGGTGGAACGCCGTGTCGTCGAGAAGAACTTTGCTGACTACCGGGCCGCAGTCTCAGAGAAGCCGCAGCGGCAGCAACAGCTGGACCAGCTCCACGCAGCCGTGGAACAGGATCCCGCACTGATGGACAAACTGCGGTCCTTTCACAGCTGGTGGAACTCTCTGTCCATCGCCGATCTGGATCAGGTCCGCGAAGACATCGGGCAGCACCGCACCGATGCCATCCAGCAGAGAATGGCGGACGACCAGAAACGTGCGCAGCTCATCGTCGTCGATTTTCCGCTCTTCGGCTCCCGACGCTACACCCCCCAGCGAAATCGCGTCCGGTCTGCGAATGATTAGCGACGCGGACCGGTGTTTCTGCCAACTCTCGAGTTGACGAGAGCCGAATATGCTCAGCTGCTCGACGCTGCGTTCCCCACGGCTGAACTGCCACTCGCGCAGCAGACGGAACTGAACCAGCTGAACTTCGAGCAGGACCGGTCACTGCTGAAAACACTGTTTGTGCTGGAACAGATCCGCCCCCCCGAAAACTCTCCCCTGGAAGTCCTGCAGCCGCTGGTGGAGCAGCTGCGGACCCGCCTGACTGACACCAGCTGGCGTTCACAGTTCAGCGCCGTCAGTGAGCAGGTCGAAGCCCAGTCATCCGAACCAATGCCGCGCCGCGGACGCAGCGAACCAGGCAGCATGATTTCCCGATTCCACCTGACTTCTGCTGTCCTGTCAATCCCCGATCAGGCGGTGATCGATTTCAGCCGCGATCTGCTGGCAGAGTTTGAGGCCGATGAGAACGTGCTGCTGACGGTCCTGGAATCCGTCGACGACCGGATCGCACGCCAGGAGCTGATGACTCTGCCACCCGAGACGGCACTGGAACGACTAAAACGATTCGCCATCCGACAGAATCTCGATGACAATGACCCTCGGCGCCGATTGTGTCAGAGGTGTCTGGAGTACGAAGAACGCGTGCAAACCTTCGTACGGTCATTCCCCCCGGCCGGCGGCCCCGGACGACCCGGACGACCGGGCGGGCAGGGCGGGCAGGGCGGGCAGGGCGGGCCTCGCTGAAGTCCCGTCAACTCGGCCAGATCTGCCGGTCCGGAGTGCTGCCTGCTGGTCCGGAGTCCCATCTGCCGGCCCGGAGTCCCATCTGCCGGCCCGGAGTCCCATCTGCCGGCCCGGAGTGCTGTCTGCCGGTTCGGAGTGCTGTCTGCCGGCCCGGAGTGCTGTCTGCCGGCCCGGAAAAATTTCGGAACCGCCGGACTCTCGTCGGGAAGACCGCCGGGAACTCCGCGGGCAATTCCGCGATCACCAGCTGATCGTGTAGACGATGTCCGCTGTGCCCTCGCGGCTGAACTCGAGGGGGACCAGCAGTTCCATCTGCTCTCCCGAAGTCCGTACCGCCGGACTGCCGCCGCGGAACGTCATTCTCAGACCCTCGTCAATGACCCACGTCGCCTCGTGCCGGGCAATCGTTCGACCTGCCGCCGCCCGGAAATACACGGCTCTGAGGTTCAGGTCGGAGGGGTTCAGTTCAGCGCGGAACTGCAGGGAACGTTCAAAGCTCGCGTCGGCGTGGTCACTGCCGGCCACTGGCTGGAGGAAATCCTCAGTGGCGATCCGTTTCCACTGGTAGCGGAAATGTGGGCGGCGTTCGGCATCGAGTCGGTAACCGCGAAACTGGAATCCCATGTCCCGGGCGCTCACTTCCGGCCATGGCTGGTCGGGCGTCAGCAGCAGTGCCAGGGGAGGACCAGCTGGCAGGGCGATCACGTGATCTCCCAGAGGGCCCTGACTTCCCGGCCCCCGTCCCTCCCAATGTCGGGAAGCATCAATAAACGCCCCGTGCCACACCAGACGCACCGTCATCTGTTCGGCATCGTAAGCCAGATTCGCCCGCTCCGGATAACCCACGCCAATCCCGCGCGGTGACAGGCCTTCCAGAAAGTTGCGATAGATCAGCGGATGGGTCACGGGTTTCAGTTCAATCGCCTGTACTTGCAGTCCGGAGGGGATTCCGGCACTGCGGCCATCCTCGAGATACTGCCAGATGGCTTCGATCTGAGATGTGGCTGAACCGTCGAGCACGTGCGGCACGACGGACCTGCCATTCGGCCACGCCGATGGCATTCTGGTCCCGGGACGGTAAGCCTGCGGATCTGCCAGGTAGCGATGAAACCAGTCGCGACGGAGTCGCTGATGCATCGTGGTCAGGTCCATGGCCTGAATTCCGGTCGCCTTCCACGTGTCGAAGGAGTGGCACTTGATGCACGCCAGGGCCCGGTCGCCCACCATTAGTCGCGCGGCTGCCTTGACGCGGTAGGTGGGCTCGTCAAACGCAACGTCGGCCACCAGAGATTTCTGATCCGCCGTGACCAGGTGCTCGGTCAGCAGCGTGGCGTGCTGAACACCGAATCTCGGCATTCGCGTCGTCATGCAGGGGCGAATCTTCGTACCTTCGGCGATGGTCTGGCGCAGTGACGCGGGATTCAGCTTGTCACCCACGCCATCCAGCCGTGGTGGAATGCGTCCCTCATCACCCATTTCCGGAATGCTGCCGGAGAACAAGCCATTCAGTGACTCGGGCGCGCCGCCTGCGGTTCCACGAGCATGGCAGGCGAAGCAGTTGAGCAAACGCAGTGTGCGCACGACGTCGACCTCCCGCCGCTCGACGGACGTGGGGTCAGCGCCCGCGTCAATCCCACGTGACGCAGTGGCGGCCGCCAGATCGGCACGCTGAAGTTCGCTCAGGGAAAACAACGGAACACGCTGCACCGGGGCTGTCGCAAGGCAACCGTCGACAGATTTCATCGACGCGAAGTCGGGTGCCCTTCGATTCGGCTGAATTCGCTGTTCTGCCTCACCGTACGCGTGACACGAGGCGCAGCCCAGCGACGAGAACAGGCTGCGGCCCCGTTCCACCAGCCGGGCGTCTGTCGCTGATACCGGAGATCTGCGTCCGGCAGGAGCTGCTGTGAGCGTCACCAGCCCTGCGGCGGGTCGTCGCGAAACGCCCGGGCCGGAAATTTCCAGTGTCAGCAGCTCCTCACCCGCTGCTTCGAAATACTGCAGTTCCAATGGATGCGGGCCGGCCGACAACGCGATCCGCTGAGTCTTCGTTTCCGCCGAATGGATTCCATTGCATTCAATCACACCGGTGCCGTCGACGATCAGGCGACTGCCGTCGTCGGACGTGAGCCAGAACTGGTACTCACCGGTTTCAGGAATCTGCAGATGTCCGCTGAATCGGAGTGCAAAGTGGTCGCCGGGAGCTGCGACACGCGCACTGAAATCCGAACATTCGCCCTCCGAAACGGGGGTTTCCTGAATGAAGTCCGGGAGTTCCTGCCACGTACCCATGTAGAGCTGATACCGGATATTCGGATCGACCTTCGCCTCCCGCAGCAGGTAACTCGCCGCATCATACGCCTCCGCCGCCGTCAGATTCAGTGACGGCATCCGACCGGCCGGCCAGACCGACAGGGGATCAAGCAGGAAATCCGTCAGACTGGACACGGAATATTTGTCCGCAACGTGACCGAGGGGTAAGGTGGCGTCCGGCCGCTGCCCTGGCGGCATGCGCTGATCGCCGTGACAGGCGGCACAACCCACGGTGTGAAACAGCTTTTCGCCACGCCCGGCCGCCTCGCCACTCACATTCGTGGCACGGAACGCCGTATCGGCCGTGAGAAAATGGACCAGCGCCTGCAGGTCATCGTCTGCCGTCTCACCCTCCTGCAGCTCCCGGAATGCAGGCATCGCGGTGCCTGGCTTCACGGCATCAGGCCTTGCCAGAAATCGCCGCAGATACTCGGCCGAAAGACGCTGCCCAACGTGCGTCAGAACCGGTGCTGACCGCGGTGGAAGGACTTCACCCGGAAAAACACCGTGGCACGACTGACAATTCAACTCCGATATCAGCAGACGCCCGGCTTCCGCCCCACTCAGGCCCTCGCCGCGAAACCGCTGATATCCGGGCACCAGCACACCAGGCTCGGCACTCCACGCCCCGACGGCACCGACAAACAGGACGGTCAGCAACGTTCCACTGACGCTGAACCAACGAGAAAACCGGATATCCGTCATCGGTGAACACACCTGAATGAACAATGGTTTTGAGAATTGAGGCAGGTTCTGACGATATTCGGGGTAAGGGAAGCCAACGCGTGAACGTCGACGATCGTATTCTCAGACAGCACTCAGCGTCGCCCCGCACTCTCTGCCGGAGTTCGGGCGGCCATTGCGGTGTCGTCTTTTTGAATACACGGCGGCTCAGTGTGACGGCGCTGCGGCCCACCGTCCAGTATCCTGTGGAAATCCCTGCCGCATCTTACCTTGTCAGCAGATCGCTTCGCTGAAGGACTTACGGAAAAAAAGAAAAATCCGGACGACGTAGCTGCGAATTGGCGCATGATGTGCCCCACCACGAGGGACGTGCTCATCCATGCTGAACTGTACTGGAAAAGGGATCCCACATGTCAATCAACAGGCTTCAGCTCGAACAGCAACTGATGGAAACCGATGCCGGACAGGCAGTCTATGATGCCCTGATCCAGGCGAACGTCGACCTGCAGAGCGTCAGCATTGAACTGGTCAAGGATATGTTGAATGCCGAGTGCCGCCACCGCAGGCTGCTGGGGCTCAGTGGTTCTGTCGCGACCTGGGCGATGGCCTGAAGGCCTGACACCGCCGGGCACAATATTCTGGGCTGGCAGATCATCATGTGCATGGCGCCGACCTGCAGCGACAGATGCTGCAGCGACAACTATCAGACCAGGGCGAACGGATTTCACCGGCGGGTGTTCGCTGCAGCCCTGATCTGCCTGCTGATCCTCGGCTGTACAGCGGCCGATTCGACCGAGAAACCCGGGACATGGGAAGTCATCCTCACGGGAGTCGATTTTCGCTGGCAGATCACGGATCCGGGCATCGACGGCCGGCTGGGCACGGCAGATGATCTGACCACGAGTCCTCCGCTCCGGCTGATCGCCGGAACTCGCACTCGGATCACATTACTCAGCCGCGACTACCTGTATATGTTCGCGGTTCCGGACGCCGATGTGCGGCAGATCGCTGTCCCGGATCTCCGTTACTCCGTTGACATTCACACCGGGTCAGCACGCGAGACAACCTTTCTGGGCGATCAGTTCTGCGGGTTCGCTCACGCGGAACTGTCAGGCGCAATTCTGGTGCAGGACTGGTCCGAATACAGACAATGGCAGCACAAAGTCGCAGAATCATCATCCCGGCGCGAGACAGCGCGGTGAAAATTCGGCAGAAGCGAACTGGATGGCGCTGCAGCTGACAGAGAGGCTGGGCCGCTGAGGCTGGGCTGCTAATCCGGCACGCGATAAATCCGCCAGAATCTTCCGGCAAACAGCGGTTCGTCGGTAAAAACAACAGGGATGCGTGTAACGAGGTAGTCGACCGCAGTGTTCTGATGCAGGGTTCGGAGGTCTTCGCGGTCATATCTCCCGTCCGCAGAGCTGCGCTGCATCCAGCCGCTGACGTACCACAGGCGGTCGTTCCACTGCAGGATTCCCGCAGCGTCCTGCGGACAGTCCTTGTAATTGACGAACTCGGCCCGTTCGGCAAACCACTTGAAGCCAAAGGACTCGCGCGGAGTCAGGAACAGGGCATCGGCCGGTGTGTGCTCCCTTGCCCACTGACAGGCTTTCTGCCAGTCGTCGTACTGGTCTGGCGTATAGCCTCCGGGAGCCTCCGGTCGATTCCACAAGGCGGTTCCCGCGACCACGGACGTCAGGATCAGGAATCCGACGCACTGGATCTTGCGATTCCGGCGGTTTTCGGTTGGCAGGGTCGGTGTCAGGTGCGGGCTCCGCAGCGACTGCACCAGCAGGACGCCGGAGATCGCTGTGGCGATTGGCAGCAGGCCGTCGAACAGCCGAAACGGATAGAACTTCAGCAGTGCAGCACGCCATTCCCAGCCGGTCATTTTCGGTGCCGGCACGGCGTGCCACCCGATCCAGACGCCGGCCGCGGCTATCCCGGCTGCCACCAGCAGCAGAGAATACAGTTGCCGGATCCCGCGACAGCCAGCCATAACACGTGGTTGATCTTTCGAGCGAACGAGCCAGCCACAGCAGAGGCTGCAAATCAGTGACAGAATCAGAGTATGAATCCAGGCCGCCCGGCGGAATTCGGTGGGGTCAAGGTGATGCTTCAGCCTCCAGAACACCTGCACGAAATTCGCGAGCTGGTTCTGTTCAGCCGTGATACCACTTTGCCGCAGCATCGCTGCGGCAGGAATCAGTCCGGGCAGTGAAGTCACGAGACATCCTGTCAGGTAAATCCAGATTTCGCCGCCCCGTCGTGGTGCAGCACCATGCCGCCATCGGCACTTGTCGGCCGGGTTCAAGCCTCCGGAACCAGGCATCGTCGCGGCCTGCGCTGATCCGGAGCGACGCACCATTCGCAGCGACAGGTCAGCGCCGCCGGCGACCACGGTCGCCAGGATGAACCACAAACCCACCACCGGATGAAACGCCGCAGCCAGTCCCGCCAGCAGTCCCGCCAGCAGCGCGTCACGAGGTGAGGATCCCTGATCGGCTCTGATCCGGAACGCGACCGAGGCGAGTGCCAGCCCCCATGCCGGCACCTTCGATTCAAATCCTCCCACAATCCACTCGCCCGAGAAACTTCCCAGGCCGGCGATGGCCAGCATCAGACCTGCGGACATTACCTGACCGGCCGCTGTCAGGCCACAGGCGATTCCCAGACGGCACCAGCCCCATGCCAGCAACAGCAGTGACACCAGACGTCCGAGTACGGCCACGGTGCCGGGCTGCAGCACGGCAGCCGCCGGACCGGTCAGACTGTAGAAACAGTAATGAGCATTCACAGACGTCAGAAAGAAATCCCGCCGGCACCAGTCCGAATCAATGAAACTGCGCGCCTTGCTGAGATAGTGTGGCTCATTGACACCCGGTACCGGCGTGCCAACCAGCGACGACACGGCGAAAATCAGCCAGACTGCCAGAATTTGCCGGGAATCAGTGACTCGCATGGGAACTGTCAGAAACTGGCGTGGCCGGGTGTGCGCGGAAACGGGATGACATCGCGGATATTGGTCATGCCGGTGATCAGCAGGACGGCACGTTCCAGACCCAGTCCAAACCCACTGTGTGGCACGGTACCGTATTTTCGCAGGTCGGCGTACCACCAGTAGTCGTCGGGATTCATGCCGCATTCGACAATGCGACTCAGCAGGACGTCAAGCCGCTCCTCCCGCTGGCTGCCACCGATGATTTCGCCCACACCGGGAACCAGCACATCCATGGCGCGCACGGTGCGTCCATCGTCATTGCACCGCATATAGAAGGGCTTGATCGCGCGCGGATAATCGAACAGAATCACCGGTTGCCGAAAATGCTCCTCCGTCAGAAACCGTTCGTGCTCACTCTGCAGATCCCGGCCCCATTCCACCGGATAGTCAAACTGTCGGCCGCTCTGCTGCAGCAGTCCGATGGCCTCAGTGTATGAAAGACGCACGAATTCGTGTGAGCGGATATTCTCCAGCGTCTGCAGTACGCCGGGGCTGATTCGCTCGCTGAAAAACTGCATGTCCTCGTCGCACTGAGTCACCACGTCACTGACCAGCGTCCGGATGAATGTCTCGGCCAGATCCATGTTGTCGTTCAGTTCATAGAACGGCATTTCGGGTTCGATCATCCAGAATTCCGCCAGATGCCGCGTCGTATTGCTGTTTTCCGCCCGGAACGTCGGTCCAAACGTGTAGCAGTCGCCAACCGACGTGGCGAAGGTTTCGGCTTCCAGCTGCCCGCTGACGGTCAGTGATGCCGGCTTTCCGAAAAAATCGCGTTTCCAGTCGATCTGTGTCTGCATCAGCGCCAGCCGAGCCAGATCCAGGGTCGTCACCTGAAACATCTCGCCGGCACCCTCACAGTCGCTGGTCGTGATAATCGGGGTGTTGATATACAGAAAGCCGCGCGACTGAAAGAAGTTGTGGATCGACCGGCTGATGCAGTTCCGCACACGGGCCACAGCGCCGAACGTATTTGTCCGCGGGCGCAAATGCGCGATCTCCCGCAGAAACTCCAGACTGTGACCCTTCTTCTGCAGCGGGAACGTTGCCGGGTCCGCTGTCCCCAGCACCGTCAGCGACGAAGCGTGCAGCTCAATCCGCTGTCCCCGGCCGGGCGATTCCTGCAGGATACCCTCCACCGACACGCTCGCCCCGGTCTGCACGTCCCGCAGCATCGCGGCGTACCCTGGCAATGACCCCGGCAGTACGACCTGCAGGTTTCGCAGACAACTGCCGTCATTCAGCTCTATGAAGGAAAAGTGATTCTTCGAGTCGCGTCGTGTGCGCACCCAGCCCTTCGCCACAACGCTGGTGTCGGGCTGGCCATCCTTCAGGAGTGTCGCGATACGGGTCACTGGCATGAGCATTCTGCCTGAAAAATCCGGCCGGCTGACAGCCCGCCACGTCATGGAAAAACCGTTCGAAGTCCCCGTCCCGCAGAACTCTCACCGAGCCAGCGGGCAGAGCAACTCAGGGCAATCTCGTCGGTCCTGCGGCACCAGCTGATCTGGTGGCAAATGAGATGGACGAAAACTTCAGCAGCTGACACAAATCATAGACCGTGATGAACTGCTGCACGAGGACCCCGTCGTCGACGTCCAGAATAATTGCGGACAACGGATCGGCCTCGGCCAGACGCCGCAGTCGCCGCTCCAGCTCGGCCATGCCACTCACCGGCTGTTCGTTCAGCCTCACCCGTACGTCGCCGGACTCACTCCCGGCGGCTGACACATGGATCCGGACCTGCTGATGCTCCCAGTTCTGTTCAGGAGGCGGCTCCGTTTTCAGCTGCGATTCCGTTGACCCGGCCTTCAGCTCTGCCGGCAGCAGGTTGTCCGGCGTGCGCCCGATCGAGGCACACACAAAAAACACCAGCAGCAGAAACACCACGTCGATCATCGGCGTCATGGTTTCGCTGTCCAGCGGCTGCCGTCGATTGAAATGACCGGGGACTCGCATGCTTCACACACTGAACCGAGATCGGATGTGACCGAAATTCTACGCGCCCGTCTGCCGCTCACCGGACATGGCGCCCGGCGAGACGCTGACGGCAAACAGAATCCGTCGAATGCCGCTGGCGGCACACTGCTCCAGCAGCGTGCGGAGATGCCGATAGGGGGCGTCACGATCCGATCGGATCCGGACTTCCGCCGGCAGCGAAACACGCCGGGCCTGCTCCTGCAATTCAGAAATCTGCCGGGCGACGGTCTGCTCAGACTGCTCCTGCCCCCCGACGAACAGCGCGCCGGTCCGACTGACCGTCACTGTCAGCCGGTGCGGCGCGGCCTCGTCGTCCCGCTCTCCCTGCTGAGCGAGCGGCAACGACACGGGCTCAGCCCGCTCGTTCCTCACAAAGTGACTGGCGACGAGAAAAAAAATGATCAGCAGAAATACCACGTCGATCAGCGGAGTCAGGTTGAATCGCACCGGCGTCCGCTGTGACAGCAGGCTGGGTGAGCGCATACTGCAGTCCCCTGGATTGTTCTGCCGCCCGGCCAGGACGTCCGGCCGCAGGTCAGACCCGCCAAACGGCCGGGTATCGTAAACTCCCCGTTCGATTCAGGGAAGACGCATCAGCAATCCGGCTCGCGTCACTGGAAAACCCGTCCCGCTGAGTTGCATTGGACGCGGTGTCTGCCATATGAAGGCCCGTGAGAAAATCCAGCCAGACAGAGACAGGTTGCGGCACGAGAGCTGACGAATGCACTTTGAAACGAAATGCGTCCATGCGGGTGTTCACAAGGATCAGCAGTACCACAGCGTGACGACCCCGATCTATTCGTCGTCCACGTTTTCCTGGAGCGATCTCGAAACCAATTCCGGATACGACTATACCCGTTCGGGGAATCCGACCAGAAAAGCGCTGGAAGAAAATCTGGCGGCACTGGAAGGAGGTGCGGGCTGCTCCGCGACATCGTCCGGCATGTCCGCGATCCATTGTGTCATGTCGCTCTTCTCGCCCGGCGACCACATCATCGCGCCCACCGATGTTTATGGCGGTACCTTCCGACTGTTCGACCGCTTCCTGCAGCAGAAGGGACTCAACTTCAGTTTCGTCGACATGACCGATCACGCCGCACTGCTGGCCGCGTTCCGGCCGGCCACACGCTGTGTCTGGATTGAGACTCCCAGTAATCCCCTGCTGAAGGTCATTGATCTCGCCGCCGTGGTCAGCATGGCACAGCAGCATGGCGCCGTCACCGTGTGTGACAATACCTTCCTGTCGCCCTATCTGCAGCGTCCTCTGGAATTCGGAGTCGATCTTGTGGTCCACTCCACCACAAAGTATATCAACGGCCATTCCGATGTGGTCGGAGGATGCGTGGTCTCCCGGTCCTCCGAACATGCGACGCAGGTTGCCTGGCTCTGCAACGCGCTCGGCCTGGCCTGCTCGCCGTTCGACGCGTGGCTCGTTCTGCGAGGCGTCAAGACCCTCGGCTGTCGCATGGAAGCCCAGCAGGCGAATGCGATGAAAGTCGCACGATTTCTGGCCGCGCATCCCCGGATTCGCCACGTCTTCTACCCGGGGCTGGAATCACACCCCCAGCATCTGCTGGCCCGACAGCAGCAACGGGGTTTCGGCGCCATGCTCAGCTTCGAAGTTGCTGGCGGCCGGGATCTCGCGGAACGCGTGTGCGTCGGAACCCGACTGTTCGACATGGCCATTTCCGTTGGCGGAATCGAATCCCTGATCTCGTTCCCGGCCACCATGAGTCACGCCTCCATGAGCCCCGCCGCCCGCGCAGCCGCCGGAATCACCGACAGCCTTGTCCGCGTCTCTGTCGGTCTGGAACACGCAGACGACCTGATCGCCGATCTCAGCGCCGCCCTCGCGCCCTGATCCTCCGCGGCACACAACTGCACTCCGCAGCAGGCTGCCCGACCATCAGGTCAGACGAAACATCTGACCTGTACCGCGCTCCGCCGCTTTCGTCCACGCGAGCTGGCCCAGGGCCACATCGCAGATGGCCATGCCGATCGGAATTGCCACGATCCGTTCCGTGGCGGATGTGCGCGCCGGTTTTCGACGCGTGACCACCTCGCCAATCGTGGCATAGACTTCCGGCAGACCTCCGGGGAACTCCGGATCCGGTTTTCCGTCCTCCGTCACTCGGTCTCGACTGATCCGGTCAAAATACTCTGCCAGCGGAATGTCGTCGACAATGAATTTGTCGGCGCTGTGCAACGCTTCGGCGGTAAAGGCACAGCCTCCTTCGATGCCGACGGCAAAGGCCCCCTGCCTGAACCAGTCCGGCTGCAGCAGCTGTTCGTCTCCGTTTGTGCAGGTGCAGATAATGTCGGCTCCCGCGAAACATGTGCGATTGTCTTCGCAGATCCGAATCTCTCCGGAAAAGTACTGGCCCGCCTGCTCCTTCAGCGTCTGCATTGCCGCAGGACGAATATCACGCAGCCGGATTTCTCGCAGACCCGGGATCTGGTCCACCAGAAATCGCAGGTGCATCGTGCCTTCGAATCCACAGCCGGCCAGGGCCAGCGTCCGGGCTTCCGGCAGTGCACATTCCCGCGCGATGATCGAGCTGACTGCTGCTGTGCGCAGCCCCGTCAGATAACCACATTCCATGACCGCGAGTGGGATCCCTGTCGCTGTGTCGTTGCACACCTGTAACCCGGTCACGTTCGGCAGGTCGTGCTGATAGTTCCTGGCAAAACCAGCCACCCACTTCAGTCCACAGGCCCCCAGCTGCTTCAGATACGCGGGCATCGCATGAATGAAATTCGCCGGATCGGTTCCCGTCGGATGCACGCCGATCTTTGGGTGCATCTCGAACGTGCCGGCCGCATGTTCTGCCAGAGCCCTTTCGATGGCCTCAACCACCTGAGAGGGCGTCAGGTCCAGTGACAGAACATCGCTGCGCGACAGCAGTCGCACTTCAATCGGCTTCATCGACGCGGGATCCCACAGTTATTGACACGGGTGTTCAGCCAAAAATTCGTTCGCAACCCCAAACCCGCCAATGTGCATAACCCTGTGCGGCAGGACGCGCGAAAGAGTACCGTTTCCGCACATGTGACATCCAGCACAGCACTTTCCGGCGGGGCGGTTCGGTGATTCATTGACAGCAAATTCCGGACCGGTAAGGACCGGCCGAAGAATCCGTCGCACAGAGATTCGGGTCCGGAAAGCGCGGTGTTCCTGAACTGAATCACGGTGTTGTATGACCGCAGTGAAGTGATCCGAGCCCTGTTCTCAGGCCTCATTTCGACTCTGCATCGTTCGGCGCCATGATTCGGTATTCACAGCCTTCCCCGCTGACCAGATTGCCTTCGGGCTCGCCCAGGCGGGCGCTCATGGTCATTGGCCGCTAAACACAAAAGGATAAACACAGAACGGGACATTGTGCTGTAAGAGAAAAGTACATTGTCCCCTTTGAATGCGCACAACGACAAATCAGGTGCGTGGCGTAAGTTTACGAGTGGCAGAGGTTTGCAAAAGAGTGGTCATGTCGGTCTGACTCGCAGTGACTCAAACTGTTTCGCGGCTCGAAGGCAAAGATCAGGGCGGTCGCCACAGACATGGCCAGTGCGTACTACGCGGCCACGCGGAAGAACGTCCCCGATGCGAAGCACGTCTTCGACCGGTTTCACATCGTGAAGCTGATGAATGAGAAACTCACCAGACTGCGTCGCGAACTCCAGAACGAAGCCGACAAGACCGGGAGAAAAGTCCTGATGGGTCTTCGCTGGCTGCTGTGGAAATTCCGCGGGGATCTGGATGACTCGAAGAATGAACGTTCACGCCTGATGGACGCTCTGGGCCTGAATCCGTCACTGGCGATTGCCTGCTACCTCAAAGAAGACCTCGCTCAGATCTGACAACAGCGAGACAAGGCCACCGCCGACAGGTTTCTGACGGACTGGTGTGCCCGTGCTCGCGCTTCGGGAATCCAGGTCCTGCAGACGATGGCCAGCACTCTGGAAAAACACCGGACCGGCATCCTCAACTGGTATGACTTCCGACTCTCGACCGGGCCACTCGAAGGTATCAACAACAAGATCGGGGCTCTTCAGAGAATGGCCTTCGGGTATCGGGACC
>SXGS01166278.1_pt1 | contig 14516 bp, 10 predicted proteins | sample 3174681 | NCBI WGS metagenome assembly SXGS01 (sample SAMN11356861, study PRJNA531348) | freshwater metagenome | isolation source: freshwater sample F1-80 | place: China: Fuxian Lake, Yuxi | collected 2017-12-25
CATCGTCGATCGCACCGGAGTCGGCTTGCAGGCCGACGGCGAGGTGCCCGACTTCTCGGTGCGGCTCACGCTCGACGACGTCGCGCGGCTCGGCCCGGACGGTGCGGTCAGCGATTGGGAACGTCGCCTGCGGGCGGCGACGGTGCGGGCCGTGCGCGGTGCGCGCTGACGGCGTCGCGGCGGCTCAGAACTTCACGCCGGCGCCGAAGAAGTAGCCGTGCACATCGACGTCAGCGTCGAAGTCGCGATCGGTGGCGACTCCGTAGGCATCGAGCACGAGATAGCGGTACCCCGCCATCACGTCGAACTCCTTGGTGACCTGCCAGCGCGCGTAGCCTTCGACGTCGAGGTAGCGGCCGCTGGCGTCGCCGAGGTCGGCGGACATGAGCGCAGCGTTGGCGCCGACCGTCAGCGAACCGAACAGGCCTTCGACTTCGACGAACGGCATCGGCGCCAGCACGCTCGACGTGACCTCTTCGCGGCCGACGTTGGAACGGGCGGCGACGTCGAGTGAGTAGAACCCGAGCTGACCACCGAGCGCCACGCGGTAGTGCTCCCCGCGCCACATCTCGTAGCCGTAGTTGGCGGCGATCGCATACAGCTCCATCGACGTGTTGACCACCGCACCGGCAACGATGCCGCCGTAATCGCCGGTCAGGATGCCGCTGCCATCGGCATCGATGCCAAAGCCGTGCAGCCGCAGGCGGTGCCGGTCCTTGTCGCTCTGCAGGCGGATGTAGGGCGCGACCTCGGTGTCGCCGAGGCCGAGGCTCTCGTCGAGGTCGTTCTGCACCTGACCGAGTTCGAGGGAGCCGCCGGCGTTCTGCAACGCCAGGTCACCGCTGCCGGTCGCGAAGAACGGGCCGACGTCGGCGCGGTAGGTGGCGCCGCGGCAACCGACGACGCAGGGCAAGAGGAACAACAGCGCGACGAGCTTGTTCATGGACGCGGGAAGCATGGACGGAGCGCACGATTCCCGCCAGCCCGGCAACGGGCTCAAAACGTGATTCCGACGCCGACGAACCAGCCGTGCACGGCGAGGTCGAGCAACACGGTGTCCGGTGCGGCGTCCCCTTCGGCATCGACGGCGAGCCAGCGGTAGCCGCCGAACAGATGCGCGCCGTGGCCGAGTTCGTGTTCGAGCGATGCCTCGAGATCGACGAAGCGATCGTCGCCGAGCCCGAGCACATCGAGGTCGACCCAGCCGATCTCCGCCACGGCGCGCAGGCCGCAGCATGGCAACGGCGCGGTCGCGCGCACGAACGGCAGCGGCAGGCCCAGGATCTCGTCGACTTCCTCGCGGTTGCCAGGCGACTCGGCGACGCGGAAGTCGAGCGCGAACACGTCGAAGGCAACACCCGGCGCCAGCGTGATCGGGCCGAGGGGCAGTTCGTAGACCGCCGCGAATTTGAACACGCCCAGGTCGAAGTCGGTGGTCACGGCAGTCGCTGCGGGCAGGCCGCCGAACGACTCGCCGAGCACGCCCGCGCCCGCTTCGTGCAACCAGAAGCCCGAAGCGCTCAGCACCGGCGCGCCGAAGTCGGCGACGACCCGCCCGAACGGCGACCCGTGCGCATCGCCGAGCCCGAAGGCCGAGCGCACGTCCTGCACGGTGGTGCCGGCCCCCGCGGTTGCGAGCGCGAGATCGCCCCCGATCTCGGTGCGTGCAAAACCGAGCTGGGCGGTCACGACGGGCGTCGTGCAGGCCCCGAAGGCGACGGCAACAGCGAGCGTGAGCAGGAGTGCGGGCGGCGCGCCCGGGCGGAAGCCAGGGCGACGGCGAAGACGGCGACAGTTCACGGGGTGCGGGTCGGGCGCGTTCGAGGGGCGAGCGCAGCATACGGGGTCCTGGCCGTGGTCGCGGGCATGCAGGCACTACGCCGCGTTCCACGATTGCATTCCCTACGAGCCCACTCGACACTCCCGACCCGTCACGCCCGTTACCAACGGAGATTGCATGCAGTTCCGCGCCACCGCTTCGCTCGTTCTTGTCTCCTTCGCGGCCACCGGCTGCATCGTCCCCGAAAAGGCGACGCCGACGGTCGGGTTCGGCACGACGCTGGCGTCCAAGTTCGTGCACCGTGGCATGACGCTCGTCGATGACGCGGTGCTGCAGACCAAGATGTCGGCGATGCTGCCGACGACGTTCGACCCGAGCGACCGCATCCAGGTCGAAGCCGAGGGTGCGATGGAGCTCAGCGACCAGAACGGCGACTCGTGGTTTCCCGACGGCCACGCCGGGCGCTTCACCCAGATCGAGATGCTCGGCTCGTACCAACGCACCCTCGGTGACCTGACGTTGCGCGGCGGCATCCACAGCTACAACCTGCCGAACGGGTTGGAGTTCCAGAACGGCGAGCGCGGCGGCACCAACGAAGTGTTCGTGCTCGCCAATCTGTCGGTGCTGGAAGCGAACCCGTACTTCGCGATCCACTACGACTTCGACGAGGTGCGCGGGGCGTACTACCGCGCTGGCATCGCGGAGGCGATCAAGCTCGGTGAGAAGTGGGCGCTCGATCTCGACGGCTCGCTCGGCTACGTGTCCGAGGCGCAGTCCGCGTGGATGTACGGCTTCGACGAGGCTGGACTCGCCGATCTGCGCGGCGAAGTGGTGCTGAAGTACCAATACGACGACCGCACTTCGGTGCGCGTCGGCGCGCACGGCTCGCTGATCGTCGACGACCAGATCGACCAGTGGTTCGCCGACCTGGGCATCGACGACGATCCGATCTGGTTCAGCGCCGGCGTCGTCTGGGTCTTCTGATCGACGCCTCGCGCCGCTGACTCAGCGGCGCTTGAGGCGGAAGCGGCCGAGGCCCTGATCGACGACGAGGCTGAGAGTGCCGGCGTCAGCGTTTGCCGGCAGATCCACCGTGATCGTGTTCGCGTCCGGTTCCGGAATCTCGGGCTCCGTCTCCACTGGCGTCTTGCGGGCCTTGCCCACCTGCAGCGCCAGCTTGTTGCCACGACGCTGCACCGAGAACCAACCACGGTAGTCATCCGCGGTGTCCTCGGGCTCGTTCCACACGAACGCCTTGGCGCCGACGATCTGGCTCGACTCCCATTTGTCGCCGGAACGGATCAGCTCGCGAGCTTCGACCGTCCAGGTGATTCCATCGGCCCCCGAACGGTGGCAACGGATCATCCAACCCTTGTCGCCGAACTCGAACCGGACGCAGACCTTGGCGAAGTCGGTGTTCTCCTCCTGCTCCGACGCCAACGAGCCCGCCCATTCCCAATACGGCTCGGAACCAAGCGCCGTGTTCATCACCCGGATTTCCTTGCCGGCTCGGCAGGACACGTGGGGATCGTTGCGGTCGTTCACCACATCCGTCCAGCGAAGACGGTCGTCGGGTTTCCAGTCCGGCTTCACCTTGAAGCCCACCAACGGCGAATCCCACGCAATCTCATCGACGAGGATGGTGTGTTGGATCGGAGTGACGTTCACGCCGTCGCGAACCTCGCAAGTCACCGCGATGGGCAGGTCGGGCAGGCCTTCCTCGATCACCAGCTTGAACGACGCTTCGTTGGTTGCCCCACGCGGACTCACGAGTCCTTCGTCGAAGATCCAACGGTAGGTCAGTTGCTTGCTGTCCGGATCGCTCGCTTCCGCCGTCAAGGTGAACGCCTTGCCGATCTTGTGCTTCTGTCGATCCGGCTCCTTGATCGCAACCACCGGCGGCTTGTTGGCAGAGGGTTGGGTGGTCGGCTTGTCCCGGTTCGGATCCACGACCACCGGCTTGTCGCCGCTGCCGCCATTCGCAGGCCCCGGCTGCACCGGGTCATCCGCGGGACGCGACATCCAGAAGCCACCGCCGGCCGCGACGACGGCCAGCACGGCGACGATCGCGATGACGCCACCCTTCTTGTTCGGCGCTGCGGCGACACCATTCGGCGCGGCGGTCGGCGCCGGAGCCGCAGTCGGCGCGGGAGTCGCAGCCACCGGCGCCGGCTGCGGTGCAATCGTGCCGCCCTTCGGCGTGGCACCGCCCGGGCCAGCCCCATCGAACATGTCGTCGCGGAACGCCGGCGGCGCATTCGCCGGACCAGCGCCGCCGTCGAGACCTTCCGCCAGGAAGTTGAGCTCCGAGGTGCGCAACAGGCCGGGACTCGACTTGTCCAGGCTCTGCGGCGGCTGGCTCTTGGGTGGCTGGCTCTTCGGCGGCTGCGACCCTGACCCTGGTGGCTTCGACTTCAACGCACCCGGCTTCTGGATGATCGTCGCGCCGGTCTCTTCACCGACGATGCGCTTCTGCACCGCACTCGTCGTCACCGACTGCAACAGCGCATCGATCTGCTCGTCGAGCGCCTTGTAGGTGCGCGGCCGCATCTCGCGATCGGTCGCCAGCATGGACTGCACCAGCATCGCCACTTCGGGCGGCACGTTCGGATTCTCGACGCTCGGGTCGGGCGCCACCGCCGATCGCTTCTGCATGACGATCTCGGTCAGCTTCTTGGACCGGAACGCCGGCTGTCCGACCAGCATCTCGAACAACGCACAGCCGAGTCCGTAGATGTCGCTGCGGAAATCGACCGAGTCCGGATCGTCGAACTGTTCGGGCGACATCGTCGCCGGCGTGCCCATCACCGAACCAGGTGAGGTGAGTCCCATTGCGGCGTTGCCGCTGTCGGCGCGCGCGAGGCCGAGATCGACGACCTTGGGCGTGTAGGGGAACGTGATGTCGAGCGCCGTCGACGTCACCATCTCGAGGAGGATGTTCTCGGGCTTGACGTCGCGGTGGATGATGCCGAGCGTGTGCGCATGGCCGAGGGCCTGCGCAATGGCGCGGGTCGCGCGCAACGCCGCCTTGACCGGCACCGGCCCATTGTCGGCAATCCACTTCTTCAGGCTCGGCCCGTCGATGAACTCCATCACCAGGTACGACTGGCCTTCGTCGGTCTGCCCCGCCATGTGGCACGCAACGATGTTGGGATGCTTGATGCCGGCGAGGATCTTGGCTTCGCGCTGGAAGCGCTGCACGAACGACTCCCCGCCGAGTTCCACCGACAGCAACTTCACCGCGACGCGACGATCGAGGAAGTCCTGGCGGCCGACATAGACGACACCCATGCCGCCGCGAGCGACCTCGTGGTGCAGGGTGATGCCGGGGACCTTCGGCAGGTTCGGGTCGGACATCGGCTCGGGCTGCGGCTCCGCCGGCCGGTACGGGCGGGTGCCGTCTGGGCGATTGTTGCTCGGATCCGGGTCGGTGCGGCTCACTTCTTCATTCCCTCGATGATCTCCAGCAGCTTCTTCGCTGCCGGCCGGTCGGCGCGGTGTTCACCCTTGTAGAAGAACTGGATGTTGCCGTTCAGGTCGACGATCAACGTCGATGGCGATGCGAGGTCGCCCTCGATGCCGAGCTTCGTGACCAGCTCGAGATTCGGATCGTAGAAGACGCGGTAGGGCGGGCCGCCTTCGTTGAACGTCATCTTGTAGGCCTGCTCGAACGACTCTTCGTTCTCTTTGGCGCCGGGGTAGATGACCAGCACTTCGACGCCGAGCTCGGCGAGCTTGTCCTTCTGTTGCGACAGCGCCTTCGTCTGCGCGACGCAGTAGGCGCACACTTCACCGAGGAAGCCGCGCAGCACGACGACCATCACCTGCTTCTTGCCGTGGAATTGTGTGAGGTCGATGTCCTTGCCATCGACGCCCTTCATGCTCGTGAACGGCAACGGCTTGCCGTACCACTGCGACAGCTCGCCGTCCTTCAAGGTGCGTGGCTTGGCGGCGTCGACGCGGTACTTGTCCATGAACGAACCGCCGCCGGGTTTGGGCCCATCGGTGTATTCGGTCACGTAGTCCTTCATCTCCTGCCGTTGCTTCACCGACAGGTCGGGCTGCATCGGCGCTGGCGCGCGCGTCTGGCCGTCGTCGATCGCCTGCACGACCGCGGCGGTCTCGGCGGCGGGTGGCGGCGGCGGTGTCGTGGTCTCGGTGATCTTCGCGGCGATCGCTTCCGGGGCCACCGGCGCGCCCGCTTCGGCGAGGAACGTGCCCACGGCGGTCTCCGGCGCGAGCTTCGCGAGCTCGTCCTGGGCCGTCCACGGGTTCGTCGCCGCGACCGTTGGCACTGGTCCGGCGAGCGCCCGGCTCTGGCCGCCGCCAACCGCGACGCTGCCTGGCGCGAACGCGCCGCCGGCGAGCACGCCTTGCGCCAGCACGTTGCCGGCAGTGTCGCGCGCTTCGAACACACCACTCGCCGCAGTGCCACTCCAGCTGCAGCAGAACCGCATCGCGCCGTTTTCGTGGTAGCTGGTCCAACGCCCCGTCGGAGCCCCGTTGAACAACACGCCCGCGCGCCGCGGCTTCCCGTTCGCCCAGGTCTCGCGCACGATCTGCACGCCGGCCTTGCCGCCGAAATCCTGCATGCGCTCCTGACCGCGTTCGTCGACGACCCGCCAGGCGCCGATGCGTTGGCCGCGGAAGCACAGTCCTTCGGCCTTCAACTTGCCACCCGGCCAATAGTACGTCCACGGACCCGACAGCTTGCCGGCGTCGAATTGGCCGGCCCGCTCGAGCGAGCCGTCCTTGCCGAAGAACTGCCACGGCCCATCTTCGAAGTCGGCGATGTAGCTGCCTCGCGCTTGCGGCGTCTGGTCCTGGTACTGCAACGACCACTCGCCGGTGCGCAGGCCCTTCTCGTCGAACGAACCAGTGCGCTCGACGACTTCGTTTTCGTAATAGTACGTCCAGGGACCGATCTGGCGGTCGGATACGTATTGGCCCTTGGCCCGCGGCTTGCCCGATTCGTAATAGAAGACCCAATCGCCGTTCTGCAGCCCTCCGGCGAGCGACCCCTTGCTCTTCGGCAACCCGCTCGACCAGCGTTCGCTGTAGTCGACCAGTTGTTGCGCCAGGAACTTGCAGGCAGGCGCACACAGGGCGAGTGCCGCACACAGTACGAGTGTCTTCGTCTTCATCGTGGCCAATGGGGGCGTACGCCGCCGCGGCTGAGTATCGGTGGGCAACCCGAGCAGCGCCACCATGCAGCGTTGCGAGATGCCGACGCTATCGGCAGTTCGGCCACGTCGACCGCACCGTTATCGCGACCCGCGCGGTAGGCTTTGCGCCCGTTGCGGACCCGCGTGGTGTCCGCCACGAAGAACCCCATGCCGGCACGCCTCGTCCTCGGGCTCGTCCTCGCCCTCCTCGTTCTCTGGTTCAACGCCTGTTCGTCCGGTCTCGGCAACAACCTGCCGACGAACAACCCCGGCAACAACACCGTTGCGAGCAGCAACCTGCCGGTCGGCCTCGACCTCGGCCTCGTGCCGACGAGCCCGGCCATCGAACCGTCGGTGACGGGCGTCGTGATCCCGGCGATCGGCGCCACACCGCGCCGCGAAGTCGTGCTGCTCGGCTTCGCCACCGCGGCGGCGGCCGACAACGGCGATGGCAGCGGCACCGACCTGTCGCGTGATCCGGTCACCGACACGAACACGGCGGCCGACGTGTTCGTCGCCGCGATCTGCGCCCAGGACATCGAAACGCGCGCCTTCAGCCATTCGCTCGCCGGCAAGTTCCGGCATCCGCGCTGCGTCACCTGCCACATGATGCAGTCGCCGACGACGACGGCGTTCCAGACGGCGACCGAGTACGCATTCCCCTACCACGCCGGTCCGGCCCCTGGCCCGGGCTTCCCCAACAACGATCCGGCGACGTGTGCGCCGTGCCACGTCACCAGCACGAACTTCCCCGTCGTTGGCTGGCAGGCTCCCGCGGTGACGTTCGACATGCGCACCGAGACGGTGGCGCAGCTCGCCGAACGCGCGACCCGCATTCCGGCCGGCGACCTCGAACACTTCGTCACCGACGCGCGGGTGTTGTGGGCGCTCGACTCCGGCATCCTGCCCAACGTCGGTGGCCGCAACGGCGTCGCCGACGACGACCACGACGGTGTCGACGAGCCCGAAGACCGCGACGGCACGCCGCGCACGGTGCCCGGCGGTTCGGTCAACTTCCTGGACGAGATCGAAGAGTGGATCGCCAGCGGTCGCGTGGTCAGCGCGGCGGCCTCGGTGAAGGACATCACGCTCGCGAGCCGCGCCAGCAGCAACACCGGGGCGGCCAACGGCGCCTCGGGCAAGCCGAAGCTGCTGTGGGTGCCGAACGGCTCGTTCAACCCGACCAGCTCGGTCACCGCCGCGGCGACCAACCCGATCGGTACGCTCTACGTCGCGTTCGAATCGGCCGGCAGCGACCTGACGGCCGGCGACAGCAACGGCGCCAGCGACATCTACCGCGCCACGCTGCAACTGCGCGCGGAAGAGAACGCGCTCGGCGTGTCCACCGTCGGCGGCCTCAACCTCGTGTTCGTGAACGGCGGCAACGTGCTCGCCAGTGCGCGCAACGGCCTCGCCACCTCGGGCGACGCCGGCTCGTCGAACCCGCGCCTCGGCGGCAGCACCGGCGACGTCGTCGCCTTCCAATCGACCGCGTCGAACCTGGTCGCCGGCTTCGTCGACGGCAACGGCAGCGGCGCCGACGTCTACGTGCGTCGCATCGGCACGACCACCACGCTGCTGGTCAGCCACTCGCAAGGCGGCACCGCGAACGGCGGCAACGGCGCCAGCGAGAATCCGGCCATCGACGCGACCGGCGCCGCCGTCGCCTTCGAATCCGACGCCAGCGATCTGCTCGCCGGCGACACCAACGCAGTGCGCGACGTGTTCCATGCGCGGGTCGACGGCGCGACGCCGTTCACCAAGGTGCGCTCCAGCGTGACCGATGCCGGCGCCGAAGGCACCGGCGGTGCCAGCAGCGCGGCGAGCATCCACCTCGACGGTTCGCGCATTCGGGTCGCCTTCCAGTCGGCGAAGACGAACCTCGAAACCGGCCTCGTCGCCGCGACCAACGTCTACCTGTTCGACAGCGACACCGGCTTCACGACGCTGCTCAACCAACGCATCTCGGCGGCCGGCTCGGCCATCGGCAACGGTTCGGCACGCGCGCCCGTGCTCACCGGCGACGGCAACTCGGTCGCCTTCGAGTCGGACGCCACCAACATCGACGTGTTGCGCGGCACCGACGGCAACCGCGCCACCGACGTGTTCCTGGTCGAAGTGCCGCAACTCGCCGCCGGCAACGTGCTGCCGTTCCGCATCAGCATGACCGCCGCCGAGAGCGCCGACGGCAATGGCGCTTCGACGGCGCCGTTCGTCGGCAGCTTCGTCGGCACCGCGAGCGAGGAGTACCCGGTCGGCTTCGTGGTCTACTCGACCGCGGCGACGAACCTCGGCAACTCCGACAGCACGAACCTGCTGGTGTCGTTCCTCAGCGAGACCTCGGGCGTGTTCGCCGACTTCACGACCAACGTCACGCGCGGCGCCGCACCGCTGACCGTGCAGTTCACCGACGAGACGACCGGCAACCCGACGGCGTGGCAGTGGGACTTCGACAACGACGGCAACGTCGATTCGACGGTGCAGAACCCGACCTACACCTACACGACGGCCGGCGTCTACTCGGTGCGTCTGGTCGCGAGCACCGCAATCAGCAACGGAACCACGACGCAGTCGAACCTGATCACGGCGGTGGCTACGCCAGACGCCAATTTCACGGCGTCGGTCACGAGCGGTGTCGCTTCGCTGTCGGTGACGTTCACCGACACTTCGACGCAATCGCCGACGAGCTGGGCCTGGGACTTCCAGAACGACGGCTCGGTCGATTCGACCGTGCAGAACCCGACGTTCTCGTTCACGACGCCGGGCGTCTACGACGTCAAGCTGACCGTCACCAACGAGGCCGGCTCCAACACCGAGACGAAGACCGCGTTCATCGAGGCGTTCACGCCGGTCAACGCCGCGTTCTCGCCGTCGACCAGTTCGGGCACGGTGTCGTTCGCGGTGACGTTCACCAACTCGTCGACCGGCGCCACCAGCTATTCGTGGGACTTCGGCGACGGCGGGTCGTCGACGGCGACGAGCCCGACATACACCTACACCGTCGGCGGCAGCTACACGGTGACGCTGACCGCGACGGGGCCTGGCGGTGTCGACACGGCGACGACGCCGATCACAGCGAACAGTGCGGTGACGGCCAGCTTCACCGTGAGTGGCGGCGGCGGCACCGGCAACCTGTCGGCCTACGAGTCGACCTCGCTGACGTTCACCAACACGTCGTCGGGTGCGACCAGCTACGCGTGGGACTTCGACTTCGTCAGCAACCCGGGCACGCTGACCGCGACGACCACCAACGTGGTGCGCAACTTCGCGAACACCACGTCGTCGACGCGCACGTTCGTGGTGCGGCTCGTCGCGACGGGTCCGGGCGGCAGCAGCTCGACGACGCGCACGCTCACGATCGTCTCGGACACGGAATCGACGACGTTGAATCCGAGTGCGGACACGACGATCTACCAAGAGTCGACCGGCAACAGCAACGGCGCCAACACGCGCATGATCGCTGGCCGAACGCTCGGCACAGCCGGTGCCTTGTCGCGCCGGGCGTTGCTCCGGTTCGATCTCTCCTCGATCCCATCGAGCTCCACCATCAACTCGTCGTCGCTCACCCTGACGCACGACACGCCGCTACTGAACCCGGCGCAGTCGTTCGGCATCCATCGCGTGACGCAATCCTGGGTCCAGGGCACCGCGAATGCCACCGTTGGAACGGGCACCCCGACGGCAGGCGGCGGAGCGACTTGGAACAACCGCACGACGGGAACGCCCTGGTCGTCCGCCGGCGGCACCTTCAACGCGGCGACGACGACGATCCTGGTTCCCCAAGCGCTGGGCAACGCGACTTCGGGATCGCTCGTCACCGACGTGCAAGCGTGGGTCAACGGCACCACCAACAACGGCTGGTTGCTGCAAGGCAATGAAGCAGCCACGCAGACCGTGAAGCGATTCCTCACCAGCGAGTCGGTTTCCCCCCCGAGTTTGAGCGTCAACTACACGCGCCCGCTGCCCTGATCGGAATCTTGCGACCGGCGCCGCGTAGCGCCGGCCACAAATGCCACCCATGCGCCACCTCTCCCTCGTCGTCCTCCCGCTGTTCGCGACCGCCTGCGTCTTCCCGAACTACAAGGCGTCGAAGGTGGTCGAGTACACCCTGCCCGCCGACCAGATCACCCGGCTGCAGTGCGATTCGCACAACGGCGACATCACCGTCACGGGGGTTCCGGGCGCGACCGAAATCGCCTTGCGAGCGGAACTCTCGGTGCGGGGCACGTCGCAGTCCGAAGCCGACAGCAACCTGCACCTGATGGAAGTCGTGCGCGACATGAAAGGCGACCTGCTGCACGTGTTCGGCCGGCACCCGACGGGCTCACTCAACAACCGTTCGCCGAACTACCGCTTCGTGCTGAAGGTGCCGACGGCGATGGCGATGGCGCTCGAATCGCACAACGGCGACATCGTCACGACGGGCATGGTCGGCACGGTGAAGCTGGAGACGCACAACGGCGACATCCAGGGCCAGGCCCGCACCAACCACGTCACCGCGCTGAGCCACAACGGCGATGTGAACCTGCGCATCGATGGCGAGGGCCCGCTCGACGGCGAGATCACCACGCACAACGGCGACATCGACCTCGCCCTCGCCGAGAGCCTCGGCACGCGCCTCGAAGCCTCGACCCACAACGGTCGCGTGTCGCCGCCGGCGAAGCTGTACGACGCCGCGATTTCCCGCCGCAAACTGTCGTGCAGCATCGGCGACGGCAAAGGCCGTCTGGTCGTCGACACGCACAACGGCGACGTCGTCGTTCGCTGATCCGTCGCGCGCCGTCCGACCCATCTCGATCCTTCCCATGCGCCAATACTCTGTACTCCCTGCGACGCTCGTCGTCGCCCTCGTCGCTGCCTCCCTGCCCGCGCAAGACCCGGCCTGGTTGCCGCGCCTCGACGCCCTCGTGCAAAAGCGCGTGGCGCAACCTGACGCCGTCGGCTTCTCGATCGGCATCGCGCAGAAGGGCAAGCTCCTGCTCGCCAAGGGCTACGGCCTCGCCGACCTCGAGGCCGACATGGCTGCGAACGGCGACACCATGTTCCGCATCGGTTCGGTGACCAAGCAGTTCACCGCCGCGCTGATCCTGCGCGCCGTCGAGAAGGGCCTGCTCACGCTCGACGACGGGCTCGAACGCTTCGTCGAGTTCCCGCTGCAAGGCAAGGTCGTCACGATCCGCCACCTGCTCAACCATTCGAGCGGCATCCCGAGCTACACCGGTCTGGGCGAAGAGTGGAAGAAGACCACGCCGCTCGACATCAGCCAGAAGGACCTGCTCGCGTTCGTCGCCGGCAAGCCGTTCGAGTTCGAGCCCGGCAAGGGCTTCGAATACAACAACACCGGCTACTTCCTGCTCGGCATGGTGCTCGAGAAGCTGCACGGCAAGACCTACGCGCAGATCGTGCACGACGAGCTGTGCGCGCCGCTCGGCCTCACTCGCACGCGCTACGACAGCAACAAGGAGCTGATCAAGAACCGGGCGCAGGGCTACGGCGTCGTCGATGGCAAGCCCGCGAACGACGACCCGCTCAGCCCGAACCACCCGTACGCAGCGGGTTCGCTGCTGTCGTCCGGCGGCGACCTCGTGCATTGGTCGATGGCGCTCGCCGGTGGCAAGGTCGTGAGTGCCGCGAACTACACAGCGATGGCGACGCCGCTCGTCGTCGATGGGCGCGACACGCACTACGGCTTTGGCCTGATGACCGGCTCGGTCGCCGAAATGCCGACGGTCATGCACGGCGGCGGCATCCACGGTTTCAACTCGTTCCTACTGCACGTACCGCAGCACGACCTGCACGTCGCCGTGATCAGCAACTCGGAACGCGCCAACAGCCAGCGGCTCGCCGGCGCCATCGTGCGCGCCGTGCTCGACGTCGCCGACTTCGTCGCCAAGGACCTGCCGTTGCCGGTGGCGCAGCGCGACGGCTGTGTGGGCGTCTATGACTTCCCCGAAGTCGGCATGGCGCTGCACGTGACGGTCGTGGGCGAGAAGCTGCAAGCGAAGGGCGATGCGGAAGGTCAGGGCGAGTTCGCGCTGCTGTTCCAGGGCGGGCGCGAGTTCCGTGCGGCGTTCGACCACGCGGTGAAGCTCGAGTGGAGCGAAGACGGCAAGTCGATCCAGTTGCATCAAGGTGGCCGCGTCGTCTCCGGCAAGCGGCGCTGAGGTCACCCGTCGCGACGCTTGCGCGCAACCTTCTTCGCGCCCGCCGCCTTCCCCTTCGCACTCCCCTGCGGCGCCATCGCCGCGTAGCTCTCGGCGATCCACTTCGCGAGCACCCGCACCGGCGGCAGCCATTCGAGCGGCAGCGTGGCCCACAGGTTCTTGCCAACCAGAAACCCACGCGCCCGCGCCTCGTCCACCGACGCGTCGAGTTTCAACCGCGCTTCCTTCGCCGACACGAACAGGAACGCCTTGCCATCGACCTTGTAGGTCCGACTCTCCAGCGCCGTCCCCGCACACGCGACGCCGGTCTCGACTTCGGGCAGTGAACGCGCGATTCGGTCGAGGTCGGCCATGGGGCGCCTCACGCTACCCGCTGCGAATCGGTATGGTGTTCGCCCTTCATGATCACGCTGACCGGCATCAACAAGCGTCACGGCAACCAGATCCTGTTCGTCGACGCGTCGCTACAGCTCAACCCCGGTGAAAAGGTCGGCCTCACGGGCCCGAACGGCGCCTGCAAGTCGACGTTCATTCTTGGCCTGCTTGGCCTGACCACGCTCGCCGCGGGCACGCTCGCCGTGCTCGGCGGCACTCCCGCACAGGCGCGCCGCCGGGTCGGCTACGTGCCGCAGACGGCGGGGCTTGACCCCGAGTTTCCGGTGACGCTCGACCAGGTCGTCATGATGGGCCGCTACCGACAGCTCGGCTGGCGCTGGCCCGGTCGCCGCGATCGCGCCGCCGTGCACGCCGCGCTCGAGCGGGTGGGCCTCGCCGACGAGCACCGCACCCGCGTCGGGCGACGCTCGGGCGGGCCGCAGCAGCGGGGCCTGTTGGCCCGCGCGCTCGTGTCACAGCCGCGCCTGCTGGTGCTCGACGAGCCGTTCAACGGGCTCGACCAGACCAACCGTGACACCCTGCTCGACATCGTGCGCGAGCTGAAGAACGACGGGGTCGCCTTCGTCATCTCGACCCACGACCTCGACCTCGCCCGCGCCGTCTGCGACAGCGTGCTGCTCGTCAACGGCACGCAGGTCGCCGCTGGCCCCCGCGACGACGTCTTGACCCTCGACAACCTCGAGGCCGTGTTCGCGGGCCACCAGGTCGAGGTCGACGAACACACCGTGGTCGTGCCGCCCCACGACGGCCACGCCTGATCGCCGTGACCATCGTCGACTGGCTGGTGGGCCCCTTCGCGCTGCCCTTCATGCAGCGCCCGCTGCTCGTCATGCTCGCCCTCGCCGTCGCCCTGGGGCTCGCGAGCGTCATGGTGACCTTGCGGGGGCTGCAGTTCGTGGGTGACGGTCTCGTGCACGCTGTCTTTCCGGGCATCGTCGTGGGCTTTGCCGTTGGGGGACGCGACGGACTCGTGCCCGGCGGTCTCATCGCCGCCGCCATCGCCGCCGTGGC
>SXGS01767291.1_pt1 | contig 14516 bp, 9 predicted proteins | sample 3174681 | NCBI WGS metagenome assembly SXGS01 (sample SAMN11356861, study PRJNA531348) | freshwater metagenome | isolation source: freshwater sample F1-80 | place: China: Fuxian Lake, Yuxi | collected 2017-12-25
ACTGAGACACGGCCCAAGCTCCTTTGGAGGCAGCAGTGAGGAATATTGGACAATGAGCGAAAGCTTGATCCAGCAATACCGAGTTAATGAGGACAGCCAAACTGGCTGTAAAGTTATTTCGTTGAGGAAGATAATGACATGAATCAAAGAAAGAAGTCCCGGCCAATGCCGTGCCAGCAGCCGCGGAAAGACGGTAGGGGCAAGCGTTATTCACATTATATGGGCGTAAAGGGTGCGTAGGTAGTTTTAGGAACTTTTTTGGAAAGAACAAATTTGTACATTTGTAAACTAAAAAATAATCCTATTTCTTGAGTTAGAAAGAGGTAAACGGAATTCCTAGTGGAGAGGTAGAATTCTGCGATATTAGGAGGAACATCGAAGGCGAAGGCAGTTTTCTGGGTCTAGACTGACGCTGAGGCACGAAGGCATAGGGATCAAATGGGATTAGACACCCCAGTAGTCTATAGCAGTAAAAGATGGGTGTTGAATGTTGGATAAGTTTTTTAATGGTTTTCGGATTTTTTAAATGGTTTTTTTTTCTTTTTTTTTAGTATTATGAATAGAACCTATTGATAACCGAATAAAAATGAAGAGGAGAAGATTGTTTTTTTAAAAAGTTTTTTTTTGAAAATTGTTCTGAAATGGTTTCGGTGTTTAAGCTAACGCGTTAAACACTCCGCCTGGGAAGTATGATCGCAAGATTGAAACTTAAAGGAATTGACGGAGATTTTTGCAAGCGGTGGGGTATGTGGTTTAATGCGATGGTCCACGTAAAATCTTACCAGTGTTTGTTATGTAATTAAAAAATTTTAATGGAAATTAAATGGAATATTGATTACACCGGGTTGCATGGCTGTCGTCAGTTCGTGTCTCAGGACGGTTGGTTAAGTCCAAATAACGGGCGAAACCCTTATTTTTTGTATGTTTTTAATTTAATAACTTAGTTTATTAATTAAACAAATTAAACTACCACTATATAGTGGGGGAAGTTGGGGATAACGTCAAGTCATTATGGCCTTTATATACTGGGCGACACACGTGCTACAAAGAAGATAACAAACTGGGGCAAGCTTGTGAGAAGTAGCAATACAGTTAAATATTTTCATAGTACGGATTGGTCTCTGAAAATGAGACCATGAAGGAGGAATCGCGAGTAATCGTAAATCAGCAGGTTACGGTGAAATTGTATTAAAATCTCGTACACACCGCCCGTCACGCGCCTGGAATCTTAAGTGTTGGAAATTATTGATCATTTGAAAGTACGTAAAAGTTTTTTGTTATGTAAATAATGAATATATTTAATTTGACGGGGGCGAAGTCGTAACATGGTGGTCGTAGGGGAACCTGCGGCTGGAAAACAGAATTTTTTTTTTTTTTTTTAAGATTTTTTTTATTGAATTTCGTATTGTCTATTTTAAATGAAAATTATTATAACCGTTTTTTTAATTTTTTGTTATTGTTTTGGAATATGGCCAAGTGGTAAGGCAACGATTTTTGATGTCGTGAGCGAAGGTTCGAGACCTTCTATTCCAAAAGTATTTTATTTGATTTCTATTTATTCAAATGTTTTGGGAGCCTATTTTATGGAATATAGATGATGTAAATATTGAGTTTCTTGATTTAGAACCTGTTAAATTTATTAATTCAATGGTTTTGTTTTTAATGCTTTTAGTTGGACAATCTTTAGTTATTATTGGTTTATATGGTATGATTCGTCGATTTTTATCACTTTTATTAGTCTTATTATGTTTAGAATTAACATTGTTGGGTATTAATTTTACAACTGTTATAATGGGTTTTTTAACAAACCAACCCTTTTGTTTAATTTTATCGTTAATTTTTTTAGTTATTGCTGCTGTTGAAACTGCTTTAGGATTATCATTAATTTTTTTATACCATAAAACTTTTTCTAGCACGTCATTAAAATTTTTAGCAAAAATTCGTTATTAATTTTATTTTATAAAAAATGATAAAAATTTTTAATACAAATTTACCAAAATATCGCTTTAATTCTTTGAATTGTTTAACCGAAGTATTAACATTTATTAATAAAATTTATTTAATTAATTATAATTTTGCAAAATATTTGCAAAAATGTTGTTCATTTTTTATTATTAATATTGCATTAAATAAAGGTTTAATTGAAATAGTAACTGCGCGTCTTCAATATTTAAAATTATTAAAATTTTTAAAAGATCATTCATTAAGTAAATGTACAGTAGTAATTGATTATACAGTAATTGATTATCCATCAAAACGTTTACGTTTTGAAGTTGTATTATTATTATTAAGTTTTTGGTGGAATTTTCGTTTAAAGATTCGTCTTTTCACTAATGAGTTAACACCTATTTTTACAATTACATTATTATATAAAGTTGCTTTTTGGCAAGAAAGGGAAATATGGGATTTATTTGGAATTTTATTTAAACATAATATGGATTTACGACGCATTTTAACTGATTATGGTTTTGTTGGCCACCCATTACGTAAAGATTTTCCTTTAACGGGGTATAGCGAAATTTTTTTTGATGATTTTAAACAACATATTGTGGTTAGTTCTGTTTCGTTAGCCCAAGATTATCGTTTTTATGATTTTAAAAATCCATGGATTTCTAATTAAATCTATTGGCGGAAATAACTCAGTTGGTAGAGTATTAGTTTGTGGTACTAAAAGTCATGGGTTCGAATCCCCTTTTTCGCCATTTTGTTTAAGAATTAAATGTCTTCAATATCAATCTTTTTTAAAACTTATTTTAATTTTTTCAATATAGGTGGTTCTATATTTTTCGATTTATTTTTAAAGGTAAATCCATTAGTTATTTTATTGAGTTTATCAGTTTTAAGTATTTTTTTTGTAATTTTAATACCTGGAAAATATTTCGAAGTTTTACGTTTTATTAGTTTAAGTTTTACAATTCTTTTATTTATTTGGTCTTTATGGCTCTGGGTTTTATTTGATGATTATTTAGGAATTTTTCAATTTATTATTTTTAAAAATAACTTACCAGTATTTGGTCTTGATGGAATTTCCTTATTATTTATAATTTTAACAACTTTTATTTTTATGTGTTCGTATTTATTAATTTGGTCGGTAAAAAGTCATTTAAAGTTTTTAATTGTATTACTACTTATTTTAGAAACTTTATTAATTTTTGTTTTTAGTGTTTTAGATTTATTTTTTTTTTATATTATTTTTGAATTAATTTTAGTTCCTATGGTATTAATTATTTTTGTTTGGGGAAGTCGCTCACGTAAAATAAAAGCTGGTTTTTATTTTTTTTTATATACATTATTAGGTTCATTATTTATGCTAATCGGTTTAATTTTTTTATATTCGGAAATTGGAAGTACAAATATTATTTTATTAACCTATTTTTTACCGAGTTATGAAAAACAATTACTATTTTGGTTTTTATTTTTTTTTTCGTTTGCGATTAAAATTCCAATGTTTCCATTTCATATTTGGCTTCCTGAAGCACATGTCGAAGCCCCTACGATTGGTTCGGTTTTATTAGCTGGTTTATTACTAAAGTTAGGGGGTTACGGATTTTTACGTATCTTAATTCCATTATTTCCGGATGCAACATTATTTTTTACACCGTTATTATTAACATTAGCAATTTTAGGAATGTTTTATGCCTCATTAACCTTATTTCGGCAAATAGATATAAAAAAAATTATTGCGTATTCTTCAATCGCACACATGAATTTTGCCTTATTAGGAATGTTTTCTAATACTATTGTAGGTTTACAAGGTAGTATTTATTTATTAGTGAGCCATGGGTTTAGTTCTAGTGCTTTATTTATTTTAGTTGGGTTATTATATGAAAGACATCATACGAGATTGTTACATTATTTTGGTGGTTTAGCGCAGTTAATGCCGATATATACGTTATTTTTTTTTATTTTTACAATTGCTAGTTTTGGTTTTCCTGGGTTTAGTAATTTTATAGGTGAAATTTTAATTTTTTTTGGAATTATTGTTCAAAGTTTTTTTTTAACTTTATGTGCAGGCTTAGGTTGGTTGTTAAGTGTTATTTATTCGATCTTATTATTTAATCGTTTATTTTTTGGTGAACTTAAATTTATTTATATTACATTTGATTATTACACAGATTTAACACGACGTGAAAGTTTTTTACTATTGTTTTTAGCAATAATAATTTTATTTTTTGGATTATTTTCTGGTAGTATTTTAGATTTAATTGCAATACCAACTGGATTATTATTAATATAGTAAATAGGATGTGAAGAAGTAGCTTAATGGTAGAGTCTTAACCTGTCACGTTAATGGGTGCGGGTTCAATCCCCGTCTTCTTCGCCTAGAGAAAAAGATTATGCCACAATTAGATCTTAATAATTGGTTTTTTGTTATTTTTTTATTAGTAATTTTTGTATTTAGTAGTTTAGTATTATTTATTAAATATTATTTTTATCATTGGAAAAAAGTATATTGTTTAAAAGATTTATTTACAACTTTAAAATTTTTACGTTCAAATATTAATTTTTTTAAATTAATTTTAAAATATTTAAAACTAATTTGTTTATTTTTAAAAAATAAATTAAATTTTTTTAAAAATCTTGTTTTAATCTCTTCGTCTTGTGATAAAAGTTTAAATACTTTTAATAGTAAATTTTTTCATTAGTTTATTTTTTTTTATGCGTATTATTCCATTATTTTTGAAAGAACATTTAATTGATTATCCAACTCCAATAAATTTAAGTTATTTTTGGAGTTTTGGTGCCCTAGCTGGGATTTTTTTTGCAATTCAAATTATTACTGGAATTTTTTTAGCAATGCATTATACACCCCATGTTTTATATGCTTTTTTTAGTGTAGAATCTATTATGCGGAATGTAAATTATGGTTGGTTATTGCGTTATTTACATGCAAATGGAGCATCTTTTTTATTTATTATGATTTATATTCATATTGCCCGGGGATTATACTATAATTCGTTTGTTTTTCCTTATGGAAATATTTGGCGAGTTGGTATTGTTATTTTTATTTTAATGATGGCAACCGCATTTATGGGATATGTTTTACCTTGGGGGCAAATGAGTTTTTGGGGGGCAACGGTTATTACTAATTTATTTACAGCAATTCCATTTATTGGCCCAGATATTGCTTATTGGTTATGGGGTGGTTTTTCTGTTGATAATGCAACGTTAAATCGTTTTTTTAGTTTACATTATTTATTACCTTTTATTAGTTTAGGTTGTGTTTTTTTACATTTAATGGTATTACATTTACCGGGCTCATCAAACCCATTAAAAATAGCAAAATTTTCTGATCGTATTTCATTTTATCCTTATTTTTTTTTAAAAGATCTATTTAGTTTTTTTTTTTTTTTTAGTGATTTTTTTATTTTGTGTATTTTTTTATCCAAATATTTTAGGCCATTCCGATAATTATATTCCAGCAAATCCATTAGTTACTCCTAGTCATATTGTGCCAGAATGGTATTTTTTACCGTTTTATGCAATTCTACGTTCTATTCCGGATAAATTATTTGGAGTATTAGCAATGTTTGGGTCATTAGTAATAATTTTATTATTACCTAATATTGTGAATATAAAAAAAAATAATCAAATAGTTTCAATAAAAATATTAAATCCAGAATTTCGTCCATTTTCACGATTTTTTTTTTGGGTTTTTGTATTAGATGTTGTTTTATTAGGGTGGTTAGGTGGTAAACCAGTTGAAAATCCGTATCTCGAATTAGGTTTATGTGCAACTTTTTATTATTTTTTTCATTTAGTTTTTTTATTGCCGTTTTTATTTAAACTTGAACAAAAGTGGTTATATACATTTTAATTAAAAAATATGCGTATTAAAAAAGATCAACAACAATATCGACATGCATTTCATTTAGTAACACGAAGCCCATGGCCTTTTTTTACATCGATAGCCTTATATACTTTGGCTATCGGTTTTGTAATGTATATGCATTCATACCAACATGGTGGAATTATTACATTATGTGGATTTTTTATGTTAATTATTTGTTTAATTGGATGGTGGGGTGATGTAATTTTTGAAGCGACATATCAAGGGGCTCATACATTTGCTGTTCAACATGGATTACGAATTGGTTTTATTTTATTTATTATTTCCGAAGCTATGTTTTTTTTTGGTTTTTTTTTTGCATTTTTTTATGTAAGTTTATCACCTTCAATTTTTATTGGGGCTATTTGGCCGCCGTTAGGAATTGTTGTTTTAGACCCTTGGGGTATTCCTTTATTAAATACGATTATTTTAGTAGTATCTGGTTTATTTGCTACTTTAGCACATGATATTTTTAAGTATTTTGGATTATCGAAAGGTAACGCGATTTCAATTATTGTTCATCCGCGGTTATTTCAAGAAAAATTAAATAAAAAAAAACATTATTTTCCAATATCTTTTGTAAGTTTAGGTATAGCTATTTTTTTAGGTTTTTTATTTACAAGTTTTCAATTATATGAATACATTATTGCTCCATTTAGTATGTCAGATGGTATTTACGGGTCAATTTTTTACATGGCCACTGGTTTTCATGGTCTTCATGTAATTATTGGAACAATTTTTTTAAGTGTTGTTCTTATTCGTCATAAATATAATCATTTTTTTGGACGACATTTTTTTGCTGTTGAAGCTTCTGTATGGTATTGGCATTTTGTGGATGTTATTTGGTTATTTTTATATTTATGTGTTTATTGTTGGGGTTCTTAACTCTTAAAAAGTTTTAAAAATGTTTTTTTTAACAGATGAAATTATTACAAATATTACGTGGATTATATTATTACTTTGTATGGTGGCTTTTTTTACGCTAAGTGAACGAAAATTAATGGGATCTGTTCAACGAAGAAAAGGTCCGGATGTTGTTGGTTGGTGGGGAACGTTACAAGCTTTTGCTGATGGTGCTAAAGCAGTTTTTAAGGAAATGGTTTTTCCATTAAAAAGCAATGTTTTTTTATTTCTTTGTGGTCCATTTTTTGTTTTTATTCTTAGCTTAGTTGGATGGGTGGTTATTCCAATTTCTGATTTTAGTTGGATAACTAGTTTACATTTAGCAATGTTTTTAACATTGATTTTTGGAAGTTTAAATGTTTATGGTATTATTATGGCTGGTTGGTCGAGTAATTCACGATATGCTTTTTTAGGTGGTATTCGAGCAACAGCTCAAATGATTTCGTATGAATTATTATTATGTACGGTAAATTTAATAATTGCTTTTTTTGCTGGGAGTTATAATTATGTTGATATTGTTTATGCCCAAAAAAATGTTTGGTTTGTTTTTCCGTTATTCCCGGTTTTTTTAATATATATAATTTGTATGTTAGCAGAAACAAATCGAACTCCATTTGATTTAGCAGAAGCTGAAGCTGAGTTAGTAGCTGGGTACAATGTTGAATATTCATCAATTATATTTGCAATGTTTTTTTTAGGGGAGTATGCTAATATGATTTTATTATCGGTAATTTGTGTTTTATATTTTTTTGGTGGATGGTTAGTTTGGGGAGTTTTTACATCAAATTTTTTATTTTTATTAAAAGTTTTATTTTTTTGTTTATTTTTTATTTGGGTACGTGCTACTTTACCGAGATTTCGTTACGATCAATTAATGGAATTTGGATGGAAACATTTATTACCCTTTAGTTTTGGTTTATTAATTTTTTATTTTAGTTTATATTTAATATTTGGGTTAAAAAGCCAATCGTTAGAATTTTTACATACTCGACCGGTGATTCATGCTTTTTATTCGGATTTGACAAATGAATTTTCTTGTAATTTAGCTAATATTAACTGTTTTGATAGTGAGATTTTTATTATTGGTGCAACGAATGAAGAGTTTCCCGATAGTGTTTTATATTTATATTCGCTTTGTTCTGAGTTTATTTTTGCATAATGGATAAAAAAGAAAAAAAAAAATTATTATATTTAAAGGTTTTATTAATGTTGGTTTCAAATAAAAAATTTAAGTTTTATTTTAAACCATTGGTAACTATGTTATCTAGCCGTTTGTGTATACATAAGTCTCGTAAACGATATCATTGGAAAAATTTTTCAGATGTTTTGTTTGATCGGTTTTCACCTAAACTTTTTTTAACATTATTATATATCTTAAAAAAACAAAATTATTTAACTGACGAAACCAAGCGCCGAATATCTGTTTTACAAAATTGTTCGTCTCTGAAAAAACGAAAGCAATTTATTTCTTTTTTTTTTTATAAAAAAAAAGCACATCTATTATTTAAAAATTTTGAACTTTTACAATTTAGACAAAAATTAACATTATTATTTTTAGAGAATAATAATTACTTTAAAGTAACAACATTGGATGCTTCAACCTTTGAATTAAAAAATTTTTTATTAATCCAATATTTTTTAAAAAATTTTAATCATTGTTCATTTTTACATACTGATTTGATTTTTTTATATTTAAATAAAGAATTTTCCCGGAATCCGCAACATTCTCAATATCAGTTAATAAAATATCCATTTTTTTTTTTAAAAGATGTCTCTTTATTAACGGAAGTTGGGTTTCAAGCGCTTTATTATTGGGTGTACAGACTTCATTATATTGACGCATTACCTAGTAAGCAAAGACATGTAAATGATTTTTGGAAATTTTTTGGTAAAAGCGCATTGGGTACTTTATACAATACTCCCGAAGGTGATGAATTTTTTGTAAGTAATTTAATATCTAAGACATATGATTATGATTATTTAGGGGAATCTTTTAATCCCCAAACTGAGGATAACCAGGGACCACCGACAATGGAGGATCTTCCATTTTCGTTTTTATTTAAATCGTTTTTACCTTGGTATTCAAATCAATTTTCATTAATTTTTACAAATGAGTTTTTTGAAATGTTGCCTGAATCTTTTGAATTTTATATGTTAAACAGTAATGGTACTGATTTAATTTTACCAAGAAAATTTAGTCTAGCATTAGACGCAATAGCTACGTGGGTGTCTTTTTTTGATGGTCTTTCAGATAATTTACAAAAAAAAAACGATACACTTAAAAAATGGGATAAATTTTTTAAAACAAATTTTTCGTATACGACACAAGTAATGTTATTTGATGTTACTTTTTATCCATTTGAACATGAAAGTTTTTTATTTACTCACTGTTTACAGGATTTTTTTACAGAGTATCAAAAAATCAGGAATCAATTTCCTGTAAATTTTTCGTTATTATTTAATTTTTTTTTTTTTGATAATGAATTTTTTATGTCTAATTATTTTAATTCTACAGAGAATTTAGTTTACTTTAACTGGAATAAAATAAAGGATGATAATTTTCGAGAACATAAAATGTATAAAGCTGGATTTGATACGTTTTATAATTCAATTGAAGATTCTTTTATAAAAACTGGTCCTTTATTTTCAAATTCTTTTGATCAAAATTTAGACCGTTTAGAATTTGATTTTTTTAATCGTAATCATTTTATGAAAAATGAGTTACCTTTTTTAGTTTCTTGGCAGTGGAAAAATCTTTTAACAAAAAACATAACATTTTTTAATTATAGTGTACCACAAACAGCGTTATTTAATGTACCAACCATATTACATAATTCATTTTTAATTGATTTACAAAATCTTTTTTTATATAAATCGTTTTTAATTAAGCCTACGTTATTACAAAAATGGAAAACAACAAAATTATTAGTAAATAAGTTACCATTGTTTGATCCAATTCCATTAAATTTTTATACTTTAGTTAAACCATTCCAAACTACTGATATCAATAATTTATATAATTTACACGGAAGTGTTATTGATGATACTTTACGAAAAGGAGTTTTATTACCAAGTGTCTTTACACGTGAAGACTCAATTGACCCTTGGTTAACTTATGTTTTTATGAATAATTTATCTTTTTCGACATTATCTAGTAAATTATTACAACAAAATTCAACCCAAGTTGAAATTATGGATTTAGATGATAAATTGCAATATACTAATGAAAATCATTGGACTAATTGGGTTATTTCTCTAGCTGATATAAAAAAAAATAATTTTTATTTTTTTTCGCATCCATTTTTTAATCGATTTCATACAATTTTATATCAAATGTATATTTATTATTTAGTTTTTCCCCATTTTATTACAAATTCTTTAAAAAATTTTTGGACTAATTATAATCAATTTCAACTACAACAAAATGTGAAAAATAGTTTTATTCGGGAAAATTTTTTAGAGCGTATTGATTTTTATGAAGACTTTTTAATTAATCGTTTTTTTAGGATTTCACAGCCATGTTTATATGAATTGCAATTTATTTATCCACAATTTGTAAGTACTTCTGGTTTTCCAAAAATGGGTCAAACAAATTTTCGAAAATTTTGGGAAAATGGATTTGAGTTATATGATTGGTATTTTATTCATTTTTTTGATAGTCGCTGGCAAGATTACGTGTTTCCACACGAATTTTCGTATTTCCACAATCCTAATTTAGAACCAGATAGTTTCGTAGAAATCGATTTTTTACAAAGGCAACATTTACCGTTATCAGCTAGTTATTATCTTCAGGAGTGTCCTATTTCTCAATCTAATTTAGAAATTACACAAACACGAAAATTATCGTATTTACAGTCCTATTTTCCGGAATTTTTAATAAATAGAATTTCAAATAAATTTTTTAACAATATAAAAAATCAATCGTTTTTTTTTAATTTTTTAAACAATGATAATCAAATCCATATCCCATTAGGGTATAATAATGATTTAGTTTCAAATTTTCGACTTTTAAATGAAGTTGAAAATTTGAATGATAATACGGTAGCAATTAAACGGTATATCCCTGTTTCTAATTTAGGTGATCATTTATTTTTAAATTATTCTTTGATTAATATTGATTTTTTTCAGTGGTTTAAAAAAGATTGTGAATTATTTTATTTTAGTTTATTGAGTCTTTTTTTTAAAACCAATTCATTAAATTTAACTGCATTAAGCGATTTATATTTATTAACCCAACATTTAAATGTAAATGCACAAAGTTTAAAGTTTCCGAGAAAACATATTTTAATTAAACATTTTTTTTTTCAACTACAATTTCAAAAATTATATGAAAAATTTTTTGAAAAAACTCGGTTAAATACTTTTATTGATTTTTTATATATTACATATCGTCATGAAACTTCTTTATTTAAAAAACAACAATTTTTAGAAATTTTAAATTTATTATTTTTTTTTAAAGATGTTGTTTATTTATGTGAAGAACCTTTAAGTGAATTTTGGTATAGTTTTTTTAATAGTGTCGCATATGGTCCAACCGTAATGCAACAAAATGTACAAAAGAATAGAGTACAATTATTAAATATCAGTTCGTCACTACAAACTTTTAATTCATTTTTATTTTTATTTTTATCCAAAGGAGAAAAACAAGTTTTAAGTAATTTAATACCGAGTATGAATACGAGTTATATTCAAAAAACTAGTAATACACATAATAATGAAAATTTTGTTTTAAAAAAGTTAAATTTATTAATACTTCAATATCAGCAACATTTGTATGCAATGTCGTTTAAAAATTTTGAAATTTATCAATTTCGACAATTAAAATTAAGGAGCCAAGTTAATACGTTATTTTTTTCAACTTTAAATTATTCATCCTTAAATTATTATAGGCGTTATTTGATTAATAAATATTATGTACAAAATCAAATCAATAAATTTTTTAAAACCCAAAGTATGTATGCTTTAATATTATCTCAAATTGAATGTGTTTTTTTTTGGTATAATAGGTTGTTATGGATTTTTTTTTATTGCGGTGTCTTCATATTTTGGTTATTTCTTAGTTTTTTTAAATTTTCGTTATTTATTTTTAGTTTAATGATAATTGGTTGTTTTTTATTTTTTCGGTTTTTTCGCAATATTTTAATTTACAATGATTATATTCAAAAGGTCTATATTTCGTTTTTATCAAGGGTTGATCTTCAAAAACATAGTATTTTTGAATTATTTCAAAAATATGATGAAAATAATATGATAAAAAAATACCGAACTAGTGAAGAACTGGTTAGTCTTTTTCTTGAAGTATTTCGTGACTTAATAGTTATACAAACACAACCAGTTGGTTTTGGAGCTTTTTTTTTACCAAGTCAGATCTTTTATCAACGTTTAGTAAAGGATGAAAAAAAATTATTAGAAACTTTTAATTTTGTATTTTATAGAATTTCCTTAAATAGTTTAGAACAATTAAGTGTTTCCGATATTAGTAAACAAAAACATTTTAAATTTTACTGGGGTATGCGTTTAATGCGGGATATTAGTAATCGTAATCCTTTATTTTATGTTAGTCAATTATCGCGTGTATTTAAATTTTGGATTTTTTTAAAACAAAAACGGAAGGCCCATCGGTTTTGGGGATAAGTTTTAGATAAATAAAATAAATTTTATTTTTGAAAAAAAAAATAATTTATTCGGGTAGCTCAGCTGGTTTAGAGTAAAGAATTGAAAATTCTTGGGTCGATGGTTCAAGCCCATTCTCGAATATTGAAAAAGGTTGTAAAAAAGACTATAACTCAAAGGTAGAGTATACATTTGATAAGTGTAGAGTTGGTGGTTCAAGTCTACCTAGTCTTATTAATTTTTTTTAAGTGTTTTGTTTTTAAAAGAAGTTCTTATTTGTAAATTTGTTTTTTTGTTGGATGTGTGGAACATTAATTATAAATATTAAAAAATATTTATGTATAAGGAAGTCTAGGTAGTAAAAGAAAAAAGGACAATGTATTAATTTGAAATTATTGGTAAATTATATTGAGTAGAGATATTGAACAATAGGTTTCCGTGGGAGAAATTTTTTTAATAAAAAAAGAGAATTGAAACATCTTAGTATCTTAAAAAAAAATCAAAAGAGATTTTATTAGTAGTGGTGAGCGAATTTAAAATATAATAATTATTGGTAGCGTTATTTAAGGAGGTATTATTTGGTTTTAAGTAATACGAGGGGATCTTTTATTACTTAAGAAGAGTATTATTTTTTTTTTAGCCAGGTCTAGTAATTTATATAAAAAAAGTAATTTATAAAATAAAGGGCTTTTTTAGATGGTGGATTATATTTTTTTTAAGGTTAGATAATAAAAAGCTTCAAGTATCTGTTTATAATATAGCTTAAGCGATTTTGAATAATCCGTAATATGGTAAGAACCCATAGTGGTATATTATTATAATTTGTACTGAGTAAAACGTTAAATGCAGATATGTTTGAAAATTGGGATTCCACTCTCATGTATTAAAATCTTTTATTAATCGATAGAAAAGTTAGTACTGTGAAGGAAAGATGAAAAGGAGCAATTAGGGTTGCGCTGCAAAGAAATGAAATAAAATGATAATGTGCAGTTGGTATTAATAGTCAATATACCTCGTGTATAATGGATTAACTAGTTAATTTTTTTAGCAGATTTAAAAAATAAAGAGGAATCAAGTTTAAATTAGCAAAAATAGTTAAAAAAATTAAACCCGAAACTAAATGAGCTAACTATGATTAAGTTGACAACATTGAGAAGATTAATGTTTTGAAGACTGAACCTTTATATGTGGCAAAATATTGGGATGAATTATGGTTAGGGGTGAAAGGCTTATCAAATTTAGTTATATCTGGTTTTCTGCGAAATCTATTTTAGTAGAACATTTTTAATGAATAAAAAAATCTGTTAGAGCAACTTCTCTTTATAGGGTTCTTCGTAAGCTTTACCGAAATTGGGGAAACTCCGAATAAGTTTTTTTATTAAAAATAGTCGGACTTTGGGTGATAAGGTTCATAGTCAAGAGGGAAACAGCCCAGATTAGTAAATAAGGTCTTTAAAAATATTTAAGTTGGAAAAGAATTTTTTAGTTTTCACGATTTAGAGTTTGGCTTAGAAGCAGTCAGTTTGTGTAGATAGCGTTAAAGACCATTCGTGTTTTAATTTTAAAATATTGGAAATGTAATGAGCTTAAAATTATTTGCCGAATTTTTAAAAATATTTGGTAGTAGAATATTATATATATAGTGGTAGTAAATTTGAAAAAATTTGTGAATATAATAAAAATAATAATGTTAGTATTAGTAACGATAAACTATGTGTATTTAAAAAAACATAGTTATTGTAAGCGAATTGTTTCTAGTGACTTGTTAATCAATGCTAGGTTATTCGGTGTCTTAGATTTAAATGAAAATTAAAATTAATGAACATTTTGTGTATCATTTTTGAGATTCAGAAAATATTGAAATTTGTGACAATAGATATTAACTTTTTTTGAAATTGGATTTTTGGGGAGCAGTTAATATTTATTCAAGAAAAATAATTTTGATGAAAAAATACCCGTACTTTAAATCGACTCAGATTCGTTGATCAATTATTAAAATACTCGAGAAAACAATATTAAAGGAACTCGGCAAATTAACTCTGTAACTTTGGAAAAAAGAGGGTAAAATATAAGTGAAAAATATGTTTTATAAAAAAATAAATGGGGGTAGCGACTGTTTAGTAAAAACACAAGACTCTGCTAAATTGTAAAATGAAGTATAGGGTCTGAC
>SXGS01355021.1_pt1 | contig 14515 bp, 14 predicted proteins | sample 3174681 | NCBI WGS metagenome assembly SXGS01 (sample SAMN11356861, study PRJNA531348) | freshwater metagenome | isolation source: freshwater sample F1-80 | place: China: Fuxian Lake, Yuxi | collected 2017-12-25
GAAGGACGGATTGTGGAGTATATACTTTAGGGCCTTAAGAATTGGTGCTATTGACGCGAGACGTTGCGAAATTGTTAACTAATTTTGTCACCAATGTAGCGAACAAAAAGTGTTACCTATGTTGGCGAACGTACACACGAAGCGCCCCTACAAGTAGAACAAAAACAGGGACAATTGGGCTACGAGAGGAATATTGCACATGGACATCATCATCGAAGGCGGAAAATCTCTCAAAGGTCGCGTGCGTGTGCCTGCCGATAAATCGATCACCCATCGCGGTTTGTTGTTTGCGGCGCTTGCCGAAGGCGAGAGTGTGATCCGTGCTTTGCGGCCTGGTGCCGACAATGTGTCGTCGTCAAAGTGCATCGAAGCCCTCGGGGTGCGTGTGGAAGGCGAGGAAGGCCTGTGGCACGTGCACAGTCCAGGTTTCGCAGGCTGGCGTGCGCCAGCCCACGCGCTCGATTGCGGCAATTCGGGTACGACGATGCGTCTGTTATCAGGCATGCTTGCTGGACGTGGCCTTGCATTGCAACTTGTGGGGGATGAATCGTTGCACAAGCGTCCTATGGGCCGGGTGTGCGAGCCTTTGCGACAACTGGGTGCGAATATCCATGGTAACAAAGTCAACGGCCGTGAATTGCCGCCGCTGCATATCGGCCAAGGCGCCATGCACGATGCCGAACTTACAAGTCCTATCGCCAGTGCGCAGGTGAAGAGTGCGCTTTTGCTTGCGGGTGTTACGGGCAATTGCCGTGTGCGTGTGAGCGAACCGTATCTCTCGCGTGATCATACCGAACGAATGCTGCGATCCATGGGGGCTCAGATTAATACGGGCGCAGATTTTGCTGAGTATGTGCCAGGTGCAACATTGCAGCCACTCAACATGGAGTCGCCTGGCGACATTTCATCGGCAGCATTTATGCTTGCCATTGGATTGTTGGTTCCTGGATCAGACATTGTGATCGAAGGCGTGGGTGTGAATCCAACGCGCACAGGGATTGTGGATATTTTGAATTATCTTGGTGCAGATGTGGTTCTCACGGCAACAGGCGATCAAGGGGGCGAGCCTGTGGGATCCTTGCGTGCATCGCATCGTGCATTGTATGCCGATGATTTGTGCGTGCATGGTGCGATCATTCCACGGCTTGTGGATGAGCTGGTGGTGCTCACTGCGGTTTTTGCAGCCGCACAAGGCCGTGTTGTCGTGCGTGATGCCTCCGATCTTAAAGTCAAAGAGTCGGATCGCATCGATGAAACGGTCAAATTGCTTCATGCTTTTGGACTTGAGGCTCAAGGCACCGACGATGGGTTTATTATAGAAGGCCCCCAATCGCCTCATGCAGCTCGTGTGGACGTCGGTGGCGATCATCGTTTGGCCATGACCGCGGCAGTGTTGGCACTTTGGGCCGATGGCACAAGTGTGCTTGAAAACTTTGAGATCGCCGATGTGTCGTATCCTGGGTTTGTGAATGATCTGAATGCGCTAGGGGCGGCTGTGCGTGTGGTTTAAGCGTTTTGCATATAGGCTTTGTACATTGCGATGAAGCGTTTTGATTCGAGTGTATCGCCAAACTTTTCCTTAATAGCGGCAATATGAGAAGATGGATCTTGCTGCAAAATGCTTTCAAGCGCGTCGGCATGTTCTGCAATCCACCATGCGGTATCGACTTTTTGGGTGCTGTGCTGACCACCTTCAAGAAGACCACGTGTATCCAGCCGCATACTTTGCACCATCCCATGAACCTTCGAATCGGGGGGCAAGCGTTGTTCTAGAACATGGATTTGCCAGTCGCTTGGTCCGACTATTTCTTTGGCTTGGGCTTTCAACGACGCAAGCGGTTCTTGACGAATAGCATCCAGTACATCGTTTGCATTGGTGCATTCTATGGGATTTGCTTGGTGTCTTCGCACTATTTCGGCAAAAAGGACCGTGCGATTGCGCTGTGTTATGGGCGATGGCTCTGTGCTTTCTCGTATTGATGCAGAGAGAGTTGCTGCGATGTGATCATGTGATGGAATATGCGCGAGTGTCGCGTACAACATATCGGATTTGATCAACGGGAGCATATGCGCGAGTGTTTCGGGGGCTGGTAGCAGATCGGGATGTTGGCTTAGCAAAGCAACCCATGAATCCGGAGAAAGGGATTTCATCAGACGTGGTGCGTTTTCCGTGTCGATCCTTATCTCTGAAAGTGAGGTTAAAGGAGTAGGAGGCACATTAACACTGGAAGGGTCCATAAATAAGGATAACGCTACAAATCCGGCATCATTTTCAACGCCGTGGCTTGATAGTATGGCAGCAGCGAGCTCATCGGTTGTTAGTTTTTCAAAATGCCCGTCATGTCTGATTGGCCAGTTGTTGACGTCCGTGAATGCCCAGTCGCCATCGGGCAATCGCACGGCCGATACGGCATGTCCCGGTATACCGATCCCACACAGGGTACCGGGTGGACATTGCTCAAGATCCTTCGCCAATGCTTCTTGTGTATACTGATTGGCGATAGTTCCGATGGATTTGAGCGAGGTGTTGATGAACCACGGCTGTGCGGGGGTATCCAGCACTGAACCAGGCGTTGCAAGAAACATAATATCACTGGCCAGGCTAAATGCTTGTTTTTCAATGAAATGTTGTAATGCTTTTTGCGCATTTTCGCGTACCGTTTTGTTCCCACTGTCCATATCGCTGACAAGTTGTTTTAGCGCTTTTTTGTATTCACCTTGATCGACCAATTTGCGAATCACTGGGGAAACGAGGCCTTCTGGGCATAAGGCTTTCACCGAAAGATTGTCTGTTTTTGAACCGAAAAAATCCATGCAATGAGGGTTTTCTTTAAAAAAATCATCAACATGATCTGAATCAATGGGCTTGCCCGCAAGCAGATCACCAATCATAGGATTTTTAACCAAGGCATTGAGTCCTTCAAAAAATCCGGTGCTCGGTAGCCCTTGACTGTGGAGATAGGCTTCCTGTGCACCTATTTGTGCGATGGCAAAGCAGACGCCTTGCGCTGGCGTTTCCAAACCTAAGCTTTCCAAAGCTTGTATATCGAAGTGTAGGTGACCGCTAAGATCGGTCGAATGATCAAAATGTTCCAACACGGCATCAATCGTTCCGATAATTTCATCGTGACCTGGAAGCCGTATGGTGCCTTGAGACGATGGAAAACTCTGATGTTGCCCATCAAGACGAAGGCCAAGCGGTTGTAACCCCGGTCGCTGTGGAATTGCGGGGCGTGGGGGGGCGGCTAATTCTTTGGGTGAGGGTGGTGCTGATGAGTACCCGCTTTCAGGGCGTATTTCAGGTCTTGTTGCGGGGCGTGCGGGTGGTTGCGTTGATGATCGCGATTCGAATGCAGGGAGCCCCGCTATTACTGCCGGGGGTGGTCTGTTTGGTACTATTGGCGCTTTTGTCGCTGTTGGGTCTTGTCCCGTATACATATCCGTCGGCCGGGGGGGGCGCCTTGCCAGTGCTGTGCTACTAGGCCGCGGCGGCCGTTCAGCGGTATTCGTTTGTGGCGACTCTACGGCAGGCCCTGTCTTAGGGCGAGGCGGGGGTGGCCGTTTGAGGGTATTGTGCTCTGTCATACATAAAGATTAACATCAATAATCTTATGATTCTCTTTATCTCTGTTTTGTTATGACCTTATGCTTTTCCGTGATGGTAGGATGAAATGTAAGTATTTGTCTTTATGACTCAGTGACACCACCGGCCATCGCGTTGGTGATTTCCTTCGCAAACGCTGCCCTTCGCTTTTGCGCTTCCGCCACCCGATCCCAAAACGGATTGATTTCTGGTTGAGGCTGAATGCGAATGACAGCCTCCCACGAGACACCTGAATCACCCATCATGTGTGCTTCAAGATCCTTCATGAGGGGTTGTCCTTCGGAATCGATGGCTTGGATCATAGAAAATAAGATCCATGGTGCCGTGATCGGGGCCAGCGCGTCGACGGGGAGTGGGGGCTCAGATCCGGGTTCTTGGGAGGGATACTTATAGGCAAGTTCTTCCGCGACGCCTTTTTGGGCTCTAAGCTGGGCAATAATAACTTTTAAGGCAGCGATATTTGAGGGAATATCGGCGGTACGTTCGGCCTGTTTGATAAAATTCTCACCCCATTCAACACAGCATACCAGAAACTCGATGCGATCCAGATCGTCATTAAATTCAGCACCAAGTTTCCCCCAAAAGACACGTCCAATTTTTGGGCCGTCGATCCCAGAGGCATTCAGACAGATATCGATCTTCGCTTGGGTGCCCAATTGTTGTTGCAGCACAGCCGCTTCTTCCCCCACAATGGCGGCGCAAAGACCTCGGCGTTGGTGTGACGGATCGACGTCCGCGGTGATGATGTAGAGTTCCACATGATATTTCCCCTGCGCATCCATTTGAACATTGAGCGTTTGGCATAGTGTCATTGACGTGATAGGGGCATCGCCTTCGGTGATCCAATTGTAGATCAATGAAAAGTCAAAAATACCTTTGGCTTCGCTGTACGCTGCCTTCGATGCTTCAGGATCGAGAGATGATCCAGGAACCGCATGGGCCAATCGCGCATGGAGCCCTATGATGCATTGTTTGATTGCGTGGGGGAGAGTGTCTATTTCCATGCCCAGGACAGTTTCGCGAAGTTGCACTGGCATTGCTGCTACACCATGAGTCGACCGCTCAGATGCCCATGGCTGTTGCGATTGCTGCGGTGCGGGTTTGGGTACCGCGACCGTCGGCGGCTGTCGTGATTGTGTGTCTGGGGTTGCATGAAAGGCATCTTTTTCAGATTGCCTCGGCGATAGCGTCGTGGCTGCGTGGGGGGGATCTGAATTTGATTCCTGCACTGCCCGCTGCGTTGCCTTTAATGTGACATCACTCGGCATCCATGGATTGTAACCGGCTTTGCGGGTGGTGCATACAATTCGGATTAACGAAGAGGTACAGGTCTGTTAGCTGCGTCGTTGTTCGAGGTTTCTAGGGTTGCGCGCAACGCGGCCAAAGCTCTTCCGTGGGGACTGTTGGGATCAGGTTCGGGGTAACGAAAGCCGGCCTCTTCCTCCGTTGAAAAATTATCATGCACAAGGCCATGCGTGGTGGGTTGTGCTGCAGTAGGCTGGCTTTTTGGAACGTCGTGGGTCGCTTTAACGGGGGGTACGCTTGTCATGTCCGAATAATCCTTCTCGTGATGTTATTTGCATTTTATCACGCATTGCGCGTTGGGTCCATATTGGGCTTAGGAGGCTGTATTTTGTCTCGCCGAAGTCGCGCAATGGCAACCTTCCCCCACAAGGGATGAAAACCTTCGGGCTCAGGTTGAATGCGAAAGGTCCCAAACCAGCCGACGCCTTTTTCGCTGGTGAGGTATCTCCCGAGATCCTTCATCAGTGTTTTATCCATGGATTCGATGGCAGAGAACAGGATCCAAGGTGCTTTGACCACGGACGTGTGTTCAAAGAGCGTCGCAAGTTGGGCCTTGGTCTGTGTATCAAGACGTTCGGGCGAAAGACTTGCAAGCCAAAGTCGACATCGTGAAAGAAAGTTTTGACGACTTATTCTTTCAGAAAACTCCGCGCCAAGTTTTCCCCAAACGATGCGCCCATCATTTTCGTTGTCGAGCCCATCCGCAAAAAATTTGAATTGAATTTGGCAGTGAGGTCCAAGTCGTTTTTTTAGCGCATCGGCAGCATCGCCAATCCATGCCGTGGTAATTCCCATACCGCGAAGGTGGGGGTGCACGTAGATTCGATTGAGGTACAACGTGACATTTGGATTTTTGACGCCAATGCATTCGAGTGTGCTTTGCATTTCACAGATGCGTATGCTTGCAGTATTTTGCCAATGGGCGACAATCTGTTTTTCAGAAAATCGATTTAATACATGCGTGTCCTCGGTGAACTTTGCGTCATAGCCTGGGACTGCGTTTTTGTGGCATTCGACGAGATCCTTGGTGCATTCTTGAAGGATTGCAAGCCGCGCTCTTTGGGTGTTGCTGATGCGTGGGGCGAAGCTTTGAAGAGATCGCGTGATGGTTTTCCGGACCTGCGCGGCGGCGGGACGCTGATGGAATATTGCGGATCGAATCAAAGCGACAGCGCTCATGCGACACAACTCTCGGTAGGTGGAACGCGTTGTTTACTAAGTTTCTTATGGATTGTAAATGTCGACCGTTAATCATCCAACCGCTCGATCCCTTTCTCAATTAATCTCGAGACTTTACGGGCAACACTTTCTGGGCGTTGTCTCATGGCGGTTTGAAGCATGACTTCGTGTGTCCAGATTTCGGGATCCATGGCGTAGAGGCCTTCGGCGGCGTTGATAATGGTCTCACGATCGGTGCTCACTTGCAGGGCGTTTGCCAAGACCTCTTCCGCCGTCCATGGACATGCCGAAACGCCCTCAAAGGCTTGGGCTCGCTGTGCTCTTGCGAGTGCAACACGATCTCTAAATACCTCGGTTGTGTGTGTGTTTTCGGGGCCAGGGCGAACACGAATAATCGCATTCCATGCAGCGCCTTCAGCCGTTGAGAGGTATTGCGCAAGGCTTGTCATGAGTTCTGCACCCATCGGCTTAAGCGATGTGATGCTGCGAAACAAAATCCATGGTGCGGTGATCATTAATTTATCTGTTTCGATATCTTTATAACCATTGTCGAGTTGTTTGATTAATTCCGTTTTAAGATCATGGGTCATGGGAGGATTTGCAACCGTGTCTACCCATGTTCGACAACATGCAAGAAATCCTTCTCTGCTCTCGTTGTTTTTAAATTCGGCTCCAAGTTTTCCCCAAAAAACGCGCCCATCTTTTTCTTTCCCGACCCCACTGGCTTCAAGGGTGACGATGATATCGTGATCGGGGCCGACAATTTTTTTGAGCACGTCTATTTCATCCCCCAGTATTGCCGCACACATGCCTTTGCCGCGGTGACTTGCATCGACAAAAACACAGGTAATGTGCATGCTGACGGTAGGCTTCCCCGTCGTCTCATCTATTTTGTAATGAAGGCTTCGGCCCATATCACAAACTTTGAGGCCAGTTTCGTTGTACCATTGGCACCGAAAAGCAACATCCGAGTCAACGTCTTCGACTTCAGTGATTGTTGTCACAGCCCCTGGGACGCTGTGTGGATAGATGGCGCACAGTGCAGCGCGCGTTGTGTTGAGGATAGCTCTCTCGGTGGCACTTGCTGCAGTGGCTGACAGCGAGGGGGAGGGGGGCCATGCTTGTTGTGCTGTGTGTGCTTTGGAATGGGTTGGATCTGGGAGCCCAGCTTGCTTCAACAAGTGTGCTGGGTCTGGCCTTATTTGCTGCGTAGGCTGCTCGTATGTGTTTGTTGCAGTGGATGGCGGGTTCTGCACCGTGGGCACCTGGCTTGGCAGTGGGAGTGTATTTTCTTGTTTCAGAACGGTACTGCTTGCTGGGATATTACCAGGTACAGACATGCGTTTATTGTAACGCCACTTTTTGATTCTTAATCATGAATGTCTTAATTGGATGATTTTTTTTCGAATTGACTGCGCAATTTGCGTGCTGCCGCAACCTGACCCCAAAAGGGACTGCCGCCTTCGGGTGCGGGTTGAATAGGAATGGTGCCATGCCAGCTTACGCCATTGCTGCTGGTCAGGTGGGTTGAGAAATTTTTGATGAGTGACGCGTCGCTGATCCTATGCTTTTTGTAACTCTTCTCGATTTGTTCAATCAATTGGAACAGTATCCATGGCGAGTTAATGACAGGAACCCCGTTTTTCTCCACTGTTTTTTCAGCATCATCGAACATGTCATGAAGTGCGGTACGGACGGGAGAAGCGAATAGGGATGTGTCCAGATCATTCGCCCATTGGCGACAATTTGCGAGAAAAATGCGACGGCCATTTTCGTATGTGAACTCTGCGCCCATTTTGGCCCAAAACATACGACCGCTATTTTCATTGTTGAAGCCACTGGCAAAAAACTGGATTGAGATATCCACGTTAGGGCCAAGTTGTTGCTTTAATACATCGGCCTCGTCGCCCACCAAGGCGGCGCAAATACCACGACCGCGATACGTTGGATGAACGTATGCCCCATGAATGTACAAGGTAAATTGTGGATTTCCCACACGGTGTTCATTGTATTTGATGCCACGTGCCATACAGCATGCATACGTATCGTCGTCATGGGGCAATCGATCCCAAAGCACCGTAAAATTTTTGTCCCAATTCGTATCGATGATTGCGGGCACTGGGTAGGGTTTGAGGCCAGGGATCGCCCGCTGATAGCATCCATCAAGTTTTTCGTAACACGTACGAATGAGGTTTGCATGGCGATGGCTGGATTGTTCTGACACATGCGTTGTCAATGAACGACAGGCCGCGGTGTGCCGCAAAACATTAAAAACGCCAATGCGTGCCAAAGAAACCATCGGGTCTTTTAACTCATTTCTTATGAGTCATCAATGGCCTGCTGATGGATGTCCATGGCCTCCATCAATAATCATTCAATACCCTATAATAATCTTGAATTTTCACACGTTTGTGCCCATGAATGCCACCACATCGCCTCTTTGCCTCTGCGATGTCGTGTGTTAGCGTACTGGCACAGTGTTAACTGACACATCCAACTAGAGAAGAGACCCATGGGAACACACCGGGCGAAAAAAGGACTGGACCTTCCGATACTTGGAACGGCGGTCGGTGATGTCCGCGCGGGGCCGAGTATCATCCACGTTGCAGTGATGGCCGAAGATTTTGTGGGGATGAAGCCCCGCATGGCCGTCAACGAGGGTGATTTGGTCAAACGCGGTCAGCTTTTGTTTGAAAATCGTAAAGCAGAAGGGGTGCGTCATACATCACCCGCTGCGGGCAAAGTCGTGGCCATCAACCGAGGCGACAAACGCGCGCTGCAATCGGTGGTCATCGAAGTCTCCGAAAACGGCAATGATGACGATGTCGTTTTTACGAGTTACAAAGGCAGCAGTCACCAAGCGTATAGCGGTGATGACATGCGCGCCCTGATGGTTGAGTCAGGCGCTTGGACGGCGTTGCGTGTGCGTCCTTTTGGGCACACACCGGCCATTGCCGATGTGCCCGCGGCTTTGTTTATCACAGCCACCGATTCAAATCCTCTCGCGATTTCTCCTGAGCTTGCGCTTGCAGGCCGTGAAGATGATTTTGTGGAAGGCTGCATTGCGGTGAGCAAGCTGTGCAAAGGCCCCGTATTTTTGTGCCGTCGTGAAGGTGTAGGGGCGGTTCGCGAACCGCCCGCGTCCTCCAATATCCGTGTCGAGAATTTCAGCGGACCCCATCCTTCGGGAACCGTCGGGTTTCACATCCATACGTTGTTTCCAGCAGGCCGCAATCAACATGTGTGGCACATCGGTTATCAAGATGTGGCCGCGCTTGGTGCGCTGATCCGCACGGGCAAGCTTGATGTTACCCGTGTGATTTCCGTCGCAGGTCCTGCCGTCAAAAACCCATGCTTCGTAAAAACCCGCGTGGGTGCGCGCATGGCCAATTTGACCGCAGGAAACCTTGCCGACGGAGAAATTCGTGTGGTCTCAGGTTCTGTTTTGTCAGGCCGCAAGGCCTCGGGCGAAGTGTTCGGTTATCTGGGCATGTTCCACAACCAGATCTCGGCCATTCGCGAAGATCGCGAACGTCATTTCTTGGGTTGGCTTGCGCCAGGGTTCAATATTTTTAGCAGCATTCCTGTTTATTTTTCGAAGCTGTTTTGTTGCAAAAAGAAATTTGATTTCACCACGACCACCCATGGTTCTCACCGGGCCATGGTGCCCATCGGCATGTACGAGCGCGTGATGCCCATGGACATTCTGCCCACGTTCTTGTTGCGCAGTTTGCTTTCGGACGATGTGATCCGTGCTGAGCAATTGGGCGCGCTTGAACTTGACGAAGAAGATCTCGCGTTGTGCACGTTCGTGTGCCCAGGCAAAATCGACTACGGCCCTGTGCTTCGCGCAGTCCTGACGCAGATCGAGAAGGAAGGCTAGCATGAAGTTTTTACGCAAAATGCTCGACAGCCAAGCCAAGCTGTTTCAAAAGGGCGGAAAGCTTGAAAAGCTTTACCCGCTGTATGAGGCCCAGGATACGTTTTTATACACGCCGGGTGAGGTCACCCACGGTCCAAGTCATGTGCGCGATGGGATTGATCTCAAGCGTATGATGATGACCGTGGTGCTTGCGTTGTTCCCGGCCGTTTTTTACGCGATGTACAACACGGGCCATCAAATTCTCAAAGCCGTTGCCATGGGCGCAAAGCCATTGGACGATTGGCACATCGCACTCTACAACGCCATCGGTGGTTCATACGATGTCAACAGTTGTGTGGCCAGCATGTGTCTTGGAGCGTTGTACTTTGTGCCTATTTTTGTGGTGGGTTTTGCCACAGGTGGCGCGGCCGAAGCGGTCTTTGCAACGGTACGCAAGCATGAAATCAACGAAGGCTTTTTGGTCACGGGTTTTCTTTATCCGCTGACGCTGCCCGCCACGATCCCTTTGTGGCAAGTGGCCCTTGGGATTTTGTTTGGTGTTGTGATCGGCAAAGAAATTTTTGGTGGCACGGGCATGAACGTGCTCAACCCCGCGTTGACCGCGCGGGCATTTTTGTTCTTTGCGTATCCTGCGGAAATCAGCGGCGACAAAGTGTGGATTGCTGCCAATGGTGCGGGGGTTGACGGATTCACCGGTGCAACACTTTTGGGACAAGCCGCCATCGAAAAAGGCGCGCTTGACCATGCCAACTGGATGGATGCCTTTCTCGGCAATATTCCGGGATCCATGGGCGAAACAAGCACCGTTGCGATTCTGATAGGTGCTGTGATTTTGCTTGTCACGAAAGTGGGATCCTGGCGGACCATGCTGGGTGTTACCGTCGGTACCTATGTGATGTCGGCTGTTTTTAATGCATCGGGTTCTGACACCAATCCCATGTTCGCGGTGCCATTTCATTGGCACGTGGTTCTGGGTGGTTGGGCGTTTGGTACGGTGTTTATGGCCACCGACCCTGTGTCCTCGGCATTTACCGATCTTGGCAAATTGATTTACGGATTCGGGATTGGTGTGATGGTCATGTTGGTGCGCGTGGTGAATCCCGCGTATCCCGAAGGCATGATGCTTTCTATTTTGTTCATGAACATGTTTGCGCCACTCATCGATTTCTACATCATGCAGGCCAACATCAAACGACGGGAGGCCCGTCATGTCGCGTGACGTATTAAAGATCTTGGGCTTTTGTGCACTCGTTTGCGCCATCTGTTCTGTTTTTGTGGGCAGCGCTGCGGTGGGCTTAAAAGACCTGCAAGAAGAAAACAAAGTCTTGGACCGCCAGAAAAAAGTATTGTCCGTGGCGGGCCTGATCAAAGAGGGTGAAAAACTCACCGCCGACGAAGTGAAAGAACGATTTTCTAAAAATATTACGGCCACGGTGATCGACTTGAAAACCGGTGCCGATGCACCAGGTGTGGATGCCGCAACGTTTGATCAGCGCAAAGTATCGCGCGATCCTGCGACGAGCGATGCGGCCATTCCCAATGCAGCCAAAGTGATGCGATTGCCCAAACAGGCGATTGTGTACCGTGTGGCACCCGAATCGGGCGGAAGCTTGATTATCCCCATCGAAGGCAAGGGCCTTTGGTCGACGCTGTTTGGCTTTTTGGCACTTGAACCTGACCTGAACACCGTGAAGGGCATTACCTTTTACGAGCATGGTGAAACACCAGGTCTCGGCGGTGAAATCGATAATCCCAAATGGAAAGCGCTGTGGCCTGGCCGCAAAGCATTCAACGAAAATTTTGAACCGATCATCAGCGTGGTCAAAGGCGTTGCAGGCTCGGTTGAAGCCGATCCCACCCATGTGGATGGCTTGTCAGGCGCGACCATTACATGTCGCGGTGTGACGGGACTTGTGCAGTTGTGGCTCGGTGATCAGGGCTATGGTCCTTATATCAAGCGCCTTCGTGGCGCGCTTGGGGGCGAGCATGGATAAAAAATCCAAAGCATTGTTGTTCGATCCGCTATTTAACAGCAACCCAGTTGTTTATCAGGTGTTGGGTATTTGCTCGTCGCTTGCGGTGACCACAGGCCTTAAAACCGCCTTGGTGATGTCGCTTGCACTTACCACTGTGACAGCGTGTTCCAACGCGGCCATCAGTTCGCTTCGCAATTACATTCCATCAAGTGTGCGTATCATCGTGCAACTTACCATCATTGCATCGTTGGTGATTGTGGCCGATCAAATCCTGAAAGCGTACATGTTTGACGTCAGCAAACAGCTTTCGGTGTTTGTTGGCCTTATCATTACGAACTGGATCGTGATGGGACGTGCCGAAGCGTTCGCCATGCAAAATGGTGTTTGGCATAGTTTCTTGGATGGTATTGGTCAGGGGGCGGGCTACAGTCTTCTGCTTATCATCCTTGCGATATTTCGTGAGATCTTTGGTTCAGGCAAGCTTCTCGGCATGACGGTGTTGCCGCTTGCCACCGATGGTGGATGGTATGTGCCCAATGGGCTGCTTGTGTTGGCCCCTGGCGCATTCTTTTTGATCGGTATCATCATTTGGATTTTGCGTACCGTGAAACCTGAGCAACGGGAGGCTTCGTAACATGTTAGAACATTACTTAAGCCTTGCTGCGAAATCGATCTTTGTTGAAAACATGGCCTTGGCCTTCTTTTTGGGCATGTGCTCGTTTTTGGCGGTATCTAAAAAAGTAGAAACCGCGTTTGGACTTGGTCTTGCGGTTATTTTCGTGTTGGGCGTGACATGCCCGCTCAACAATCTGGTATTAACTTTGCTGCTCCGTGAAGGGGCGCTTGTGTGGTTGCATCCAAGTTTTGCAACGCTTGATCTGTCGTTTCTTAACTTCATTACATTTATTGGGACCATCGCTGCGGTGACGCAGCTGGTGGAAATGGCCTTGGATCGCTATGCCCCGGCCCTTTACAACGCACTCGGTGTTTTCTTACCGCTCATTGCGGTCAATTGCGCCATTTTGGGTGGATCGTTGTTTATGGTGGAGCGTGATTACAACTTTGCAGAAAGCACCGTGTTTGGCTTTGGCGCAGGGACAGGCTTCTTTTTGGCCATTGTGGCCTTGGCGGCACTCCGAGACAAAATGAGATACAGCAATGTACCCGTCGGACTTCGCGGTCTTGGCATCGGGTTTATGTTGGCTGGCCTCATGGCCATCGGTTTCATGTCCTTTTCAGGCATCCAGTTGTAGGGGATAGACACCATGATCACTGTATTGATCAGCATGGCGATGTTTCTGTTTATTATTCTGGCGATGGTGCTTCTCTTGATGGGAGCCCGCGCCAAATTGGTATCCACAGGTGATGTTAACATCGTCATCAACGACGACGTTAACAATGTATTGCGTGTGCACGGTGGTGGCACTTTGCTGGGGGCATTGGCTGAACACAAAATTTTCATCCCCTCGGCGTGTGGTGGCAAAGGCAGTTGCGGTGTTTGCAAAGTGCAAATTGCCGAAGGTGGCGGCGCCATGCTGCCCACCGAAGAAGTGCATATTTCACGGGGCGAAGCCCGCGAGGGATGCCGTTTGTCGTGCCAGGTGAAGGTGAAGAGCGACATGAAGATCCACGTCTCCGACGAGGTCTTCTCCGTGCAGCGTTGGAAGTGCAAAGTGCGTTCCAATGAAAACGTCGCAACATTCATTAAAGAATTGATCTTAGAATTGCCTGAGGGTGAATCGGTACCATTTCGTGCGGGTGGTTACATTCAAATCGAATGTCCACTTCATAATATAAAGTACAGCAGTTTTGAGATCCCCCAGGCATATCGCGAAGATTGGGACAAATTTAATCTTTGGCGATACGAGTCAAAGGTAACTGAGCCTGTGACGCGTGCTTATTCCATGGCCAATTACCCCGATGAGCGTGGGATCATTATGCTTAACGTACGCGTCGCGACTCCTCCACCGCGTGCGTCTGAAGAGGTCCCGCCGGGCATTATGTCCTCATATATCTTTGGCTTAAAGCCGGGTGATGAAGTGACGATATCAGGTCCTTTTGGTGAATTTTTTGCCAAAGAATCACAGAACGAGATGTGCTTTATCGGGGGTGGTGCAGGGATGGCGCCGATGCGATCGCATATCTTCGATCTCTTCCGTCGCTTGAGCACCAAACGCAAAGTGACATTCTGGTACGGTGCACGCAGTTTGCGTGACGCGTTTTAGATTGATCACTTTGATCAAATTGCGGCCGAAAACCCCAACTTCACATGGCATTTGGCGTTGTCGGAGCCATTGCCTGAAGACAATTGGAAGGGTTACAAAGGCTTTATTCACCAGGTGCTTGCCGACAATTATTTAAAGAATCATCCGTCGCCTGAAGACATTGAGTACTATTTGTGCGGTCCACCGATGATGTTGAGTGCCTGCACCAAAATGCTCACCGACTTAGGTGTAGAACCCGAAATGATCGCCTTTGATGATTTTGGATAAGGGCGGGCGGTTCGCGAACCGCCCCTACAGATGATTTTTGTAGGGGCGGTTCGTGAACCGCCCTTTAATAATGCAA
>SXGS01427287.1_pt1 | contig 14515 bp, 18 predicted proteins | sample 3174681 | NCBI WGS metagenome assembly SXGS01 (sample SAMN11356861, study PRJNA531348) | freshwater metagenome | isolation source: freshwater sample F1-80 | place: China: Fuxian Lake, Yuxi | collected 2017-12-25
ATTTGATCCGCTCTTTTCACTTAATCACACCTGCGCGATGACCCGGGATCGCATTAAGCGTCTGGCGCGAAAGACTTGGGCGATCTCGAAAAAGAAAGAGTTTCTCGAGCTTCATCTGGCGATCTACGTCGATCATCACAATCAAAATTTAGAAGTGCTGGCGAAGTACTTTTAAGCATCGGCAGATTTTCTGTGTCCGGCCAAAGTTCCAAAAACGCCGCCGATGCGGTGAACTGTTGTATGAGAAATAAAAAAGGGCTGACCAAATCAGCCCTTTTTCGGAACCGCTAATCTGCAATTAAGTGATCCAGTTCGGTCAGATATCTCGGTTCGCTCGATCACTAGAAACGTTGCCCGTATGATTGTCTAACGATTCGGAATCAACGTTCGCGTTTGTATCAACGTCAGAATTGAATTGTTGTCCTTGGCTTTGATCGTCATTCAAGTTGTTGCTGACGTTATTTGTATCGTCGCTGGTGCTCTGAACTTGGTTGATGTTGTCGGAGCTCGTCATGCCAGTGCCTTTGCGATCCTGATTCATGTTGCTTTTTTTGCCAGCCATTTCGTGCCTCCTTGAAAATCATCTGTAGAACATTCAATGAAAGTGCTGAGAACTATCGGTCTAGATATTATTTTCGAGATCGCCTCCTTTCGTTTCGTCCTTGTGTAGATGTTGTTCGTTACTAGAGTCTTCATGGCCCTCGTGATGACCATAATCCGGATCCTGGCCTACTTCGGACGCAGGTACACTTGTTTCTCCAGCTCCTGAAACAGAAGATTGATGAGGTTTTAGCTCTTGTTCGCGACCGGCGGGCGCTTGGAATTCATTAGGGATCGTTCGGTTCATTCTGTCTCCCTCCTGCATTAATCGCCGAGTGTTGATCACCGGCCGAGCAGGAACCAGGGAGCATTGTAGAGTAGGAGCCTTTTGTTGTCGGTCCTATGCGCTTGTAGAGCTTGTCAGAGTTTGAGCAAGGCCTAGGGGCAACCTCATAACTGGCGCACCTAATTGCAGTTTCTTGAGTGGTTTGCGCTAGGACATTTTATCCTTAAGCGCTCAGAATCTGAGTCAAAAATGGTGAATTAAGCAACCGTACCCTCGACGGTCGCTGAGGCGACCTGCAATTAGGTGCGCCAGTTCAATCCCAGTTCAGGATCAACCACCCGCCACTCTTCCCCAAACTCACCGGAGTTAGGTTCTTCCGAGCTAGCACAGTGAATGTGCCCAGCGTCACCCCTAGGCCTTTCGTTTTGAGCGAGTCCGAGATCTCGCTTTGGAAAGTCGCGAGGCTGACATCGACGCTTCTCATTCGCGTCCGGGCGTAGACCTCGTCCCAAAAGCCGGTGAGATTCATCGTGAGCTCCGAGAAAACACCTTTCAACTCCGGCCCACCACTCGCCGTGCGATCGATGTAAAGTCGCATCGGCCCCTGCACCGGTGTTTGGAACGTGATCATTCGCTGATGACCATTTTTCGTTTCAAGCGGCGCCCAAACAAGCGCATCCAAGCTCGCATTGAGCGATGAAGACAACGTTCCGTCACCCAAATCCTTCAGCTCACCAATTACCGGCTTCGACTGCGGCGCGAAGTCGAAAAGGAAATCCGCATCCGCAGGATAATACTGCAGCTCGGGCCAGACGATCACCTTCGAGACATCGCCAGAAAGAAGATCCTTGAACGCCGGAATCTCCTGACCGCGCTGGCGCAGCTTCAGCTGGCCCGTCTTGTAAGACATGTCGTTTAACGCATTCAAAAGCTTTTCCGGCAACAAAAGCGCAAAAGCAGGCGCCGTCGCAGGCACGACACCGCCAACCACATCAACGATTTGATTGACCGAAGCGCTCGCAAACAAGAAATCAACCGTACCGACGATCTGAAAGCGGTCGCCGCGGATGTTTTGAATCTTACGAGGCCGAAGCGTCGCCTTCACTCCCGGCAAGCTGATGTTCAGCGCCTGCGCCTCGAGAAATTTAGTACGTGTATCCGCCTGAATTTGAGCCAAGCGCTGATCGAGTGCGCGCCGGAGCTCCGCCTGGAAGTTCGATGAATCCCCAAGATATTTCTGCAGGCCCTTTTGGAGCTCTTCCTTAAATCCGTCCACACCCGTGCAGTTAAAGTCAGCGATGCTCCAAGCATCCGCGGGCCACGCTACCGAAAAACGCGGAACTTTCACTTCCGGAAGGCCTTGCGCATCGATCGATGTTCGCAGCGTCGCTACGAGCGAAGCTTTTCCTTTCGGAAGCGTGAGCGTTAGATTATTGCAACGACCCTGCACACGCATGCGTACTTTCACGCCCTCTTCGATGCGCTCGATGATCGTATCGATCGAAGCTTCGCGAATTTGCAGCTTCGCGGAAAGATCTTCGGCCGTAAGCAAGTGCTCAGCACCCATGAAGATCGTTTTCGTACCTGAAGTCAGTTTGTAGGCATACTCCGCCGTAATCCCGCGAATCTCCACCGGTGCCGGATCGGTGATCACAACATCCGCGAGCGCAGCTGTATCTTGCCCCTGCAAGTTGGCGGCAAGTTCATAATCCTTGCCGTTAAAAACGGAGTTATCGATTTGAAACACGAACTCGCTGCGCACGAGACCATCTGCTCGCGCGACTTCTGAAGAAATCGCGAGGCCCGTGGCTAAGAGAAATGAAAACAGAAAAAGAGAGTTCGATTTCATACGTTTGCTATCGGCCAAGGGAGCATTGAACTTCATAGTTGAAACCTATTTTCTTCTGTCGACACCGTAGGCAAATTAGCCAACAATAGAAACGCACCGCCCTAGCAGAAAAGTTGTCGCAGCCATGAACGGTTTCTCTGAATTTTTTCTCAATCTTCTCCTCGTCATCGTCGGCTTCGTTGCGGGCATCATCGACTCGGTCGCAGGTGGCGGTGGACTCATCACCGTGCCGACGCTTTCGATTGCGATTGGCCCTGGTGCGCTCGCAATCGGCACGAATAAGGTAGCGGCCGTTTGTTCATCCCTCTTCGCGTTGCTCGTCTACTTGCGAGGCGGTCACGTGGAAATTAAAGGCCACCGGCGTTTTGCGCTCTTGACCGGAGTCGGCGCTCTGCTAGGTGCGATGCTCTCGCCCCACATTCCTCCACCAGCATATCGATGGATACTGCTGACGGTTTGTCCGGTGATTTTGTGGGTCGTCTATCGCAAAGACCTCTGGGCAAAAGCGAAAGTGCAGCAGATTGTCGAAGATCCGAACGGCGCCGAACCGTCTTCAGATGGAACAATGCCAAAAGCCTCGCATGCAAGATGCCTTCTGTGGGCCGCAGGATTTGCGTGCGGCTTCTACGATGGCATTGCGGGTCCCGGCGGTGGAACACTTATGTTTCTTTCGCTCTTCCTAGTCGCAAAAGTTCCGCTCCTCACGGCGATGGCGACCGCAAAGATCGCGAATCTTTCTAGCGCTTCCGTATCACTCGCTTCGTTCGCGGTGACTGGTCACGTCCTCTGGACCAAAGGCTTGTGGGTTGCGCTCGGAATCTCGACAGGCGCCCTCATCGGGGCGAACTTTGCCACTCGCAACGCCGCTCCCGTTGCGCGTGCGATGTTGTTAGTTTTAGCTAGCCTTCTCTTGATCCGCCTTCTCTTCACCTGAGCGCCAAACCTTCAAAGCGGGTCGATGATTAGGTTTTTCCTTGGCGTGTTCCGATTTTTGATCAAATCGTCAAAGGCCGCGCGACTAAGGTCGTTTTTCTGGCCCCACCCACAAGCATGAGGCCTTGTGTGACACCACGACTGTGGCAAAATGGATTCAGTATCGGACTCAACAACTTAGGACGAGTCTGACAAAGGGGTTTTTCGAATGAGCTTCTGGCCTCAAACCCGCAAGCAGAGACTGCTGACCACTCCTCATCACGACGGCACTCTCCTTCCGGTCGCACGCAACTCGACATCTAAACGCTCTTTCAAGACTTTCTTCCAGAAGAGCAAAGACACCCAAGTGGTCACGGAATTTCGCAGCAAACTCAAGCTCGCCGAAGATCTGATTTCGAAGTTGGCGTTCAGCCTACGCGAGATTCAAGGCATGGGTCGAAAGACAAAAGAAACTTCGAATTCAAAATCAGCGCGTCCGCCGGCGCAAGTTCTCTCGGTTGTCCGTCCAAACGAAGAACGCGGCTGAAACTCAGAACGCTTCCCGATCACTGGAGCGTGGAGGGAGCATTCGGCTGCGCTCGCGGTGTCGGTGCGGCGTACGAACGAAACTTCGCCGAAGTCGCCAAGACTCGCTTGAAGCGTCCATCATCGTCCTCATCGAAGAGATCACCGATGATTTCTTCGATGATATCCTCCACCGTCACGATCCCAGTACGTCGCCCGTCGCGGTAAGCGATGCTCAAGTGACTTCGTTCGATCTGCATACGACGAAGCGCTTTGAGAATAGGCCAGTTTTCATCGACGCGAATCACGGGACGAATCAAGCTTTGCCAAGCCTCAACCCCGGTCGCGCGAAGAACCATGAATTCTTTCGTATTTATAATTCCGGCAACTTCCGTCTCCGCAAGAACCGGAAGCCTTGTGTGACCCGACGATAACACTGCTTTCTCGACGTCCTCGATCGAATCTGTTCGCTTGACGGCGATGACCTCGCCCCATGGGAGTTTTACGTCACAGATCCGTTTGTGCTCTAAATCAACGAGATTTAGCACGTACTCCCGCGTCTGTTTCGAAAGCTCATCGAGTTCAACCGGCGGAGAAGTTGCGGGTTCTTCTTTTTTTAGCACAAGGCTTAACGGTCGCATCAATCCGATCACGATTCGGGTTGATGCTTCAAAGAGCGAAACTACGGGACTGAGCGCACGATCGGCGATTCGTAACCACCGTGCCGAAAGCATCACGACGCCGAGAGGATTTTTGAGCGCGAGTGTCTTTGGTACAAGCTCTCCGATCACGACATTTAGGTAGGTTAAAGGAAAGACGACTAGAACGACCGCCAGCCCTTGCGCCAACCACTGATCCATTTCCCACGTCGCTTGCAACCACGGGGCCCAGCTACCCACCGCCCCCACTCCACCAACCGCAGCCGCAATAGCACCGACTACGGTAATCCCGATTTGGATAATGGAAAGCGTTCGCTCAGGATTGTCGCGAAGCTCGAGAACACGTTGCGCATCACTATTACCTGTACGCGCAAGCTCCCGGAGCCGAGCTTTGGTCACGGTAACGAAGGCCATTTCAATTGCGGCAAAGATTCCATTTAAGATGAGGCAGAAGACGATGACAGAGAGTTCAATCATACCTGCCGCCAATATGAGAACGGCTACGGAAACTGTCAATGGACCTACGGCAACCGTTAACAGAGTACCGCGGATACGAACTGCCTTATCAAGAACAAAACACTTGTTCGCGAATCTCAGGTAATCTCAAGTTGGTGATTCCGTGCCTCTCCTCAACGACGACCAGAATGGAGAACCCCTCGCGATGTATAAATACATATTGTTTTCTGTTCTCTGCGTTGACTTGCTTGGCTCCACCGCTTTTGCGGGCCGCGAGTACGATGAGTTAACGAAGAATCTTCCGCAAGACGTGATCGATTTTGTTGATCGTAGAATCGGCTGCAATCATTGGGAAAGTGAATTGCCAGGCGGCATGAAAAATCCCGACAATGTTAAGTCGGGCCGCAGCCAAGTTGCAAAAAAGTATTTCGACGAAGCAAAGTGCGAGAAACTTGCCAGCGACGAGAAAAAGCTTCGAGAGAAGTATGCGAAAAAGAAGAACGTCTTGGAAACACTCGAGCGTTCGAAAGACCTAACCCCGGCTGATTGAGCCGGGGTCCTCAATGGAAATCAATCAATTCGTACCTGGGGCTACTGGCTGAGCACTGGGAGCCGGATCGGCGGGCGCTGCAGGCGAGGTAGCTTGAGGATCAACTTGCGCAGGTGGCGCTGCCGTTTCTGCTTTTGCTGCGGGTGCACCTTGAGCCGCCGGGCACTCGTATTGATCCAAAAGACGCGCGTTGAAGTAAGTGCCACCACTGTTCAAATCCCAAGGTGGATACGGGAAGATGCGAACACGTGCGCAGCGCCCCTCGCGGGCCGCCGCAAACTGGCGATCTTCAGAACTTGAGGTATAGATTCGACCGTCTTCGTCGGATTGAATTGCGATCGCGAACGAAAACAGAGCCTCACGCGAAATCGTTCCTGATCCACCGCCAAGAATGGCGGTGTTGTCGTTGAGACGCTTTACATCGGTCAAACGGCCGCTGATCGTTTTTGAAAAGAAGAAGCTATAATTTGCCGTCACGATCCAAACAACGGCGATGATTGCTACAATAACCAAGAAAGTTCTAAGGACGCTGACCACGTTTCTCATAGCCCGAGCATGCGCGGAGCGCCGCAAATCAATCAAGTCAATTCTGAGCGATAGATCGAGAAAGAGCGGAGCGGAGAAGGGAAGAAGGCCGTAGCCAGCGAGGCTAGCCGCCCTTAAACGAGGCTTCTATCGCCTTCACGACGGTCTTGAACGCGAGGCTTCTTTGCGCATCGGGCCTATAAATCAAGCAGAGTTTGTCTTCGAAAATTGGTGCTTTTGATGCGATCGGCTTGAGTTTATACGAAGGTTCGCGTTTGGCGACGCGGCTAGGGAGAATCCCGACACCCGCTCCGATCGATGCAAGCTTTGCCACGACTTCTAAACTCGATGAGTGGATCACGCGGCGAAACTGCCACTCCTCTCCTAAGCCGGCCTTTTTCACTTTCGAGATTAAGGCTTGTGTCTGCAGAAGATCGGGATCGCAGATCAACACGTCCTTCGCCATCGCACCTGGCCCACGATAGAACGTCACTTCATCCGTGATCAGAGGAACGATGCGTAGATCCGGATGCGATACCGGATTGATCACAAGAGCGCAGTCGAGTTCAAAACTGATCACGCGCTCGGTGAGCTTTCGTGAGAGATCGTGCTGAAACATGACTTCCAATTCAGGATGATCGATCAGCAACTTCCCGGCGAAACCGCCGACCGAATAAAGTGCGACCGAAGCGTGGCATCCGATCGTGACTAGCCCCTTCACTTCGGACTCTTCACTTAATGCTTCGGCGCGCACTCTTTCCCATTGGTCGATGAGAGCCTTTGCTTGCTGAGCGAAACGTGCGCCGGCTTTAGTGAGGCGAACACCCGTTTTCCCGCGGAGCAAAAGCGGAGCTCCGAGCGAATGCTCAAGACGTTGAACAGCGAGGCTCAAAGTGGGTTGAGTGATACCCAAGCGTTCGGCCGCACGCGAAATATTGAGCGTGTTCGCGACTTCGAGGAAGTATTGAATTTCCGCTGGATTCGGCAACATGAAAACTCCCGACTAAACGAGCGAACGATAGATAAAAAAGATCTATCACAGCCGGACGACTTATAAATGTAATTCTATTAGCTGGAAATTTCTCGCTAGCTTCAGCGAGGAGGCGTCGAGAGCAGGCGCGCTTTGCGCTTCTGCGCTCCGCCCCGAGCGGCTTTGTGGGCATGACTATGACCCGATTCGCAGCACGCGCAAAGCTTGCGATTGACCTGATGCGCGCGGATGAGCAGAACGCTCCCCGCAATCGTAAGTGCACCTTGGGCGATCAAAGACTCGTGGCCGAAAACGAGGGCGCCCAGCGCAATGAGCACAAGTCCCGGCAGACTCCACAAGAAAACGCGAGCATCGCGGTGTTTCCGGTAGCCCGGTACGAACGCCGCAACGGCGAGGATGGGCAAAACGACGAGCAAAGACTCATGGAAGAATTCGTGCAAGAAGCCCATTTCGAGCGTCGGGATCGCAAGAACTAAGATGGGCATCATCGCGCAATGAACAACGCAAAGACCGGAAAGGCAGATGCCCAAACGATCCGCCCACGTGCGGACAATGGCCGAGTCCGTCGTAGAGGCCTCATGATAGGTCGTCGAAGACTCTGCGCTCATTTGCATTGGGGACCTTTCATGCTCATCGTGATCAGGGAGAGAGATCGAACCGTCCATCTCAGCGGTTTTAAAGCTTTCGTCGGCTCGAACTGGACTGACTGTACTGTTCAACTCTCTCATAGCCTTCTTTACCGCCGTTCCTATCACCTATCACCAGTCACCTATCACCAGACGTCTTATCGACAGAAGGTCGTCGAAACCCAATGGATGATCCGAACTAGTGACCTTCTCTATTGCATATCTTACGGTGCAAATGCAAATGACTTGCAATTGGATCCCGAGTTGAGGAAATTTCTCCAACCGCGAGGGTGGCTCGACCTACGTGCCGCCCCTCCCGCCCAAACTCCGGGAGAAAGGAGCCAGTTTTGAAAAATCATCAGCGATGCCACAGCCCTACTGGCTCGCGTGCGACAATCAAGTCCGCTTTAGGGCGACTCAAAGAAGCTGGGTTTAAACTCACGAAACCTCGCGAAGCCTTGCTTAAAAGTGCGGCGGCATTTGCGCGTCCTTTTTCAGCCGAGGACCTTCACCGTGAACTCAACGACGAACATGCATCCGGAAGCTGCGATTTAGTCACGGTTTACCGCAGTCTAGCTACCTTCAACGACCTGAACATTTTAGATCGCGTGGACTTTGGGGACGGGGTTGTACGCTACGAATTCCGACAACCGGGTGGGTCGCATCACCACCATTTTATTTGCAAGCAGTGTCATAAGATTGAGCCGCTTCATGTTTGTGAAGTCGAGTCACTCGAGTCGGCCCTCGCCAAAAAAGGCTATCGCGAATTGTCGCATCGGCTCGAGCTGTTCGGCCTCTGCCCGGAGTGTGGATGACGTCGTATTGTGACTGCCTCACGACCGAGTTGCCGGTCGGTCTAGAAATCAAACCAGAAACGAAGCGGCCGTTTTGCGCTTTACGTTTTTGGCGAGATCGAGTCTCATTGTGACTTGTACAATAAATAATCGTCTTGCCCGTAGTCGGAGCTTTCTGCCGTGATCCGAAATCGATTGAACATGACCGCCCTAGCGTTTGCTCACACTCTCGCGCTCACTTCGAGCTCGGCCGTACTTGCCGAAATTGCGACTCCCGAAGCGGGCGCGGCGACGGCGAACGCTCCTGATCCTAAATCAGAAAACAAAGCCGACGCGGAGGCAAAGCCAAGTGAAGCAGCGGTCAACGTCGCTTCTGAAAAGGGCACTTGTCTCGAAACGTTAGAAGGAACTGTTCGCGCGAATCACAAAGGACGCCTCGCGCCTTTTTGCGATCGAATCCAACGTCTTCCCGTCTGCCAAAGCACGGAAGGTCGTCCGATCCATCACGCCGATTCTTCAAGCGTCGACTCACGCGGGAAGCGAATTTTAGTTCTCGGCCTCATTCACGGTGACGAGCCTCTCGCTGGCGAGATGGCTCTCGAATGGGCAGAGAGACTCAACAAAATCTCGCATCGGAATTTCTGGCGCGTGGTTCCTATGTTGAACCCCGATGGTCTCAAACGCAAAACACGTATGAACGCTCGTGGTGTTGATCTGAATCGCAACTTCCCCACGAAAGATTGGCTCGAAGAAGCCCACGGCTTTTGGAAGAAAGTTGGCAAACAAGATCCGCGCCGTTATCCCGGCGAAGCGGCTGCAAGCGAGGCCGAAACAAAATGTATCATCGCGCAGATTCGCGACTTCAAGCCGGACTTCATCGTTTCCGTGCATACCCCTTATAAAGTCTTGGATTTTGACGGTCCCCGCATGAGTTTTCCGCGGTACAAAGATCTCCCTTGGCGCGCACTCGGAAACTTCCCGGGAAGCCTAGGTCGCTTCATGTGGCGTGATTTTCAAGTTCCGGTTCTCACGGTTGAGCTCGGGAACACCATGATCGATGCAGCACAACTTCAAGATATCGTCGGAAGCTTCGCGATCGAAGCCTCGCGCCGCTCGGGACAAAAGACCGCAGCTGTTTATGAGAAAGTTTCCGCAAACGATCCGGAACATTGAGCTTTTGAGATCCGCCGCCGAAAGCTGATCTTCAGTAATCGGCGTCGGCGTCGACGTGCCAATCCGGAAGCGGATCCGGAATCGAGAACCAGCTATCGGGTCCATCTTTCATCTCTTTGTGCGTCAGCAGACACTCATCGAGGCGATCGCGAATTTCGCGCTCGTCCATATCGATACCAATGAACGCGATCTCTTGCCGACGGTCGCCAAAAGGCGGAACCCAATCCTGCATGATCTCGGCACGCTCGCGCTCGTCTTGAGGCCATTCACGAGCCGGCGTTGCCGCAAACCACGCACCCCCATAACTCAAAACCGAAGCGCGACCCGCTAAGCTCCAAACTCCGATTTCGTGGTGACGAGTCGCGACCCAAATAGAACCCTTGGCGCGCACGAGACCCTTCACGTTAAAATCGCCAAGGAGCTCGTTGAAGCGAATCGGATGGAGCGGATGCCGGTTTACGTAGGTGAAACTCGTGACACCCTCGATTTCACCCACCGCATCGAAATCACCGCTGAGCTCCGCGAGCCAACCGGCGCCGTCGTCGGTTTCGTCCATGTCGAACAATCCAGTCCCCACGATTTCGTCGACCGCCACTTTCCCGAGAGAAGTGCCGATCACTCGCGCCCTTGGGTTCAGACGTTCAATCAACGCTTCAACTCGCGAAAGCTCTTCGGCATCGACAAGATCGACTTTGTTCACGAGGATCACGTCCGCGAATTCCACTTGCTCAACGAGAATCTCAGAAACCGTACGATCGTCGTCTTCGCGGCAGCTCTCGTAAACTTCGACCAAATCTTCCGGGGAGAGAATATCGCGCATGAAGCGCGAAGCATCGATGACCGTCACGAGCGTATCGAGACGAATCCCTTGAGGCGGCGGCTCTTGATCGGTCCCGAGAGTCAGCAGCTCAGCTCCGAGATAGGGCTCATCATCGCAGTTACATTCGACGACGATCAGATCGGACCCGCGGAGATTGACCGCTTCTTCAATGTCGGCAAAGAAATCGTGTTCGGAATCTCGAACAACAAAAGCGGGCCGCCGCGCTTTCAGCGACTCTTTCAGATGTGAAATGAGAGTCGATTTACCAGCGCCGAGAAAGCCAGAAACCAAGGTCACAGGAACTGTCTTTGCGGCCATGGCCTACATAAAACCTTAACCCAGGCCTTTCGTCCAATTGAAAATAGTCGCTTCTTCGCAAAGAACCTCAAAGCGAGGGACTCAGCCGAGCTACGCCACCGGACTTGTCTTGAAGGATCACAAAAAAGAAAAAGGGCGAGCCTGGTTCTGGCTCACCCTCTCTAAAGGATCACAACTTGCGAAGTCTTACTGAGCAACCGGAACGATCTGCGCACGCAAATCTTGTTTTGCGTGGAGGTCTTCGATCACCGTCTCAGCTTCTGCACGATTCGCTGTGGGCTCAAAACGGACGAGGTGGAGCAAACCATTTTTGGAGTGCTCAATTGTTTGCATCTGAACGGGATAGCCTGCGTCTTTCAACTTTGCAGAAAGCTTCTCGGCATTTTCTTTAACTTTGAAGGCGCCAACCTGAACGACGTAAACGCCACCGCGCGAGGCGATGCTACGTGAGGGCTTGTCTTTCTTCGCAACAGCAACGGGCTTTTCGTGGCCCGACTTTTTCGCAGCGGTCTTCGTCTCTGCGGTTTGCGCAGGCTTGTCTTTAGAGACTTGAGCATTTTCGTGAGCCAACTGAGCTTCAGCGGCTTCGGCCTCCGCAGCCGCTTGAGTCATCGACTCTTCCTCATCGCGACCCGCCGTTGTGCGGTCGCTCGGAGTGCAGGCGTTCATGGTCGAAAGCGACACGATGACGATCGCGGCGATCGCCGGCGCTACCATTTTTGTGAAGGCAAAGAATTCAAAATTGCGACGGCTCATGGCATTCCCCGTGGAATCAGATGAGTTCAAATAAGGTATAATTCAAGCGTAACACCCTCTCGGAACCCATCGCGAAAAGATGAAGTGACCTGAACCTAATTTAGACCTTCCGACCGGAAAATTTTGGAGCAGCTGAGCCTCTCTGGTCTGATGACGGGGCGGTCAAACGAGCCTATTTCATAACCAGGACAGTGGGTCAGGACGGACTGGGTTTAGGTCGTTCTTTCACGGCTGAGACCCTGGGTCGCGGGCCTAGTGGCCACTTCCGTTGATTTTCTCTGGCCGGCTTGATACCCCTCTCCCCCATGTCATTCGTGATTCGCCTCGAAAAAGAAAATTTTAAGTTCAGCTGCTCGCACTTCACGATCATGGGTCCGGGCCAGGCCGAAAGGCTTCACGGACACAATTACTACGTGAGTCTAGAGATCCAGCTCGTTGATTTGGATAGCTCACTCGGCATGGCGTTCGACTTTAATCTCGTTAAGCCGCTCGTGCGCGAAATCACGGATTCTTACGATGAACTGGTTCTTCTACCCGATCGCTCCCCGTACTTGAAGATCGAACAAACCCAGAGCGAATACGGCGAGTGCGTTCGCGCGACGTTCGACGGGAAAGATAAACAAAAGCGCTACGAGTTCCCGAGCGAAGATGTAAAACTTCTCCCCGTAGTGAACGTAACGAGTGAGGAACTGGCACGTGAAATCGGAAAACGACTCGCGGAAAAAATGAGATCGCTCGAAGGCATAGCGAAGCGCGTCCGCCAAATTAGTGTTGGCGTTCAGGAAACGCGAGGCCAAAGCGTTTCGTATCAGTTGAGTTTGTAATCGAATCACGCCGAGAACTGGATTGATCCAATGACGTCATTAACTCTCCGCAAACGCGCAAAACGTGCACTCTCCGCAAGATCCGAGCCTCAAGCTGCGAACGTTTTCGAACTCACGTTCAACTACCGCTTCGAAGCCGCTCACCGCTTCACGAACTCATGCGCCGAGAGCTGCGCGACTCCGCACGGGCATACCTGGTACGCCAAAGCGATCTTTGAAGCTCCCGAGACATCCTTGGGGAGCGACGACATGGCGCTTGAGTTTGCGCATTTGAAACGCGCGTGGAAGACGTTTATCCAAGAAACGGCGGATCACAGCTTCATGCACCATCATGCGGATCCGATTCTTCCGGCCCTTCGCGCGGCGATTCCGCTCTTCCGAGGATTGCCGTTTCCCGGCGATCCGACGACGGAACTGGTAGCAAGCCTGTTCTTCAGTAAACTTCGTTCGATGCACGAGGAACTGATTCGCAAGATGCCGAGCGCGCGGGCTTTGCGCCCGGTCGCCGTCGTCATTCGCGAGACGCCTACGAATTCCATCACCTATCGCGCAAGACATTTCGAGAGCTCAACACTTCTCAAGCGTTACGCAGCCGAATGGCGAGCTTGGTGGCAAGATTCTGATCCTACCGCTCGCCATCTTGAAGCTACCAAGCCTACGATGAAAGCAGGCCGCAAGTCTTCAGCGCGGCAATGACGTGGGCGGAGTAGCCCAGTCAGGCTTTGGCTGCGCAAGCTCTCGCATCGTTTCGGCGTGAAGGCCGCGAGTCATGTTGAATCGCTTGCGGAAGAAATCTTCGACGTAAGAAAAGTAAAAGAGCGTAAGGCTCACGATGGTCTTCACGTGGCCTCCCGAGAAGACCGTATTTTCCGGCCTACCAAACGATTCGAATAGATCGCGCTGAACAAGTGTGGGAACTTTGTCGTCCTTATCGGCGATCACCATGAAGATCTTTTCGGTCGGAGCACGTGAGGCAAAGAACATCGGATCAAATCGGACGCTTTTTCTAAGCTCGTCTTCGTACTCTTCCGGCTTCGTTAGCTTTGAATGCTCCATGCGGCGGCGACGTAACTCTCCGACTTTGTCGTTCGTGCTCACCGAGAGAATATAGGGAAGATTCCCGCCACCCACCACGACGTAGATCGCCTGAAGCCGTTCGTGCTCGATTCCGGCCATCATGGCCGAGGTGATGCCACCAAGACTAAATCCGAGGAGGCCAATCTTCGTGCGATCGAAATGTGGACTCTGCTCGGCATAATCGAGCACCGTTTTCAAAGAGAGAATGGCTAAACGGTTGTTCCGATCCTCAAGACCCCAGGACGGAAGCTCCGTCGGCTGAGCCGTATCGTTGACGTCCGCAACGATGGTCGCAATCCCCATTCGGCAAAATTTAGAAGCGTACTGGTCTTCGAGAATGATCGGTCCTTCGATGGTTGGCACCATGACGATCACTGGCGACGGCTGCTGATTGCGGGGTCGCACGACACTCAAGGTGATGTTTTTAGGAACAGTTGATTTGGGATCAACAATGTCCAGAGTGACTTGCCAGCGCGAGCAACTTGAAACGGCGCCATTTTCTTTTTCAAGCGCCTTACCACCCCAAACACCGTGCTCCATCTCGGCGACGCGAGCTTCGCGTTCGATGACGTCAATCGGATCCAGAGGCCGCGCTTGTGCTTGGGAGCCGGAAACGAAACTTAAGGCTACCGAGATCCCGAAAACGCAAGCCTGCGCAGAACGAACTCGCGAAACCATGAGACATCCTCCGTAGTAAAACCCGAGTTGAGTCAACTGAATGAGTCTTGACGTAACAAACGTTATTACGCTGGGATGACAGAGCAAGGGAAAAACAGCGGGCCGCGAGAAATTGCCACGCTTCATCATCCCGGATTCAGCATCTCCTACCAACAG
>SXGS01597379.1_pt1 | contig 14509 bp, 16 predicted proteins | sample 3174681 | NCBI WGS metagenome assembly SXGS01 (sample SAMN11356861, study PRJNA531348) | freshwater metagenome | isolation source: freshwater sample F1-80 | place: China: Fuxian Lake, Yuxi | collected 2017-12-25
CCGACGAGAACCGATGAGATCGTCATCAGCCTTGTTAGGCGGCTCTCGCGTGTCTCTGGCGACATGCCACCGGCTCTCGACAACCGAGATCCCATAGGCCGAAAGATCGATCCGGAGATCGATTTCGCCGCCGGTAAGGACCGCCGTCTCGGGTCGGAGATGATCGTCCGCTCGACCTCGATTGCCGTGCCGCCGGCGGGTTCGTCCGACGCGCTGGCGGCCGGAGGATTGCCGAGTGGGACCGAAAGCGCCTGCGTGAGGGGCATGCCGGGTACTCCAGAGCGATACGACGCCGCATGAGATTTGATCTAGTTGATCCAACCCGGCATCCCCCGAATGGGTGACTTGCGCAGATGGGTCTTTGCAAAGCGGCGATACGGCTCGATGGCAACGGGAGCCGCGTCGAGGAGGCCAAGGCCAAGGGCGAGCTGATCACGCGGCGCGTGCGGACCGGCCTCGACGCCGGCACCGGCAAGCCGGTATTCGAGGACGAGACGCTCGACCTGGTGCCGCTGCCCCGCAGCGTCGTCGACGTCGTCGACGCGATGGCCGACCTGATGCCGGTCGCCGGCAAGGGCATCGAATGGGCGATCCAGCGCCTCGCGCAGATCGCGCGCCGCCGGCATCCGCGTCATCATGGACGCGGCGTCCCTCGGTCGACGTCATCACCGGCGCGATCTAGGCCAGCGCCACCTGCAGATCGGCTACAGCCGCGCCGCCCGCATCGTCGAGCGGATGTGGCAGGAAGGCCTGGTCACCACGGCCAACCATGCCGGCAAGCGCGAGGTGCTGACCCGCCCCGGCGCGGGGAAGGTCTAGCGGATCATCAGCCCCAGAGCGCGCGGCGGTCGCGGAGGCCGTCTTCCGGCTTGGCGCACTTTTCGCGCGGCTGGGAGACCGTGTAGGCCTTCTGGCGATGGGCGAGGCAATAGGGGCTGCGGCCTTCGGTCGGCGTGCCGCAGAAGCGGAACTCCGGGTTCTTGGGATCGCCGATCGGCCAGGCGCAGCAGGCGCGGCCGAGATCGATGAGATTGTCGGTCGCCGCCTTGAGCGGCCGCGCCTCCTCGACCCGGCGGCCCTTGCCATGGCCGCCATGGGCGGGGTTGCGGCCCTTGCCGGTGAGCTTGAGGCGGTTGACCAGACCGGCGACCACGTCCCGGCTCATGCCGAGGCGCTGGGAGATCTGGCCGTAGCTCAGGCCTTCGTCGGTGAACAGGCGGCGCACCTCCGCCCGTATCTCGTCCGACCACGCACGCTTGCCCATTTTGGGCTCCCGAAGTTTATCCTGCCGGAGTAAGTCGTAGCCGGCTGGATTTTGGTTCAAGCTAGAGCAATCCGATCTTCGCGAGGTCACGCGCGAGCGCGTCCGGTCCGCGGAAGTGGATGCCGTGGATGCCGACGGCGCCGGCGCCCTCGGCGTTCTTCAGAGAATCGTCGATGAACACGGCCTCCGCCGGGTCGACGCCGTAGCGATCGCAGAGCAGACGGTAGATGCGCTCCTCGGGCTTCAGCATCTTCTCGTCGCCGGAGACGACGATGCCGCGGAAGCGCTCGAAGAAGGGAAAGCGCGCCCGGGTCGGCCGGAAGGTCTCGCCCGAAAAATTGGTGAGCGCATAGAGCGGCGTCCCGCGGGCGTGCAGGCGCTCCAGGATGTCGACGGTGCCCTGGATCGACGTCGGGATCATCTCGTCGAAGCGCCGGAGCCAGGCGCGGATCAGATCGGCCTTGTCGGGGTGGCGGGCGATGGCCTCGGCTTCGGCTTCGGCGAAGCTGCGCCCGGCGTCCTGGCGCACGTTCCAGTCGGGGTGGCAGACTTCGGCGAGGAACCGCTCGCAGGCGGCCTCGTCGGCGATCAGCTTGCGGTAGAGGTAGCGCGGGTTCCAGTCGAGAAGCACGCCGCCGAGATCGAAGATCACGGTCGTTCGCGTAGTGACGGACATGCGAAAGCCTCAATGGTTTTCGAGAAAGGGCGGGATCATAGTCAGAGATTGGGCGAACGCTAGAGCGTGCGCGGTTCGCCTCTCGCCCTCGGCAACGGACTCGCCTATTATCCACGAAACCTGGGAGGGGTCTCGATGAAAATACATACGATGACTGTGATATTGATGGCGTTCGCCGCCGCTCCGGCCCTCGCCCAGGGGGCCGACGTCGCCATCCTCGCCTCGACCTGTTCGGGCTGCCACGGCGCCAATGCTGACGGTTCCGGCGGCATTCCCGGGCTGCGCAGCCAGCAGCAGACCTATCTCGTCGCGCAGCTCCGCGCCTTCAAGGGAGGGACGCGCCCGGCCACGGTGATGAACCGGCTCGCCAAGGGCTACACCGACGACGAGATCGCCGGCCTCGCCCTCTATTTCTCGCGGCTCAAGTAAGGGAGACCAGAGATGACCGGATTCTCTCGCCGTCGCTTCGTGGCATCGGCCGCCGTCGCGTCCGCGACATTCGCGCTTCCCACGATCGCCTATGGCCAGGCGGTTGCCCGGGTCGTCGTCATCGGCGGCGGCTTCGGCGGCGCCACCGCTGCCCGCTACCTGAAGAAGGCTTCACCCCAGCTCCAGGTGACGCTGGTCGAGCCCAACCGCCGCTTCGTCACCTGCCCCTATTCGAACCTGGTTCTGGGCGGCTGGCGCAAGATGGATTCCATCACCTTCGGCTACGACAAGCTGGCCAAGGCCGGCATCGCCGTGGTCCACGAGACGGCGACCGCGGTCGATCCAGGGAAGAAGCAGGTGCGGCTCTCCGGCGGCCGCGTGCTGCCCTATGACCGGCTGATCGTCTCGCCCGGCATCGACCTCAACTGGAAGGGCCTGCCCGGCTACGACGAGAAGGCGGCGGACGCGATGCCGCATGCCTGGAAGGCGGGGGCGCAGACGATCCTGCTCCGCCGCCAGCTCGAGGCGATGCCCGATGGCGGCCTGTTCGTGATGTCGTCGCCGGCTAACCCGTTCCGCTGTCCGCCCGGGCCGTATGAGCGGGTGTCGATGATCGCCAGCTACTTCAAGCAGGCGAAGCCCCGGTCGAAGATCCTGATCCTGGATGCCAAGGAGAGCTTCTCCAAGCAGGGCCTGTTCCAGGACGGCTGGCAGAAGTTCTACGCCGGCATGATCGAGTGGGTGCCGGTCGGCAAGGACGGCAAGGTGGTCAAGGTCGACGCCCAGGCCCGCACGCTCGAGACCGAGTTCGGCCAGGTCCACAAGGCCGCGGTCGCCAACGTCATCCCGCCGCAGACCGCGGGCGCCATCGCGCGCTCGGCCGGCCTGGCCGACGCGTCCGGCTGGTGCCCGATCGACGCCATGACCTTCGAATCTAGGCTGGTGAAGGGCATCCACGTGGTCGGCGACGCGACCATCGCCGCCCCGATGCCGAAGTCGGGATTCGCCGCCAACAGCCAGGGCAAGGTCGCCGCGGCTGCGGCGGCGGCGATGCTGCTGGGCAGGACCTCGCCGGCGCCGGCGATGGTCAACACCTGCTACAGCCACGTCGCCAAGGACTATGCGATCTCGGTCGCCGGCGTGTACCGCGTCACCCCGGACAAGGGGCTAGTTGAGGTGCCGGACTCGGGCGGCGTCAGCCCGCGCCAGTGGGAGGACGAGAACCGCAGGCTCGAATCGGTCTACGCCGACGGCTGGTACGCCAGCATCACCGGCGACATGTTCGGCTGAGAAACAGGACGCCCCGCGCGGTCGTCCGGCGCGGGGCGACCGATCTCGCCGGAAGAGCCCTTCGGGCTCACTCCTTCATCAGCTGCTCGCGGGCCTGAGTGGCGAAGCCTTCCAGCTCCTTGCGGATGCGGTGCTCGCTCATCTCGATGCCCTTGACCTTGAGGTCGGCGATCACCTTGGCGACGATGTCCGCGTCGCCGGGCGCCGACATGTCCTCGGCGACCATGGACTTGGCATAGGCCTCGGCGCCGTCACCCTTGAGCCCGAGCTGGCCCGCGACCCATTGGCCGAGCAGCTTCGCGCGTCGCGCCATGATCTTGAAACGCATCTCCTCGTCGTGCTGGAACTTTCTCTCCGAATCCTTCTTGCGGTCGTCGAAACCCGTCATCTGTACGGCTCCTGGGGTGAGGCTCGGTCTCTGACTTATCCGCTGAGGGCTACTGCGGCAAGACCGTTCAGCCGCGGCCGACAATCGCACGAATCGCGCCCGCGACGCTGCCGGTCTCGAGCCAGCGGAGCGCCAGCACCGCGCCTCCCACGATCGAGGCGACGGCGACGAACGATCCGAGAGCCAGGGTCGAGAGCCCTGAGAGCCCCTGGCCGACGGTGCAGCCGAGAGCCAGCACGCCGCCGGCCCCCATCATCATGCCGCCGAAGATGTGACGGATGAGATCGGGGGTGTCGCGAAACCCTTCGAGGCGGAGCTGGCCCGAGACCGCGGCAGCGAGGAAGGACCCCGCCAGCACGCCGCCGACGCTGGCTGCGCCGAAGCCGAGATTCGCGCCGGTGAAGAACATCAGATACTGCAGGCCCTCGCCGATCGGGGCGACGAAGGAGAGGCTGGCGACCTGCATCGTCTCGAAGGGATCGCTCGCCCCCCAGCTCGTCGCCGCCCAGGCGGCGGGGATGGTGAGGCCGACCAGCAGGGCGGCTGAGAGCAGCTTCCGGTCCCGGCGAAGCGCCGGTCCGCCGAGTGCCCAGGCGCCGAGCCCGAGCCCGAGGACCAGCGTCAGCGCCGTCTGCCAGAGGCCGGCGCCGAGGCCGGTCGCCCGCGCCAGAAGGTCTGCGAGCCCCTGGGAGGCGACCCCGGCGGCCTTCAGGTCGACCTGCGTCGCCTGCTCGAAGGGGCGGCGGACGGTCGCCAAGAGACCGCGCAGCGTCATCAGCGCGGTGATGCCGAGGACGAGGACCGCGACCAGGCTCTTCAGGTTGCCGGCGCCGGCGCGTGTCAGGATGCGACTGCCGCAGCCGCCGGCCAGCACCATGCCGAAGCCGAAGGCGGCGCCGCCGAGGATCGCCCCGGCCCATCCCAGCGCCGGCGTCCGGTAGATCGAGCGCGAGAGGTCGGCGAGCCCCAGCGCGTCGAGCAGCTGGCTTGCGACCAGCGCGACGGCGATCGACAGCGCCCAGGCGCGCGCCCGGCGCGTGTCCCCCATGAGCGCCACGTCCGAGATGGCGCCCATGGTGCAGTAGTTGCTGCGCTGGACGCTGGCGCCGAAGACCATGCCGAGGGCGAACCCGATGGCAAGAACCACGTATTTTGGTTGTATGTCCTCCACGACTCCCCTCTCGGCAAGGCCGGCCCGTTCACTTATATAGCTGTATCTCCGGCCTGCCCCGCCGCAAGGGGCGAGGCGTTCCCTTCCGAGGAGCCCGATGCTGGACGTGACCACGCTGGACGCTCGCGGGCTCACCTGTCCGCTGCCGGTCCTGAAGGCGCGGAAGGCCCTGCAGGCGCTGCCGCCCGGCGGCCGGCTTCGCGTATTGGCGACCGACCCGGGCGCCGTCGGCGACTTCCAGGCGCTCTGCGAAGCGGCCGGCCACACCCTCATCGGCTGGGCCGAAGCCGACCGGGTCTACACCTTCGACCTGAAGAAGAAGGCGGACTGAGTCCGCCCCCTTCTTCCGAAGCCTACTTCGCCTTCAGCTCGGCGCGCACCCGCTCGACCACGATCGCCGGGTCGCCCGGCTTCATGCAGGTGGGGCCGAAGACGACCATGCCGTCGCGGACGCGCGCATGGTTGGCGTGCACCGACGGGTTGCCGTCCTGGAGGCGCTTGACCAGGTCGCGGGCGGAGAAGCCGAGCTCGTCCTCGTGGATGGCGAGCTCGACCGCGGGCGCGCCCTTGTACTTCTTGTCGACCAGGGTGACCGTCGCCCCCTTTACGCCCTTGAGGCCGCTCGCGATCTCCTGACAGAGCCCGAGCCAGCGCTTGTGACGCTCCTCGGTGTTCTCCTCCAGGAACATCTTGAGCGCGGTCAGAAGGCCGACGATCTCCTCCTTGCCGCATTTGGACGCACGCCCGATGCCGCTGGCCGGGAAGCCAACCAGCTTGTGCTTGTCGAACAGGGACGCCGGCGGGCTCCACTGCTCGAAATAGGTGTCGTGGTCGAGCTGCTGAAGGGCCGCCGATTGAACGAGGTCGCGGCGGCCGACCAGGATGCCGGATGCCTGCGGTCCGCCGATCGCCTTGCCGCCGGAGAAAGCGACCAGGTCGGCGCCCTCGGCGATGAAGCGCTTCAGGTTCCCGGCCGGGGGCAGCTGGCCGGCGGCGTCGACGATCACCGGGACGCCGTGCCGACGGGAGACCGCCACGATCTCGGGCAGCGTCGGCTCGCTATGGGCCTGGGCGACCCAGAGAATCGCCGCGGTCTTGTCGTTGATCGCGGATTCGTACTCCCACACCTGCGCGTCGCGGACGCCGGCGCCGGAGAAGCGGTCGGGAATGCCGACCTCGATCAGCTTGGCGCCGGCCTGGGCGATGGCATGGTCGTACATATTGCGATGGCTGCGGGCCATCACGACCTCGTTCTTCATGCCGGTGGTGTCGGGGAGCCGGTTCATCTTCGCCGGATCGAGCCCGGCGAGGCAGGCGGCCGACGCCAGCATCAGCGCCGCCGACGCGCCGGCGGTGACGTAGCCGGCCTCGGCGCCGGTGGTCTCGGCCAGGATCTCGGAGGCGCGGCCCTGCAGCTCGGCGAGGTCGACGCACCATTGCGAGGCCTCGGCCATCGCCTCGGCGACCTCCGGTCGCATGATGCCGCCGGTGAGGCGGGTCGACGGGCCCGACGCGTTGACGATGGTCCGGAGGCCGAGGCGCTGATAGACGCTCTCGTTGGACCGGCGGGAGGTGGCTTGGGACTTGCTCATGTTTTTCAATCGCTCCAGGGATCGGCGTCGAAGGGCCACATCTTGCGGCCGCGCTTGGTGAAGGGGATCTGACGGAAGTCGCCGGCAAGCGCACCGGGGCCGTCGGAGTAGAGGATGGTCTTCGAGATGGTGGCGAAGCCCGCGTAGAAGTGGTTGGTCGACTTCGCCACCAGGATCTTCCGCTTGGTCGGGTCGATGCCGGCGACCGAGAAGACGTCCGGATGCAGCGCCTGCACCCGGGTCGTGGTCAGCGTCAGCGCGATGCCGTCGACCTCGATGCCGGCGACGTCGCCGAGATCGAACTCGGTCGCACCGAAACGCTGCTTGGCATTGCGGGCGAGCCCGATCACCTTCACATGCGCGTCGACGGGATCGCCCGAAGTGGGGCCGAGCTTGCCGCCGAAGCGGAGATCGAGCTCGCCGCCGAGGCCGGCGGCGAAGCAGAGCTTGACCGCCCCCGGGTCCCACATCGGCGCGATCGCGACGTTGCGGATGCCGCGCTTGTGCAGGGCGCGGAAGAAGAAGGTGGAATCCGACGGCGCGCCGCCGCCGGCATTGTCGGCGGGATCGGCGATGGTCACCGGCGCATCCGGCGAGGCCAGCGCCTGGTCGATCGCCTGGTCGATGGTGAGCAGGTCCGGCTGCAGGTCCGCCCGCTTCTCCCACAGCTCCCGGCCGAGCGCCTTGGCGACACGGTCGCCGTGCTCCTTCTTGTCGTCGGTGATCACCAGCACCTTGGTGCCGATATCGGCGACGTCGCCATAGGGGAAGCCGTGGACGATGGAGATCGAGAGGATGCCGTCCTTCCCCTCCATCGCCTGGATCTTGTCGACGAAGCCGCGGACCGGCTCGCGGGTGGTGCGGAGGAAGGCCAGCATCCGGCAGTCGTAGAGGCTCATCCGCGGTTTCGCCTCGCCGCGCGCGGTCCTGGCGAGGAGATCGATCAGCTCCTCGCCCCGCTCCATGAAGTCGGTGTGCGGGTATTCCTTGAAGATGACGATGGCATCCGCGTTCTTCACCATCTTCTCGGTCATGTGGCAGTGAGGATCGATCTCGATCCCGACCGCGACCTTCGGGCCGACGATGGCGCGAACGCGCTCCAGCAGGTCGCCCTCGCAGTCGTTATAACCGTCGGCGACCATGGCGCCGTGAAGGCCGAGGGCGACGATGTCGACGGGCAGTGCCGCCTTCAGCTCGGCGAGGATCTGGTCGCGATACTCCTCGTAGACCGCCTTAACGGTCTTGCCGGCCGGCATGGCGAAGGTGTGCAGGCCCTCGACCACGTCCCAGTTGGAGCTGGCGGCGCGCTTGCGGGCGGCGAAAGTCTGGCCCGAGAAGAACTCCGGCTTCGGCCCGTGCGTCCCCGCCGGCGCGTAGAACGTCTCCTCGAACAGCGCCCGGTCGGTCGGCATCGGCGAGAAGGTGTTGGTCTCCGTCGCCAGGGCCGCGGTGAAGATGCGCACGAGCCTGGTCTCCCTAGCGGACGCCCCACGGGTTGTCGTCGAGCGGCCAGATCGGCCGCTTCACCCGCGTATACGGCACCTTCTTGAAGTCGCGCGGCAGCGCGCCGGGACCGTCGGAGTAGAGCACCTTCTTGGCGATCGGGCCGAAGGCGCCGTGGAAGTGGTTGGTCGACTTGACGATGATGACGCGCTTGGACTTGAGATCGACACCGAGATTGGTGAAGAGGTCGGTTCCCAGCGCCTGGGTACGGATCGAGATCAGCACCACGGTGATGCCGTCGAACTCGATCGAGGCGGCATCGCCGATGTCGACGACGGCGCCGGAGAAGGTCTGGGTCCCGGCCTTCACGCACTTGATCACTCTGACCCTGGCGTCGATCGGCTCGCCGGAGGTCGGCCCCATCTTGCCGCCGAAGCGCAGCTCGAAGGAGGCGCCGTCGCCGGCGGCGTGACACATGCGGACGGCGATCGGGTCCCAGATCGGGCCGATGCAGACTTTCTTCACACCGCGCTTGCGCAGGAGCTCGATGAAGAAGGTCGAGTCTGAAGGCGCACCGCCACCGGCATTGTCAGCCGGCTCGGCGACGACGGCCGGTCCGCCCTCCACTTTGAGCGCCGCATCGAGCGCGCCTTCGAGGCTGAGGAAGGCCGGGCGCACGGTATCGCGCATCGCGATCAGCTCCTCGCCGAGCTGCTTCGCGATCCTGTCGCCGAGCGCCTTGTTGTTGTCGGTGACGACCAGCATCTTGGTGCCGAGGTCCGGCACGTCGGCATAGGGGTAGCAGTGGACCATCGAGATCGAGAGGACCCCGTCCTTGCCTTCCATCGCCTTGAACCTATCGACGAAGCTCCGCATCGGCTCGCGCGAGGTCGGATAGGAATTGATCATCCGGCAGTCATAGAGGCTCTGCACCGGCCTGATCTTGCCGACCGCGGTGTCGGCGATGATCTGCACCAGCTCTTCGCCGCGCTCGGCGAAGTCGGTATGCGGGAACTCCTTGAAGCAGATCATCGCGTCGGTCGAGGCCAGCATCGCCTCGGTCATGTGGCAATGCGGGTCGAGCTCGGCGCCGATCGGCACCTTGGGCCCGACGATCTTGCGGATGCGGGTGAGCAGGTCGCCCTCGCAGTCGTCGTAGCCGTCGGCGACCATGGCGCCGTGGAGGCCCATCACCACCGCGTCGACCGGCATCGCCGCCTTGAGCTGGTCCAGGATCTCCTCGCGCAGACCCTCATAGGCCTCCCGCGTCACCGTGCCCGCCGGCTCGGCGAAGGTGCAGGTGCCTTCGACCACTTCCCAGTTCGACGACTTGGCGCGCTTGCGGGCGGCGGCCAGCGGCGCCGTGAACAGCTTCGGATGGTCCGGGTGCTTGCCGGCCGGCGCATAGAAGGACTCCTCGAACTCCGTCCGGCTGGTCAGCATGGGCGAAAAGGTATTGGTCTCGGTCGCCAGGGAGGCGGTGAACACGCGCATTTCAGAAAGTCCTTCGAACGAACGGGACCGGAACGCTATCACCACTCCCGCGCCTATGCCAAGGCGTTGAGGTAGCACGATGATTTCCCATAAGAAAATTGCCTGGGCATTAACCGGGCGTAAACCGTCGGGGCACTAGCGTCCCCCTCGAGAGCGTGATTTCACGGAGCGTGTCATGGGTGTGGGCGAGGTCATCGGCATCATGTTCGTGGTCGTCTCGGTTCTCCTGCTCTGCCTCGAATGGCTGAGCAAGATCGAGTCCTCGGAGGCTCACGTCCCGCAGGCGGAAAGCCGCGGGGTCGTGCGTCACCGCGCCCGACGCTAGCCGGCCATTTCGGTGTGAGCGCCGTCACGGCGCTTCGGTCCGATCTTCGTCATGGTGCGTGCACGCGATTGCAGAGACGAAGGAACGTGTCATGAGTGTCGGCGAGATGGTCGGAATCGGGTTCGCGGTCGTTGCGGTTCTTCTGCTCGTCCGGGAATGGCTGACCGGCGCCGAGTCCGAAACGCACAGCATCGAAAGCCCGGACGCGATGCGCGGCCGCGCGACGCGCTGAGCCGATCTCCTTCGAAGCGGCGTCGCCGACTGGATCAGCCGGCGACGCGCTTCGCGGTGAAGGTCGTCTTCCCGTATTGCGAGAGATTGACCGGCCCCTGGTGCGACTCGCCGGCGGTGCCCAGCACGACCTCCCCTGAGATCGTCCCGTCGGTCGCGGTTCCCTCGAAGCGATAGCCCAGCCGGCACCCCTCGTAGCGATGCAGAGCCGAGACCGTGACGCGGTCGCCGGCGACCGTGCCGGAGACCGCGCTGTCGAAGTAGCGGGTCTTGTGCCGGCCGGCGACCGAGGCGCCGGACTGGGTCAGCTCGAGGCGATGGGTGGCCGGGCCGTCGCCGAAATCGACCGTCACCTCCCAGCTTCCGGCCACCTTGGCCGACGGCGCCGGTGCCGGCGCGGCGACCGGCTTGGCCGAAAGGGCGCGGGCCATGGCGTCGCCGACCAGCTCGGCCTCGCCCTTCACCATGTTGAAGGGATCGACGACCACCGAATGGTCGGTCGCCTCCATGTCGTCGAGCATGATCCGGGGCTCGCCGTCGAGGAGCCGTTGGCGCAGCTCGAGACCCGTGAGAGCGATCTTGGCGCGATCCCAGGAGATGACCAGGCGCGGCACCTTCACCCCGCCCGAGGGCGCCCGCACCTTGGTCTCGACCCCGGCAACCGCGGCCACCTTCTTGGCGATGGTGTCGAGATAGGCCTGCCACTGCTTGCGCTCGCCGGGATGGTCGCGTTCGCCGACCCAGTATTCGAGCGCGGTGACGACGCCGATGATGTCCTCCTTGGAGACCTTCATCGGCCGGCCGATGCCCTGGTGCGGCGAGGCGTTGGCCCAGGCGGCGCGGATGATCTTCTCCTTGCCGAGCAGGAGGCCGGTCACCTGCGGCGCCTGCAGGAACTTGCCGCCGGAATAGATCACCATGTCGGCGCCGCGAACCAGCCAGGGCGACGGCCGCTCGATGTGCTCGGAGGCGGCATCCACCATGATCGGCACGTTCTTCGGCTTCGCCAGCGCGATCATGTCCTCGAGCGACACCGGGCCGCTCGGCTCGACCAGGCCGTAGACGCAGATCATGGCGACCGCCGGGTCTTCCAGCAGCTTCGCCAGCTCTTCCTTGGAGCCGAACTCGACGATGGTAGTCCCGACCATGCGGATGGCGTGGTCATAGGAGAAGCGGTGGCCCTTCCCCATCAGCACCTTGTTCCGCATCCCCTGGGTCAGCGGCAGGCGCGAGATGCGCTCGGGATCGTTGCCGGCGACGGCGCCAGCGGTGCCGAGGCAGACCGCGGCGGCGCTGCCCGGCGTGACGATGCCGAACTCGCAGCCCATCAGCTCGCCGATGCGCTTGCCGGCCTCCTCCATCAGCTCGTAGATGTTGACGAACTGGCCGGCGGCCCGCGCCATCGCCGCCTTCACCTCGGGCCGCATCAGGCTGCCGCCATGGATGGTGCGGACCGACGCGCAGTTGATGAACGGCCGGACGTTGAGGCGGAGATAGGGGTTGTCGTTGGCGCGGGAGGCGGAGGTATCGGTCATCGATTGCTTTCCTTAGCTCGCATAATCCGGCTCTTCCTTGTCGAGGATTCGCCGCCAGGCGTCCAGATGCAGGCGTGAATCCCAGCGTTCCCCGATCGGGCCGAGATGGCGCCGGCGGGCGTGCTCCGGCAGCTTCAGCAGCTTCTGGCCGGTCTGCATCGCGGTGATCTGGTACATCGCCGTCCGCTCGGCGCCGCAGAGCTCGTCGAAGGCTTCCTCGATGGTGGGGCCGACCACGGTGACGCCGTGGCCGGGCATCATCAGGATGGTCTTGTCGCCGAGGACGCGGGCGTAGCGGTCGCCCTCGTCGAGCGTGATGGCGCCGGTCGCCTCGTCGTCATAGGCGATGCGGTCGTTGAGGGTGAGATTGTTCATGTGGGAGAGCTCGAGCCTGCCGCGGTCGATCATCGACAGCGCCGTCAGGTACTGCGGATGGACATGCAGAACCGCCACCGCCTTGGGATTGGCGAGATGGATGCGGGCATGGATGATGAAGGCGACCTTGCGCAGCTCGCCCGTGCCCGCGACCACGTTGCCGTCGAGATCGCAGACGATCAGGCTGGACGCCGTGATCTCCTGGAACAGGAGGCCGCGCGGGTTGATCAGGAACAAGGGCCTGTCGCCGCCGCCGGGCAGCATCACCGAGTGGTGGTTGCCGATCTGCTCGTTCCAGTCGTGTCGTGCGTGGATACGGAAGACCGCCGCGAGGTCGGTGCGAAGCTTCCACTCCGCTTCCTCATGGGCCGCGGTCGAGCGGGCGCGGATGGGGACGGCGGTCATGGCGGGGCGCTCCGGCGGAAAGGCGCTTAGAGTGCCACGCCGGGGTTGATGTTTCCAACAGGAAAGACCACGGGCGCGCCGTTCTGGCGCACCTCGCTTTCGCGGTGTCCTCGCCGCTCCGCGGCTGCGGGCCCGTCCCGCTCGGGCGCCCGGCGCGGGCCTTAAGACTTCGCGGCGGCGCGTAAGCCGTACCTTGATCGCGCTTGCGATCAAGGCCTGAGGCGAGCGCGTGATCGCCGCGACCGTGTTCTTGCGGGTATGTTAATAGAATGAAAGACATCCTCGGCCTGATCTCCCCGGGCAAGCCGTTCCTCCCGGATGCCCTCAACGCCATGCAGCTCGGCCACGCGAACGCGATGCGCCATCTCTGGCTCACCGCCGCGGTCTCGCTCTTTGCCGAGCGGGTCGGCGGCATCCGCATCCTCGAGGTCGGGTCCTGGATGGGGGCCTCGGTGCTGACCTGGGCTGCGGCCATCGACCGGTTCATCGCCGGCGAGGGCGAGATCCTCTCAGTCGATACCTGGGCGCCCTATCTCGGCGCCGACGACATCAATGCCGATGGTTCCTATCGTGTCATGGACCGGGCGGCGGCGGTCGATCTCGCCTACGCGGTCTTCCGGCACAACGCGTCGTGCGTGCCGAAGAAGGTCCGCGTCGACCATCTCCGCGGCCGCTCGAAGGACGTGCTGTCGATGCTGCGCGAGCGCGCCTTCGACATCGTCTACATCGACGGCTCGCACTACTACGCCGACGTCGCCGCCGACCTGGCGGAGGGCAGGCGGCTGGTGGCCGAGGGCGGGCTGCTTTGCGGCGACGACCTGGAGCAGCAGCTGACCGAAGTCGACGAGGCCTATGCCCGCGCCAACATCGATCGCGACGCGGTGATCGATCCGAAGAACCGGAAGCCCTACCACCCCGGCGTGACCCTCGCCGTCGCCGAGGCGCTCGGGCCCGTCTCCGCCTACACCGGCTTCTGGGCGATGCGGCGGGAGGGCGACCGCTTCATGCCCGTCGACCTCTCCGGCGCCGCACCCTTCCTCCCCGGACACTTCAGCGAGGAGTACCGCAAGACCGTGCTCGACTGGGCGCGCTCCAGCGGCTTCTTCCAGAAGCAGGCGTGACGGGGGCGGCGATGGATCGACCGTTTGTCTTCGAGCAGCCGCCGTCGCCTGCGACCGGGACAAGGGCGCGGCTGTCGCCGCTCTATCGCGCCGACGAGACCCGGGCGGTCGAGGCGCTGCTCGCCGAAGCGGCGCTGACGCCCGAGCAGATGCGCCAGGTGACGCTGGCGGCCCGCGCGCTGGTCCAGGAGGTGCGGAAGCGCCGGGTCGGCGCCGGCGGTCTGGATGCGTTCCTGCACGAATATGCACTCTCCAGCCACGAGGGCGTGGTGCTGATGTGCCTCGCCGAAGCACTGCTGCGCATCCCCGATGCCGAGACCGCCGACCGCCTGATCCGCGACAAGATCGGCGGCGCCGACTGGGACACCCATCTCGGCCAGTCCGATTCGCTCTTCGTCAATGCGTCCACCTGGGCCCTGATGCTGACCGGCCGGGTCATGGGCCTCGGCGCCGAGGAGGACCATGATTGGACCGGTGTGCTCCGTCGCATCGTGCGCCGCTCGGGCGAACCGGTGATCCGCCAGGCGGTAACCCAGGCGATGCGTATCCTCGGGCGCCAGTTCGTCATGGGCCGCATCATCGCCGAGGCGCTGGACCGCGCCGAGGCGATGGAGGCCAAGGGCTCTCGCGACTCCGACGACCTGCTGGGCGAGGCGGCGCGGACCCAGGCCGATGCCGACCGCTATCTCGCCTCGTATCGGGCCGCAATCGCCGCCATCGGCGCCGCCGCCAAGGGGCGGGGACCGATCGTCGCTCCCGGCATCTCGGTC
>SXGS01278779.1_pt1 | contig 14502 bp, 11 predicted proteins | sample 3174681 | NCBI WGS metagenome assembly SXGS01 (sample SAMN11356861, study PRJNA531348) | freshwater metagenome | isolation source: freshwater sample F1-80 | place: China: Fuxian Lake, Yuxi | collected 2017-12-25
GAAATGATCACTGACATCGAGTAATCAAGAAACGAATTCCTGATCTCATCGGCGACATTGATTTTTTCGACTTTTTCGCTCGCAGCGAAAAGGGGAGTGTCGGCACCAGAATTGTTAGTTGTGTTATCTTCGGGCATGGAAAAATTCAGTTAGCGGAGGTCGGATGAAACAGATTTTGTAATAGCGATGGCACGAGTTCTGGTTTGTTCAAATATCCAGATTCCGGACATTCAGCGCATTATCCTCAATGAATTGGCGGCGAGGCTCTACCTCGTCCCCCATAAGTCGGGTGAACATTTCCTCAGCTTCCACGGGATCCGTCATGTCGACTCTCAACAGTTTGCGTTTGGTTGGGTTCATCGTGGTTTCGAAGAGTTCTTTGGCGTTCATTTCACCCAGACCTTTGAATCGTTTTATCTGAAGGCCTCGCTTACCCGCTTCTTTAACAATCGTAAGGATTTCTGAGATTGAAAATAGAGGTTTGATCTGTTGCTTGTCTCCTTCTCCCTCTAGAACTTCAAACAAGGGTTTGTCTTGTGCGGAGTAGTGTTCCATGTTGAACCCTTTCCGCTCCATCTTGTTCAAAAGGTCTGCAACCGCTTTGCTTTCGTGTAATTCGAAATGGCTGGCTCGACGAATATTCCCCTTAGGTTTCTCCGTTTTGTCACCCGGATTAGCTTCTGCAATCTCATCTCCGAACAAGCGAAGGTCGGAATTCGCAGCCCCAAATTGAGCCAACTCTTCCTCGGTATGAAAATAAAAAACAGTCTCGCTGTTTCCATCCCGAACCTTGACCAGATGTCGAGGCAAGGCATGGGTTTTCTGATCCCGTGCGTCGATGTATTCTCCAAAATCGCCACCATGCCGTCGGAGTGCTTGGGCGTATTTGTCGAGTTGAACGAGTAATTCGATGATCTCGGCGAGTTGCTTTTCGGTCATCTCCTTTCCATCTGCCAGATTACGCAGACGCACGTCTTCGCTTCCAAGTTGAATCAAAATTTTGTTCATCTGGACGTCGTCATCCACATATTCCACACGTTTTTTTCGGGTGACCTGATAGAGCGGAGGTTGTGCAATATAAACAAAGCCCTTCTTCACGAGCTCGGTCATCTGCCTGTAAAAAAACGTCAAGAGCAACGTCCGAATGTGGGAACCGTCCACATCCGCGTCCGTCATAATGATGATTTTATGATAGCGAAGTTTTTCGAGATTAAATGCCCCTTCCGCCTCTCCATCACCAATGCCAGTTCCGATGGCGGTGATCATCGTTCGGATTTCCGTGTTCTGTAGCACCTTATCGAGTCGGGCTTTCTCCACGTTGATCAACTTTCCACGCAGCGGTAGGATTGCTTGAAATTTACGATCTCTCCCTTGCTTCGCGGAACCACCGGCCGAGTCGCCTTCGACGATGTAAAGTTCAGTGTTGGCTGGGTCACGGTCTGAACAATCGGCTAGTTTACCCGGTAAGCCGCCACCCGTGAGCGCGCTTTTCCGGACGGTTTCACGAGCTTTACGAGCCGCTTCACGAGCACGGGCAGCCGTCAGACCTTTCTCGACAACCTTCTTCGCTACGGATGGGTTTCCGTCGAAGAAGGTCATCATCCCGTCATAAATAATGGAGGCGACAATTCCATCGACCTCAGTGTTCACGAGCTTGACCTTTGTTTGGGACTCGAATCGAGGGTGTGGGAGTTTGACACTCAACACGCAAACCAAACCCTCACGCACATCATCCCCTGAAAGGCTGGGGTCTTTTTCTTTAATGAGATTATTCGCCTTCGCATACTGGTTGATGACACGGGTCAATGCTGACCTAAAACCAGTGCTATGAGTACCGCCATCCGGGTTGGGGATGGAGTTTGCGAAGAAAAGCATCTGATCGGAGTAGCTGTCGTTGTATTGCAGCACGCAATCGACGAAGACATCCTCATCTTTTCCTTCTACTTTCGCGGACCGTTTGCCATTAACGACTATCGCCTTCGGATGGATGACCTGTTTGTTCCGTCCGAGCTGGCGAACAAATTCTTCGATGCCATCTTTGTATAAAAACTTTTCGGACTTGTTGTCCAACCGTTCATCCGTGAGCGTGATCTCTACCCCGGGATTCAAGAACGCTAGCTCCCTCAGCCGATTGGCCAGCAGATCGAATTTGAACTCGGTTGTGATCGTAAATATTGTGGCGTCCGGCTTGAAAGTGATCAACGTTCCGGTGGACTTGGATTTTCCAATAACCTCAAGAGGCCGCATGGTTTTTCCGCGTTCAAACTCCATGAAATACACCTTGCCGTCTCTTGAGACTTCAACCTTGAACCAATCTGATAGCGCGTTGACGCATTTCGCTCCGACCCCGTGCAAACCGCCGGAGTATTTATAGGCTCCCTGACCGAATTTACCGCCCGCATGCAGGTTAGTGAGAACTAGTTCCACAGCTGGCATCTTGAACTTCGGATGCATATCGACGGGAATTCCTCGGCCGTCGTCCCGAATGGACACCGAACCATCCACATTAATTGAGACGACGATGTGGTTACAGTGGCCGGCTAGGTGCTCATCGATGGAGTTGTCCAACACCTCAAAAACACAATGGTGTAGGCCACGTTCATCGGGGTCTCCAATATACATTCCGGGCCGTTTGCGAACGGCCTCCAACCCCTCCAATTTGTCGATTTTGGAAGAATCATAAACATCGGCTACGGTGCCTAGATTGGTAGGAATCAAATCGCTCATTACTGTTCAAAAAATAGATTTGTTGAGAGACAAATCGTCGTCATTTACCGGTCAATAAAATCGCAGAAAACGGGAGAAAAAGCCAACTTATTTTCCAGCAGTTTTGGATCGAAATTTCGGCCTTTTTTACTACTAATCCTCGACAAGTGGATTTACTTCATAAGCTGTAATCCTGAGCGGATGTGCCATCCTTTCAAAAAAGCTTCTCGGCCAAGGTATTGCGGGTTAATAAATGCCGAGTGATTCGCCTTTTTTGGCTGTTTTACTGGTTCGTTGGGATCCTGAGTTGGCAAGTTCGAGCTCAGCCGCAAAGGGATTGGTCTCATCAAATGGCTAACTTTGTGGGTTCCCACCGAACGGATGGGGCTCTCTGGGGAATTGAAATAGCGAATTTAAACTCTGGGCAATTATTGTTCGCCACAAATGAGCATGTATTGCTCAAAATAGCTTCCAACCAAAAACTTTTTTCGGCCGCTTGGGTGCTTGCAGAATTGGGGCCGAAAACTTTATTACCCACTTCCGTGCATACCCACGGTCTGATTAACTCTCAAGGTGTATTAGAAGGTGACTTGGTAATTAGCGGGGTAGGGGATCCAACTTGGGGAACCGAGCGAGTATTTGCCTCAGGGGCCCATCAATGGGAATCCTTGATTGCCCTAATCAAATCAGCCCGAATCCAAAAGATCGATGGGAGGCTGGTAGCCGATGTCTCGAGGATCACAGGCTCGCGGTGGGGAACCAACCGCTTGACTTCCGATTTGATCCACCCGTTCGCTGCGGAGGTCTCAGCACTGAACGATCATGAAAACTATACCGTCGGACGTATTCAACCGTCCTCTGTAGGATTGAAGGCAGATTTGTCCTTTGTTCCATCAATCGACCCTCACAGGTTCAACAACAAGGTCATCACTGTGAACGGTTCCCAACCTTTAAAACCCATCTATTTTTGGAAAACTCCATCCAACGATACCATCCAATTGGCTGGTGATATTCGGACAAATGGGGTTCCCCAACGTTTCGAACTCGCGGTCTCCGATCCACCACGTTGGTTCCTCGAACGTTTCCGGAAGAAACTGAACGAATCTGGAGTTGAGGTCACCGGGACAAACCTCGTTAGAGAGACTATGGAGAGGCTTCCAAAAGCCAACCCGCTCGGCGTAATTACCTCGCCCCCTTTGCATGAGATTGTCTCGGTCATGGTTAAAGATTCGCAGAACCTCTACGCAGAAACCCTTTTTAGGTTAACAGGCGAGAAAATGCGAAATCGTCTACCCATCACCTTCACAAGTGAACAATCTGCAGTCCTAAGAATGACGGATTGGTTGGTTGCCCGCGGAATTCCTAGGGATGAATTGCAGGTGCAGGATGGTTCGGGCCTTTCTACAGGCTCACTTTCAACCGCGCACGGGCTGGTAACCTTACTGCGTTGGTCTCGAGAGTGGGAACATTATGAAGTCTTCCGATCCTCACTCCCGGTGGCTGGCATTGATGGAACTCTGAAAAAAAGGTTTATTGGTTCCCGATCCAAAGGAAAACTTTGGGCAAAAACCGGAACCTTAACAGGCGTTGCTGCTCTATCAGGTTTTATGGAGAGTGAGTCAGGAGAACTGTTGGTATTTAGTATCCTCCTAAACAATTACAAGCCCGCTCAAGGGAAAAACGCCCGTGAGGTTCTCGACGATCTGATCGAGTTGATGGCTGAGTGGCAGCCATCGAAATAACGGCTTTCAGTTGATTTCGGACGGCCATCGCCAAGTCCAATCACCAAAATCTCCTTTGCCAATGTCTCCTCGATCGTCCTTCAAATCACTTCCAATCGAATAAAGAACAAATCGATCGTCTTTCTCCCTTTGATAGTGCAACGCTTTTCCAACAGCAGCATCGAGAGGAACCTTTGCTGCGAAAGTTGGCACGAGTGCATCGAGAGTTTCGGGGTAAGAGCCTTTTGCAATTCGATATCGTTCCAGACCACAGGCCAAAAGTGCAATATCCAGTGTGACCTGCCCACGAGCGGTTTTCTTTACGCAGCTTTGGATTGCGGGTGCGATCATCGCGGACAACGCCCGGTAGGGCCAAAATCCATTCGCGATTTGTGCCGTCCCTGTGTCCTCAGGAAAGGCTGACAAACCATGCGCCCTCACTCCATCCAAGTTGATCGAATCGCAAAACTGGTTCTGGCGAAGTTGGTTTTGGTAAAGAATTGCTGATGGGATCCTTCGAAGATTCTTAAAAGGTTCTCCGAAGTCCAACAGTCCTTCCTGAACGAGACCACGCCGTGATTGATCGTAGAATTCATTCGCGGTCGCTCTTTCCAGTTTAATGGACCGTTCGAGAAGGTCGAACGGATCGCGTTTTTGGAGGATCGTTATGAACTGTTGAAGCTGAGCATCCGTCCATCGGTGAGCGACCAAACCCTCGTACATGCCGCTGACGCTCATGCTGTCGATCGCCAACTGAACTAAGGCGGTGATAAGGAGAGGATTGGTTCCGATGACCTCGCCGCATCGGAGTGAGAACATCACTTGTTCGAATGCCTCGTCAGTATTCCCTTCGGCCAAGTAGGCACTCGATTTCAAAACTGCCAGTTTGGAGAAGCTTTTCATAACAGCAAGATGCGGCAAGAGGCAGACAAATCCCTCCTCGTAATGCGCGGGGAATCTCACTTGGGGTCTTTTGAAAGCTACTTTAAGATCCTCCATTTCTTTAGCGAATTCGCCTAACCCAGCGAGGATTGTCTGAGAAGGGCTCGATTGTGTCGTTGTAGTAATTAAATTTGTTTGTTGTTTGAAAAGGTTTTTCTGAATCGCCAATAAATTCTCAGTCGTCCCTTTGTACCAACTCGCGTTAGGTCCGCTATCCGAGAAGACCTTGGTTACAAAACTTCCAACCGACTGCACTCGATTCACCAAATTGGAGTCCTTCCAATGGACTTCACCATTCGTCTTGTAGTGATAGTCGAACAGTGCAGAAAGCATGGGAATAGATGCCACATTGGAACTACCGGGAATCTGTGGGGGAATCATCGAGCTGAGTTGGAGCACCACACCACGGCTTTCGGCTTCTACGCGATAAGCTTCCCACGCACGGCGTCCACGCCAATTCTCGAACACAACCACTACAAACCCGAGTAAGGCGAGTGTGAGAAATCCAACACCAAAAGCTTTCAACAATAATTTCCACCAGCGTCGAGGCTTTGGAGCTGTGATTTCGGTCGTTTGTGTTGTGGTCATAGATACTTGGCATCAGGAGGCATGATTTCGGATTGTTTGTCTAGGATTTGTTCTTATGGAGGCGATCAAGGGTTGTCGGCAGCGGCGATTTGACTACGGAAGTAGTCTTCGCGTTCAACATGACTTCTAACACAACAACAATCCAGCGCGGCAGTTGGTTGACATCTATCAGTGAGCCTTTAGTTTTGCGACACCGGTGAGAGCCGTCGAGTTATGAAAAAACTGATCTGTGGTTGCCTTTACATCCTCAACTTAATTCTGATGATTTCTGAAACCGAAGCACAAGCCCCTGTTGCGAAGGTCATCCCCAAAACCGAAGTCGTTCACGGGGATTCTCGTGTGGATAACTATTTTTGGTTGCGAGACAAGACGAATGCACAAGTGGTCGCCTACCTGAATGCGGAGAATGATTTCGCGGAGCGGTCGATGAAGCCCACGGTCTCGTTGCAGAAAAAACTCTACAAAGAAATGGTGTCTCGGATCAAAGAAACCGATCAATCGGTTCCTTACCGTGAAGGGGACTGGTTCTATTATCGGCGAAATCAAAAAGGAAAACAGTATCCCATTTATTGTCGGAAGTTCAGAACCCTTGAAGCCAAGGAGCAAGTCATTCTCGACCTGAACCAACTTGCTAAGGGATTAAAGTTCTTGAGCGTAGGGACTTTGAACCTGAGCGATGATGGCCATCTTCTAGCTTATTCGTTAGATACCACCGGTTTTCGCCAATACACTCTATACGTCAAAGATCTGAGGACCGGGAGGTTAAGCTCTGAATCGATTGAAAAGACCGGAAGTGTCGCTTGGGCAGCCGACAACAAAACCATTTTTTATACCGTCGAGGATGCTGCGAAACGTCAGTATCGACTTTACCGGCACGAGTTAAACTCCATGGGCTCGGATACTCTCATTTTCGAGGAAACTGATGAAATGTTTGATCTTGGGGTGGGTCGATCACGCAGTCGTGATTACATTTTCTTGGGATCGACTAGCAAAACATCGGCAGAATACCGCTACATCCTTGCAGACGGTCCAAAAAACGAATGGAAGATCGTTTTGCCCCGAGAGAAAGACCACGAATACGATGTCGATCACCATGGTGACAAGTTTTACATCCGATCCAACAAAGCTGGTCGAAATTTTCAATTAGTCTCCACACCCACGAGTCACCCGAGCTTGGCAGACTGGACTGTTGTGATCCCTCACCGTCCCTCGGTGATGCTCTCTGGAGTCGATCTTTTTGAGTCTTTTTATGTCGCGGTAGAACGCGAGAATGGACTACCCAAATTGAGGGTTGTTGAATTTGCAACAGATCGTTCCAGAGCTATTGAATTCCCGGAGTCCGCTTACGACGTGGGACCCTCTGAAAACCCGGAGTGGAAATCAAAAGTTTACCGTTACAGCTATGAATCGATGGTAAGCCCACGCTCGACCTACGACTATCAGTTGGAAACAGGCCAGAGCACGCTGTTGAAACGACAGGAAGTCCCCGGTGGCTATAATCCTAGCGATTACGTTTCCGAACGCCTAGAGGCTAAAGCTGTCGACGGAGTTTCGGTACCGATTTCGGTCGTTTACAAAAAGGGGCTCACAAAAAATGGGAAGAACCCCATGCTGCTCCAAGGTTACGGCTCTTATGGAATTCCTGAGGATGTGAATTTTTCCACATCTCGCTTGAGCCTTCTGGATCGAGGATTGGTGATTGCGATCGCACACATCCGAGGAGGTGGTGAGATGGGTAAAACTTGGCATGACAACGGTCGGATGATGAAGAAGAAAACGACTTTTACGGATTTCATCACGGTCGCCGAACATTTGATCGAAGATAAATACACGCAAAGCGATCGCCTTGCGATCATGGGGGGAAGTGCAGGTGGGTTGTTGATGGGGGCTGTGACGAATCTTCGACCAGACCTTTTCAAAGGCGTCGTCGCAGTCGTCCCATTTGTGGATGTGATCAATACAATGTTGGACGAATCGTTGCCGCTTACGGTTTCCGAATTCGAGGAATGGGGTAATCCAAAGAAAAAGGAGGATTATGACTACATGAAAAGTTATTGCCCTTATTCCAACATCACTGCTCAAGATTATCCCTGCATGCTAGTAAAAACCTCTTTCAACGATAGTCAGGTCATGTATTGGGAGCCTGCCAAATATACCGCGAAGCTCCGGGCGACTAAAACCGACCGCAATGAACTCTTATTCAAGATTAATATGGATGCAGGTCATGGAGGAGCGTCAGGTCGTTATGATCACCTCAAGGAGTCGGCGTTTATTTACGCATGGATTCTCAAAACTATTACACATCCCTGATTGTCGGGGAGCCCTCCCATTTGTAGGTGCTGAGGGCAACAAGGATTTCTAGATGAAGCCAGCGAGTCTCTTAATAGCCGTAAAACGTTGCTTTCGATTCCAAGAGGCGGGCTTGGTTGGCGTAATTCTCGTCCTTGGCTTGCTACTGACCGTTTTCGGGGGATCTGTAAACGTTCCCGTGTTCACCATGAATTCCGATGGGATCCGTGAGCGCGTAATGAAACCGAATTCACAAGGTGAGTTGGAGCCGGTTTCAACCACTCGCAACACGTTCTTAAACGCAAAAAACCTGACTCAACTCGCCAAAGATACGAGCTTTATTGCCATCATGGCGGTTGGAGCAACCATCGTCATTATCTCCGGAGGAATCGATCTTTCCGTTGGTGCTATTTATGCCTTGGCTTCTGTCGTGGGCGCGATGGTGCTCCACCAATTCGGGCCGGATGGTTCAAGCACCCAAACATCCCACCTGTTAGGAGTCACACTAGGAATCGCGGCTTGTATTGGAACCGCGACACTTTGCGGATTGTTCAACGGTGGCATGACTGTCGTTCTGAGAGTTCATCCGTTTATTATCACCCTAGGAACTATGGCTATCTATCGAGGGATCGCGTTTGTGCTCACCAACGGCCAATCCATTGGGGGGTTCCCAGAAAGTTTTCGCAATGTGGTTCAGTGGGAGATCGGGGAGAATTTGAGTGTCGTTCCATTATTGATCACCGTGGTTGTTGGTTTATTAGGAGTGATTTTTCTGGGAAGTTTGGCGGAGGGGCGTCGGGTTTACGCGATCGGCGGGAACGAATTAGCCAGTCGTTATAGTGGAATCAGGGTAGAAAGAGTGAAGCTCCTCGTGTTTGTTATCGCAGGACTGGTGGCAGGTCTCTCGGCGGTTTTGTCTTTGGGTTATTACGGGGCTGCGACTTCTGGAGACGGCCAAGGTTATGAGCTCAACGTGATCGCCGCCGCAGTCATCGGAGGAGCTAGCTTGGCGGGTGGCAAAGGCACTGCGCTGGGCGCGGTGCTCGGTGCCTTGATCATCCAGATGATCAATAGTGGCATCGTGATTTTACGCATCGACCAAAACTACAGTCAGATTATTATCGGAGCCGTGGTGATCATCGCGGTCATGCTTGATCAAGTAAACGCTTGGCTGGAACGCCGACGTCTCACCACAACCGCTAGTCGTTAAACGGCCGCAACCAATCTCCTTTCTTTTGCTGAGTCCCTGACTAATCTCTACCCATGCCGTCATTCGATATCACATCTGAAGTCAACTCAATGGAAGTTGAGAACGCTATCAACCAAGCGAAAAAGGAGTTGGTAAATCGCTTCGATTTTAAGGGATCCAAGGCGGAAATATTATTGGAGAAAAACGAAATCAAAATGACCGCTGAAGACCGATTCAAAATGACCGCTTTGCACGAAATTGTAATCGGTAAATTAGCGAAGCGCAGCATCAGCCTCAAAAACGTGGATAAAGGAGATCCAGAAATCTCCCCGCTCGGTCATGCTCGCCAAGTGATCAAGATCAAGCAAGGAATCGAGCCCCCAGTCGCCAAGGAAATCACCCAGTTTATCAGGGACTCTAAATTGAAGGTTACCACCCAGATTTTGGGGGATCAAATCCGAGTCACAGGCAAGAGTCGCGACGATCTACAGGCTGTCATGGGAGCCGTGCGCGCCCATGAGTTTCCAGTGGATGTTGGGTTTGGGAATTTCCGCGACTAAAGCTCCAGAAATTATCGGCCCTCCGCGAGCCGTTCCGCTAGGCGGCTAGGAAGTCCTGCATCGAGGATTTTTTTCTGAGTCGTGGCCATGTCGTAATCCAACCGACGCAACTCGATCGAACTTTCCGCCATGTTGTAAACGACATAGGTGGCCTTTGCTACACCGTCACGCGACTGCCCAACGCTCCCGACATTGATGAAGTATTTTTTGCCCGGTTCAGTGCGGAATTTAGAGTAAGTTCCACCCCCGACCTTTGTGTCTCGAACGAACGCCAACGGAACATGGGTGTGGCCGAAAAAGCAGACACTCGTGTTCTGATAAGTAAAGCTGGCTGCTGCTGCTAATTTATCAAAAACGTAACCCCATCGTTGTGGGCCATCCAAAGTAGCGTGAACCAAAGTGAAACTTGAAAGCATCCGAATGTATTTCAGGTCACGCAACCATTGGCGATCATTCTCCGTCAACTGTTCACGCGTCCATTGAATTGCCTCTTCAGCGTGTGGATTAAATCCTTCTAATCCGACTTCGCTGGAGCAGTATTCGTCGTGATTGCCTTTTACGCAGGTGATGTCCATCCCTCGAATTATGTCGAGGCATTCCTTCGGGTTGGCGTTGTATCCCACCACATCACCCAAGCACACCACGTTGCTACACCCCTGTGCTTTAATATCGTCGAGCACCACTTCCAGTGCTTCCAGATTGGCGTGAATATCTGCTATAATCGCGTACTTCATCGTTGTCCTGCAAAACCTTAACGAATGATCTCAAATCCTCGAAACTCATTTGTCGGGGTCCCCCATGAAATTTCCTCATGGCGGATAAATCTTTGAACCCCACTTTCTTGGATTCCAACTCGGAACCCCTCCAACTCCTCCCGAGTCCCCTCACAAACGAGTTCGACTCGGCCGTCCAACAGGTTACGGATGGTTCCCGTGACTTCATAGCCTAAAGCTGTTTTTTTCGCGGTAACGCGAAAACCCACACCTTGCACCCGACCACTGTAAAGGACTTGTAACCGACTCCGAGTCATAAACTAGGGAAATCCATCAAACTAAAAAAGTCATGGTAACTGATAAAGCCATAATCGTGCCGGTTCCAATAAGATTCTTGTTTTTTGTGTGAAAAGCTTTCTAAAAACCCGCATATCCTTCCACTCCATTTCCTATTGATCTGCGTGTTATCCGAGACTTGTCTTTTGTTCGATCAGCCCTAGATTGCAGTGATGAAGAGAGAGGTCATACCCGTCACCATTCGTGGGATTCTTCCTGCCAATAGTGGATGTGCTGTCTTTGTGGGTAACGAAGAAAAAGTGTTTGTTATTCAAGTAGAACACAACATGGGGGCCGTGATTGACATGTTCCTTCGTAATATACCAAAAGAACGTCCCTTGACCCACGATCTGATGGTAAACATCCTTCAAGGACTGGGCGTGAAGGTGGACCATGTCGTAATCACCGATGTTAAAAACTCGATCTACTTGGCTCGCCTGGTCCTCCGCCAAGAAAACGAGCTCGGTAAAAAAATTGTCGAACTTGACGCACGCCCAAGCGACAGCTTAGCGATGGCGGCGGCTCAACAAACCCCAATCTTCGTCACCAAAGCTCTATTCGAAAAGGTCGATGACATGTCTGAAGTTCTTGCGAGAATTAACGAGACTGCCGATGGCTCCGAATCTTGAGGCATCATTATGGCGAAAAGGCCTCAGACCGTGACGACTTCGCTTTGCTTGTTTGCAGGTGAGGACGATTTTGCCGTTAAGCAACACGCGCGCCAGCTCTTTCACCAATGGTGTGCGGAGATAGGAGGATTTGACCACGAGCGAATCGATGCCTTTGCACTCAACAGCGGCGAGGCAATTCGAGCGATCCAGAGGCTTCGGGAGGCACTTCAAACGTTACCGTTTTTTGGTGTCGGCAAAGTAATCTGGTGGGAAAACTGTTCCTTCCTCGGCGACGATCGGACGGGTGGTTCTGCTAGCGTCACTGAGGCGATTCAAGAATTGGCCCAAGAATTGAAGGCGTTCCGTTGGGATGCTGTCCGCCTCATCATCAGCGCGGGTAAGGTTGATAAACGCAAATTATTTTTCAAAACCCTTGATAAGCTAGGCAAGGTAGAATTGTTCGAGGGTTGGTCTTCAGAGGATAAGGATTGGCATTGCCAAGCCGAAAGAGCTGCTCGTGAACAATTGCGCGAATTGGGCAAGGAAATCGCGGAGGAGACTTCGGCACGATTAGTCGCCGACGTGGGACCAAACCCGCGACTGCTCGCCAACGAAATCGAGAAACTCTCCATTTACCTTGGTGAGCGAAAACTCGTGCAGGATCAAGATGTCGAGGTCGTTGTGATTCGCAATAAATCGAGCCGTGCTTTTGCCCTCGCCGACGCTTTAGGACAACGCAATCTGCCACGACTTCTCAAGGTTCTTGATGATGAACTTTGGGCGGTTAAAACGGACTCTTCGCGATCGGAGATAGGTCTGCTTTATGGCTTGATCAATAAATTCCGCACCATGCTATTGCTGAAGGAAATGGTTCGTGAAGGGATGATTAAAACGGATTCGCCTTATCAGCAATTCAAGACCCAATTGGAGCGGATTCCTGCGGAATCCTTGCCGACGGACAAGCGTTTCAATCCACAAGCAATGCATCCATTCATGCTATTCAACTCACTTACTCAATCAGCGAACTACACGACCGGTGAATTGGTTCAAGGCATGGAATCTCTTCTCGAATGCAACCTTCGGATTGTCTCGAGTGCCCAAGACGACGCAGTGCTTCTGCAACAAACCTTGATCGGAATCGTCCAGACCACTGCTGTCTCTCCAAAACACTCTCGTCGTTAGCCGATGCCAAAAATCTCAAATCCAATTCTGGTTGCCATCCTTGGTGAGCGGGTGTTCCTAAGGATTCCCGAACGAGCCAATTGTTTGAGTAGCGTTGAATTAGATCAAATCATTGCGACTCTACACCGCAGAGGAATGGAAGTTTTTGTCCTCGATCTTACCCAGTGTACAACCATGGACAGTACCTTCTTGGGGGTGCTCGCCGGGTTTGTTTTACCTGCTGATAGTAATCCAAAATCGCCATCCCTCGAGATTCGGTTACGCAATGCCAATCGCCGAATCACCGCATTGTTGGAAAGTTTGTGCGTTGATCATCTGTTTACCTTCGAGTCTGAATCGGAATCCTGTACAGTTGTTTTTGAAACCTTCTCGATGGAAATTTCCGAGCCCACGAAAGCCCAAGTAAACGAAATTTCTCTCAAGGCTCATTTACAGCTGATGGAGATTGATCCTTTGAATATTCCAAAATTCAAAGATGTGACTCAATTCTTGCGCGAAGATTCCAAAGCCCCTCCCACATCCTAAACGATTGGGATGGACGATCCACTTCGAACTGCTCAATCTTTCTTCGCGACCCTGAGGTCAATGTGAAGATCTCGCAATTGTTTCGGCTCTGCGGGAGCTGGTGAATCTGTCATCAGATCTGCTCCCTTTGCGGTCTTCGGAAATGCGATCACGTCGCGGATACTCCCGGTGTTGCAAAGCATGGCAATCATGCGGTCGAACCCGAGCGCAATCCCTCCGTGCGGCGGAGCACCGTAACGAAACGCTTCCAGCATGTAACCAAACCGGGCTTGAACAAGGTCTGGAGGAATCTGAAGGATATCTTCAAAAATTGTTTTTTGAACAGAAGGTTGATGAATTCGGATGGATCCGCCTCCAAGTTCCACCCCGTTGACCACGATGTCATAATGTTGCCCTCTGACTTTCTTTGGGTCTGTTTTTAAAAGGGGAATGTCTTCCGCCACGGGTGCGGTGAATGGATGATGACTCGAATACCATCGGTTCTGTTCCTTATCGAAGCTCAGAAGTGGAAATTCAATGACCCAAAGAAAATTGAACTGACCGCTCGGAATCTCCAACTTTCCCTGAGCCTTCAAAACATCCGCGCAGTAGAGTCGAATCCGGCCAAGAATCTCGCAGGCGTTCAGCCATTGATCTGCTGCGAACAGAATGAGATCCCCCTCCTCGATCGACAGTTTCTGGGAGAGTGCCGCCTTCTCAGATTCAGTAAAAAACTTAACTATTGGAGATTTCCATTCACCGTTCTCAACCTTAATAAAAGCCAACCCCTTGGCTCCGAAGCTTTTGGCATATTCCGTCATCGTCTCAATCTGCCCCTGTGTCGCGTTTGCCAACCCCTTGGCATTAATCGCTTTCACGACTCCTCCATTCGCGATCGCCCCACTGAACACCTTGAAAGAACTTTGGCGGAATTCCTCGGTCAAATCATTAATCTCCATTCCAAACCGAGTATCTGGCTTATCGATGCCAAATCGATTCAGCGCATCATCAAAGGACAAGCGTGGGAATGGGGTTGGGATATCGACGTTCAACGCAATTTTCCAAACCCGTTTGAGCAACCCTTCAATGAGTCCGTAAATATCTTCTCGGTCGATGAAGGACATTTCGATATCCACCTGAGTAAATTCAGGCTGACGGTCA
>SXGS01532543.1_pt1 | contig 14500 bp, 8 predicted proteins | sample 3174681 | NCBI WGS metagenome assembly SXGS01 (sample SAMN11356861, study PRJNA531348) | freshwater metagenome | isolation source: freshwater sample F1-80 | place: China: Fuxian Lake, Yuxi | collected 2017-12-25
GCCTTAGAAATTGGCCGACTGCTGCCACTCGCGAGTGTCGGATTTCATTTATCCAGCCGCGATCATGGCGAACTGTTGCGGCGCTTTGATCTCTTTTTGCTGCAATACCAAAGTGAAGTGGCTCAGCTGAAAGCCCGTTATCAACTGCAAACTGTTGAGCAACTCAAAATCAACATTGTTGAGCCGCAATCTCCGGCCCCATCAGATCAGTAATAGCCACTGCTGTGCAAAAACCATGGTTCAAAGCAGCCAAACTTAAAAAGTTCAAATTTTTGCCTGATTATTTTACGAACAGACTTGACTGTTTTTTTTAGATGATCTAAAACGATTAAGTTGAAAGTATTTGACGCATACGATGCAAATTTACTGACGCATAAACGCAACATCCAGCCACACTGAGTATGTTGTTTTTTTGCAGCAGAGACTTAAACGATTAAGATTGATAAAGCAATGTTGCTGACAGCAAAATCCGCTACACAAAGTCAGCAGCATCGGCAGCTGGGCAGAACTGGTCAGAGCCATGCCGCGTAGGCAGTTAAAGATTTAAGTAAACACAACACACTTATAAGCAACACAAATCGACAAGGGATAACCAAATGAGAACACAACTATTTAAACCCGCGTTATTGTCACTCGCAGTCTCGACCGCCATCTGGTCGGTGTCTGCAACAGCTGCAGAACAGCAGACTGTCGCGGCAGAAGCAAAATCAGGCGAAGCCGTTGAAGTGATCGCAGTGCGCGGCATCCGCGGCTCGTTGATCCGTTCTCAGGCGGAAAAAATGGATAACTCATCCATTGTCGAAGCCATCTCGGCAGAAGACATTGGTAAGTTACCGGACTCATCGATTGCGGAATCTTTATCCCGTCTGCCAGGCCTTGCCGGTGAGCGCGTTGGCGGCCGCACTTCCGGCATCTCGGTGCGCGGCTTCAAAGAAGATTTCACCGGTCCCTCATTACACGGCCGTGAACTGATCGGGATCGGCGACAACCGCGGTGTTGAATACGATCTGTACCCGTCAGAAATCATGACTGGCGCAACCATCTACAAAACCACTGACGCCACGCTGATGGTGCAGGGTATTGGTGGTACTGTGGATTTACGCACAGTGCGTCCGCTGCAGGCCAAAGAAACGCTGACCGTGAACGGTAACTACGAATCGAACAGCCGCGATTCTGACAACCCGGAATTTGATAACAAAGGCAAACGTTATGCGCTGTCATTTGTAGAGAAATTTGCCGACGATACTTTAGGCCTTGCTGTGGCACTGGCATCCACTGAATCACCAAACAATCAGCGTAAGTACGGCGTCTGGGGTTACAGCGCCAATGCCGCCGGTCAGGTGTTGCCGACAGGTCTGGACATTGCGTCAATCAGCACCAAGCTGGAGCGCGATACTATTTCAACCGTGCTGCAGTATCAGCCGAACGATAAACTGAACATTGTGTTTGACGTACTGGATATCGACTATTCGGATTCAGGCGTGTTGCGCGGTTTTATTGAACCGTTTTCATCTGCCAATGTGACCGGCAGTGGTACCAGCACTAAAGGCACGCAAGTCGGTGCGAATCCGGTACTGCGCACCGATCCGCTGAAAAAAGACGGTGATTTACAGACCTTTGGTCTGAACGTCGAATATCAGCTGAATGATGACTGGCAAGTTGAATTAGATCTCGCTAGCAGCGAATCGAGCAAACGCGATTTACGCGGTGAGTCGTATGCTGGCTTAGCCCGGTCAGGCGCACTGAATTCATCGCAGTTAGGTTCACGTGAATTCACCATGAGCCCTGACGGTGTGTTCTTCACCAAACTGACTGGCCTTGGCGCATTCTCGGATGCCAAAGCACTGCAACTGACTGGCCCACAAGTATGGGGCGGTGGTATGGCCAACCTGGCGAGCCAGTTCGCCACCAATGTGAAGCAAGCAAACGGTGACCCGTATAGCTATTTCAATGCGCAGGATGGCTTCCTGAACTACGCCGATTTCAGTGAAGAATTGAAAACCTATCGCTTAGAAGCGGTCGGTAATATTGAACTGAGCATCTTTAACAAATTAACGGCCGGCGTGAATTATTCAGACCGTTTCAAAGACAAAGACAACAAAGGTTTCTTTGCGACGGCAACATCCTATCCGTTCTCTACTGCTATTCCAGCCAAGTATTTGTACAACGGTCTGGCCGATTTAAGCTGGGCAGGCTTGGGACAAGTTGTGGCGTATGATGGTTTTGCGCCTTACAACTATGGAACCTACAAACTGAATGATGCAGGTTTGTTAGAGCCGGATCGTCTGGGTGACACTTATGAGGTCAACGAAGAAGTCACGACCCTTTACTTCAAGTCGGATTTTGAAACGCAGTTTGCTGGTTTACCGGTGACAGGTAATGTCGGCATGCAATATGTCAAAACCGATCAGTCGTCCAGTGGTTTCATCGGCATCGTCGGCGCCAATTTTGCCGTCTGTGATGATAACAATGACAAGCAGGTGGATGCAGACTGTATCACCGAACAAGGTGACAGCTACAATCACGTGCTGCCAAGCCTGAACCTGAGTATGGAAGTGTCGGACAACAACTTCGTCCGTTTCGCTGCCAACAAAACTATCAGCCGTGCCCGTATCGACCAGATGAAAGCGTCCGGTTTCGTCAAGTTTGACCAAAACATTGACCTGATCACCATCCCGAACAGCACCGCTGCAGTCGAAACTTATGGTTCGCCATGGTCTAAATTCGCCGGTAACCCGCTATTGAAACCACTGGAAGCCAACAACTTCGACCTGGCGTTTGAAAGCTACTTCGAAGAAGAAGGTTACCTGTCTGCCACTGTGTTCTACAAAGACTTAGTGAACTGGACCCGTGACGGCAACAAACTGATTAACTTCACCAATGATGAAACCAATAGTGGCGCCAACTATTTTATCCCTGGCTTCCATGACCGCATCATTGACCAGGCAGGTACTTATGGTCCGGCTGATATTTTCTTCGCCGCCGGCGCGAAAGCGACACCACCGAACTACGGCTACTTCTCATACTTTGAAGATGGTCTGACCGGCCGTGTGCATGGGGTAGAAGTCACTGCCAACGTGCCATTCAGCAAGTTCTCGGACGTGCTGGAAGGTTTTGGTGTGGCCACGTCAGGTACCTTAATCGACGCCAAACTGAATGACGGCAGCCGGATCCCTGGCCAGTCTGACAAAATGTTCTCGTTAACGGCGTACTACGAGAAAAATGGCTTCGAAGTGCGGGTAGCCGGGACTGACCGTTCTGACTTCCTGACCTACGAGCGCGGTGGTTCGAACAAAATTTCGACAGCGAGCCGTAATGGCGTGACGCTGGTGGATGCGCAAATCAGTTACGACTTCTCTGAAAGCAATTTCACCTCGCTGCACGGTCTGCGCGTTTCACTGCAGGGCACCAACCTGACTGATGTCGACGAAGAAACAGTCAACGATGACGGCATTGTCACCACCCGTCGTCAGTTTGGTCCGACCTACATGCTGAACGTGAACTACGCGTTTTATTGATAATTGTCCCGGTAGAGGCACAGGTCAGGCGATGCCCTTCGTGAACTGACTTGTGTAGCAGGCCTCAATAAGTTATTGGTATTGAGGCCTTTTTTTAGGCTATTGGTGTAGGCTTTAGCATAGAACCTACACCCATACCTTATTTTGCAACGGAGTTGTTATGCATCAGGCACCTGCGACCGGTTCTGCCGGTAAACCAATCCGTAAAGTGGTGATTGCCGGCGGTGGTACGGCCGGCTGGATGACCGCAGCACTGCTGAAAAAAGTGCTGGCAGACAGCGTCGAGATTGAATTGGTTGAATCCGAAGAAATCGGCATCGTCGGCGTCGGCGAAGCAACTATTCCGCCTATCCAGATTTTTAATCAGTACCTTGGCCTTGATGAAAAAGCCTTTTTGCGCGACACCCATGCCACGATGAAGCTGGCGATTAAATTTGAAAACTGGCGCAAACCGGGCGAGAGCTATTACCACACTTTCGGCGCACCCGGTGCCAGCCTCGGTTTTTGTAACTTCCAACATTATTGGTTGCGAGCCCGCGAAGCTGGCTTGCCCCAATCCTTGTGGGACTACGATTTAAATTATCTGTGCTGCGAAGCCGGTAAATTTAACATCATCAAAACGCCGAATCCGGTGTACGAAATGCCTTATGCCTATCATTTTGATTCGGCGCTATACGGTCAATTTCTGCGAAAAATGGCAGAAGCGGCTGGCGTCAAACGCACCGAAGGCATCATTGAAGCGGTGCAGCAGCATGGCATATCCGGTGATATCGAAGCGCTACAACTGAAAGATGGCCGCAAAATCCACGGCGATTTGTTTGTTGATTGCACTGGCCTGCGTGGGTTGTTAATTCGCCAGACGCTCGGTGTGCAATATGAATCCTGGGCCAAATACCTACCGGCCAATAGCGCACTCGCAGTGCCGAGCGAGCGTTTTGAAAAAACTTTGCCTTACACCCGCAGTATTGCGCACAAAGCCGGTTGGCAATGGCGCATTCCGCTGACGCATCGCAATGGTAATGGCATTGTTTATAGCTCAGCCTATCTGAGTGATGACGAAGCCTACAGCACTTTGATGGGCAATCTCGACAGCAAAGCGCTGGCCGAGCCGCGCAAGATTTCTTTTGAAACCGGCCGAACGAGCAGCCAGTGGGCGAAAAATGTCGTCGCCATTGGCCTCGCCAGTGGTTTCCTCGAACCTCTGGAATCGACCAGTATTCACTTGATCCAGTCTGGTATTGTGCGCTTGCTCAAAGTATTTCCGAATCAGGGCATCAGCGATGCAGTGGTTGACTACTACAACGCCGATTCCAAACAGGAGTTTGAAACCATCCGTGATTTCATCATCCTGCACTACCATGCCAATGAACGCGATGATTCCGAGTTCTGGCGCGATATGCGCAATATGGCTGTGCCAGCGCGGCTGCAGGAAAAAATGGCGCTGTTTCGCGAGTCGGCGCAGGTGTTTAACGATCACAACGATATTTTCCGCGACGCCAGCTGGATCCAGGTCATGCTGGGGCAGGGCATTATGCCGCGTGATTATCACCCGGCCGCTAAAGTGCCGACTAGCAGCGAATTGCTGGCAACGCTTGGCAAAGTGCAGGAAGCCAAGCACCAACCACTGGTGCAGATGCTGTCGCACGATGAATTTCTTGCCCGCTACAGCGGAGTCTGAGTCATGAGCGGCAACCTATCTCCGTTTCATTTTGCCATCGTTGGTGGTGGCACTGCCGGCTGGATGGCGGCGTTGCTGTTTGCGCACAAATGGTTAAAGCCCGCGTCTGAACAGACAAGACCAGTAAAGATCACGCTGATTGAAGCTCCCGACATTGGCATCATTGGCGTGGGTGAAGGCTCGACGCCATCGCTGAAGCGCTTTTTTCAGCAGCTTGGCATTGCCGACAGCGAATGGATGCCGGCCTGTCAGGCGACTTACAAGACTAATATCCGCTTTGTGAACTGGAGCCCGGCCGCTGCTGCGATGGGGCTCGGGTCCGACTACAGCCATCCATTTATTTCGCAGCCGGATCTGCACAGCGAAACGGCGTTTTACAGCAATTGTTTTAAACGCCGGCTGGGGCTTGCGGTGGAAACAGCGCCGGAGAAATTTCTGCTCAATGGCTATTTAGCCGCGCAGCAGCTGGCGCCGCTAACGCCGGCGAATTTTCCATTTCGCATCGAATATGGTTATCACTTTGACTCGGGGTTATTGGGCCAGTTTTTAAAACAAAAGGCCCTCGCCATGGGCGTGCAGTATCAGGCGCTGACGGTGACAGCAGTCAATCAACTGCCGGATGGCCGCATTGCCAGTCTGAGCGGCGAGATTGCAGACGGCGACAGTAAAGCAGTCCAGACGCTGGACGCCGATTTTTTTATCGACTGCACCGGTTTTCGCGCCAGCTTATTGCAGCAGACGCTGCAGGTGCCTTTTGAGTCTTTTGCCAGCAACCTGTTTAACGATGCGGCGGTGGTGCTGCCGACCGAAGCTTTTGCCATACCGCCGGTGGAAACCAAGGCTACAGCGCTGTCCAACGGCTGGGCCTGGCAAATTCCGCTTAGGCATCGCAGCGGTAATGGTTATGTCTACAGCTCGGCGTTTTTATCTAAAGACGCCGCCGAGCTGGAATTACGTCAACATTTGGGGCTGCTCGATAGTGAAGTGAATGCCCGCCATCTGCAGATGAAAGTCGGGCAGGTGACACGCAGCTGGGAGAAAAACTGTCTGGCGCTTGGTTTGTCGCAAGGCTTTATCGAACCGCTTGAAGCCACAGCGCTGCATCTGGTGCAAAGTTCGATTGAGCAGTTTATCGATGCCTTTGCAGATTTTTCTGATGAAGGACAAGCCGAATTCAACCGCCAGGTGCATCAGCGCTTTGAGGCGGTGCGGGATTATATCGTCGCGCATTACAAGCTCAGTAGCCGCAGCGACAGCCATTACTGGCGCGCTAACAGCAGCAATATGCAGTTATCGGAATCACTGCGGCAAATTTTGGATGTGTGGTTTCGTCAGGGCGATTTGGCGCAGGAGCTATCCCGCCAAGAGCAGGGCCGTCAGCAATCGGGCAGCCACTTTGGTGCCACGTCCTGGCATTGTTTGTTAGCCGGCTATGGCGTGTTCCCGCCGCTGCGACAACCCCAGCCGGCAAACGTTAGTGATGCTTTTACTGAGCTGGAACTGGCAGCTTTTTTCAACGGCTGCAGCCTGAATTTTCAGCCGCAGCATCTGTTGTGGCGCGATTAAATACGAGTGGAGTCGGGGATGGCTTTTGATCGGACTAACAAACTTCGGGGCTGGCTCTGTGTGCCAGTTGTGCTGCTGTGCTGGCTGATGGCCGCTGCAGCGGTGGCGGCAGAGGAACAGCGCTGGCAGTTGCTGTCACCGGATAAACAAATAGCGCTGGAGTTAGTGCTGTCGCAAGAAGCTCTGACCTATCAGGTCAGTTATCGTGGCAAAGCGGTGTTAAAGCCATCCGTGCTAGGTCTTGCTTTTAAAGGTCAGCCGCTACTAAAAACTGGCTTGCTGGCTGACAAAGTCAGTAGCCGCAGTCACGATGCACAGTGGCAACCGGTCTGGGGCCAGCGTGCGCAGATCCGTGACCACTATAACGAAATCACGCTCACCTTGCGTGAAAGTACAGCACCGGGTCGGCAATTCACGCTGGTATTTCGCAGTTTTGATGATGGCGTGGCGTTTCGGTATCAGGTGCCGGCACAAGCGGCGCTGGCCGGTGAGCTGGTGATCAGCGACGAGCTGACCGAATTTGCTTTTGCCCGCAACTTTTCCGCCTGGTGGGTGGAGGCCTACCGCAACTTAAGTTTTGAATATCAGTATATGAATTCGGCACTGTCGAGCGTGTCGGTGGCGCATACACCGCTGACGCTGACCGATGATGGGATTGCCGTCGCTGTGCACGAAGCCGCGTTGGTCGATTACAGTTCGATGACGCTACGCAATATCACCGACAACCATATCACGCTGAAAGCGGATCTGATGCCCTGGGGCGGAGCCAATCCCAGTGGTGCTAATGCCGGCATGGACAGTTCTGCCACGGTGGATCGGGTTTATACCAAAGCGCCGTTTCAAAGCCCATGGCGCACTATCCAAATCGCGCCGACCGAAGCGGCCTTGTTAAATTCCAGCCTGATCTTAAACCTGAACGAGCCGATGGCTGCCGGTACTGACACCAGTTACATCAAACCCGGCAAATACATGGGGATTTGGTGGGAAATGCACATCGGCGAAAAAGACTGGTCACCGGGCCCTCTGCAAGGCGCAACCACAGCGCGAGCTATGCAATATATTGATTTTGCCAGCAAACACGATATTGATGGTTTGTTAGTTGAGGGCTGGAATCAGGGCTGGGAAGGGCAATGGTGGCAGCGTCCGCCGACGTTTAGCTTCACTAAACCAGTGAAAGGCTTTGATATCGATAAAGTTGCCGCTTATGCCAAAGCCAAAGGTGTTGAGCTGATTGGTCATCATGAAACCGCTGCCGGCATCAGTTATTACGAGCAGCAAATGGCTGATGCGTTTAAGTATTACCAGCGTCGTGGTGTGCATAGCGTCAAGATGGGGTATGTCGGCAAACGGCTGGACGGCCGGGAGTGGCATGACGGCCAGTACATGGTGCGGCACTTTAAAAAAGTGGTCGATACCGCCGCAGCGCATCAGGTGATGGTCAATGCGCATGAAACGGTCAAAGACACGGGTTTAAGCCGGACTTACCCAAATCTGATGACACGGGAGTCGGTGCGCGGCATGGAATACAACGGTGGTAGCCCGGATAGTGGAAATTTACCCAATCACACCGTGATCATTCCTTTTACCCGCGGTTTGTCGGGGCCCATTGACTTCACACCCGGTATTTTTAACTTTAAGTACCAGAAACACCGGCCAAATAATCGGGTGCCCAGCACGCTGGCCAATCAGCTGGCGCTTTATGTCACGCTGTATAGTCCGCTGCAAATGGTGGCGGATTTACCGGAGAATTATATGCCGGGCGGCAAGCTGCATCCGGCCTTTGCCTTTATCGATGCGGTGCCGACGGACTGGCAGCAGAGCATGGCGCTCGACGGTAAAATCGGTCAATACCTGGTGATAGCGCGGCAGGACAAACACTCCAAACGTTGGTTTGTCGGGGCCACCAGCAACGAACAGGCGCGCACGCTGCAGTTACCGCTGCAGTTTTTAGACAAAAACCGCAGTTACGATTTGGTGATGTATCAGGATGCCGCAGATGCCCATTGGCAGACCAATCCGATGGCGTATCAAATTCAGCGCCGGCAAGTCAGCAGCAAAGATCTGATCACGCTGCAGCTGGCACCGGGCGGTGGTGCCGCGCTGGAACTGATCCCGCGCTAAAGGACCCGGCCGCACTCAGTGATTGAGTTATTGCTGGCAGCGCTTTAGGATCAGTTTTTTTGCGAACAGGATGTGGTGTTGGCTATTTTTGCGAAGTTCACGTCAGCGCTCAGTAAATGGTACACGCAACAGCTGGAACCAATATGGTTCCAATGGCGTCGTCCCAAGCGTTTACAAAGTTTTAGTCCGGCGGTTGTGCTGCCTCTGCTGCCAGTGGCACAGCTACAACTTGACGGCAGGCAGGGCGGTGATTCGCCGTTAATCCGGCGTTATCAGCGTTATTATCAGCAGTTTTTACAGGTCGGGACATTACAGCACGGGACATTACAGCGCGGGCCGTTGCAACAGGGCGGCATCGCGATGTTGCTGCCATTGTTGCAATATGCGGATGCGGCAACGTTTAACCGGCAATTAAAGAAAAAAGCCGGTAATTTCTGGCGGGAAGCAGACAAAGCGCGTCGCCTTGACCTGATCGTACAGCCGTTCATGAGCGCCAACTATACGCCTGATCTGCTCGAGATCCGTCGCTCACGCAAAATCAGGGCCTTTGGTCCGGTTTTGGATGCGTTTACACTGCGGCTCGCTGATCTCGGCGGGGCGCCGGTCGGGCTGCAACCCTTGCAACTGCCGGTTCAGGCGGAACATTGGGATCTATATGTCGGCGTGTTCAGACCGGCCGCGGGCTATCAGCAAGGTGCAGTGACCACGGATCAGCAGTTAGTGGCTTATGCCCGGCTGCATCGGATTGGCAATATGCTGCGCTATGCTGAACTGATGGGGCATGCACAGTTTCAGCGGCAGGGCGTGATGAGTTTATTGCATCTGCAGGTGGTTGAATTGTTGCTGACCCGCAATACGCCCTGGTTACAAGGCATTGAATACCTGAGTTATGGCGCACTGGAGCAAGGCAGTGACGGCTTACTGTTCTGGAAGCGTAAAGCGCAATTCTTACCGTATTTGCTGCTCTCCGGTTAAAAACCGCAATGTTAACAACCGCAATGTTAAAAAGCGCAGTCAGCTCAATATGATGGTACGTTGCTCGCGACTGCTTTGTAATGCCAACTCGATTAGTTCCAGCCCTAAAATCGCTTCCGCCAGTGGCACCGGTGCTGGGGCTTTATCGCGCAAAAATAGCGCCAGTTGCTGATAAAAGTCAGCGTAGTCGCTGGCTGGGAAAGAGATGGTTTCAGCGCCTGTTGCGCGCCAGAACTCGCCGTGACGCCCATCCGTGCGCTGCTGCCAGGCGGCGGACTGAAATACCGCGGTCGGGGCGGCTGGATTTTGCTGCAGCGCGTCGCGCAAGATTTGTTCCTGCGGGTCCAACCGGTAGCTGACAAAACTGCCACCATTGCCGTGCAGCTCAAACCGGGGGGCCGGATGGGCGCAATAAGGTGATGAACTTAATAGCACTTGTCGTGCCGGCGTGGCTGGTCTGGCGCTGCCGGCAGTGGCATCTGCCGGGACTGCCGGTTTCGCGGCATAATCGAGCCGCAGCTGAAAAGTATCGATACCGCCAGCTGCACCGTCGTGATTGCGCAGGCTTTGGCAGCTGGCCGTGATGGCATCAGGCGCGCCAAACAGCGCTACGGTCTGATCCAGCAGATGCGGCGCTAAGTCATACAACACACCGTTACCGGCCTCTGCTGATTCTTTCCAGCGCGCTTGTACTGTGGGTCTGAAGCGGTCGAATCGGGAGTACATCAGCTGCACCTCTCCCAAGGCACCAGACAGCATCAACTGTCGCAGCGCTAAAAAATCATCATCAAAGCGCCGGTTATGAAACACGGCGAGCTTGCGTTGTTGCTGCTGCGCCAGCTTTTGCAACTCGATGGCCTCGCTTGCCGTCACGGCCAGTGGTTTTTCCACCAATACATCTTTGCCGGCAAACAGCGCCGTTTTCGCCAAGCTAAAGTGCGCACGGTTTGGCGCGGTGATCACAATCAGGCTGGCGTCGGTGTTTTGGATCAGGCTTTCGGCATCCGGGAAAATCCGCACATCAGGCCAGCACTGTGCAGCATCTGATTGTGATGTGCTGATGCCGGTTAGCTTGAAAGCTGAGTTGGTGGCGATAAAAGGCAGGTGGAACACCCGGGCCGACAGGCCAAATCCAATCACAGCAGTTTTTATCATCAGGCGCTCCGGCAGCTAAGTGACAATTGTGCAGGATCATACTGTCCCTGGGGCGATTTGTCTGTTGTTTCATACCTTTAAACCACAGCGCCGGCTGAAGATAGGCCGGCGCTGTTGGTTTGTTTGACGGGGGGGCGCCCTAGCTTATCAACCACAGCACCTGATAAGCAGCGAGCGGTACAGCGCCTGAGCTCAATTGTGCGCCGGTGAGCGTATCGGTGAATGTCTGACCATTTTCGCCGTGCCAATATTGTGGATGTTCGCTGAAGTTGGCGACGACACGCAGCCGTTGGCCCTGCAGTTCCCGCTCAAAACTAAACAGGTGCGGATTGTCGGTAGTGAGTATCCGGGTCGCGCCGTCACCGAGCACCGGCAGCGATGCGCGGGTTTTGACCAAATGCTGCAATTGCTGGTAAATCCGGCCAGACAAGGTTTTTGCCTGTGTCGCTTCGGCCAGCTGTGATTCGGTCACCGCAACGCGGTTAACCCAGCGGCTGTCGTCTTTTTTCGCCGGATCATTCACGTAGCTGTAGTCGTTGCGCAGACCCAGCTCGTCGCCCATATACAGCAGCGGCAAACCACCGATACTGAGGATGATGCTATTGAGCAGGTAAATCCGCGCTAACGCATGATCCAGATGTTGCTGATTCTGCTCGGCTTCTGCTTTGTCGACGCCAGCGAGCGATGCCAGCATGCCGGCCACGCGGCAGTCGCCGGTGACCGGGTTTTGCTGAAACGGTACGCCACTGGCAAAACTGCCGGGGAACTGACCGGTATAAAAGTGGTTGAGGAACTGGCGGTGGTGATCCGGGTTCATCCCCAGCTGCCAGGCGATATTGTCGTCAAAGGTCCAGCCAATGTCGTCATGGCAGCGGATGTAATTGACCCAACTGCAGTGCGGATCTATAGCAAAACGCCGCTGCAGTGATTCGGTCAAAAGCCGGGTTTTCCGTGTCGCCAGAGAATTCCACAGCAGCGCCATCAGCAGTGGGTTATAGGACAGCTGGCATTCGTTGGGCGCAATGTATTTCACCACTTCGTCCGGGTGCACTATGGCTTCGGATTTGAACTGCAGCGCCGGCGCCGCAATCCGCGCCACCGCATTAAATGCTTTGATCAGTAAATGTGCTTTAGGCAGATTTTCACAGTTAGTGCCGGCTTCTTTCCAGACAAAGGCCAGCGCGTCGAGACGCAATACCGCCGCGCCCTGATTGGCAAGAAACAACATCTCTTCGGCCATGGCGCTGAACACCGCCGGGTTGGCGTAATTTAAATCCCACTGAAAACTGTTGAAAGTGGTCCAGACCCAAAGGCCTGACGCCTTATCCTGCGTAAAACAACCGCGGCGGATCTCCGGAAAAATTTCCCGCAGCGTTGGCGCATAGCGATCGCGCTCGGCTTCGGTCAGGAAAAAATAATAGTCGCGATAAGCCGGGTCACCGGCTTTGGCTTTTTCTGCCCAGCGATGTTCATCGGATGTGTGGTTAAAGACAAAATCCAGCACCGGTCGGATGCCTTGCTGATGCAGTTCCTGCATCAGGCTGGACAGCTGCGCCATAGTCCCCAGAGTTGGCATGGTGCTGCGGTAGTCTGACACGGCATAACCGCCGTCACTGTTCGGTTCTGGCGCTTTAAACAACGGCATCAGGTGCAGATAGTTGATACCGGTTTGTTGCAGATAAGGGATACGCTGTTTTAAGCCCTCGAAATCGCCGGCGAATAAATCGACGTAACAGGCCGAACCCAGCGCTTGATTGCTTTTGTGCCAATGCTGCGGTGCGGCATCTTCCGCCTGCAGGTATTCGGGCCGCTGCGCCGCGCTTTTCGCCAGCAGTTTCAGCAGTTGCTCGAGCTGGTAATAGCAGTCAAACAAATCACCATAGAGTTGCAGATACAGACCCAGCAGTTCCGGCAGCACTTGCGCCAAACGCGGTTGTAAAGCCGGCCAGCTGGATTTGGCGGCGGTTTTTAAACTGGCGCTGTGGCGTTTGAGCAGGGTCTCCGCTTCACGCTGCAGCAATGCCGGCTCAGCCAGCAACTGGGCAATAGTGTTTGGCATATCGTCTGGTCCGGATCTGGCCTTGTCGGCACGCTTTCTATTTATTGTGTGGCGAACTCGCTGTGTCAGGCACAGCGAATCGTTATCGTTTAGTTTTACACCAGTTTGAAACTGGCGTATAGCAGAATCTTAATCGATTTAGAAAAAAGCGCAAGATCTGGGCTGACACTTGACCAGCGGCAACCATTTTTACCAAAAAATATCCAGCTGACCGATCGTGAGATTAAGGCCGTCAGGCCGTTGAAAAGTGGCAGAAGTTTTTCTGCGGAACCCTCAGGCTGCATTGTCGCTAAAGATAAAAATTTGATACATTTTTTAACAGATTGTTTGAATAGTCCTGATTAAAGTCGATTTATCACGCCCGTGATCCCCATGGTTTAGTTGATAAAGGACAAGCCCATGAACGTTTTCTCCGGCCTTAGCACAATCCTGTTGCTGGCCATCACTGCGCATGCAAGTGCAAATACCTGTGAAAATAATTTTCTGGCCGAAGGCGATCCGCGTAACGGCGCTGAATTCTCCACCAATACGACGATCGCTGAGCTGAATTCAGCCAGTGCGCTTGGCCAATTGCGGGCAATTGCGCTGGCGGATGGGTTCACCGTTTTAGGCGAAGAAGCAACGGCGGCTGAGGGGACACTGACCATTGAACAAAAAAATGGTCATCATCCTTTTCTGATTTACCTGACGGCCAAAAATAATCATGCAGCGGCGGATGTGAGTATCCGCACCAAACTGAACCGGCGTACAGTGGCGAAGCCCGAAGATATCCGGGCCGGTATGTGTGGCATGATCGCCAGAATAAAACCCGGCGCAGCAGGTGAGAAGATAGCCGCTGCTGCGCGCGCGGCGATAGTGCCGGAGGGCATTGAAGAGATCCAGCCGCGCTGGTTAGCGCAGGATATTTACTTATTATCAAAGCGTAAAACGGCAGAGATGATCACTGCGCACTATAAAGGCAAACGCTACTTGTTAGATGGTACCGTTGGCGAGCCGCTGGAAACCGACGGAACCGTGGAGCTTTGGTACAAAGTCACCATCGACAGTAATGGGATCCTGCAAACAAAAGCTGCCGATCAGTCTGCTTTCTGGCCCCCGATTGTGTGTCGGATGGCAGACGAACATCATGCCCGCGCTTTAAAGCTGCAGGCAGGTGAGTACGCCAAATTAACCGGCACTGTGTCACATTATCAGCCAGGCATACCAAGCAAATTAGTATTGAAGGACTGCCGATTCGAGTAGGTGTGCGCCCCGGGGCTTGTCATCACTGCATAGTCCCAGGTTGCGGCGGTTAGACAGTGGCTGCGCTACTTTCAGCCGGTTAGAAGCGATGCCAGATCGCCCAGGGAGTATCTATGCAAACGTCACTCGCGATTGCCGCCGGTCTTGCTGTGGTCACAGGTATTGTCCATTCCTTGCTTGGTGAGC
>SXGS01224193.1_pt1 | contig 14499 bp, 10 predicted proteins | sample 3174681 | NCBI WGS metagenome assembly SXGS01 (sample SAMN11356861, study PRJNA531348) | freshwater metagenome | isolation source: freshwater sample F1-80 | place: China: Fuxian Lake, Yuxi | collected 2017-12-25
CGGCGCGAGGCCCGCGAGCCGGCGCTGCCGTGGAGCCGCGGCGAGGTCGCGGCGGCGTACGGCGCGCGCGCCGCGAGCTCGCTGGCGCAGATCTGCCTGGCGTGCGACGACCGCGTCGCCTGGGCGGAGGGCGTCGAGCTGCGCCACCCGTTCTTCGATCGCGACCTCGTCGAGCTGCTGCTCGCCATGCCGCTCGCCCAGCGCCACATCCCGGGCCAGCGCAAGGCGAAGCCGGTCCTGCGACGGGCGCTGCGGCCGACCTTGCCGGCGCTCTGTTACCGGCGCACCGAGGTGACGCACTTCAACGCCCACCTCGAGCAGACGCTCGCCGCCGGCGGCGCGGAGCTCCGCGCGCTCTTTCGCGACAGCCGCCTCGAGGCCCTCGGCATCCTCCGCCCGGAGGCGGCCCGAAAGGCCGCCGAGGCGACGACGGGGCGCGAGCTATATCGTATGCTGAACCACGCCGCGCTTGAGCTCTGGCTGCGGCAACTTTAGGAGAGCCCCATGAACGACGAGTCGATCCACTCCCCGCACCTCGGCACCCCGTCCAAGCCGGAGCGCGAGGCGCGCAAGCCCTACCGCAAGCCGGAGCTCGCCGAGCTGGGCAAGGTGGTGGATCTGACGCTCGGGTCGGCGGGCTCCAGGGCAGACGGCCGCACGACGCAGCCGTAGCGTCGCGAGCCCCGAATGCGCGCCCATGGCCCGCGCGCCCTTGGCGGGGAAAGGGCCCGCGAATTTCGGCATGTTGCGTCCTGTCGACTCACGGCGCCCGCCCATCGCTGTCCTGACTCGCTGAGTCGGGACCCTCGTGCAACCGCGCATTGTCGTTCTCCTACCGTATCCTCGGCCTCACGCTGACGAGCGACGTCGCGCTCGGTAGCCTGGTCCCCGCGGTCGGTCCCGCGGCCACCGGCGATGCCGTCACGGTCGGGCACACGCGCGCCGAGCTTCCGCGCGAGCTCGCCGAGCTCTACACGAACATGCTCCCGGGCACGGGCGAGCCGGTACCCTACCTCACGTCATCGCGCTGCGAGGGCGGCTACCGCTTGCGCTTCCACGGCTACGCGGACTTCTTCGTCACCGCCGATGGCCGGGAAATCCGGGTGCGCGCAGGCGAGGGCGTGCCGGCGAGCACGGTCGAGCAGCTGCTCGCGGATCTCGTGCTGCCGCGCGCGCTGCAGCTCTTCGGGCGCCCGTGCCTGCACGCGAGCGCGATCGCGCTGCCTTCTGTCGGGGCGGTCGCGTTCCTCGGAGACTCGGGCCGCGGGAAATCGACCCTGTGCGCGGCGCTGAGCGAGCATGGGCGCATGATCTGCGACGACTGCCTCGCGCTGCGCGTCGACGAGCACGAGGTCACCGTCTCGCCGAGCTACCCGTCGGTGCGCTTGTGGGCCGACTCGGCAGGTGTCCTCGTGGGCTCCGACGCCGCGGCCCTCCCCTTCGCCACGCCGCGCCTCTCGAAGCGCCGCCTGGCCCGCGAGCTCACCGTCGAGCCCCTCGCATTGCGCCACGTCGTCTTGCTCGAGGTCGACGACGCTGCCCCAACACCCGCGCTCGATCGGCTCATCGGTCTCGCCGCCGTCGGTGCCCTCGCGCGCGGCGTATTGCGCATCGATCCGCACGACAAGGGCCTGCTCGACGCGGAGTTTCGTCTGCTCACGCGGCTCGTCGCGTCCGTCGCGATCCATCGACTTCGCTTCGCGCACCGCTTTGACCAGCTCGACCAGCTCGTCGACCGCGTCCGCTCGCTCGGCGCGTGAGCGCGCTGCCGTCACGCGATATGGGATCCTGCACAAGTCGCGGGCGGGGTCGGGGCCCTGCCTCGCCAATGGAATCGTCGCGGGCGGGGTCGGGGCCCTGCCTCGCCAAACAAAGCAGTCGGGCCCCGCCTCACCAAGAAAACTAGCTGATCTCGACGAGGCCACGGCGCGCGAGGTCGGCCAAGAGCGCGTCGAGATCCCGCTCCGCGGTCGCCGCGTCGACGTCGTACTCGGCCACGAGCCGCGCGCTGGCCTCGCCCACCGTGGTGCCCTTCTCGAACAGCGCCCAGAGCGTCGCGCCCGCGTCGGCGAGACCGAAGTACGTGCCGCTCGCGAGGTCCAGCAAGACCGCCTCGCCGTCGAGGTTGCGCGAGAGCACCTCGGAGGTCACGACCACGCGCTGTTCCTTCAGAAATGCCACGCCAACCCTTTACGCGCGGCACGCGAGGCCTGCAAGCGCCGGAGGCTCGCCTCGCACCGTCATTCTGAAGCGCCGCTGCCGAACCGCGAAGCCCGCCAGCGCTGGCGGGGCGCCGCGCCGAGGATGCGGAACCAGGTGTGAGGTTCGGACACGAGCCCGAGTGCGGCGAGCCGCCGTGCCATCGAGCCGACCGGGCCTCGCTCCGCGGCGAGCGCGGCGCGCACCGCGAGCCTGTCCACCGCGCCCATCGGCAAGTGCGCGAGCAGCCGCGGCACGAACGGGTCCTTCGTGCGCTCCGCCACCATCGGCAGCGCGAAGTGTGCGTGCCGCGCGAGGCCCGCGACCCGCAGGCGCTGCGCACAGCGTTCCGGTCCGAGCTCGAGCGCCGCGGCGCTGGCCGGAAAGTCCTCGGGGTGGTGCACGGCGCCGCCGAGCAGCCGGGTGCTCGCAAAATGCAGGAGCAGGTGCGCGTAGAAGTCGTAGCGATTGGGCAGTACCACGCGCGCGCCGAAGAGCTCCTCGTCCGGCTCGCCCGCGGCGAACATCGCGTCGGGGTCGAGGCACGAGCGCGGCGTGGCGGTGAAGCTTCGGTGCAGATCCACACCCAAGCCGCCGCTCGGCTTCTTCAGGGTGACCTGCCACGCGCCGGCCTCGGGCTGTTCGTGCGAGAACCCCGCGCGCTTGAGCTCGGCCCGCGCCTCCTCGAAGCGCCGCGGAGAGACCAGCACATCGACGTCCGAGAGCCGCCGCTGGTGCCGCTCTGTGTAGACGCGCGCGTGCAAGAACACGCCTTTGAGCGGCATCACGTCGATGCCGCTCGGTCGCAGCGCCTCGGAGACTTCGCGCACCGTCTGGCGCCCGAGCAGCTCATGCGCGACGTCGAGCCAGCCTTCCCGTGCGCGCGGGCTCATCGTTCGCCGGAGGCGCGCGCGACCGCCGGCTCGTGCCCGGCGATGCCGTCCTCCTTCGCGTGCGCGGCGACCATGGCGCCGCGGCGGCTCGACGGCCCCGCGACAAACGCCCGCGGAGCGAGCGCGCTCTCGACACGCACGAGCTGCTCGGCGAGCGTGTCGGCCAGGATCTGAAGCAGGATGTCCGTCTGCGGCGGCATGTCCTCGTCTTCGAAATCGTTGATCGCCGAGACCTCGAGCTTGGCCCGAGCGAGCGCGTCGCTGCCGAGCGGGTAGGTCATCGTGGCCTCGACGCGCCGCGCATCCGAGCGCCGGTCGGCGTACCGAAATTGCGGGCGCTCGCCTTGCGCGTCGCGAAGGTCACCGTCGTCGTCGATGGGCCGAATCTCGACCGCGGCGAGCTCCGCCTCTTCGGCGACGAGCGCAAGCTCCTCGAAGAGCGCCGCCTCGGTGCGCGCGCGACCGAGACGCAGCGCGAGGCCTGGCATGACGCGGCGGAGCAGCTCCGTGTCGCGCGAGCGCAGCCGGGCTCGCTGCCGTCGCGAGAACATCGAGTAGGAGAAATATCCGACGAAGCGCACGAGCCCGATCATGACGCCCGCGCTGAGCAGGAGCGCGAGGCCGACCTGCCACTGGCGACCCAGGTAGATGCCGATCGACGCGACCGTGAAGGCGATGCTGACGCCGTAGAGGATGAGGACCGCCCGCCGGTGCGTGATGCCGAGATCGAGCAAGCGGTGGTGCAGGTGGCCGCGATCCGGCGCGAACACGGGCCGGCGCTCGAGGATGCGCCGCGTCATCGCGAACAACGTGTCGAAGATCGGCATGCCGAGCGCGACGACCGGCACCAGCAGCGACACCGCCGTCGAGGCCTTCTGGGCGACGTCGATGAGCGCGGTCGTCGCGAGCACGTACCCGAGCAGATAGCTGCCCGAGTCGCCCATGAAGATGCGCGCAGGATTGAAGTTGTAGAAGAGAAACGCGAGCACGGCTCCGAGCAGCGACGCCATCACCAGCGCCGAGAAGCTCTGGCCGAGCGTGAAAGCCACCACGAAATTCGTGACGCCCGCGAAGAAGACGACGCCCGCGGCGAGCCCATCGAGGCCGTCGATGAGATTCACAGCGTTCGTGATGCCGACGATCCAGAGCACCGTCACCGGCAAGCTGAAGATCCCCATCGAGAGCTCGGCGACGATGGGCAAGCGCACCGCGTCGATGCGAAAGCCGCACGACCAGGCGAGGACGGCGACGGCGATCTGCGCATAGAGTTTGTAGAGGGCGCGGACGCCGCGGGTGTCGTCGACCGCGCCGACCGCGCACAAGGCGAGCCCGCCAACGGACAGCCCGATGACGTGGCGCAGCTCGCTGCGGAAGAGGGCTGCGACGGCGCTCTCGGCGAAAAAAAGCCCAAAAATCGGGGAAAAAAGCGCGATACCGATGGCGACGCCGCCGAGCCGCGGGATCTTGCGCGCGTGCACGTGCCGGCCACCGATCGACGAGACCGCGTCGAGCCGCATCGCGATTTGGCGCACGATCGGCGTCAGGATGAACGCGACGGCGGCGGAGAGGACGAAAGCGACGACGTAGGAGCGCATGCGGAGCCTCCGCTGCGAGGCACGCCCCCGATGGCACGCCCCGAGCTGACGCGGATCGGTTGCGCACCCGCGCTCAGCGATTCACGAAGCCGATGCTAGCCGCCATCCTCGGCGGCGGCTCGCGGAATCCACCGCCCATGGAGTACCGTGGCGATCAGCGTCCTTTATCCCGCTGGCCTCGAAGGGATCTGCCACGCGAACGCCGGCCAGGCGCGCCGGATCAGCCGGCCGCCTCTTCGAGCACCGCGCGAAATCGCGCCACCGCACGCGGGCGGTCGAACTCTGCCTCGAAGACGCGGCGCGCGCGCTCGCCCATCTCGCGGGTCGTCTCGCGATCGTGAGCTGCGTGCCAGATCGCGCGTGCCAGCGCCTCGGTGTCGCCCGGCGCGACCACGAAGCCGACGTCGTGCTCGCGGACGACTCGCGCGACCTCGCACCTGGCCTCGCCTTGGTAGATGAGCGGCCTTCCTGCGGCGAGGATGCCGTAGAGCTTGCTCGGGACGAGCAGGCCCGCGAGCCCGGCGCGCAGCGAAGCGAAGTGGATGTCCGCGGCCGAGAGGCTCGCGGCGAGTGCCTCGCGCGGCTGGTAGGGGAGCAGCACCACATGGTCGAGATCGCGTGAAATACGCTCGATTTCGCCACGCCGGGCTCCGTCGCCGACGAGGAGCAAGCGCAGCTCGGGCAGCTTCGGCGCGAGCTGCTTCACGGCATCGAGCAGGCCGCCGAGCTCGTGGCCTACGCCGAAGTTTCCGCTGTACGCGACGACGAAGCGCCCCTCGAGGCCGTGCTCGCGGCGGAACGCGCTCGCCTCGTGCGCGACCGGTCGGATGAGCCTCCCGTCGGCCCAGTTGGGCACCACCCGAACGCGCTCCGCGGCCTGGCCTTGGGCGAAGAGGCGCTCGGCCATCCCGTCGGAGAGCGCGACGCTGAAGCGCGCGGCACGGTGCGTGAGCTTTGCGGCCCGTGCGAGGGCTCGCGTCACCGGCGCCCGCTCACCGAGCACGCCGAACGCGACCGCGATCTCCGGGTAGACGTCCTGCACCCAGGCCACGAGCGGAGCGCGCCTAAGGCCGGCGACGACGGCGGCGGCGCTCGCGATCATCGGCGGCGTCGTCAGCGCGACCATGACGTCCGGTCGCTCGGCCCGCATGAGCTCGGCGAAGGCCATGGCCCCGAACGAGCCGTAGTCGGCCCTGCGATGCGCGATCGTGCGCTTGCCGAAGGACGTCGCCGCGGCGCGCACCACCTCCACGCCGTTGCGCGTCTCGCGCGCGGGGAGGCTGCCGCCGCCGAGGTAGCTGCCGCGACTCGAGACGACGGTGACGCGATCGCCCGCCTGCGCGAGATCTTCGCAGAGCTCCGTCAAGAGCTGCGACGTCGCGGCGTGGTCCGGCGCATAGAACTGATTGACGGCGAGGACGCGCACGCGCGCTCGTTCATACCGTGGCGCGGCGCGGCTCGCCATCCGAGCGTCGCCGTGGGCGATCGCTGCGCCCCGTCATCGGCACTCCACCACGAGCGGCACGTCGACGCCGACCGCGACCTCGCCGCCCGCGCGATGGCGAATGCCGTCGCCCACCCCGAAGGCCGCGCGGAGGTAGTCCTTGGCGACGACGCTCAGCGACCCTTCGTGCGGATGAAGGAGCGAGGCGCGCACGTAAGGTCGCGCGACGCCGATCCGTCCCCAGAGCTGCCCGCCGAGGCTCGAGAGATGCACGCACGCATCGGCCGGACCCATCGCACGCGAATGCGCTTGCGGACGGCAGCGGCTTGCGGTGCAATCGGGTCGTCGGGGGCTGCCGCGTTGAGACGCGTACGCCACCGCGCGTGCGCCCACCCGTGGCACACGGCCGTAGTTGTCGGAAGTCGCAAACATGTCCTCGCCGAACGAGCCACCGTCTCGCCGCGCCGCGGCGATCCCGCCACCCGCGCCGATCCCCTCCGATGTCGAAGCGCCGTCGCCGGCATCCACGGCTAGCCCGGCATCCACGGCTAGCCCGGCATCCACGGCTAGCCCGGCATCCACGGCTAGCCCGGCATCCACGGCTAGCCCGGCATCCACTGGGCCGGCGACGTCGCGCTCCGCAGCGCAGGTCCCGGCCTCGAGCCGCTCCCCGGCGCCGTCCTCGAGCCGCAGTCCCGTACCCGTCTCGCATCGGCACTCGGTCCAGGTTCCGAGCCGCGGCGGTCAGCCGTCGGCCCAGCCGCGCGGCGCCTCGCCATCCTCCGTGCGCTTCGCGGGCCCGGTGCCAGCGCGACCCCTCTCGAACGTCCCGCCGCCGGCCGTGCGCATGCCCGGGCCTCCGTCGTCGCGCACCACGACCCGCTCGTCGGCGCCGCCCCCCAGCACCCGCGGCGCGGGCTCGATGCTCGCGAGCTCGGTCGTGTTGTCGCTGTCCGACGGCGTGTACTCCGGCAGCGTCGTCAGCATCGATCTCTCGCACGCGACGATCGATTTTCCGGCCGAGGGACCGCCGACCATCCACATCGGCCGGAGCGTCGACCTCACCTTCGCGTACCCCGGAATGATCCGCGCCATCGTCCTGTCGGCGGTCGTCGTCGGCCGCGCGCGCGTCGATCATGTGCCGCGCTACACGTTTCAGTTTCGGCTCTCGGAGGGGCAAGAGCCCTCCGACATCGTCACGCTGTTCAACCGCCGAGCCGCCTTTCGCGCGCCCACCGTGACCTCGACCGCCGTCATCGCCGTCCCAGCGAGCGGCGCCGAGAGCGGCGCGGTCGAGCCCATTCGCGCCGATCTCTGGGACATCGGCGCGAACGGCATCTCGATCGTGATCAACCCCGACCACGACGTCCTGTTTCGCGACGACGAACTCTACGTCGAGCTGACCTTGCCCAACAGCACGGTCGTCCTCCGACTCTACGGGGCGATTCGCTATCGCATGCTGATGCACTCGCGCGCGGTGCGCTACGGCTGTGAGTTCGACCCGCGCACCCCGGGCTTCATGCACCTCGCGGACGTCATCGTCGGCTACGTCATGAAGCACCAGCAGCAGACGATGAAGTACCGAGGCCGCGCCGAGTCGAAAAAAGAATGATGGCGCTCGTGGCCTGAATCCAGAACGATGCCATCGCAACCCACCCGGGCGATGATGGCAGAGCTGGATCGCGAGCTGGCAGGCGCGCAGAGCCACCGCGGCTCGACATCGACACCGGCGCGCCGGCACGTGTCGCGCGGACCTTCGTGGGCGGCGAGGACGGCCGCGCGGCTCGAAGAGCTCCCGCTCGAGGGGATCCTGCAGGTCCTCCTCGCGCTGCTGGTCATCGGCGCGGTGCTCGCCATCGGCGGCGTTCACCCCGTGGTCCTGTCCGTGCTCGGAGCGGTCGCGAGCGCCGCGCTCTTCGTCGCGTTCGGGATGCGGGCCGAGCGCCGGCGACTTCCGCTCGGCGGACCGACGCTCGTGCTCTGGGGCCTCGCTGCGTTCTGCGTCGTGCAGCTCATCCCGCTGCCGCTCCGCGTGGTCGAGCTCATCAGCCCAGGGGCAGCCGACGTCTGGGCGCGCTCGCTCTTGCCGCTCGAGCTGCCGGCCGCGCGCTTGGTGACGCTGTCGCTCGATCCGGGCGCGACGGCGATCGAAGCGCAAAAGTGGTGGTGCTACGGCGCGGTCTTCGCGGCATCGAGCGTGCTGGCGTCGCGCGTCGGCGCTGCCTACGGGATCTCGCTCGTCTTCCTCACGGCCGTCATCGCCGCGGCGTGCACGGTGCTGCACGGTCTGCTCGGCCTCGAGCGCGTGTTCGGGATTTACGAGCCCAGCTTTCGCCCGCAGCCGTGGCACATCGGCCCGCTGCTCAACCCGAACAACCTCGCGGGGCTCCTGAACCTCGGCGCGCTCTCCGGGCTCGGCCTCCTCCTCGAGGAGCGACCGCCGGTGCCACGGTGGCTCGCCGGCGTCGGCGTCGCGGCGCTCGTAGGCGTGAACGTCACGGCCGCGTCTCGCGGTGGCGTGCTGATGCTCGTCATCGGCGTGGTCACGATGGGGATCTTGGCGGGCCGCCTGCGCATGCGCAACGCGTCGCCTCGGGGCGTCAAGCGTGCCCGTTGGCTCGTCGTGGGCGCCATCGGCTTCGGCGTCGCGCTCGCGCTCATGGGCGCGACCCAGAAGAGCTGGGCGGAGCTCTTCGACGAGAACCTCGAGAAGCTCCAGATGGTGCAGTGGACGCGGCCGCTGATGCGCGAGTTCTCGATCTTCGGCATCGGCCGCGGCGCCTTCGAGAGCGTGTTCCCCGCGTACCAAAACGATGCCGGCAACGTCGTGTACACGCACGCCGAGAACTTCATCGCGCAGTGGCTCAGCGAGTGGGGGATCCCCGTCACCGTCGCGGCGTTGTTCGCGCTCGCGTGGTATCTGCGGCCGGCGCGACTCGGCGTCGGGTCCGGGGCGGCAACGACCGGCGCGTGGCTCGGCGCTGCGGTGCTCGTCGTCCAGAACCTCGGCGACCTGGGCCTCGAGATCCCCGCGCTCTGCATCGCGCTCGCGGTGACGCTTGGCACGCTCTGGGGCGAGCGCGCGCGACTCGAACCAACCACGCTCGGGCGCGCCGTGCGCGGCCCCGCGGCGATACGGTGGGCCGCGGCGACGTGCGCCATCGGTCTCACGCTGTCGGCGGGCACGGCGTACGCGGGCCGCCACCGCGTGCAAGACGATCGCCGCGCCCTGCGCCGCGCCCTCGGCGCCTCCGTCGCGCCGCGCACGCTCGAACAACGCAATGCGCTTCGGGCGCAGCTCGCTTCGGCCATGCGCCGACACCCCGCCGAACCCTATTTCCCGCTGCTCGGAGCCGTGCTCGCGTGGGAAGAGAACGATCGCGCGGCCATCGCATGGCTGCAACGGACGCTCGAGCGCTCGCGAGCGAACGGGAAAGCGCACATCCTCTTGGCGCAGGTGCTCGCACGCTACGGCGCACGCGAGCAGGCGCTCATGGAGCTGCGCCTCGCCGTCGTGAGCGAGCCGCCGCTCGTCGACGAGGCCGCGAAGCTCGCCGTCACGTGGGCGAACGACGTCACCTCGCTCGCTCGCGCCGTCCCCGCGAATCCCATCGCCGCCAAGGCCTGGCAATCGATGGGGGCCCACCATGCCGACCGGGAGGTCGCGCGCGCGTGCGATCGCGAGGCCGTCCTGCTCGACCCTCGGCTCGTCGGCTCGCGCATTCGGCTCGGCAACGATCTCATCCGCGCGCGCGTCGAAAAGCGCGGTTGTTCGTCGGACGAAGCGCGTTGTGCGGCCGAGCTCGAACAGCATGCGCGCTCCGCCGAGGAGGCCGAGCCGGGCAGCTCGCAGGGCGGCCAGCTGCGCGCACGGTGGCTCGCGGCCGTGGGGCGCCACGAGGACGCCGAGCGACTTTTGTCCGAGCTGTGCGACGACGTGAACGATCGCGTCGCATGCGCCCAGGCACGCGCGCGCATCGCGGCCGACCTCGTGCCGCCGGAGCCGCTCACCCAGGCGGGTCGCTCGCTCTTGGTCGCGGCGTGCGTCGAAGAGGAGCCCTGCGCCGAGATGGCCACTTGGCTTGGAGATCTGCACGCCGGCCGCTCGGAGTGGGGCGCGGCGGTGAACCACTACCAGCGCGCCGTCTTGCACGTGGAGAGTGACGACCGGTGGCTCAAGCTCGCGAGGGCTGCGGGCGCGGTCGGCATGGGGGGCCAGGCGTTGCGCGCGCTCGAGCGCGTTCGGCAGCGCCGGGGAGGTCACGACGCCGCGCTCGACGAGCAGATCCGCGAGCAGCGGCGAAAGGTCATGAATGGAGTCGTCGAGCAGCGCTAGTGCACCGAGCCGTGGACACCGCGTGCGCGTGAGGCGGGTCGAGCGCGCGCTCCCCTACGTGCTCGGACTCGCAGCAGCCCTCGCGATGTCGTCACCGGCCCGAGGCGACTGGCCGTCGTCGCGGCACGACCAGCAGCGGACCGCCGTGGCGAGCGGGCTCTCGAACATCACTGCGCCTGCGCCGTACTGGAGGTTTTTTCACGGCGGCACCATCGCCTCGACGAACCTCCTCGTTCGCGACGTGGACGGCGACCTCACCCCCGAGGTGATCCTGTGCACGCCGAGCGGCGTCTCCGCGCGGCGCATCGGCAACGGCGATTTCGTATGGAAATCGCTGCCTCTGAGCTGCCAGCGGTTCGTCTCCTTCAGCGATCTCGACGGCGACGGCGAGCCCGAGCTCCTGGCGCACACGACCCAGCAGCTCGTCGTCGTGCGCCCGAGCGATGGCGCCGTGCTCTGGCAAGAGCCCCTCGGCGAGATGGGCACGCTGAGCTCCGTGCGCGTCGGCGATCTCAGCGGAGACGGCGTCGACGACGTCGTGATGCACGAGTGCGGATGCTGCTCCGTCAACAGCGGCAAGACCTCGTTCGCGTACCGCTTCGCCGGCCCCGATGCGTCCGTCACGGCGCCGAAGTTCCTGTGGACGGCCCCGTCGATCGCGTGCGGCGGCTCGCGCTCGGCGACGGTCGTCGCGATGCGGGCGCCGGGAGTCGTCGACTTCACGCTCGGCAAGAGCGACCGGCTCGAGCTCCTCGATGGCAAGACCGGTGCGGTGGTCGCGGCGACACCCGCGCTCGGCGTGAACGTCCAGGCGAGCCAGTGCACGCCGGTCAACGTCGACGAGACGCCCGAGCAGGAGCTCCTCTGCGTGCTCATCGATGCGAGCGCCGGCGGCCGCAGGCTCTACCTCATGCGCTACGAGGACGCCCCGACACCCGCGCTCGTCGTCGCGTGGCAAGCGCTCGTCGGAACAACCGACGGAGCCGTGACCGTGCCGCCGTCGATGCTCGCCGATCTGGACGGTGACGGGAAGCTCGAGGTGACGCTCGCGGGCCGCGACGCGCAGGGCTCAGAGACCACGTTCGTCTACGATGCGCGCGTCGGCACGGAGCTCGCGAGCCTGCCCGCGCACATCGTCGTCGGCACGCTGCCGGTCCCGGGCTCGCGGGCGCACCTGCTCACGCGCAAAGACGGCGACCTCTACGCGTGGAGCTTCGACCCGGGCCGCGCGCCGAGCCTCGCGCCGCTGTGGTCGCTCGCCGATCGCGGCGCGGTCGGGTTCGTCGACCTCGAGGCCGGAGAGAAGTCGCTCCTCGCCGCGCGCATCCTCACGCACGACTTCGATGGCGATGGCGTGGGCGAGCTCGCGACGAGCTCACCCTCGGGCGATCGACTCGAGCTCGTGAATGCCGAGTCCGGCAACGTCCTCGCGAATTACGAGCCGCCCGCGGGCGCGGCGCTCCTCGCGGCGTGGAGCTTCGCGTTGCCCGGCGGCGAGGTGTCGCTCGGAGTCGCACAGAGCGACGGCAACTTTCACCTGCTCGACGCGAGCCTCGCGCCCCTCAGCGGCAACAAAGAGTTCGGCGTGCGTTTCGGCGGTTACTTTTCGAGCTCGCAGTTTCGCCTGCTGCGCGAGACGCCGGTGCTCGCCGACCTCGCCGACGGCGGTCCGCCCGGGCTCGTCGTGGCCACGAGCCGCGGAGAACTCGTACGCCTCGACGCCACCAAGGCGACCAACGCCCTCGGACCGAGCGTCGTCTGGGGACTACCCTCCACCGCTGCGGCCGTGATCGTTCCGGGGCTCGGCATCGCGGCGGTCGAGCGCAAGCCGGGGAAAGACGATCTCGTCAAGCGTGTCCTGCCCGACGGCTCGCTCGTTTGGCAGCGAGAGGTCGGCGGCGTGGTGTTCGCCGACATGACGCACGCGGATCTCGATGGCGATGGCATCGAGGATCTCGTCGTCGAGCACGGGGTCCTCTCCGACTTGATCGAGCACGTCACGGCGCTCTCGGGCGCGGACGGCTCCACGCTGTGGGAAGCGGCGCCGCTCGGGCCGGGGAATCGCCAGCCGGCCGGCGGCGCGATGGCCGACTGGAATGGCGACGGCGTCGCGGACTTCGTGTTTCAGTTCTCGGGCACGAGGGTGCTCGATGGCACGAGCGGCGCCGTCATCGCCTCGAGCCCGCCTGGCGGCCCTTACAACATGCCCATTCTCCTCGACGTCGACGGCGATGGGCTCGACGAGGCGACGCTCTACGCAGGCTACGAAGCCGCGGGCACCTTGACGCACGATCTGAGCAGCTTCGTATGGAAGGGCGTGCCCGACGATCGGCCGCTCACTTATGGAGCGATGGTGCGCTGCGAGGAGGGCGCGCGCTTGCTCGGCGGCACCTGGGCCTATCCCGCGCGGCTCAACCGCATCCTCACGTCGGGACCGAGCGCCGGGGCGAACGACCTGCGCGTGCTTGCCGGCGGTGCGGTCTACCTCGATGAGGCTTCCGCGACGGCCGCAGGCGCGCGCATGGGCCAGCTCGGCTCCCCGAGCGTGCATGAGAACCTCGCCGGCGACTCGCGCGCGATCCTGGTCGTGGGCTCGACCGATGGGTGGCTCTACGGCCTCGACGCCTGCTCGGGCGAGCTGCGCTTCACCTACGAGATCGGCGCGCCCGTCGGCAGCGTCGTGTTCGGCGACAGCGACGGCGACGGCCTGGACGAGCTCCTCGCGTCGGTGGCCGACGGGTACCTCTACGCGTTCCGACAATCGCCGGTGCCGGCCGTTGGCGAGGTGCTCGACACCGATCCACCGGCGGGCTTCGACAAGGCCGACGTCGACGCGATCGTGACGCGCGACACCCTGCACGCGGCGTGGTCAGAGGTTCCCGGCGCCGAGGGCTACGAGGTCGCCGTGGTGCGCGATCTCGTGGACGGCGGTGGTTTCGTGACAGCGGAGCCGTGGCGCGACGTCGGCGACGTCACGACCGCCACGGTCGAGGGCCTCGTGCTCGACGAGGGCAAGCGCTACTTCTTCGCCGTACGCGCGCGGCAAGGTGCCCTGCGCTCGCCCGACACGCTGAGCGACGGCGTCGTGGTGTCGCTCGCGGTGCCGCCGCCCACGGAGGAGCCCGACAAGCCCGGAAGGCCCGCGCCGGTGTGGCTCGTCGGTCGCTCGTGCGTCTACGCCTGCGCCGTCTCGACGCAAGCCGACCGCCGCGGGAGCTGGCCCTTGCTAGCGCTCGGCTTGACCTTGGTCGCGAGGCGCCTCGGGCGCACGTCGCGTCGTGGGAGCCGCTCAGTTGCCTTTCGAGGCTCGAGCGTGCAACGTCCCTCGCAGCGTTCTCTCCAAAAGTAGGGACAAGCATGAAGCGCGCGCTCATCACCGGCATCACTGGCCAGGACGGCTCTTACTTGGCAGAGCTCCTGCTCGAGAAGGGCTACGAGGTTCACGGCGTCATCCGCCGCTCGAGCAGCTTCAACACGGGCCGCATCGATCACATCTACGACGATCCGCACCACCCGGAGCGCAAGCTCATCCTCCACTACGGCGATCTCAGCGACGCCTCGGGACTGCAGATCATCTTGGGCGAAGCGCGCCCCGACGAGGTGTACAACTTGGGTGCACAGAGCCACGTCCGCGTGAGCTTCGATACGCCCGAGTACACCGCGGACGTCACCGGGCTCGGCTCGGTGCGCGTGCTCGAGGCGGTGCGGCGAAGCGGCCTCGGCGCGCGCGTCTACCAGGCGAGCTCGAGCGAGCTCTACGGCAAGGTCGTCGAGACGCCGCAGCGCGAGACGACGCCATTTCACCCGCGCAGCCCCTACGCGGCCGCCAAGGCCTACGCCTTCTACATCGCGCAGAACTACCGCGAGTCGTACGGCATGCACGTCTCGAACGGCATCCTCTTCAACCACGAGTCGCCGCGCCGCGGAGAGACGTTCGTCACGCGAAAAATCACGCGCGCGGTCGGGCGCATCAAGCACGGCCTGCAAGAGAAGCTCTTTCTGGGCAACCTCGACGCGCAGCGCGACTGGGGC
>SXGS01242446.1_pt1 | contig 14498 bp, 18 predicted proteins | sample 3174681 | NCBI WGS metagenome assembly SXGS01 (sample SAMN11356861, study PRJNA531348) | freshwater metagenome | isolation source: freshwater sample F1-80 | place: China: Fuxian Lake, Yuxi | collected 2017-12-25
CGGATAGCAGAAGTGAATGCCCAATTACGCGATGATCAGGGTGCGGTCAAACAGGCCGGGGTTAGCCGCGTTTATGCGGAAATAGGTCGATAATTCCATAGGGCAGCCCCCCCCATTGGGGATATAGACGAATGAGCCGTCAGAAAAGACAGCGGAGTTCAGCGCGGCGAAGAAGTTATCCGAGGTGGGCACGACGGTGCCGAGATACTGCCTGACCAGATCGGGATGTTCCTTGATCGCTTCTGACATGGAGCAAAAAATCACGCCCGCCGCCGCCAGTTTGTCCTTGAAGGTGGTTGCGACCGACACGCTGTCGAATACCGCATCCACCGCCACGCCGGCCAGGCGTTCCTGTTCGTAAAGCGGGATGCCCAGTTTTTTGTAGGTCTCAAGCAGCTTTGGATCGACCTCGTCCAGGCTTTTTGGGCCTTCCTTGACCTTGGGGGCAGAGTAGTAGCTGATGCTCTGATAATCGACCTGCTCGTACTTAACATAAGCCCAGGTCGGTTCGGTCATCGTCAGCCAATGCCGATAGGCTGCCAGTCGCCATTGCAGCATGAACTCCGGTTCGTTCTTCTTGGCGGAGATCGCACGCACGACATCTTCATTGAGTCCGGGCGGGAAGGTGTCGGATTCCAGGTCGGTCACAAAGCCCGGCTTGTATTCCTTGTGAATAAGATTTTCCAGTGTTTCTGTGGTCGCCGCCATGGGTCTTACTCCGTGATACGTCTGGGCTGAACGGAAATGCTGCTGATAGGAATGCGGAATCCCTCTGGAGCCTGGCTCATCGGACTCGCCATGTCGGCGAGGGTGACCGACTCCAGTGCGGTTTGAATGGCCCGGTTGAGCACCGACCAATTGCCTCGCACATGGCAGGATGAGGACTGTTCGCAATGGGTATTTTCGAGACCGCACTCGGTCAGCGCGATCGGGCCTTCGAGGGCGGCAATGATGCTGGCGATCGTGGTCTTTTCGGGTGGGCGTGACAGCTGGTAACCCCCTTTCGCGCCACGAGTGGAACTCAGGATATTGGCGCGCGCCAGCGCTTTCAGTACTTTGCTGACAGTTGGGCTGGCCACTCTGGCGGATTCCGCCAGATCGGTTGCCGTGTAGGTCGCTCCCGGAGCTTTTGCCATGTGTCCGAGAATGATGATGGCGTAATCGGTGAGTTTACTGATCCGAAGCATGGCTGGCCGCTGGGTTATTGCGGACTATTTTAGTCCTGTTTAATTCCCTAGTAAAGAGCTTGGTAAATAGGCGGGTTAGGGAGCATCCTGCCGATGCCGGGAGGCTATACTTCTGCTGGTTACCGCCTACGACTAGCGGGCTTTTGTTTTTAGTGGGCGCAAGTGATGAGTGAGTGGTTGGGTTTCGTGCGGAGAAGAATGGATTTCAGTGGCGGTGTTTTAGCGGTTTTCCTGCTCATTCAGGGGTTCAGTGTGGCTCAGGCGGCGGGCGCCTCGAATGAAATACAGGCCTTGCTTGAAGCCGGTCAGCACCCAAAATTGCGTTGGGGTAAGTTTTCCGATGTCGCCAAGCCACTTTCCCGGCTTTATGGTCAGACGACTTTCTCTCCGCTATGGATCAAGGAGGGGAAGCCGACTTCACAGGCCAAGGCGATGATCGAAAGTCTGGTTGAAGCAGATGACCGTGGATTGAATTCGTCGGATTACGATGCCGATCTGCTGGCCAAGCGGGCAGTCGGGCCCAGACTCACTGATCCAGCGGATGTGGCCGCTTTCGATGTTGCCATGAGTATTGCGGCGACCCGTTATGTCTCCAACCTTTATCTGGGCCGTATCAATCCGCGCACGGTAGGGTTTGGCCTTGATGTAGAGCCGAAGCGGCTGGATGTGCCGAAGCGTGTTCTTGAGCTGACTCAAAGTGCCCACCCCAGGACCATTCTGGCTGATCTGGAGCCGCGCTTTCCCATCTATCGCCCGCTGAAAGAGGCGCTGCTTCGTTATCGAAAGCTGGCGAAGGAATTACCTCGTATGAAATTTGGCTTTCCGGCCAAGTTCACGCCGGGAATGAGTCACAGGGATGTCCCCACGCTTCGCAAACTGCTGGTTGCGCTGGGGGACCTGAAAACCATCAAGCCGGGTAGCGAAACCTCCGAAGTCTATGATTCGGAGCTGGCGCAGGCGGTCAAGGCGTATCAGATCCGGCACGGGCTGGGGAATGACGCGATCATCGGCAAGGCGACACTGGCGAGGCTTTCTACCCCGATTGCGGATCGGCTCAAGCAGATCCAGCTGGGGCTTGAGCGTCTCCGCTGGTTGCCTGCGGATGTGCGTGGGCATTATCTGATCGTGAATATCCCGTCGTTCAAGCTTTATGGTGCCAAAGCCGGTGAAGGGCTGGGCCAGTACGACATCCAGATGAATGTGGTGGTAGGAGAGGCCATTGATGGGCGCAACACGCCAGTTTTTCATTCGGACATGACCATGGTGACCTTCCGGCCTTACTGGAATGTTCCGGATGGGATCGCCGCCAAAGAGGTGGTGCCGGACATTCTGCGCGATGCGAACTATCTGGAAAAAAACAATATGGAAATTGTGCCGAATTTCTCGTTACGGGCGACTTCAGTGGAGCCTGACAAGGCTAGTCTGGAGAAGGTGGCGACCGGTGCGCTCAAGCTCCGACAGAAGCCGGGGGGCTCCAATGCGCTGGGGCTGGTCAAGTTTTCTTTCCCCAATACCAATAATGTTTATCTGCACAGTACGCCGGGCAAGGGACTGTTTAATCGTGACCGGCGCGATTTCAGCCACGGCTGCATCCGCGTTCAGGACCCGCTCAAGTTGGCGGAATGGGTGCTGGCGGATAATGGTGATTGGCCAAAAGACCGGATACAGACGTTCATGGACGGCGAGGTTACCAAAACCATCAGCGTCAAGAAGCCTATTCCGGTTTACATCCTTTATTCCACCGTTATGGCGGATCCAGACGGTAAGGTCAGCTTTTTTGAGGATATTTATGGTCACGACAGAACGCTACAGGTTCTGCTGGCGAAAGGGTTTCCCTATCCGCCCTGAACAAGGAAATGTCAGGAAACGGCTGAAGGGTTGGGGGCGGTAGCCGCTGACTCTCCCGTCGGGGTCATTGCGCGGGTATCAGTCCTCGTCGCCCATCAGGTCAAATACCAGCACCACCGTTTTGCCGGTTTTGGTGTTGGTTGCCTTGAAGGTGGCGGCATCGTCATTCATGTCGGTGCACTCGATTGCCACGGGGGGATCATCGTAATCCTTGGTGGCAATATCGAGCTGATCCATCAGGTTCTGGTTTTCCTCGGCCGACAATTCCATGTTGCCGTCTTCATCAATACGCATGACTGGAGGGTGTGAAGCTGTTTGGCTTTTCAGCCACGGATTGGAAGAAAAGGGCCGCCATGACAGCCGCCCCCAAGTGTTGAGGTTACCAGTGACGGATGCGACCAGTATCCAGGTGGACGAAGTTGGAGCGCGGGTAATAGCCGACGCCACCCATGGCCAATGCCATTCCTGCCTGCCGAATCTCGCGGACACTGAGCTCATCCATACGGATATCCACGGCCTTGCCCTCGATGTGCATGCTGTGCTCAGCCACACCATGGCTGAAGCGGCGCAGCCAGCTGTTGGTCTCGGGCGAGCGATAGCCGGACAGGATCCTGAAGGTACCTGTACTGCCGGTAAATGCCGAAAGCGCGAAGAAAATGTCGATCAGCCCTGGATCCATTTCGCGCACCTCATCGGCATGGTGGTCACGCAGCAGGCTGCTGAAGCGGAGGCGGGTTTCTCGGTCGTAGTCTTTTTCCGGACAGCAGCGAATGGTCAACTCCTCGTCGGTATGCACATTATGGAAGCTCAGAGTCCGTTCCGTGCTCAAAATGCTGGCAGCGGATTTCGTGGAGGGAAGCAGAAGCGCACCTGCGGCGGCCATGCTGGAGCGGGTCAGGAAACGGCGGCGGGAAATAAGCCCGGCTGAGGTATTTTGCGAGGGAGTGGCTATCAGATTTTTCTGATGACTCATAGGCTAAGCTCCTGGCGACATAGGTCGATTGAGTTTACGCATGAGCATCGAGGAATTCTCCGTTCGGGTTGCCTGCAAAGTCGGGCAGACGGGGAATTTCTGGATGCAATGGCGGGAATTGATTCCCATTGAAGGGGTCACTGTACTGGTCCGGAACCAAAGGTTCAAGTTTTTTGCGCCTTATTGATGCCGCCACTTGGCGTGCCAGTTAAACGGCTGTTTCGACCCGTTCTCTGGATTCATTGAGGGTCAGAAGGTGCTGGATAAGGTATTTCTCGGGAGGAAACAGCTCGTCGCCATGCTTCAGATGGCGATTTCATCGAAATTTCGGGCGGTCACCTGCCGGTTCTGCACGGGAATTTCTCCGTCCCGAACCAGTTGGACCGTCTGCAAACCGGCTTCCTTGGCGGCGTCCAATTCACCTTCTATGTCGGAGAGAAACAGGATGGACTCCGCCGGCAGGCCAATCTGCCGGGCGATGGTGGCATACGAAGCGCTTTCCTGTTTGGGACCGACGCGCGTATCAAAATAGCCCGAGAACAGGGGGGTCAGATCGCCGTATTCCGTATGTGCGAAGAGTAATTTCTGCGCGTGTACCGATCCGGATGAGAAGACGAACAACGCCAGCCCCGTAGTTTTCCATGCCAGCAGTATTCGGGCGGCGTCCTCGTAGACGTGGCCATGGAAGTGCCCATTCTGATAACCATGCGCCCAAATCATGCCCTGCAGGGCTTTCAGCGGGGTGGCTTTACGATCCTGGTCTATCCATTCGATCAGCTGATGCGCCGCTTCCGTAGTGGATAACTCTTTTCCGGCCAGATGGCTGACCTCGGCGAGTTCTCGCCGCACCTCGCCGTCGGTTGCATGCTCTGCAAGGAACTGGCTCATACGTTCCCGCGAATAGGGGAACAGCACGTCCTTGACGAAGGAAAGAGAGGACGTCGTGCCCTCGATATCGGTCAGGATCGCGCGAATCATGTGTGGCGTGCCAGAAACTGTTCGAAGGTCGGGAAGCGTTCGGCAATGGGGTCACCCGTGAAGCGGGCGACCCAGCCCTCGGGATTCGAAAACAGGCGTATGCACTTGAAATCGGGATTCTCGCCCATGTCGAACCAGTGTTTTACGCCCGCCGGGACACTCAGTAGATCGCCCTGCTCGCACAGCACCAGCCAGACCTGCTGGTCGATGTGCAGGTAAAAAAGGCCGCGCCCTTCGACGAAAAAGCGCACCTCAAACTCACCGTGCGTGTGCTCATTGAGGAACTTCGCTCTCAATTCCGTTTTTTGCGGGTGATCAGGCCGCAAGCTGACAACATCGGCCGTCTGGAATCCATGATGATCGATCAGCCGGTTCACAGAGGTTTGATAGGCGCTGATGATGTCTTCCTGGCTGGCTGCGGGGGTGAAGACCTGTTCGGCCGTCCAGCGCTCGAACAGAACCCCCACATCATCCAGTTTTCTGGCGATGTGGTCGGGGTTGTCCAGAATGGTCATCTCATTGGGCTGATTTTCGGGATGGATGGTCAACAGAGTCATGTGGTGGGTGCTCCGTGTAAGCGTGATTCGATATCAAATAGAAATTCCAGTGCCTCGACCTGCCGTAACGCTTCCTGGACGTTGTCCCCCCATGTATAGAAGCCATGGCTGGCGATAATGTAGGCGTGGATATCCCCGTGCTCATCCATCCAGTGATCAATGAGGTTTGCCAGCCGGGGAATATCCTGGTCATTCGGAAATATGGGGATGCGGATCCGGCATTCGTGGGTATTGATGCCCTTGAGTGCCTTGAGTAATTCGTACTGCTCCAGCACGACGCTATTCGTCCGCAAACGCGACAGCAGGGTTGACCCCGGCGAGTGGGGGTGGAGGACGGCACCCACATCCGGATAGCGCCGATAAAGGGCCGTATGGAGTCGGGTTTCCGCCGACGGTGTCTGGCCATCCAGCGAGCGTCCGTCCGCGTCCACGAGCATGATATCGGCTTCGGTCAGTCGGCCTTTATGGCGTCCTGAAACCGTGATCGCGATACGGCCATCCGCCAGGCGCGCGGAAAAATTGCCGCTGGTTGCGGGAACCCAGCCTCGGCTGTCGATGGTGCGTCCGGCTTCGATCAGTTCCCGGGCGCGTTGTGCAAAATCGTCGGACATGAGGGGTTGGTTATCCAGAGGCAAGGCGTCCATTGAGCAAGAGAATCACATCGGGGAGATGGAGGGGCCAGGCACCGGGGGCTTGGCGGCGGGTTTAACCCCTGCCGGGAGCCGTCCCTGTAGCGTTTCACGCTGGGCTTTTAGCTGTTTTTCCAATTCGATGATGCCATTTTCCAGCGAGGCATCCATGACCACGATATTGCCCATGGACAGGATAATGCGTTGCAGCTCGGGGATGCGTGTGCCACTGGTGGAGACGATATAAACCGGTTGGACATAAAGCACGGAACGGCCTACCGGCAGCACGATAATCCGGCCCCTGAGCACCCGCGAGCCGCGCTGATCCCACAGGGTGAGCTGACGGGCAATTTCTGGATCCTGATCGATCAGCGCACTGACCTGGGCGGGGCCTTCAACCTGAGACTCCCGGTTGAACCGGTACATGACGATTCGCCTGCTGTTGCTCTTCCCTGCGGTCGCCAAGGGTTCTGTGCCCGGTGCGAAAATGCCGGCAACCGCCAGGACGCTGAGGTTGCTTCGGCCGATCGGGGTCATGGGGTTGAGAAGAACAAAATTGTGGCGCTCGCTCTGGTACCCCTCAAGGGCAGTGGTCAGGTAATAAGGTTTGAGGATGGCGTCGTTGGCCCGCGCGAAATCCCAGGTCTCGGCCTGCTCATAAAAGAGTGCGGGTTCTGTCTGGTGATAGCGGGCGTAGACCTTCATCTGATTGGTGAAAAGATCCTTCGGGTAACGGAGGTGTTCCTTCAGCGCCGGCGGCATCGTGCTGATTTCCTTGAATAATCCGGGGTAAGCGTTGTTATAGCCCTGGATGATGGGGTCGGTTTTGTCGTTGATGTAATAGTCGACATGGCCATCAAAGGCATCGACGACGACCTTGACCGAATTGCGGATGTAATTGAACTGTTGTTCCCCTTCATCGCGATTGAACTGTGCCGAGGTTCGTTTCGAGACGGGATACCAGTCGGATGTCGTGTAGGCGTCGATGATCCAGAAAATCCGTTTCGGCGTGATCACAATGTAGGGGTCGTGATCGAGATTCAGGAATGGCGTCAGCTCGCGGACCCGCTCAACGATGTTGCGATGAAACAGGGCTTTGCTCTGACTGTTGATATTGACCGAAAAAAACAGTTTCTCGTCACGGAAATAGAGGGCGAACAATAATTTACGGAAGAGGGATGAGATAGGGACGCCGCCCGACCCGGTGTAGTTGAAGCTGGACTCTTCGTCTGCGCTGGGAATTCCGACCAGATCAAGTTTGTTGGGGACAATGGCGTAGGCGAGGTTCTCCTCACCATAGTAAATGTCTGGGCGTTCCACGACCTCAAACTGGCCGTTGGACTGCATGGTCAGGTCTTGCAGGTACCAGTGCATCGAGGTCTGGCCATCCTGGGCCGCCGGGGTGGCTACGGCACCATACCCATGGGTATAACGCAGGTGCGTGTTTTCCCAGTTTTGCGCGGCCGGCGGCAGCAGGCTTATGTTGTTTTCCCGAGCGGCCAGATTCACCTGCTCCAGGCGCCCGTTGATCATGTAGCGGTCAACGTCGACGTTGGTGAAATGGTAGTAAGGCCGGATACCCTGAAGTTGCTGGTAAACATCATCCAGAAATTCAGGGTCCCAGACCGGAATGTTGTACAGGTGGGAGCGTAATTCCGGATCCAAAACGTCATCCGCCGGCAACCCCGGAGAAATATCGATATTCGTTATGTTGTTCAGATCATAAGCGGCCAGCGTCGAATCGATATTGTTCTTCATGCTGGTCCACTCGGTTTTGACCGGATTGGGCTTGACGACAAACCGGTCAAGCATCTCCGGAATGGCGGCGATATTGTGGATAACCAGGGTGGCCAGAAAAATCGAACCCAGTGAGAGAGCAGGCACCCATCCCTTGCGTTGATGAACGGTCCACAGTCCCGCCAGTACCGCGCCAATCAAGCTGATGATGGATAACCAGATCAGCGGCAAGTGGTAGTTAAGCTCCAGAAATCCCGGACCAAAGAATTGCGGTTCATGTGCCTCCGTGTAGAGAAGCTGGTAGCGCTCTAACAGGAATCCCCATGCCAGTATCAGCATCGTGACAATGGCCAGTCCTGAAAGGTGGACTTTCGCGCCGGGCGCCCATTCCTTCCCTTTGCCGGCTGCGATTCGATGCTCAAGAAAATAAAGCAGGGTAATCGCGGCGGTCAGGATGATCGTGGCGATCAGCATTTCCTTCTGAATCAGCTGGAAGACGGGGAAGGAAAACAGGAAGAAACTGATGTCCTGCCCAAAAACGAAATCCTGTACGCCAGACTTGGGGCCGAAAACGAAGAGGAGTGCCGCATGCCAGTCCTTGTAAAAGGGGATGGCAATGCCAATCGCCATAATCAGCGAAAGCGGGATGTAAACCCGGATCGAACCGGTCTGGAAAAGATTCAGGAACCGTTGTCTGCGGCTCATTTCATCACGGCCCATGGACGCCAGCCGGTCTTCATCGACTCCCAGAAAGCGGGAGGCGGCCCAGAAGTTCAGGATGAAAATGAGGAAGAAGAATAGTGTTACCGCCCCCGCGAGAATGTAACGGTAAAGCAGCTTGAGCCAGAAAAATTCCTGCAACCCCAGTTCGACGTGCCACCAGAAATCCACGATGAGGTCGGTGAAAACCAGTCCCGCGCCCAGCAGTAAAGCGGCTAGTCCGGCAAGGGCCAGCACAATCAGGAGTAACAGTTTTTTCCAATTTTCCATGGGAGTCTCGGAGGATACGGTCAATGAGGCGGGATATCGGGAGGCAAAAAGCGGTTTTGGCACGATTGTAAGGTATCTGGTCCGACCGGGGTATCTGGGGCGAATGTGCCTTGTATGCGACAGGGTATTTCCTTGCCGGTAGCGGTGTTTTACGAAAGGTGCTGATATAGTGAGGCATGCACCCGCCGGAGACACTCATGACCCCTACTGACCTCGCCTCCCTGGAAGCCATTATTCAGCGTCATGGCCCCCAGGCCACCGAGCTGCTGCAGATTCTGCGTCAGATACAGGCGCGGTTTCGGTGCATATCGAGGGACGCCATGCGCGTCGTTGCCGACGCACTGGCGGTTCCCTTGACACAGGTTCAGTCTGTGACCGAGTTCTACACTTTCCTGACGACGGAGCCCGCCGGCCAGTTTGATATTCGCCTGAGCGATTCGATCACCGACCACATGCTGGGCAGCCGGGAACTCGCCGGGTATTTCTGCCAGCGGCTAGCGGTCAGGCCGGGTCAGACGCGCGCGGATGGCGCCGTCAGTTTCAGTTTTACTTCCTGTACCGGTATGTGCGATCAAGGCCCGGCGGCCTTGGTCAACGGGCTGGCGTTAACCCGGCTCGACCGGGGGCGTATCGACCAGATAGCCACGCTAATCGACGCGGGAACGCCACTCGAACGGTGGCCGGTCGATCTGTTTCAGGTGGATGACAATATCCACCGCTCATCGCTATTGCTGGATGGACACATCAAGCCGGGTTCGGCCATTCAGCGGGTTTTTCAGCAGGGGCGTGAAGCCCTATTTGACGCGATCGATCAGTCCGGTTTGCGCGGTCGCGGCGGTGCAGGTTTCAAGACCGCTGCCAAGTGGCGGTACTGCTATGAAGGTCAGGAAGGGGCGATTCCCGGTGATCCTGCCGTAAAGCGCTTCGTGGTCTGCAATGCCGATGAAGGCGAGCCCGGTACCTTCAAGGATCGGGTGCTGCTGCATCGGCAGGCCAATGAAGTCTTCGAGGGTATGACGGTCTGTGCGGCCCTGGTCGGCGCTCAACAGGGTTTCCTCTATCTGCGCGGTGAGTATCTCCATCTCCATGAGCCCTTGCAGCGCGTCCTCGAAGAACGCCGTCAGCGAGGTCTTTTAGGCCGGAATATCCTCGGGCACCAAGGGTTCGATTTTGATATCCGCATCCACCTGGGCGCGGGGGCTTACATCTGCGGCGAGGAATCTGCCCTGATCGAATCGCTGGAAGGCAAGCGCGGCAATCCCCGCAACCGGCCTCCCTATCCCGTCACCCACGGCTACCTGGGCCAGCCGACCGTCGTCAATAACGTGGAAACCTTTGCCGCCGCCGCGCGGATTGCTTTGCACGGGGGCGCCTGGTTTGCCGCAGAGGGTACGGGTAAATCCACCGGCACCAAGATTTTGAGCCTCTCGGGAGACTGCGCCCGCCCGGGTATTTACGAATATCCTTTTGGGACGGCCATCACCCGTATTCTCGAAGATTGCGGGGCGAAGGACGTTTTCGGGGTCCAGATCGGCGGCCCCTCGGGTACCTTTATTTCCACGAATGAGTTCGATCGCAAACTGGCTTTCGAGGATCTTGCCACCGGCGGTTCTTTCATCGTGTTCAACCATACGCGCGATGTGCTCGAAATTGCCCGTAATTTCACCCACTTTTTCGCGCATGAAAGCTGCGGGTTCTGCACGCCTTGCCGGGTCGGCACGGCGCTGTTGCGCAACATGCTGGACAAAATCTGCCAGGGTCACGGCACGCCGCATGATCTGGTCGAACTGACCCACATGGCCAGGCTGGTCAAGACCACCAGTCACTGCGGTCTCGGCCAGACGGCAGCCAATCCGATCCTTGGCACGCTGGAGCGTTACCCGGACCTGTATCAGGAACGGCTCAAGGCGATCAGCTTTGAGCCGGGTTTTGATCTGGACGGTGCGCTGGAAATTTCGCGTCGGCTTACCGGCCGCGACGACGCGCATGCCCATCTGGAACAGGCCGGCTGAACTCTACCGTCATCCCCTTTGCGAAAGGCGTCACGATGAACTCCAACACCATTACCATCGACGGCCGGGAAGTCCCGTTTACCCCGGGGCAGACCATCATTGAGGCGGCGATGGCCGCCGATGTTTACATCCCGCATCTTTGCCATAACCCGGAATTCAAGCCGCACGGCAGCTGCAAGCTGTGTACCGTGCAGGTGAATGGCCGAAACTGCTCGGCCTGCACCATGCCGGCGGCCGAGGGCCAGCAAGTCCTCAATAACACGAAGGAGCTGAACGAAACCCGGCGCAGCATCACGCAAATGCTGTTCGTCGAAGGCAACCATTGCTGCCCGTCCTGCGAGAAAACCGGAAATTGCCAGTTGCAGGCGGTCGGTTATTACGTCGGCATGCTCGACACCCATTTCCCGCATTTTTTCCCCAGCCGCCATGTGGATGCGTCACATCCCGATGTGATGCTCGACCTGGATCGCTGCATTCTCTGCGAGTTGTGTGTCCGTGCCAGTCGCGATGTGGATGGCAAGACGGTATTCGGTATCGCCGGTCGCGGGATGCAGAGCCATCTTGTCGTCAACGCCGACAGCGGCAAGCTGGTCGACACCGGCATGTCAGCAGCCGACAAGGCCGCCCAGGTCTGTCCGGTCGGCGCGATCCTCGTCAAGCGCACCGCCTATGAACATCCCATCGGCCAGCGGACTTACGATCACGGGGACATCGCTGAAGTGAGTCTCGAACACGACCATGCACTGACTGGGGGCGACCATGGCTGAGAAACTCAAAGTCGCGACGACTTCGCTGGCGGGCTGCTTCGGCTGCCACATGTCCTTTCTTGATATCGACGAACGTTTGCTGGCTCTTTGCGAAGTGGCCGAGTTTGATCGCAGCCCGCTGACCGACATCAAGCATTGCAGTGAACAGGTGGATATCGGCCTCATCGAAGGCGGCTTGTGTAACGCGGAAAACGTCCACACGCTGCGGGAATTCCGCAATCACTGCAAAATTCTCGTCGCAGTCGGGGCTTGCGCCATCAATGGCGGCATTCCCGCCATGCGCAACCATATCCGGCTGGAAGAGTGCCTGGAAGAGGCCTATCTGGATGGGGTCGGCGTGGTTAACCCGCACATTCCCAACGATCCTGAATTGCCGCTGCTGCTCAACAAAGTCCACCCGATTCATGAGGTTGTCACGGTGGACTATTTCCTCCCCGGCTGCCCACCCTCCGCCGATGTCTTCTGGAAATTCCTGACCGACCTTGCCTCAGGCCGCGAGCCGCAACTGCCCTACGATCTGGTGCACTATGATTGAATCGCCCCGTCACGCACGTGCCCCTTTCCCCGGATGGGTCTTGATGGCCCAGGCGGTCAGGTCTCCGGCGGACGAACCCGCCCAACGATAAGGAAGCCCCCATGCTCACCGGCGAAATCCGCAGCCAGGTCGATGCCATCTGGAATTCATTCTGGTCCGGCTGCGGGAACTGGAGGCGGAGATTCAGGCGGGTATGGATGAGCTGGAAAAGATGCTGTCCTGAATCCCGGCGCCATGCACGCTTGATTTATGATGAACTACGACATGCAACCCAAGGAAAACCCATGCCATCCCTTGCGCTGAAAGCCCACTACGACGGACATCAGGTGGTCCTCGATGAACTTTGTGATTTACCCCCGGAAACACCATTGCTGGTGATCGTCGATCCGACCGGCCAAATATCGCTGGAGTCGACTAAAAGCCATCGGCTGTGCTCATTTAATGCGGCTTTTGGGGCCATGAAAGGCAAATTGAGTACCAGTGACGAATTCATGGCGAGGAAAGCCGAAGAAAAAGCGAGTGCGGATATGGATCATGCCTGAGCTTTCATGGGCACGGGTCATTGCTGCACGTCATTTGCTTCAATGTCTGACCGGGGAAAGGGAGGTAATGATCCGCCATGCCTTACGTCTACATCCTTGAATGCGCCGACGGCAGCTACTACACCGGCAGCACCTGGGATCTGGAGCGGCGGCTGTGGGAGCATCGGAACGGCCTGGGTGCCAGGCACACCGCCAAACGATTGCCGGTCAGGCTGGTTTTCTGTGAGGAGTGCGAGCGAGTCGAGGATGCCTATATTCGGGAAAAGCAGATTCAGGGCTGGAGTCGCAAGAAAAAAGAGGCTTTGATGGCGGGGGATTGGAAGCGGGTACATGGACTTGCCGAGTGTCAAAATGCGAGCCATAGCCGCAACATTGGCTTCGACTCCGCTCACGGCAGGGCTCAGCACGAGTCCGCTCGGCCAACGTTGCTTGACCCTGGTGACAGCACCCCAAGCACTGGGCCTATCCTGACCGGAAGCGCAGACAAAGCAGGATCTGCTCCGAACAGAATCGAAGTAGGGCGTGACTTGAACGGGCTCGATGTGGGGCGTGCCCTGAGCGGAGTCGATGTAGGGCGTGCCCTGAGCGGAGTCGAAGGGAACGCCGGACGCGCCACCGAATCATTCTTCGGCCCCGCTCTGCTCAAGCCCGACATGACCGATCAAGAAACCGATAGTCCGGCTAAGATGAGTATGCTCAAGGGAATATTGAATTTTTCTGACTCCCTCTTCACCTCCCTCCAACACCGCGCCTTCCGTGGTGAGTTGTAAACTCTCTCTACCTACCGTTTCAGGAGTCCATCATGGGTTACGCCGAACTGATCGAAACGCTGCAACAACTACCCGAAGACAAGCAGGCCGAGGTGCTGGATTTTGCCAAATTCCTGGCGCAACAGGCCCAGCAGCAAGGCGAATGGCCGAGAACCCTGGCCGAATCCGCACTGGCCGAACTGATGCGAAACCCATTGTCTGTTCATGATTTCAAGCCTCTAAGCCGGGAAGAAGCCAATGCTCGCTAAGACGTTTGTCGACACTAATATCTGGCTGTATTCACTGGTCCAGAATAATGATGTAGCGGGTGATGCTCGACATGGAATGGCCTTTGCGTTTCTCGCGTCGTTGTCGCGCCCGGTGCTGAACTCACAGGTCATCCGCGAAACGTGTAGCAACCTGATCAAAAAATCAGCCTACCCAGAAGATGCCATTCAACGCTTGGTCAGGGGTTGGTATCGGGATTGCGAGGTTTTTGCCTCCAGTGCTTCGCAGCATCTGCTGGCGCCTTCATTGAGAACGCGTTATTCATTCAGCTACTGGGACAGTCTGATCGTGGCGGCGGCGCTGGATGCGGGCTGTTCCACGCTTTACAGCGAGGACATGCAGCATGGTCATGATTGACGGCCAGATGACCCTCATCAACCCGTTTCTCTCCTCCTGACATACGCTCAACAGCCAACACGTGCCGTGCATCCATCACCGTCAGGTCAGCTCGTCACCCTCCAGCGGCGGCACCTCCTGGCTGGCGGCCAGCCAGGCATCAAAAGCGATGGGTTCACCCCGGGCCTGGCGTTCGCGGAAGTAGGCTTCGGTCTTGAGGGCCGAGACTTTTTCGGCGATCGCGGCCACGAAAAACTGGTTCATGGAGACATGTTCTTCCTCCGCCACTTTGCGGACGTACTCGAACAGTGATTCAGGGACACGCAAGGCATAGTTGGCCATCAGACTGGCTCCTGTTGCAGACGGCGCA
>SXGS01502485.1_pt1 | contig 14493 bp, 21 predicted proteins | sample 3174681 | NCBI WGS metagenome assembly SXGS01 (sample SAMN11356861, study PRJNA531348) | freshwater metagenome | isolation source: freshwater sample F1-80 | place: China: Fuxian Lake, Yuxi | collected 2017-12-25
CGCGTTGTTTACAGGGCTTACAAGTCGCACTGTGCAATTATCAAGCACCGGCAAGCTTGGGGACTGAAGGTCCCTGCACTGGACACCGGCACCGGTGCGAGTGCGCCATGAGCTTTCCGCCCGTGTGTGCGGTGTGGAGGCGGGGTGGGGCGGTATCTCAATTAATCGCTGTTGATCGTTCCAACTAGGGCGCGATAGTTCGATGTAATTCAACAGATCATCCATTGCCCGATTTACCAACCGGGGTGACTTCTCCACTAGGCGAAATGGGGTCGAAAACTCCAGGCTTGGCTTATCATCTGTGATGATTGCGGCCGCTTCATAGTAACCTTTCAGCTCTTCGCCCTCGAACAGCAGCAAATTGAAAATGGCTTCAGGAGAGTTTAAACTGGTTAATTGCAGATAGCTCCGGTCCTCAGGTTTCAGGAGAGAAAAACTGCTGCGCAGTGCGGCTAAGCCGAGTGCAATTGGATTTGCGGATCCGATAATTATTAGCTCGTTGCTATTTTGTTTTGCAAGATATTGCGTTCGAAGGTTATTGGCGCCTTTTATCTCATAATCAACATTCTCCCCTTTGCGTAAGTTGACGAACACCATCTGGTGGGGAAAAACAGAATTGAAGGTTTTGTAAAACCCCTGAAATTCTTCCGGCTTTAGATCGTAGAGGGGGAACCATTGAAAATATAGCCCGTCCGGGCTGAGCCTGCTTTTTGAAATTTCCAAGAACTCTTTGGTGAACAGCAGAGACGAGAATGACTGGTAGAGCTCCAGCGAATGATTGGCTATGACATCGTATTTGTTTTGTGTTCTCAACAGGTAATGCCTGGCATCATCGAAAACAATCTCGTGATTGGCATTGAAGACTCCGGCGTTAATCATTTCGAAGAAGCCGGCTGTTTTCAGGACTTTCGGCTCAATTTCCACGGTGGTTGTCTTGGTGTGCCGGCTCAGAATACTGGAGGAGGCCCCCGTTCCAAATCCAATGACGAGGGAGTTTTGGGCGCGCGGATTGGCCAAAACGGGCAGCTACCCCAGTAATGTGCTGGTTCTAACATCGCTGAGGCGCAGGCTGCTTGATCCTTGGCCGTTCAACAACAGCCGCTTTATGGCGCCAAATTTTCCCTGCCCGATCACCGTTACGTAGCCATAGTCGCCTTCTTCATAAAACAGGAATTTTTGATCGCCCAGATTGTTGGCATTGTAAATGCCGCAGGCCCCGCCGTTATAAAGGCTGGTGAGGCTGTAATTACCGCAATAACTCAGGCCAACGAAAACCGCCACCAGCGGCGGAGCGAAGAACTTCAGTTTGTCCGGGTGGCTGTGAAAGAGGGTCAAAACTCCCGCGCCAACATTTAGCAGGGCGCCGATAATGATGGTGTAACGGACCTCCATGTTTGGCAGCAGTATGAATCCTGCCAGCAGGGAGCCCGTGACTGCGCCGAGATTATTGGCGGAGTACAGCTCCCCGATGCCTTTCCCGACGCTGCTACCCAAATATGATTTGGCGAGTATCGGGAAGGTTGTGCCCATCAGTGTGGTTGGTACCAGCAGCAATAAATATATGCAGCTGAATTCAGCAAGGTAATACAGAAAAGGTGTTTTGATGACGGAGACTGTCTGCAGGACTGAGGGCAGCAATGAGAACAAGCTAAGCAGTAACAATGCATAAGCGGCAATGCCAAATTCAACGATTGAATAAAGCAGCAATGGCCGGCCAACAGCATCGATCCAAAAGCGTATGAGGAAGCTGCCAAGCGCCAATCCCAGCATGAATGCCGTCGGAATTAGTGCAACAACATATACCGTTGACTGAAGGACCGATGTGATCGGCTGGATCCACGACACTTGAAAAGTTAATGTAGCCATTCCGGACAGAAAAAGGGCCAGCAGCATTAACCAAGCGGGGCGCTGCTAGTTTGCATCTGTGGGATAGTGTCCGGGTAGCATTGCCAGAATTAGCAGCAGTGTTCCAGCCCCGATGTTGATCATGCCCTTAATTTCGGAAGTTGTTCTGAAACCAAAAACGGGCACTAAAAGGAAGCCGCTGGCAAAAGCTCCAAGCGCGGATCCAAGGGAGCTGATTGAATAAAGGGCGGCGCTCCTGCCGCAAGCCACTTGCTTCCAGAATGGCTTCTGCCTCAAGGCAGTCAGCTATCACCGCCAGCAGCTTGCGCCGGGCGAAAGTGAAGCTGCTCCACGACCTAGGTCAAGAATGTCTGGGTCCCGTAGGGAGAATGACGGGGGTCCCGGCCGCGGTTGTTTAGGTTTTCTGGCCTAGGGTTTCGGCTGCAAAGCGGATGGCTCATCGAGCCCGAGCGCGCGACGGGGGAGATCGAGGGCCGCGAGGCAGGATGGCCCGTCTCCTGCGCCGTAGGCCGCCTCGGCATCCAGCCGGCCCCACATGATGGCCGTGTAGGCTTCGTCGCGTAGCGTCGGCTCGGCGCCCAACGCAGCCGTGACCTCGGTCATCCAGGCCCAGCACCTCTCGAGTGCCGCTTCGGGGGGCGCCTCGCCGGCTACGGAGCAATTCCCGACAACGCCGATTGCGGCAATGAGGGCGGCCGCACCGTACCAGTGTCGTGTCACGGATAGGATTTTTAAGGCCGATCGCACCCTTACATATTACGCGCTGCCCACGCTCTTGTCAATTACCAAGTTTAAGCTTGACCACAACCAACAATTTACTTCGAGTAAAAGACCACATTTGCTCAAAATTCTATGGAGGTTAAGCCGCGTTTCCAAACTCGAATTGTACAACGTCGGCAAACTGGTGCTAGCAGTCCACCACTCACCTCGCCACGCCAGCGCCTGCACCACGCCGACTAAAGCGCCTCCGCGTGTGCCGTTACTGCACCGGATGAAGATCATGTGGGTATGGTAATCAAGGTAATCATGTAAATCATAGTCGTGGAGGATGCATGAACAAAGGTAAATTTGGCGGTTTTTTCTCGTTTGTGGATGATAACCTGATCCGGCTGGAGGTGGTGGCGCTGGTCATCTTCTCGCTGCTGTAGCCCAAGTTTTTGACGCCGGTCAACATGGTGAACACGCTGTGGCGGGTGGCGGTATTGAGCTTGTTGGTGATTGTCCAGGCGTTCACCCTGATCACCGGAACTTTGACCTGTCGTCCGAGTCCACCATGGGGCTGACGGCGATGGTGGCGGCGCTGCTGCTGGCCATTGCCGCCAAGCTGGCGGTCGGCCTGCTGATCACCCGGCGGAAGATGAACAACTTCTGCCCGGTCGACGGTTGGCGGCTAGTGCAGACCGTGGTGTGCGACACAAGGAATATGAAAGTGCGCGCATATGTCCCGCTCTTCATGGAGGGGTCGCCGGAGTACCGCGAGCTGGTGCAGAAACTGCAGGTTCATCCTGAAAAGCGTCTGTTGTTCGACCCCGAGCTGGTCTACGACCCGGAGATGGTGCTCTTCCTGACCTAAAGTGTCGACCAGGCCGACTGGGCGCACACGCTGCAGGTGCACCCCGATAGCAGCGCCAGCGTGGCGCGCCACCGCCCAAGACAGTTGGACTACAATGTGTGCTGGATCTACCGCACCCCTAACCAGGATGCGCTGGGCATGGAGCCCTGCACGGGGGAGGTGGATGGTAACCTGCGCTCGCTGCCCGGCGACGCATCGTTTGCCTGTGATCTGGAGATCGGCGCGCTGATGCCCGAGGAAGCCTGGCGTGGGGAGCAGCTGATCCAGCAGGTGCTGAAGCAGGCATGATCAGGAAATCCGCATGGAACATTGCATTCGGTGCGCTACGCCCGGTACTGTTTGTCATTGACATATTTCAAAAAGTGCTACAATTTACTGATGATGGCATTCACGCCACACATTCTTATTTTCCTTGGTTTCTACGGCACTAACTGTCGGACTGCTGGTTCTTCATGCCGCGTTGACAGGCACAGAATGCAGCATTTCGACAAGCTTGACAAACCATCGAGTCACGGCTAATATTGAGACACTCGACGAAAGGCTTTCAGATATGTTCAAAAAAACCGCATTGCCTTGTATGTGCAGAAAGCCCCCCTGGCCGCATCTCTCTAGCACATTAACAAACGTACATAAGTCTTGAAGTAAGCTTTGACTAGCGTATGGTCTGGGAAGGTAACAATAGTGCCCGAGGAGGACAAATAGCCAGAAAAAATTTGTGCCTTTTGGATAAAACATTGCCAAGCATTTTTTGAAAAGAATTGTGTGCTCATTACAAAAAGGAGGAAATGTTATGAATCGTAATCGTGTTATCTCTTATGTTGTGACTTTGGTGGGTGCATGTGCAGTACTGCTGTCTTCGTGCGTAGCTGCACCAGCCGCTAGTAATGTGCCAGCACCAGCGGCTCAATCCGCTCCGGTGGACGCGGGCTCCACTTCGGCCGGCGTGCCACGAACGATCTGCATGACCACGTTCAGCTTGCAGATTGGCTACTTCCAATCTAGCGTCGCAGGGGCGCAGAAAGCAGCCGACGAGCTCGGCGTGAAACTCGTGGTACAAGACCCGCAAGCTGATGCGGGCAAGCAGGTCACGCTCATTGAGGACTGCCTCTCGATGAAGCCAGATGCACTGATCGTGGACCCGATCGAATCGAGTTCGCTCGCGGGCGTCCTCAAGGAGGCCGCAGACAAGGGCATTCCGGTCGCGACCCTCGACACGCCTGTCGACAGCCCGGCCATCGTGACGTGGATCGGCGTCCCGCAGTACGAGGCATCGTACGGGTTCTGCGAGTTCATGGGTGGATGGATCATCGGAAAGCTCAATGCTAGTGCGAAGATTGGCATCATGCTTGCCTCGACCGAGGTCCAGCTCGCGCGCCGTGACGGCTGCGTAGCAGCGCTCGCCGCGGTACCGGGGGCGAAAGTGGTCGCCGAAGGGGACGGACGCAACATTCTCGAGCGGGCCACCGCGGAAGCTGAGGACATGCTTACCGCTCACCCCGACATCAACGTAATCTACGCGACAGGCGATCCCCAGCTGCAGGGTGGTCTGGCTGCTGCCGCCGCGCAGGGTCGCGACATCGCCTTCTTCGGATGGGACGATATCCCGGAACCGTTCCTCAAGCCCCTTGAGGAAGGCCGCATCGTCGGTTTCATGAAGCAGAAGCCTGACGTCGGTGGGTATACTGCCGTCACGCTGCTCAACGACCACCTGAATGGCAAGACAATCCCGGCGCGGTTCACGTACAACCCGGACGTGGTCACCCAGGGCAACGTCGAAAAGTTCAAGTAGTCCCAGCGGACTAACGAAAGGCCCGCGGGTCCAAGCTGCCGCGATTTCGCGGCAGCTTGGACCCTTCTTTGCCCTTCTGTTGTGATGAGACCGTGAGCACAGGCAGCCTCGCCACCCTAGGACCCATCGCTCGCCTTCTGAGCGACCGCCGACATCTTGTGCTGCTGGCCGTGCGATACGGCCTGTTCCTAGTGCTCGCGATCTGGATCGCCGTCATGAGCTTCGCCTCCGAGCACTTCTTGACGGTTTCGAACATGCTAAATGTGAGCCGGCAGGCAGCTCCGATCGTGATCATCGCTGTGGGCATGACGCTGGTGATGGCGACCGCGGGCATCGACCTCTCAGTGGGATCACTCGTGGCCCTCATCTCGATCCTGATCGTCGAGTTGTTCGGTCTTGGCCTTCAGACTTGGATCGTCATCCCGGCGGTACTCGTCGTGGGTCTCATCTCGGGCCTGCTGAATGGTGCGTTCGTGCGTATCGGTCTACCGCCCTTCGTCGTGACCCTCGCTGCGCTCGTATCCCTGCGAGGCATTGCGTTCGTGATCAGTGGGGGCTACGCGACACCCGTCGGGAATGAGCTGGTGCTGTGGTTGGGTCGGGGTGACATCGCAGGAGTCCACGTGCCGATCGTGCTTGCGGCGATCGCATCCATCGCCGGTTGGGTTGTCTTGAACAAGACCCGCTTCGGTCTCTACGCACTGGCCGTGGGAGGTCGCGAGGACGCGGCACACGCCATGGGCATCAACGTCGGCCGGATGAAGTTGGCCGTGTACGGCACGGTGGGCACTCTGGGGGCCGTTGGGGCCGTCGTGTTGACTGGACGGCTCGGGAACGGCTCGCCGAATGCGGGTATGTTGCTTGAGCTTGACGTGATCGCGGCGATCGTCCTTGGCGGCACCAGCTTATTCGGTGGGGTGGCAACGATCGGAGGGACCGTGGCTGGCGCGCTCTTCCTGAACGCTGTCCGAAACGGCCTCAATCTGATGGGGGTCGACCCTTACTGGGTCCAGGTCGTGACTGGCTGGATCCTTCTGCTCGCCGTGCTCGTAAACACTGTCGTCAACCGGCGTGTGACCGAATGGGCACGGGCCGCGCGGATCGACGATCAGCCAGAGGCCTGACCGATGACCACTCCGCTCATCGAGATGCGCGATATCACGAAGACTTTTGGAGCGGTGGTCGCGCTGCGCCATGTGTCGCTGACCGTCCAGGCCGCCGAGATCGTCGGCTTGGTCGGTGACAATGCGGCAGGGAAGTCGACACTCATGAAGATCCTCGCCGGCGTCCTTAAGCCGGACGTTGGCGAGATCCTACTCAACGGTAACCAAGTGCAGTTCGACGGCCCGATGGACGCGCGCGCGTCCGGTATCGAGATGGTGTACCAAGACTTCGCCCTGGTTCCGGAGCTGTCGGTCACCCAGAACATCTTCCTTGGACGTGAGCTCACCGGCGGGGGTTTCCGCAGCCGTTTCCTCGACAACCGTCGGATGAACGAGCGGGCGGCCCACCTCATCGAGAGATTGGGGCTGCGGATCCCCCCGGTGGACACGCCTGTACGGGCAATCTCCGGAGGACAGCAGCAAGCGGTCGCCATCGCCAGGGCCACGGCCTTCGAGGCGCGGCTGGTGATCATGGATGAACCGACCGCGAGTCTCGGGGCGTCCGCAATCGAGAAGGTGCGCCAGTCTCTCGTGCAGCTGAAGAACCACGGCGTTGCGGTCATCGTCATCTCGCATCGGCTCGAGGACATCATCTCGACAGCAGACCGCGTCGTCGTGCTGAAACACGGGCACTTGGTCGGTGAGCGCCCCGTCGCCGAGACACATGGGGATGAGCTTTTGTACATGATCGTCGCAGGCAAGGATCCGAAGCAGCCAACTGACGCGCTCACGAGTCAGTCGGCCTAGTTGTGTCCTTGCACATGTCGGACCAAGGCCGCGTCTTGGTGATCGGGAACTGCACTCTCGATGCCTCATTCCGTCTGCCTCGATTTCCGAAGCCGGGGGAGACACTGCTGACCGACGAACAGTCGCAGGACGTCGGCGGCAAGGGCGCGAACCAAGCTGTGGCCGCAGCGAGATGCGGGGTGACGGTTTCGTTCTGCTCCGTGGTCGGGTCGGACGAGTCTGGCCGTCTGATCAGGTACCGACTCTGCGATGAGGGCATCGATGTCGAACGTGTCCGTCAAGTCAATGAGCCGACCGATCAGTCCATCATCTACGTGACGCCGGGTGGTGAGAACAGTATCGTGAGCACGCACGCCGCCGCTAACACGATGACCACGAGTGACGTCGACCGCTCGCTCATGGGAGCCGCGAACAACGATGTCGTCCTTATGCAAGGCAACCTGGCACAGGGACTGACCGGCTATGCGCTCGAGCGAGCACGTGCTGGCGGTATCACGACGATCTTTAACCCAGCGCCGATCCAGTACCCCTTCGATGAGCTGTGGGCGTTCGTGGACCATGCGATCCTTAACGTGGTCGAGATGGAGCATCTGACCGGGTGCGTCGACCCTGAGGCCGGCGCGCGATCCCTACTGGACCGAGGCGTGGGCTACGTCACGATCACCTTGGGACCAGGCGGAGCCATCTCCGCGTCCCGTGCAGGCGTCGAAGTGGCGCCAGCCGAGCAAGTGGACGCCGTTGACACGACAGGAGCGGGTGATGTCTTCTGTGGGGTCTTCGCTTCGGCGCTGGCGATGAGATATCCCGTGGTGAAGGCCACACGTCTTGCTGTCCGCGCTGCGACCATGGCGGTGACTCGCCGCGGTACCCAGTCAGCGTTCCCCACATCGACCGAGATCGGCCGACTCATGGAGTGGGCGCCCTGAGCACGCGAAGCCTATCGGCCAGCGGTGGTGACGCTCAGAAGGCGTTCATCGGCGCAGCCCCCGGGTCCACCTTCTCGGAATGGATGCGCAGTCAGGCGAGCGAAACCTGGGACCGCATGGTGGGCCATCGCTTCGCACGCGATGTCGCTGCCGATAGCCTGCCACCAGGTGTCTTGCAGCGCTACCTCCTCTACGAGCACGACTTCGTCGAGGTCGCGGTTACGATCTTCGGTTATGCACTCGTCAAGGCACCGACGATCAGCGAGCAGACTCGGCTGGGGCTTGTCATCCGAGAGTTGACGACCGACCAGCTGACCTACTTCGACCGGGTATTCGCGCAGCTCGGTGTGACGCCCGAGATGCGACACGCGGCCTCGCGGCCGCCCACCGTCATGGCCTTTCGGGAAGGCATGCTGGCGCTCGCAGCCCACCGGACCTATGAGGAAATCATCAGCGGCATGACGGCTGCCGAATGGATGTATCTCACGTGGTGCAGTGACGCCCATGCGCGCGGGCCTCGCGATCCAGTCGCAGCCGAGTGGGTCAAGCTCCACGTCGACCAGCCGTTCGCTGACCAGGTCGGGTGGATGAGGAGCCAAATCGACAAGTACGGCCCGTCACTCGCGCCGTGGCAGCAGGAGCGGCTTGCGGAGTCGTTCCGCCGCACGCTCGAACTGGAGATCGCCTTCCACGACGCCCCCTATCAGCTCGAAACCCCGGAACACGTCGCGTCGAAGGAGACCGGTTGACATGAGCACGAAAGATGGGGGCGTAGCGCCCTCTCGCGGCAACGCACTAGTCGTCGTGTTCGGGCGCCTGCGCGTGGCCATCGGCGTCGTCCACTGCCTCGCGCTCCCCGGATCTCCCGCCTACGACGGTGCCAGCATCGACACGATCTGCGACCGTGCCTTGGCTGATGCCGTAGCCTACGCGGATGGAGGCCTTCACGGTCTCATCATCGAGAACCATGGAGACATTCCTTTCTCGAAGCCAGAGGACATCGGACAAGAGACGGCAGCTGCGATGGCTGTCATCACCGACCGGGTCCGGCGTGAAGTGGGCCTTCCGCTTGGCATCAACGTGCTGGCTAATGGTGCGCTCACGGCTCTCGCTGTCGCAAAGGCGGCGGGGGCATCGTTCATCCGTGTCAACGAGTGGGCGAATGCATACGTCGCGAACGAGGGCATCATAGAGGGACCAGCCGCTAGGGCCACGCGCTATCGCTCGTGGCTACGAGCCAACGACGTGGCTGTGTTCGCTGATGTTCACGTGAAGCACGGCGCGCATGCCATCGTTGCCGACCGAACCATCTCTGAATTGACGCGCGACGTCGAGTTCTTCGACGCCGATGGAGTGATAGTCACCGGCCAGCGGACCGGGGACGCAGCGGCTAGAGAGGAGGTCCAGGAGGTTCGTGATGCAACGCCGCTCCCTCTGCTGATCGGAAGCGGTGTCACCAGGGAGAATGTCGGTGCGCTCATGGAACTAGCAGACGGCGTCATCATCGGCAGCTCGCTCAAGCGGGGTGGCGCTTGGTGGGGCCCTGTGGATGGCGGGCGCGCCCGGGAGTTCATGGCTTTGTTTCGCTAGGAAGGACGCACTGCGTCCACGCGTCACGTAGCGGGCCTTGGCCCGAGGGATTGGTCATGTCAATCCGGAACCTCCACTGACGGGGCTTACCGACCACACCACTAGAACCTTTTTCTCCCGTTGTCAATACCGGGGAACTAGTAGGTTCTAAAGCTATGAACCGAGGTCTGTTCGTGCTTATAAGTACCCGTGAAATTCCCATAATGGTTCCTGCCGTTCCTACACTATCACAAATAGAATCTATCAAAATCCCTTTCAATTGATCAATGATCTACTTACCCAATTGCTCAAATCCATCAAATATATCGTTGTTTGATAATTGATTGGTGAAAAAGGTGTTGGGTTCTTTAGCAATTTCAGCTGCCCTTGAAATCATGGCGTCAATGACTGACTTTGATACTTTTCCATCGGGGCTTTCAATGATTTCTAATTGGGCCCCTAAGGTACGCATCAGATTTATCTTTTCCTTGCTGAAAGCGTTGGATGTAACATACCTGAAAGGGTAGCCCTTTATCGAACAAATCAAAGCAAGGGCAGCACTTATTTTGTCGCTCAGGTCAGACTGGGATGCGAAAGCTTTGACGCTGCTGGCGGCGGGGGTGTACATGGCTCACATCTCCTTGTTGTGCGAGCTAGTTTAACGGGGCTCCCAGTGTCCCCTGCGGGGGTGTCCCGCGCGGGGGCTGAGTAGCTCATCGGCTTGCGCCCGCCCTGCGCGGCTTCTTTCAGAAGCGCGGGTGATGATGGCCGTGGTGACCGTGGCAAAGTAGCGCGCGCTCCAGCCGGCATAACGGTCTTCGTCCTCCGGACTGAGCGGCAGCACGCCAGGGCACCTAACGGCTGCTGCCACCGCCTTGAGCGTGCGCTCAGTGGCAGCCTGCACCGCTGCCTCGCGGAAACGGTTCTCAAAGCCCATGCTGTGGGCCAAATCGTTACGCCCGACAAACACCGCGTCCACCCCCGGCACAGCGGCAATGGCGGGGCATTTTCCACGCCCTCAGGGGTTTCGACCATTACCACCAGCGCCACATCTTGGATGTTGCGCTGGGTGTGCGCCGGACCGCCAAAGCCACCGTAGCCAGCCGCGCAGGTACACGTAAACGTGTACACGCCGTCGGTGCAGGTGCCACCGTTGAGGCAGGGATTAGGCGCGCATTCGTTGACTGAGCGCAAGCGAGTTTCTGGATCGGGTTGCGTTATTGATACCGCCACCGCGCAAGCATCGGCACCGCTAATTTGGGGTGCTGGCACCGAACCCGCCGTGGCGGGAACCGGTGACGGCGCAGGCTGGGCGGAAGCTGGCTGCGGGGCGTAAGCCACCGCGGCCAAAGGCAGCGGATGTAGACAGCGGCGCTCAGCGGAGCGGACACCCGGCGCGATATTTGTGGGCGCAGTTGCTGGCGCGCATCTAGGGGGTGTTTGCGCTCAAGTGCAGCGGGGTGCGGCGGGCGGGTGCGCCTGATTGGCTTTATCACAGAGCCGGAGACGGTGCGACAGATACTGGCGCATGTCGGCGAGCCGACAACTGCACCAGCAATTGCACCCGCGCGCTCACCACCGGTGGAGGTGAATGCACAGCAGCTAATTGGTCCAGAAGCGGTAGAGGCAATCCCCGAGCTTGAGTTTGACCAGACGGCAAACCTGACAGCGGAAGCCGGGGATTATCAGTGGCCGTCCCCTGTGGGTGCGGATGCGGAGCCGGTCCCGGAACTGGAGTTTGATCAGACGCTGGGATGGTAATCCTGCGCTGCAGTAATGGCACACGCGGCGCAGCGTGAGTAGGCGTGGTGTGGCTGCTGGCAGGGTGCACTGAATATTCAGGGCTGCCGATGCTGGTCGGTCCAAATCGGGCCATTTCCGCCTGTTGCGCTGAGCGTACCTCTCGGAATATCCAACAAAAGTGATCGTTGACCACTAAGCAATGGCGGGATGGAGTTTAGCGCAAATTGGTACTTGACTAGTTCGGGCTTAGCGTTTACCCTTTATTGGCTTCAATTTCCTATGCGTCGGGCGCGTGTCGAGAGTTTCATGGAAATCGTCGAGCGCTGCCGCAGTTTGAAAACAGAAGACAAGGAGTAACTGGAATGACCAAAGCCTACACGATCCCTGAGGAGAAACTCCGCCAGTTTGAGATCGATGGATACTGCATTCTAGAAAACGTCGTGGATACAGCTACACTGGATTCCCTACGCGAGGAATGCGCCTTCTTCGTCGCCCGTGAGGATGCCAAGATGGACGCTCTCGGCGTCGACGTGCTCGACATCACGCACAGGAACAAGCGCTACCACGCCTCTTTCTGCATCCGTGATAGACCCGAACTAGGCCGTTTCGCCTTTGGACCTATCATAGAGGAGTTGTGCAAGAAACTTGTCGGTCCCGATGCCTATCTCTTCTACGACCAGTTCGTGGTGAAAGGGGCGGAAGCGGGAATGAAACTCTCCTGGCACCAGGATTCCGGCTACGTCAATTCCGTGGACGGCGACCCCCAGCACCTGCCCTATATCACGGTTTGGTGTCCTCTGGACGATGTTACTGAGGAGAATGGCACAGTCTATGTGCTGCCGAAGCACGTCTATGGCAATGGCGAGCCTGTTCCTCACCATTTCGACAGGGCCAGCAATGACTGGGTTGGCTACAATGGTCCGGAAAAAGGCGTGCCGGTCAAAGTAAAGGCCGGTTCGATCGCAGCATTCAGCAGCATGACCCTGCACAGCAGTGGCGCAAACAGCACCAACCGCCTACGGCGCGTTTATCTTGCCCAATATTCTCCCGAACCGGTCCTCACCTCCGATCGCAGCATGCTGTGGGGCAACGCCTTGCCCTTCCTCAAGAATAACGAGGTTGTCGTCGGCTCGCCGATGCCGGACCTACCACTTCGTATCGACCGGCTGCTGCACGCCGGACAGAAGCTTGAGGACGGCAAGTCGGAACGTGGCTGATCGCATTAAGCGAGCCAGTTAGCAATGGCTGGTGGAGCTTCAAAGCTTCCTCAGTCGGCAGTGGGACGATTTCAAATGCCAGATGTTGTTCACGCCAGGATCGATGTTTCGCTCCTTTAGTACGAATGCAGAATACGGCATGCCTCACGTGGTCCTAGTGGCCTCGATCAATCAATTTGAAAGGATTGTGTGATTCTCTGTTGCCGTGACATCGATGAGGGATTCGATCATGGCATTCAAGGCGATAGCAGTAAAGAAATACGTCATCAGGCTGAGCAAGGACGAACGGGCTCGTCTGAAGGAACTCATCGGAAAAGGCAAAAGCCCGGCGAAGCGGCGGCAGAAAGCGCGGATTTTGCTGAAGGCCGATGTTTTGCGGAACGGCGAAGGCTGGAGCGACAGCAAGATCATCGAAGGGCTCAGCACCAGTGTTTCGATGGTCTATCGCGTCCGTCAGCAGCTTGTGGAAGAAGGACTTGAAGCGGTTCTCGGCCGCAAGCCGCCCGACGACGCCCTGGCCGGCACGGAGGCCCTCGACGCGTGGCTCGACCGGAGCGTCATGACCGGCCACCATGTGTCAAGCACCTGCCGGATGGGCCGGGCCGACGAGCGACCTGGGCAGACAGTGCGCCAAGGAGCGTCATGCGGAGGTCGACGAGGGTCGGCTCGACGAGTTGCTCGATGCCCTGCGCGTTTATGCCGACGCGAACGACGAGGCGCAACGATGCCTCGGCCACATCGAGACGAACCGCGATCGCATGCGCTGCCCGGAGCTCCGCGCCGCCGGGCCTGCGCGTCTCCTCGGGCGTCGTCGAGGCCGGCTGCAAGGTGGTTGAACGCGGTGTGTTCAGGACACATCGTGACTGAACGAATGTAACAGCGGAAATGGAATCACACGCCAGAAGGACTGTAGTTCTTCAATGAGCAGTATCCTCTGCGGCGAACCGGCGTTCCGATGGATATCGCGAATGCGATTGCATTTCTCAGCTCAGATGATGCTTCATTTACCACCGGACAGGCTATGGTGGTTGACGGCGCAATGACACTAAAACTCTAAGAGGATCTCACGGTACGACTTGCCCAGAGGGGCCGAGCCAACCCTGAGACCGACATTCCGCGCTAATGTCACCGATGGGCGTTTGACCCCGATCGCTCACTGGTGAGATGGATTGGTTTTCACGCAAAGAGCAATCGCCGTTAAGATTTGGTTGCTAATTATATTCCTAGGAAAAAAGTTTTATCTATAGATAATCAGGTCGCATAGATTTGGTTTGTGTAATGCCACAGGGACTTAAGATTGCCATCCAAATCTACTGCGGCAACAAAAAGTGGTCTGTTGAAAAACTTTAACGCTTTCAGTCAGAATCACAATCACATATTGGTCTTTGGACTCGCGGGGGGCGCAGGTACGAAACGTTGATACTGATGAAATCATTTTGATGAATCTAACATTAGCCTCCGCCGTTATAAAATGGTCTGCGAAATGATTGTACTCGCCGGTAACGCAGTTTCGCGCTGCCGTGGAAGCGGGCGCGGGTGTGGTTATTGAGGATCGCGCCCGGCTGCTGGAATTTCAGCTTGGTCCTTAATTATGAGCAGCGCTGCTGGTGTGCCGGGGACAAGCGCAAGCAGTAATTGCAAGTTGAAGCGGGCCGCGGTGTATGTACGCCGGCGGCCGGAACGGAGTGCGGCGTATCAAGTGGTGCGTTAGAATTTGAAGACGCGGCTGGCGCGCCAACAACTGCACCGGCCACGCGCAACCAAGCCACTCTGGCGTCGCGCCCAAGGGCCGGGCAGCGGCCTGGGGCTGTCGATTTTGTAGGCTATTTGCGAGCGCTATGGTACCGAGTTGAAAATTTAGCGCTGGACCATCGGCGGACTGACGATTTGCCTGGCACTA
>SXGS01061482.1_pt1 | contig 14483 bp, 15 predicted proteins | sample 3174681 | NCBI WGS metagenome assembly SXGS01 (sample SAMN11356861, study PRJNA531348) | freshwater metagenome | isolation source: freshwater sample F1-80 | place: China: Fuxian Lake, Yuxi | collected 2017-12-25
ACGCAGTGCGAGGCGCTGACGATGGTCTGCTGCCAGATCATCGGCAATGACGCGGCCGTGGGGATGGCCGGCTCCCAGGGCAATTTCGAACTCAACGTCTACAAGCCGGTCATCGCGGCCAACGTGCTGCGCTCGGTGCGGCTGCTGGCCGACGGGCTGGACTCCTTCAACACGCACTGCGCCTCGGGGATCGAGCCGGACGAGGCGCGGATCAAGGAGCTGCTGCACCGCTCTCTGATGCTGGTGACGGCGCTCAACCCCCACGTCGGCTACGACAAGGCGGCCAAGATCGCCAAGAAGGCCCACGGCGAGGGGACGACGCTGCGCGAGGCCGCCGTGGCGCTGGGCTACCTGACGGGGGAGCAGTTCGACACGCTGATCAAGCCCGAGGACATGATCGGCCCCAGCGTCGACTGATCTCTGCGGAGAGCCCTCGCAAGGGGCTCAGGGCTCAAGCCTCAAGTTCGGGAGGAAGGGTCAACTCCAGCTCCACGGCCTCACAGCGCAGGATCTCCAAGTCCAGCCGTTGTTGCGCGGCGATGATGGCTTGCACATCGACGCGATCCTGGGGTCGATCGGCGATCAGCTTCAAGAGGATGAGGTCTTCGGGGCTGGCGACCCGGATGTTGACGTTGAAGACCTCGATCTGTCTGCTGCGCGACAAGACGCGCTCATAAAAGGGATGACAGGCCGCGATCAAGTCCAACCGGACAGGGCCGATGGGGTGATCCGGGAGCCGCAGCCGCGTCATGTCGGCGTTGGCCAGCAGCGCGACCTCCTCGGGGATGGCGACAAGCCCTGCGTCGGCGGCGCAGTCCAGGATCAGCCTCAGGTCGGTCGTGCCAGCCAGGACGTCGACGTCCATCGTCGCCCGAGGCGTCGCCCAGGCACCCCGCGCCACCCCCCCGATGACGGCGAGGCGGAGCCCTGAGCGCTCCTCCAGGGCGGTGACACCCTGGAGGAGCCGCCGCAGCTCATCGCTCATCGCGCGTCCGAAGCCTCGTCAGGTGTGCCTTGACGCGAAGCCACGTTTCAAGCGCGTCGTCATGCAGGTCAAGGCGTGGAGCAAAGGCGTCCAGGTGTGCCTGGCTGTGTCGTACCGCCCGTTCAAGGCGAGCTTCAAGGGACAGCGCCTCATCATCGGCGAGGATGGCCTTGATCTGGCCGATCCGCTTCAAGTGCTCCTTGAGGCGGCGCGCGCTGGTCAAATCCTCGCTCATGGGCAGGTTCGTGGCTCCGTGGGCTGGTGGCGCGCAGAGTGTCTCTGCGCCCCCGTCGAGGCCAAGGTTAGCACAGGCCTTGATGAGGCTCCAACGCGGCGCGCCCTCAGGCCGCGCGCAGCGTGATCAGCGGGGCCTCTGTGGGGCAGCCGAGCCGGACGGGCAGCCAGTGCCCGACCCCGGAGGAGGTGTAGAGCTGGCTCTGGCCTCGCCGGTAATGGCCCCAGAAGAAGTTGTCCTTGTGATCAAAGAGGCTGCGCCCGGCGCGGCCAACCTGGCCGCCGTGGGTGTGCCCCGAGAGCGTCAGCTCGACGCCCTGGCGCGCGGCCTCGACGAAGCCCCTCGGGCGGTGGGACATCAAGACCGTGAAGGCGCCCTCGGGGCGGCGGCGCAGGCTGGCCTGGACGGTGCCCTTGAGGAAGTCGTCCGAGTCGCGCCGCAGGTTGACCGGGTCGTCGGCGCCAGCCAGGAAGAGGCCCGCGCCGCGGACCCTGAGCAGCGCGGAGTCCTCCATCAAGAGCGGCACGTCGGAGCGCGCGTGGGCGCGCTTGACGCGGTCAATGCCTTGATAATACTCGTGATTTCCAATGCTCGCCCAGGCGCCGTGGGGCGCCTTGAGGCCGGCGATCATGCCGAGCGCGTCGGGCAGCCGGCCGAGGTCGTCGGCCAGATCGCCGGTGACGAGCACCAGATCGGGCTTGTGGCGCGCGGCGTCTTCGAGGAGGCCGCCGAGGTGTTCGAGGCCGACGAAGGCCCCGATGTGGACGTCCGAGAGGTGCAGGATCTTGAAGCCGTCGAGCTGGGGCGCCAGCCCCGACCAGGAGAAGGTCATCGGTCGGATCCGGGCCAGCTTCGGGGCGGCGGTCGTGTCGGCGCTTGTCATGGGGAGCCTCCGCGTCAGGTCTGCACAGGAAGATGACGGGAGGTGTCGGTGAGGTTCAAGATCAGGGATCGCCCGTCCCCGACGGCGGTTTTGCCTCTTGTCCCTCGGCGGGTTTTTCTTGCCCTTCGGCGGGGTCCGATTGTTTCTCGACGGGCTTTTCTTGTTTCCCGACGGGGTCTTCTGGTTCCTCGACGGGGTCTTCTGGTTCCTCGACGGGGTCTTCTGGTTCCTCGACGGGGTCTTCTGGTTCCTCGACGGGGTCTGATTGTTTCTCGGTGGGATTTATACCCACGAAGCCGCCGGCGCGCTGGCCTGCAGAGAGGGGGGCGTTGGCGCTGCCACCGTGGGTGCGTTGCAGGTGGACGGGGGCGGGCTTGACGGTCATGTAGATCGTCGCGGCGAGGAAGGGCAGCGCGGCGACGGCGATCAGGCCCCAGCGCTTCGGGTCCTTGAAGGTCGAGGGGAGGCCGAAGGGGAGGCGGTCGGGGGCGGCGTTGGGGGAGTCTGGGGTGTCGGGGGTGGTCATCGGGGGCTCCGTGCGCCTTGGGGCCGGCCGTGCGTCGGCGGCGCTTGACGGTGGCGCGGGGGCCATGCTCTTTGTTTCGAGGTTGTTTTTCAACTTTGTGAGGGGGCCGGGCGTGGGAAAGGGCGTGGGGGCAGGCGACGTGCCGTGGCACGTCACTCGGCGGCTGCTGGAGTTTCGCGGCGAGGAGCGGGCCAACCTGTTGAGGCTGGTGGGGCTGGTGGCCTTCTATGGGCAGCACCTGTTGAACCGCTATGGGCTGGGCGTCAGCGGGATCAGCGACAACTTTCACGCGGCGATCACGGCGCTGGCGGTGGCGTGGGCGGCGGCTGCGGCGGCGGTGCTCTTGACGCTGAGAAACCGCATCATGCCGCCCTCCTTGAAGTTTATCATCACGGGCGTCGACGTGCTGCTGCTGACGAGCGTGCTGTTGATCGCCGACGGGCCGCAGAGCCCTGTTGTGTCGGTGTACTTCCTCTTGATCGCGCTGGCGGGCTTGCGCGGCAGCGGGGCGCTGGTGTGGTCGGCCACGGGCGGTGCGCTGTTGGGGTATGGGGTGATCGTGGGGCAGGCGATGTTGTCGCGCGAGGCGCTGATGCCGCCGACGCACCACGTCCTGACGACGGCGCTGGCGCTGGGGATGGCGGGGGTCATCACGGCGCAGATCACCGGGGCGATACGCGCGGCGGCGGGGACCTACGCCCAGGTGCGCCGCGGCGCCGAGGTCGGCGTCGACGATGTCGGTGAGGTGCACGACGCGTCGGCTGGTGCTGGGCAGGCAGGGGTGGCGCCGACAGGGGAGGAGGGGTCGTGAGCGAGGGGCAAGTCTGGATCTGTTTTCATTGCGGGACGCACAACGGGGCGGAGAAGCCGCGCTGCTGGATGTGCGAGCAGGACAAGCGGGTCGCAGACGCGGGGTCGAGGTCGGCGACTCAGGAGTCGCCGCTGCAGACCGGGATAGACATCAGCCTGGGGTGGATGGCGTCGGTGGGGTTGCTGGCGACGGTGTTTCTGGGGGTGGGGCTGGGGATCTTGAGCCAGTATCCGGCCTTGATCGTCCCCTTCGGCGGGGTGTCGCTGCTGGTGATGGGCGCGCTGACGCGGATGATCCAGCTCCAGCGTCGGCGCAAGGAGCCGGGCAAGGGCGATCAGGCCCACCTGGTCGACGCGGTGGCGACGGTGGCCTCGGGCGCGGTGCTGGGGGGGATGCTGGTGGTCTCGATCATCATGGCGCTGGTGATGACGTTCATCGCGGCGATGATCCTGCTCTTGCTGGTGTGCATGGCCGACGCCGAGGGCTGGATCGACGTCCTGCCGAACTTCTGAGGGCGCCTTGGACTGGGGGCATGTGGCGCTGATGGTGCTGTCGGTGCTGGCCGGGGTGGCGGTGCGTCGGCTCCAGGGTCCGCAGGGGACGCCCTTGCCGGCGCGGGATCGTGCGCGGGTGGCCTTCGCGGCGGTGGTCGGCGGCGCGATCAGCGCGAAGCTGCCCTTCATCCTGCGCGACCCGGAGGCGCTGGGGAGTCTGTGGTCCTGGTTCATGGACGGCCGGACGATCACGTGGGGGATGGCGGGCGGCTACCTGTCGGTGGAGCTGACCAAGTGGGCCTATGGGATCAAGGGCAGGACGGGGGACGCCTTCGCGGCGCCGCTGGCGGCGGCGGTGGCGGTCGGGAGGCTCGGCTGCTATCGGGCGGGGTGCTGTTTCGGGCTGCCCTCATCGGCGGCCTGGGCGGTGGACTTCGGCGACGGGGTGCTGCGGCATCCGACCCAGCTCTACGAGGTGGCCTTCCACGCGGTGGCCTGCGTGGCGCTCTTGTGGGTGGGGCGGCGCGGGTGGCTTCGATACCAGCGGGTCAAGGTCTACCTGATCGCGTACATGGGTTATCGCTTCGTGACGGAGTGGCTGCGCCCGGAGCCGGCGGAGGTCTGGGGTTTGACCTTCTACCAGCTCTCGGCGGCGGCCTTCGCGCTGGCGCTGGGGGCGCACTGGGCGGCGTCGGCGAGGGCGATTTCGAGGGAGCGCGCCGCGCCTGGCTCCGCAGCTAAAGTCTCTTGATTATTATAGTTTTTTGATCTGGCCGTTGACGAGGGCGATGAAGTCGGTCCAGCCGAGGTTGATGGCGACCTCGATGGCGTCGGCGAGGTATCGGCGTCCTTCGGAGCGCTTGCCGAGGTTGGCCGAGGCGATGCCGAGGTTGTAGAGGACGCGGGCCTGCGAGCGCAGGTCGTCGCTCTTGACGGCGACGTCGTTGGCCTTGCGCAGGGCCTGGATGGTGCGTCGGTGCTGGCTCTGCGCGCGGTAGAGGGCGGCGTAGTGGAGGTAGATCTTGCAGAGCTGGTCGTTGTCGTCGTCGGCCTCTGAGATGGCGCGGGCCTGGTCGAGGTAGTGTTCGGCGCGGGGGTAGAGTCGCCGCCCGATGTAGATCTTGGCGAGCTGGTCGAGGGGCTTTGCGAGGCTCAGCTCGGCGGGCCTGTCGTTGCGGGGGATGAGGGTGCGGATGCGCTCCATGAGCTCGTTGGCCAGGTCCGAGGCCTGCCCATGGCGGCCGAGGCGGTGGAGGTTGCGGACCATGGCCAGCTCGACGATGAGGGGGAAGTTGGGGTCGTTGATGGTCTGGCCGATCTGGTGGGCGAGCGCGAAGGCGGTGCGGGCGGACTGGGGCAACTCCAGGCGGGAGAAGTAGCGCCCGATTTCGAAGGCGGTTTCGGCGCGCAGGGTGGGCGGCAGGGTGGTCTGCTGGCGGATCTGGTCAAGGAGCTGCTGTGGGAGGCGCTCGGAGATGAGGGCCCGCGGGTCGCGCTCGGGCTTGATCTGGAGTCGGCGAGCGGCGCTGAGCAGGAGCTTGAAGGCGCGGATGTTGCGGGCCTCCAGGGCTCTGGGGGGTGCCTTGGCGGCGACGTCGGGGTCAATGGTGGGGATCCCGTCGGGGTTCCTGGGCGCGGCGGCGCTCTGCACTTCGAGGCAGGCGTTGATCCAGACCTGGGCCTGCCGGCAGCGGCGCAGGGTCAGCTCGGGCTCCCAGCGGTTCAGGGCGGCCTCGGCCGAGTCGAGCAGGTGGTCGAGGGCGACGAGGGGCTCGCCGGCCTTGAGGTTGTGGATGGCCAGCCAGAGTTCGGCCTCATTGCGGCGTATGGGGAGACTCTGGGCCAGGAGCAGGTTGACGATCCGGGCGTGGAGGCCCTGTCGCAGCTTCGGGTGGAGGCGGCGAAGCGAGGTGCCGCGCATCTTGGGGAAGCGGAAGCGCAGCCGCGTGTGGTCCTCCCCGAGGGGTTCGAGGACCCGCGTGCCCATCAGCTCGGCGAGGGTGCCGTTGACATCGAACTCGGCGGGCATGACGACGTGGACGGGGGCGATGGGGAAGGTGGCCCCGAGCAGGGTGCAGACGGCCAGGAGCATCTTGCCGTCGCGGCTGAGGCCTTCGAGCTGCTGCGCGAAGAGGCGTCCGGGTGAGTCGGGCATGCGCTCCGGGGAGAGGGGGGAGACCTCGTCGCGGCCCCCCTTGCCCTGATGGGTGTGCAGCATCTCCTTGATGAACAAGGGGTTTCCGCCGCTGGCGGCGGCCAGGTGGGTCACGAACCGCTCGGGCTGCGGTGTGCCGAAGTGCTGGGTGACGGCCTCGCGGATCTCGTCCAGGGAGTAGGGCGGGATCTGGATGGCCATGTCCCAGCCGCGGCCGTCGTTGCTGGGGTCAAGCGAGGTGGCGCCTTGCTCCTCGGGGTAGCTGTCGAGCTCGGCGTCGGCCTCGGGGTGGCTGACGGCGATGAAGAGCAGGGGCAGGTGTCGGTGCTCGCTCAGGACGCGGCGGACGACGTGGCGGGTGGGCGTGTCGCACAGCTCCCAGCCGTCGATGGCCAGCACCAGGGGCGCGCGCTGGCTGCGCTCGGTGGCGCCGGCCGCGCGGCCGTGGACGATCAGGGCGCGCATCAGCTCGGCGAAGGCGTGGGTGAGGACCTGCTCGCGGGTCTCGGGGAAGCGCAGCGGGCCATCGCCGTAGGGGTGCCAGCCGGGTTCGAGCCGGACGGGCGAGTGGGTGTTGCCCTCTTGATCCCAGCGATCGAGCAGGTGCTCGATGGTGCGGGCCTCGAGCCGGCCCATCTCCAGGTTCTTGAGCGTCGCGCGGCGGTGGTCGCTCAGCGCCACGGGCGTCAAGGGCGATTCGCCCTCCGGGGCGGGGGCGTGGTCGTCCAGGCCGCTGCAGATGAGGTTGTAGAGGCTGTGGTAGGGGAACTCCTGGCCGGGCGCCTTGATCTCCTGGAGCAGGACGGTGGCCGACAGGTCCGAGGCCAGGGTCTCCAGGGCGCGGCTGACGAAGAAGGAGGAGCCGCAGCCGAAGGGGCCGGTGACGTGCACGGTGACGGTGCCGCGGCGCGTCATCAGCGCGGCGCGCTCCAGGTCGGCCAGCTGTCGGACGCGCCCGATGATCGGCGGCCTGCCGCTCAGGGCCGACAAGGGCCTGTCGAAGAGCTCCAGCGGTGTCGGCGAGCGCCTGGGGCGCGCGGGCATCGACAGCGAGGGCGGCGGCGGCAGGGCGGTCAGCAGGGAGTCGATGGAGGGGGCGTCGTCGGCCATCGCGTCGGGGAAGATGTCGTCCTCCTGCGAGGCCCTGCTGCGCTGGAGGGCGTCCTCGCCGGCCAGGGAGGACTCCAGGTCGACGTCGACCTCGAAGAGCTCGTCTTCGGGCAGGAGCATGTCGAGGGAGTGAGGGCTGTGCTCGTCGCCGGAGGAGAGGGTGTGTGGCTGGGCCAGCAGGCCCAGCAGCGCCTTGCGCAGCTCGCCGCAGGAGGCGAAGCGGTCCTCGGGGCGCTTGGCCAGTGCCTTGTGGACGATCGCGTCGAAGGCCTGCGGGATGTTCAGCTCGGGCCGGACCAGGCTCGGCGGCAGCGGCATCTTGTGCAGGATCGACTCCATGAGGGTCTGATCGTCCTTCTCGTCGAAGGGGAAGGAGGCCGTCAGGGAGGTGTAGAGCACGACGCCGAGGCCGTAGATGTCGGTGCGGGGCGACACCGGCCGGCCCATGATCTGCTCGGGCGCCATGTAGTAGTAGGAGCCGATGATCTCGGCGTTGTCCTCGTTGACCTCCTCGTGGCTGGGCGCCAGCTGCCGCGAGATGCCGAAGTCGAGCACCTTGACGTGCTCGTTGTTGCCCGGCACCGACTCGATCATGATGTTGCCGGGCTTCATGTCGCAGTGGATGACGTTGGCCCGGTGGGCGACCTCCAGCGCGAGGCAGACTTGATCGATGATGTGGATCAGGCGCGCCGGCGGCAGGGGGTACTCCTGGGCCAGCAGCTCGCTGAAGGTCAGCCCAGGCACGTACTCCATGGCCAGAAAGAGCGTCCCGTCCTCCTCCTGGCCGAAGTCCACGATGGAGATGATGTTCGGGTGCCGCAGCCCCGCGGCCGAGTTGGCCTCGCGCAGGAAGTAATCCCGGCGGCCGGCCTCGATCTCGGTCTGGTGCAGGATCTTGACGGCCACCCGGCGCATCAGCGGCGACTGGATCGCCTCGTAGACCGTCGCCATGCCCCCGATGGCCAGCATCCGCTTGATCTGGAAGCGGCCCGCCAGCGTCTGACCGATGCGCTCCTGGGCGAGCTCCTCGATGCGGTGCACGGACTCCGTGGTCATGCGCTGCCAGCCGGGCTTCTGGGGCTCAGCTTCCCGAATGTTGGAGGGGGGGTCAGAGGGCATCGGCGCTGCACCTGGAGAGACGATCGCGGGCGCGAGGGCCCGCGAGGGAGAAGATATCACAGCCCGACGAGCAGGCACACTCTCTGACGTCGTCGACCGGACCAATCCCGTTGACCCGCAAGTCGACCCTCGTCGATTCCATCGCCGCCGATGCCCGCGCCGCTCTCAGGCGCGCCCCGGCCCCTCATTGCTCCGCAGACCACACCCCGCGCCCGTCCGGGCCGATCTCATAGCGGCGCGCCGTCGAGAAGCGGATGTCCCCGTTGCGGATCTCTGGCCTCCACAGCGCCACGTTCGCCGGCGCCTCCCCCGTGCTCAGATCAAAGTCCAGGGGGCCGCTGGCGCCCTCGAAGTTGAAGCCCCCGCCGCTGGTCAGGAGGTTGCGCGCGCTGCTGATGTCCGTCGGCCCCACCGCGATGACACGGCCGCCCAGGTCCATCATCCGCGACATGGACGCCGCGATCGTCGCCCCCGTCACCTCCCCGACCTGGCCGGCCGCGATCGACCCGTAGGCCAGCAGGTACACCGCGTCGTAGGCGTTGGCCGTAAAAACCCCCGCCGGCTGGTTGTTGTTGCGCGCCTTGAAGCGCAAGTCGAAGCTGAAGAAGTTCGACCCGTTCTGATGATCCGGCTCCGTCCCCGAGATCCGACTCAACAGCTCCACGCTCACCTGACCGCCGTCGATCAACTCCTGAAAGCGCGTGCCGTCCTTGCCCCCGTCCGTCAGGATGTAGCGCGGCGGCACCAGACCCTGTTCCACCACCGCGCCCTCATAGGCCAGCATCAGATCCAGCGCCTCGCTGGTCCCCAGCAGCAAGATCGCCTCCGGGTTGGGCTGATCCCCCAGCGCGTCGCTCACCACCCCCACGTTCACCGCGCCCTCGCCCGGATCGGCGTACTCCAGCGACACCAGCCCGGCCTCGCCCAGCTCCTCGAAGAGCTCCTGCCCGACCCGATCGCGCAGCCCCCGGCCGTAGGCGTCGCCCTTGTTGAGCACCGTCACCCGCTGAAGACCCAGATCCCGGACCAGATCGGCGATCGCCACGCCCTGAAAGACGTCGCTGGCCACCGTCCGCCACCCCAGCCCCTGATCGTCCAGGCCCGTAATCAAGGGGCTCGTCGCCGAGGGCGACATCGTCATCACGCCCGCCGGCACCGTCACGTTCGTCGTCACCTCGATGTAGATCCCGCTGAAGGCCGGGCCCACGATCGCCTTGACCCCCACCGTCTCGACCAGGTGCCGCGCCGCCGCCAGCCCCTGCACCAGATCCCCGGCCTCGTCACAGCCGATCAGCACGATCCGCTGGCCGTTGGGTAGCCCGCTGGCGTCGTTGAACTCCACCGCCGCCAGCTCCGCCGCCTGCTGGATCGGCAGCCCGAGCCCCCCGAACTGACCCGAGGTCGGCAGGATCGACCCGATCAGGAACACGTTGTCCCGCTCGATCGGCCCCACGATCGTGTTGCACTGCGCAGACAGCGCGCTGACGCAGACACCGCCGACCCCGCAGATGAAGTTGTCTCCCAGCGTCTCGGCGCACCGCGCCGTCGAACACGGCGCGTCTGGCTCTGGCTCCGGCTCCGGCTCGACGCAGCGCTCGGCCACGCACGCCGTCCTGGGCGCCCTGGCCTGACAGTCCTCGTCCCCGTTGCACTCAGGCTCCTCGCCCTCCTCGACGCACAAGCCCTCGACGCAGCTCAACCCCCCGCCGATCTGACGACAGTCGTCGTCGACGTTGCACTCTTCGAAGTCCAGCGTCAGGCTGCAGCCCGACGCCAGCGCCAACAGGAGCGACCCCACCGCCGCGACCTTGCCCTTCATGTCAATCATCGTCATCCCGTGATGCCTCGCTCCAGCTCTGGCAAGGCGACTGTCTCCGGGGCGCCAGGACCCAATCTCTGAAGTTCGCTCAGTGTAACACAGGCTTGATGCCGCACAAGCGCGCCTCAAGATGCCCCTTACCCTCTCCCTCGACGGCGCCCTCCCCCCGCGCCTCAGCGCCGCAGCAGCACGACCCCCCCGATCGCCGCGACGAAGGCCACCACGGCGCCGAAGTGCCCAAGCATCAGGTGCCCTCGCTCCGAGATCCCGCAATGCAGCTCCAGGCTCAAGAAGCCCGTCAACGCCGCCGCCGAGGCGATCATCAGCCCGTCGCTGACCTGCCAGCGCGCCGCCCGCTGCACCAGCGCCCAGACCGCCAGCACCGGCAGCGCGACGAAGATCCCCATCAGGAAGCAGGCCGCCTCGGCCCCCAGCAACCCCTCGACCATCGAGGTCGAGTCCTCCAGCACGAAGCACCGCTCCGGCGGCGCCAGCGCCATCCCCAGCGGGAGCGCCATCGCCGCCGCCCACACCCCGCGCCTCATCCACCTCGGCGGCTCCGGGCGATGCAGCGGCCACAAGGACAGCCCCACGGTCGCGACCACCAGCACCCCCAGCGCCGCCGAGCTCACCCAGAGCCTCGGCGTCCAGGCGTGCGGCGATCCCCCCAGGATCGTCGCCGCGCACACCCCCCCGACCAGCGCCGCCGCCACCCCCAGCGCGATCGCCGCCCTCCACCGACCCGGCAGCGCCCTCAGCCGACCCAGGCCCCCCTCGCCCGCCAGCGCCGCCTCCAGCGCCTCGAAGGCCGCCGGATCGACGCCCTCCTGCCCCCGCCCCAGCGACCTGAGCCGCTCATCCAGCCCCGGCTCCTCACCCTCCTGCGGGGGCCTCGTCCGCTCTTTGATCATCGCCCTTGCTCGCCGGAAGGACCCACTCTGGATCGGCCATAGCCTTGTCCTTGTTGGGTTTTACAGGTTTGTGCGGCGCCGCGATCGCCCGCGCGACGGGGCCTATTCGAGGCAGTACGGCGGCGGCTTGATCTGGTCACAGCTCCGATCCCCCCATGTCCATCTTGAGCATCTCGTAGGCGCGGTGCGCGCGCGTCTTGGCCGCGCTCAGGCCGATGCCGAGCACCTCGGCGACCTCCCCGAAGGGCATCCCCTCGAACCAGTGCAGCTCGATCACCGCGCGGTAGCCCTCCGGCAGCGCCTCGACCGCCGCCCGAAGCCGCCGCTGCTCCTGGGCGCGGGCCGGATCGGGCACCTCGCCGGCCTGCTCGGGCGCCTCGTCCAGCGCCACCAGCCTCGACCTCCCGAGGCGGCGGCCGTGATCGCGCCTCAGGTTCAAGGCGATGGTGTAGAGCCAGGGCTTGACCTGGGCGCCAGGGCGGAAGTCGAAGCGCGCCCGGTGAAGCTGAAGGAAGGTCTGCTGGACAAGCTCCTGGGCGTCCTGCGGATCTCGGATCTGGCGGCGCATCACCTGGAGCATCTTCGAGCTGTAGCGCTCAAAGAGCACCCGGAAGGCGCCGCCCTCCCCCGCAACGTAGCGCCGCATCAGCTCCTCGTCCGTCTCCATGGCGCCTCGTCGCGATCAATCCGGCAGCCGCGAGCCGTCTGCCGGCGACAGCGTCCGCTCCGGCAGCGACCGCAGGCCGATCACCTCGACCACCTCACCCTCCCACATCTTGTTGGTGTCTGATATGTCATTGAATTCGTTGGGGTCTTTGATGGTCGTGGAGCCCTGGGGCAGCCCCATGCACAGGATCAGGAAGGGGGGAGAGGGGCGCTCGGCCTCGTCGAGCAGGTTCTCGTAGACCGCGCAGCGCCCCTCGGAGAAGGTGATGAAGGCCGTCGGCGGGCCGCACTGGTTCATCACGTCGCGGCCGGCCATGCCGACCTGGATCGAGCACCTGCGGAGGTCCTTCGACGGCGCCGGCTCGACGCGCACGAGGGTGGTGTCGTCTGGCGTCAAGAGCACCTGGGGTCCAGCGCAGGCGCCGAGCAGCAGGATCAGCGCGAGGGGCGAGGTGAGGCGGCGCATGGGCGAGCGATCTCCGTGGTTCGAGAGGGGTGGAGTATAGGGCCTGTGGGTGGCCTTGTCGAAGGCATGTCGGGGCGTCGCGGACCTCGGGCGTGGAGCCCTGGGGCGCCTCATCGTCGCCTGTGGTCGGAGGGGGAAGCGCTGAAGGGGGGGCGGGTTGGCCCGGCGCCAAGGACGAAGCTCGGCGTTGAGGGCGAGGCGTCAGGATCGAGGCGAGGCGCGGCGGCCGACGAAGATCGTGTGGCGCGGCCCCTTCTTGACGTCGCCGCGCGCGAAGGCGGTGCGGGCCTCGGCGTGCAGTCCTGCGCGTATGAGGCGCCGCAGGAAGGCGTCGTCGGGGGACTCGGACCAGACCGCGACGACGCCGCCGGGTCGCAGCGCCGCGGCGATCCTCCCGACGCCCGCGTCGCTGTAGAGGCTGGCGTTCGAGGCGGCGGTCAGCGGGCTCGGCCCGTTGTCGACGTCGAGGATGATGGCGTCCCAGCCGCCGAGGTCGATGGCGCCGCGCACGTCCCCCTCGACGAGGCGGACGCGGGGGTCCGAGAGCGGCGCCGCGGCGAGGTGGGCCAGCGGGCCCTGGTTGTAGCGGACGATGGCGGGCAGGAGCTCGGCGACGGTGATCTGCGCGGTCGGGCCGAAGCGGTCCAGGGCGGCGCGCAGCGTGAAGCCCATGCCGAGGCCGCCGACGAGCACTTGGGCGCCGGGGCGCGCGGCGACGGCCTCGGCGGCGATCTGTGCGAGCTTCTCCTCGGAGCCGTATGTGGCGCTGGACATGAGCAGGACGCGCGCGACGCGGATCGTGTAGGTGTCGCCGTCGCGGGCCAGCTCAAGGTGGGCGCCCTCGGGCGTGGTGGTCTCGTCCAGGATCTCTCGGCGCTTCAAGGGTGGCCTCCAGGTGGCGGCGCGAGGCCAGAGCGCCGCCGGCACAAGCCCAGCGGCGCCGCGCGAGGGCCAGGGGCGGCGATGGATCTCGGGGCGGGGGCGCTCATCCCTCGCCGGGGGCGGCGTTCCAATAATAGCCGGGTCGGTGGTAGCCCATCGCGTCGTAGATGATCTGCCAGCGCTTGCCGCAGACGCGGCAGGTGGCCTCGATCACCTCGCCTGGGAAGTCCTCGGCGTTCTTGCGCTGCGTGATCTCCAGAGTCGGCGAGCTATCGGGTCCGAAGTCTTCGAAGGAGCCCGTGTGCGATGAGCAGCCGCACTTGTTGTCCTTGGGTTGGGTCATGGGTCGTGATCCTGATCGTCGCCGAGGAGGAGAGGGGCGCTGATGCAAAGAGGGGCGGTGGATGACCCACCGCCCCTCTTTGTGTATCCCGTGCCGACAGGGATCGATGCCCTGCCGATGAGGCCGTATCAGACCTTCTGGGAGTAGTACTCGACGATGAGCTGCTCGTTGAGCTCGAAGGGCAGCGAGGAGCGGCCCGGGGTGTCGAGGACGCGGGCCTCAAGGGCGCCCGCGTTGAGCTCCAGGTGCGAGGGGACCGACAGGGTCGGCGACTCCAGCGCGATCTGGATGAGCTTGCGGCTCTTTTCGCGGTCTCGGAGGCTGATCACGTCGCCGCTGCGGACCTCGTAGCTGGCGATGTTGACCTTGTTGCCGTTGACGAGGATGTGCCCGTGGTTGACGATCTGGCGGGCCGCCGGGATCGTGGGCGCGAAGCCCAGCCGGAAGAGCACGTTGTCCAGGCGCTGCTCAAGGTACTGCAGGAGCGTCTCGCCCGTGTTGCCCTTGGCGCGCACGGCGCGGTTGATGTAGCGCACGAGCTGGCGCTCGCGCAGGCCATAGTAGAACCGCAGCTTCTGCTTCTCTTCGAGCCGGATACGGTAGTCCGACTTCTTGAGGCGCATGTTGCGGCCGTGCTGGCCGGGCGGAAAAGGCCGAGCCTGAACCCACTTGATCTTGCGGGTGAGGCCCGGGAGATCGACTCCCCCGAAACGACGGAGGAGCTTGACACGGGGTCCTGTGTAGCGAGACATGTCTCTACTCCAGTAAGAATTTTGATGGAAACCGCCCGTCTCCACGCATCTCCTCGATGCAATGAGGGCGCCGCCAGCTCGCAACCTGGGTCGACACCCCCGCGTCCGGTTTATGGGCCGGGCGCCGGGCAGGGCGCGGACTATAGGTGTGGGGTCGTGGGCTGTCAAGTCGAAGCGGGGCTTCGAACAGGGCTATCGAGTTCTAACTGGCACGATTCTGGCGGGAGCAGGGCGGTGGCGAGGAGAAGGGATAGGATCGACAAGGGTGTCGGTTCATGGTCCAAGGTTGTCGTGCAGCGCGGTGCTCACCAAGTCACAGGAGCAAA
>SXGS01355777.1_pt1 | contig 14479 bp, 7 predicted proteins | sample 3174681 | NCBI WGS metagenome assembly SXGS01 (sample SAMN11356861, study PRJNA531348) | freshwater metagenome | isolation source: freshwater sample F1-80 | place: China: Fuxian Lake, Yuxi | collected 2017-12-25
GGGCTTCGGAGCCTCCGGTGTCGTGTCGCGCATCGGGCCGGACGCGACCTCTCCGGGCTTCAGTCCCGCACCCTCAAAGCCAAGCTCACCGGGCTTCTGAGCCTCCGGTGTCGTGTCACGCATCGGGCCGGTGACGACCTCGCCGGGCTTCAGTCCTGCACCCTCAAAGCCAAGCTCACCGGGCTTCTTGGCGTCGGGCGTCGTGCCCCGCACCGGGCCAGTGACGACCTCACCGGGCTTGAGTCCCGCACCTTCAAAGCCAAGCTCACCGGGCTTCTTGGCGTCGGGCGTAGTGCCACGCACCGGGCCGGAAGCGACTTCGCCGGGCTTGAGTCCCGCCTCGTCGAAGGCCAGTCCAGCCTCTTCGGGCTTCGTGGGCTTCGCAGGCTTCGTGGGCTCCACCGGGGGGACGGCCTTCTTCGATCCGAACAGAACATTCCCGCGCATCTCTGCCGAAAGGCGTTCGAGTTCCGCTCCGTCCACACCGAGACCGACGCTCCTTAGGGTGTGCCCCTGCATCGACAACGCCACGCGCAAGGTGCGCGAGAGCTTGTGGGTGTCTTGGAGCCCTTGGAGAAGGAGCGCCAGTTGTCCGTCGCTCACGCCGCCGTCACCGCTTTCACGCAGAGCGCGGCCGACCGCCAAGATCCCTTGGTAGGTCTCCGTGTACCGCACGCGGAGTTCGCGGCGGCCGATGGCGAGAAGGTTGATGACCTTCTGCTGCATGGCGGGGATCTTGTCGAGGTGCTTGAGCAGGATATCCAGCTTGCGGCCGAATCCCCCGTTGCCCCCCATCATCTCCCGCACTTCCTCGATCAGCGCGTCGGCACGCTTCGTCCCCACAGGCGGGACAACGGCTTGGAGGGCCTCCTTAGTAACGTCAGCATCCATCAACTCGGCGGCACGCACCAAGGCTTCCGCCCCGGTCGTTTCGCCCATCGACTTCAGATTGAGCGGCGTGTACGGCAGCCCGAGCAGATCACCGGCGGTCTCTTTGTCCGCCAGCAACTCGGCGGGGGTCGGCCCCGGCCCGCCTTCCTCATTGACTCCGTGGGCCTCAGAGAACTCGGCGGCCCTTTCGTTGATGCCGCGAACTTCGTTGACGTACCGATCCACAAGGCCCTTCGCGGCACCCTGCGTCTCCGAGGCGGACTCGACTTGGCCGCCGATGCCACGGTTCCGGCTGATCTTGGCGGACTTCATGCGTCCGCCCATGAACGTATTGAACAGGCGGTCGCTCTCGCCTGCGCCGAACTTCGCGGCGAACGCCCTCGCCGTCTGCGCCAGCCAGCTACGGCCGCCACGGAGGGCACGAAGGGCAACGTCGTTGCCGGTGGCTTCCGCCGCTTCCTTGTGGAGCGTGAGCAGCGTCTTGTCGGTGAGCGACTCGGCCCACCACTCTTGCACCGAGCGGAAGCGGTAGGTGGCCGAGGCCAATTCCAACGCCGCCGTTCGATCCATGCCCATCGCCATCGCTTCATCGACCTTGATGACGCGACCGGCCGCGATGGCCTCTCCGACCAGACCCGGACGCGCCGCCATCGCCGCCTTCTCAGCGGTGAATTGACGACGCAGCAGGACGACGGATTCAGGCGACAGGAACCGCTCAAGGGAGTGCCACGCCTCGTGCAAGAACACGCGGGTGAACTGGCCCTCACGGATCGCCGCCGTCGAAATCGTCATCAGCGCCTTGGCGAAGTTGAACGAGCCGTCCGGGCCGAAGTCCGCGACCTTAAGGCGCAGGTCTCCGAACAGGGCGGGGCCGACGCGATCCACGAACTCAGACACCACCGCCCGGTCAGCAACCGGGACGTAGGGCATCGCCTTGTCGATCTCCGCGCCGCTCATGGTTCCCTCAACGGTCTTACGACCGTTCAGGTAGTCCTTGAGATCCGCCGAGATCTTGGTGCCTTCAAAGGAAGCCGGGGCGACTGCGGCCTTCGTGGGGTTCGACGCGACCAGCATGTTGCCTTCGCGCTTGACCTCACCGAAGTGCTTCTGCACTTCCGCCTCGTAAGAAGCGGCGGTGCGGTTCTCCTGCCAACCCGCACGGGTCTTGGCGGCAGTACCGGACTTGTCTCCCTCGTAGATCAGGAAGTGCGCCTTGCCGCCCGGCTTCAGGGCATCAGCCGCTTGGCGAATGACCTTATCTCGTGCGGCCGGTTCCGCGATCACGTTCAAGACGTTGTTGATCGTGGCCGTGTCCGCTTGGCCCCCGGCCAGAAGGGCCTGCGCCGCCTTATTGTGGTCGGCGGTGCGGTTGAAGGGGTCGAAGATGACGTTCTCAACGCCCTTCTCCTTCAGGAACTCCGTGGCCGTGTCGAAGCGCCCACCACCGATATCGGCGTTGCGCGTTCCGGCGACCCAATCCACCAGCTTGAAGGTGGCGGGGGTCTTCGTGCTGTTGACGGAGGTGGCGGCGCTGGTGATGGCCTGATCCTGCGGGGCTTCCCACAGGTCACGCACACCGGCCGAGTCCGGGATCACATCCACGGCGTCTTCGCCCCACGTTTGCGGCGAGAGCGTCGAGGGCTTCGGCGGCACCGGCTCCGGGAGACGGAGTTCCGGGCCGTCCGAGAGCAGATCCGAGAAGACCTGCGGACGGCCTTCCTCCATGATGCGGCTCGCCCGTTCCAAGGCGACCTCATGCTTGAGCCCGGCGTCCGTGGCGAGCGTGTACGCCCGCTGCGCCTTCTTCACGAGCGTGATGGTGCCCGAGGCGGCCTTGGCCGTACCGCGACCGAAGCCGCGTACTGCCGCACCAACGCCGGTCATCAACACGCCCGACAACACGCCGTCGAGGGCGCGTTTGGCGCGGGCCTCCAACTCGCTGTCGTCGGGGTCGGTGCCCATGTAGTCGAGCAGGGCGTTCCGCGAATCCCCTTCCGGGAGAAGCTGCGCGAGGTCACCGATACGCGAGGCGTTGCCGTCTTGCGTCAGGAAGTCCCCGACGATTTCACGGCCGACGCGGGTTGCCCCGCCGCCGATGGTCGTCAAGAACTTCCCGGCGGCCGGGATGGACGCCACGCCCCGCCCGACGAGGGACGAGGCGCGGCCCAAGATACCGACGCCGCCCAAGGCGTAACCGGCAGCGAACTCGGACAGCCCGGTAGCGAAGCCCCCGGCGACCGTTTCCGCATCGCGGTAGTAGCGGTCGTTCTTCCACGAGTCGGGAAGGCCGGGATCTTCTTCGCGCTTCCAGCCCATAGCATCGGACACGGTGTTCTGAAGACCGCTGATGCCCCAATCGGCAAAGCCGACCACGGCGCGTCCAGCGTTCTCAATACCGCGAGTGAGACCTTGGCCGATTTCGCGGCCTTGGTGTCCGAACAGGCCCAACGCCGATCCGGTGACGCCGGTAAGCGGATTCCAATTACCGGCCTCTTCCGTCCCGCGCCGAGGCGCAGAGTCGGTAGCGAAGCCAGCGAGACCCCGACTGGCCGGGCGAGAGAGCGGATAGAAGATATCAGGCATAGGTTTCCTTGCGCTACTCAGTAGCGTATTGGTACAGATCGAGCAGCGAGGTGAGTTCGATGGCGAGCGTTCTCGCTTTGTCGTCCGCACCAGCAGCCGGGAGGTAGACCCGACGACCGGAAAGCGGTAGGGTCTCAAACAGCAACATGCCAGCATTAACGCCGTTGGCGGCGGCTTGCTGTAGAAGTTCCGCCCTTCGTGCATCCAAGTCGGCACGACGGATGGGCGTCACCGGCTTCTCAGCTTCTTTGGGGCTTTCGCGGGGGGCAGGTTTAGACTCGGCCGCAGTCGGCCTCGATTCGGCAGTCGGCTGCGATTCGGCGGGGCGAGATTCGGTCGGGGTCTCCGGTGCTGCCGGGGTCTCCGGTGCTGCCGGGGCCGCAGGGGCCGCAGAGGCTACCTCTGGTGCCTTCTGCAAGCCACTAAGCTCAGGGAGTCCGTAGAACTCACGCTGCGCCTTGAAGAACGCCCCAACGATCCTGAACTTGTTGGCCCCGTCGCGGTCGATATCGTAGCCCCTGTGAACGAGACTCTTGAGCAGTCCATCCATGATATTGATGGACTTCGCATCCCCGGCCATCACCCCCTTTTCAACTTCAAGGAACTCGGCGGGGGAGTAGAAGAAACCAACCTGCGACGGTTTGAGCGATTGAAGCGTGGCGGTGGTCAGGCGCAGGTCAACATCTGGCTTTGGTTTTTCTGGGGTCGGCATCATAACTTTAGAGATACCGCGATTCGCTACCTCCGAGTAGTGCAGGATACCACCACGAATATCCAACGGAGCAAGGTCGCCCTTTTTATCAATAATGCGGCCGAGTCTATCCCGGAAAGCATCAGCAACCTTGCCGTGCATCGAGTTGAACCGAAGGTCTTTCTCTTTGCTGCTGCCGGTGGAATCAGCGAAGAGTTCGTTCGGCAATTCGCTTGATTTGGTGGCGGCTCTGGCGGCGGCGGCGTGGGTGGAAAGACCGCCCCAAGAATGGACAATGTTGATGGCGGGGGTCAACGTAGCGTCGGCGTATGACCCCACGGTGAAGCTGCTGTAGATTTTGGAAGGCTCTTCAATTTCGCCAGCCTCACCGGCGTCTGCCGTGTTCGACAGCGCCTTACCGAACTCCCGCGACTTCTCCGTGACTTCCGCCAAGAGACCGGCGGCAACCCTCTTCGCCTCTACCGGATCTTCCGCATTAAGCACCGCGTCGTTGGTACGATCCAACAGGTCGAGGGCGCTATCCATGAACGCCGCCTTTTGGGCTCCTTGGAGACCCACGTTGTTGGCGTACTTATCCAAGCGCCGCACGATGGCATTAACCGGGGCCAAGACGGTCTTCATGGTCGTCTGTGCCGCACGCAGACGGCTGCGACGGATTCCCTCGTAGGTGTGTGTGTCGATGCGCCCCCGCCTCAGGGCGTGGAACATGGCGTCTTCGTCCTGCGCCGTCAGGGCGCGGTCGGGGTCGCGCCACTTAGCGAGATCCTCGTTGGAGGTCGCCGTCACCCCACGAAGCCGGGCCTCCACAGAGGCGACATGGGAATCCATGTCCCCCTCGGCCTCCTTGATCTTGGCGGGGTCTTTAGAACGAATGGCGAAGGCATGGGCGAGCGTGAGCTTCTCCATGTGCGAAGTAATGGCGTTGACCACACCAACTTCGTCTTCAAAGTTGTCCAGAATACGAAGGGTGCGGTCGATCCGCTTTTCGTAGGCGGACGCAACGGAGTTCCCGGTGATGGTCTCTTCATCAGCGCCGATGACTTTACGAGACCGCTCCATGAGTTCGAGGCCGACCGAGGGGTTGGCCCCGGACACCGTGGCTTCGTACTCGCGTAGGGCTTTCATGCGCTCCGGGGAGTACCCGTTGCGGATAATATCCCCGATCAGTCGGTCGTGTTCCACCGAGAACGCACGCATGTCCCGCTTAATGTCGTTGTCGTCGAGGCGCAGGAGCGCGTCCTGTTGGTTGCGGATCTGCGCGACGTAAGCCGCACGCTCCGCGTTGTCCACCAAGTCGGTGTTGGCCTGCGCCGCGTCCACAAGGCGGTTCTCTTCTTCTGCGGTCAGCGGTCTCTTCCCGGCGGTGAGGCCGTAAATGGACGAAGACGCCATCTTGAAGATTTCGGTGTTGCGGGAGGCCGTGGAGACCCCGCTATCGGCGTCCCGAGCGCGAGCGAATTCCGAGGAAAGCTCCGCGATATCCTCCGCGAACCGGGGATCATCCGACAGGGCGACCGTCCCGATCTTGACGCTCGTAAGGTTGTGCAACATCTCCAAGGCGAGCGCGGGGTTGTTGGTCTTCTTGGACATGGTGGCGGAACGAATCGCCTTCATCACCAACTCGGCGGCGGGTTCCCCGGCCTCGTAGGCTTCCGTCGCCATTGAAAGCAACATCGCCTTGGTCGCACCGTAGCGGTCTACGGGGGCGGCGGCGAGAGCTTCGGCGGGCCGGGAGTCCGTGGGGCGGGAATCAGCGGGCCGGGAGTCGGTCGGGCGAGAGTCCGCAGGCCGAGAGTCGGTCGGGCGAGAGTCCGCAGGCCGAGAGTCGGTCGGGCGGGATTCCGTGGGGCGGGAGTCGGCCTCACGTTGCGCCGCGTTGCCACGAAGGATGGCTTCGGACATTTGCCCGACGCGCATGGTACCGCTCTGGGCGATCAGGAGCTTGCCGCGCTCATTGTCGTACTTGGACGACCGCATCAGGTTCGCACCCGAGGCCGCCGCATTGAGCGCCCCGCGAAAGAACACGGACTTGGCTACCTCGGGCTGAAGGTCAGCCGTGATCCCTTCCCACACTTCGGACTGAATGGCCTCAGCGGGGCGGGGCTGGTAGAAGAGCCCGGTCTCCGGGTTCTGCACCCGGCTCTTCTCAAGCTCCGTCTCCATCGCGTCCGACAGGCTCGCGTCATACCGTTGGGCCAGTTCGGCCCCCAACAACTCCCGATAGGCGATGCGGTATTCCGGCGAGAGCGAGCGGTTCGGTAGGACGGCGTTCAGGCTGGCCGTAATGTCCTTGGCGGACTTGGCGTTCTTGATGACTCCACGGCCCTCAGTGAGTGCCTTGTTCTCATCGTTGATCTTGCGCGTGTCCTCGACTTCCTTGCCGATCTGCGCCCCGACCCCGATGAGTCCCTGTAGGGCGTCAGTAAGCGAGCCATTAAGAGGACGGGCCGAGGAAGCGAACCGCTCGCCCACCGACATGTAATCGGGGACGGACTGGTTCGGACGATCTGCGGCCGGGGAGATACCAACGCGGGTGAGGGGATTGGGGCTATAGCGGGGCATAGGTCATCCTTCAGGAGTGACCGGGGAATCCGGCAGTCCAGTTTTCGGGGAAGAGAACTTACCACCGGCCAACGAGTAGGTACTCAGTCCTGTGGTGGTGGCGTTGAGACCGGCCGTGAACCAATTCGTGCGCTGACGGGGGGCCACGGTGGCGCTGATTTCTTGCGCCCGTAGATCCGAGGACACGCGCTTCTTGCCGTCGCTCAGGGCGGCCCGGCGATTGCGCTCCGAGAGCAGTACGGCCGTGGCGGCCTCTTCGGCCTGACGCTCGTAGTCGCGCTGAATGGCCTCTGCCGTCGCCCCGGAGACACCGGCCAACGCCTGACCAACCTGCTCTTGCCCGAGGGCTGTGCGGGCGTCCCGAGACAGATATTGGATCTCTTGCGAGGCCGACTCTGCCTCTTCCCGCTCACGGCGGCCAAGGGCGGCGAAGTCGTCCAAAGCCGACGCACGCGCCGCTGCGATTTGTCGGCGGGACATTTCCTCCCGAGCCCCGTGGGCCTGCTTCGATGCGGCCTCGTCGGAGATGCTTCCGGCTATGGAAGACCCGATAGCCACAGCCGCCATGATAATAGGAAAGCTCATACACCTATCCAATCCACCAAAGAATATCTTTGTTCTTTAGTGCGAACCCTCGTCCACCAAGCGCACGAATGAACGGAAGACATGACTTTTTGACGTTGGCGGTCAAGATGTTCCCGACCCGACCATGCTTAGCGACGATATCCTGCACGATGAGCCGGGCCGCTTGTAGCGTTCCACGCACGGAGCGGCGCAGCACACGGTCAAGACCCTTCGTGCCGAACAACCACATCCCGAGCATGGTAGATTCGCCCACGGTGAACTTGGGGCCAATCCCAAGCACCGCCAGTCGATCCCCGGTTTCCAGACACCGCAGCGTCCAAACCTCCGTAGAGACCGAATGGCTGTAGGCGACGAGTTTTCCCGCCGGTAGGCCGAGCTTGCGCACCACGGCGGCGTCCAGCGGCCGAAGACTGGCCCCGATCAGGGCGGTGTCTTCGGCGGTGCCTTGGTTAAATTGCACCCGTAGTGATTTTAGTTTGCGGCGCGTCCCCGGCCGAATCGTCGCGGAGTCCACGAAACCCCCTGTAGCACGAACGGGATGGCTCCCGCCGACTTGAAGCGTACTGAGCATTCGTTCTCCTTTGCGCCGACGCCGAAGCGGAAGCCGCCGGTAATCAAGACGATTTCACCTACGTCCGATCCGGGGCCTCCCAAACGGGGAGCCGCGACGGACTGGAACGTGCGCCCGTCGTCCATAGTGACAAGCACTTGGAACGGGCCGGAACGATCATGCTGTACGGTGCCGTAAAGCAACGTCGCCGGGGGATCGAGCGGGGCGTATCCCTCAGCGTTGCGGCTAAGGGGGCGGCCGATTTCAAACCACGAAGGCAGGACGAGGCCGCCGTAGACCGTGGCCGCCGTCTTATCCCCGCGCACCTTACAGAAGGCCGCCGCACCCGGCCCGGTAGACTGACTGGCCGTAGTGAAGGCCGTGCCGTCCGTCGCCACGATCTGAAGTACGTCGCCCGCTTCGATCTGATACGGGAACGTGAACGTGGTCTGCTCCGTCGTCGCATCATAGGTGACGGAGACGAAGGAACCTGAGGCCACTCGACGATCAAGGAACACGCGGTAATCGAGCCCGGAGTCGGACTCGTCCAGCGAGGTGTCGAGATGGGACAGGTAGTATCCGTCCGTCTGGTCGGAGATCAGGTACATCTTCGAGCCGATGACGGTGGCCGCCAAAAGCTCTTGACTGAATTGATAGGCCGACCAAGACGAAAGGCGCTTCTCACCACCGGCCCACAGGAAGCGGTGAACGTAGACCTTCGTTGAGTCCGAGGCGTCACACAGGTACACGGCGTCCGAAGAGCGGTCGGTCGTGAGCTTCTTCGGATGACGGAAGAAGTCCGGGAGAGCCCCGGTAACGTCGGAGACTTCAAACAGGGGAGAGTCCCCGATTCGCACAAGCTCCGATAGTCCGCCGTAGACGCCCTTGCGCTTCGGTAGGAACACCGAGCGGCCATTGGACACCGGGCGGCAGCTTTCGTCTACGTCCGTCTCCACCGAGGCCGCCGCAGAAAGCTGCACGGTCGCCGGGGAGAGCGGCCCGTCCGAATACAACGAGTGCGCCCCGCGCTCACCAAGGAGCAGTAGGACTTCGTTGTGCGCCACGGCCCCCATGAAGCGCACCGCAGACGGCCCCGGCATTGAAACATCAATGGGGTCGGAGGGAGCGACCTGACGGACGGAGGTTCGCATCAGGTTGAAGGGTTGATCGACCTCGCTCAAGACCACCGAGTTGCCGGTGACCATGCCGAGACGGTTCTGGATGTAGGTCAGGTCAAGGATCGGCACGCCACGCTGAGCCGCAAAGGTCGGCAGCGCCCCGTTGAGCCCCTCGATGAAAGAGGGGAACGGGTTGGTGATGTCGCTCCCGACCAGCCGTGCCGTCCAGTTGATTTGCGTGAAGGTGAAGCCGGTTCCAGCCGTGTTGCGCACGAAGGCGTGCGGCATGGTGGTCGGATCAAGGGTCGTGAAGGTGTCGTAGTAGCAGCTTTCCTCCCAATACCCGACACCGAAGGGGGCATTGGTCGGATCGTTGGCGACGAATTGCACGAAGTAGTCGTCGCCGTCTTCGCGCCCCGCACCGGAGACCCGGACGCGATAGCCGTGCTGGAAGACCAGCGGCAGATCGGAGATCAGATCAACCCGATCAAAGATCGCGTTCATCGAATTGTTGCCGTCGCCGTCCGTCACGCGCACCCCGACCACCGAGGTCGCCGTGGGAGCCGCCGTGTAGATGATCTTAATGGTGGAGCCCAACGACACCGCGCTGATACCAGCCGCGAACAACGTGGCGTCCGCCGTGAGTAGGGCCGCCAGAGACGTTGCGATGCTTTGGGTGTTCGGGACGATACCGGCACCACCGCCCGGAGGCCAAGTCGTCACCGTGACGGAGATCGTCACCGCCGAGGACAGGGACACCGCCACGGTGTACGTTTTGTCGTAGTTCGCCCGAGTTACAAAGACCCCTCCTAAGACCTGACCAGCGGTTACGCCGGAAATCTTGGGAGGGGTTGAAGTAATCAGGATGGCGGGTTCCGCCCCGGTGTTCAGGACGAAGACGTAATCGCCCGCATCCAGAAAGCGCAGGTAGTCGGCATCCGTATTGCCGCCGAGGTAATTGTAGTTCGGAGTCCCGGCGTCGAGGGCCATCGTCAGCGCCGCGCCGGTTTCGGCGTTGAAGGCGTTGGGCGTCGTGCCGCCCTGTACCAGCAAGCCGTACCTGTTCCCGCTGCGGTGCGTCCAGATATGCTCAGCAATCGGGTTGGCACGCACCATCGCGCCCGTCGTCAGCTTGGCGACATGCTTGGAGGGCGCTCGCGTCGAGGCCCCCCGCAGGGCGCTAAAGTCCACGTTGAGGGCGTCAGAGATCCCCGGAGGGGCGCGGAGCGGCGCAGCTTGGCGCGTCACCCCGCCGCTGAAGGGGAAAGTGTCTTGGGTCTTCACGAACTACCTCCAACGCAGACGGGTAAAGTATTGTGCGCTTTGCTTGTCCAACATCCCGTAGCGCCCCGGAGGGGTGCGCCAACGGTCGTAGGCAACCCGCGCATCGAGCATTTCTTGGTTCGCAATACCCATTAAAGTAGCGTCCCCGGTTCCACCAGCGTGAGACACCAGCGCCTTGGCGATGATGTACGCTTGGACAGCGGACGGGCATTGTTCAAAAGGAAGAATTCGCAATACGCGAATCTCAAACGAGACGGGCCAACCGTTCGCGGGGTCGAAGGAACCCGTGGTCAACACGGTGTCCCAAAGCTGATTCCCGCGCAGCACGAAGCGGTGCTGTTCATACGGTTCGGTCGGTAGTACGTCCACAACGTCGGCACCAAAGCGCACGGCGTAGTTATCCCCGGTGTCGGGGGTGACGGTTTGCTTCTCTTCGTTCCAAAGCGTAGGCTCGTTGCAGACGCCCTTTCGGGCGTACTCCAAGGCGACCCGCGCCGCCGCAACCGATGAAGATTGCGGCGGCGCAAGCGAAGTAACGGGGGCCTCACCCGTCAGGGCGAGAAGACGGTTCACACCGTCGAGTTCACTGTACGACATGTAAGGCTCCCGAGACTATCAGGTGTTGAGGATCGCGCCGCACGCTTCCGGCATCCAGTAGGTGCAACCGGAGACCACCGAGGTCTTCACGAAGGTGCCACCGTACTCGATCTTTCGCTCGGATTCGACACGGAGACCACGGGCGTTGGCGACGGCCACCGCACGAGGAGCCCACGCCAAGGCCACCAGCTTGCCGGTGTCCATGAGGTAGGAGTTGCCGGTCGTCATGTTGGTCTGCTTCGCCGCTCGCGCCGCCGTGACGGAGGCGAGGGGCTCGGTCTGACCGTAACCAGCGATGCCCGTACCTTCGTACACGTTGGCGGCGTGACCGGCGAGGCCCTCGTCATAGTTACCGTCCGCCGGGGCCGTTCGGCTGTTATTCTCGAACGGGCCGGTCGTGCAGACCATGATCTTGAAGCCGCTCACCGAACGGATTTCGCCGTCCGCGTAAGAGCCGTTCCCGCCCGGCGTGTAGTCGGTGTCGAAGAGATCCTTGTGCTTGCAGAGCAGTTGGTAGTTCTTGGGCGACATAGCCAGCTTGCGGCCAGCCATAGGCACGAACTTCTCATCGAACTTCACACGGAGGCGACCGATGCACGAAGCGAACGCCGAGGCCGAGTTGACTTCGCTGGCGACCGCCGTACCGGCCGGGTCGTAACCGCAGACGGAGTAGAGGTCGGTAGCCACGGCCGACGTAACGGTGTTGCCGCCGGGGTGACCGCTGAAGATATCGTTAGCGGCAACCTGCGAACCGGCGAAGATCTGGCGAGCGATCAGGTTGTCTTCCGCCACCGCAATTGCCTGACCGGCTTGCTCAGAGTAGATCTGGCGCGTCGGAAGGTGATTGACGATATCATCCCATTCATCGAGCATGAAGGACGACACAAGCGGTTTATCGACGTACAGGAAGCGTTGGGCTCCCGGAACCGTCGAGAGCAGGTTGTTGCTCGGGTCGAGGATGTTCACCATCGAGGTGTGGAAACCAGCCTTCGCACGACCGAAGTACGGAAGCTGAATTGACTTTCCACGGACGGGGAAGCGGGTCACGGTGCTGCCGAAGGCGAGGGTTTCCTCGTAAGCCTTAGCGACTTCACCACCGAATTGAGCGAGCAGAAGCGTATCGCGGGTCGAGCCGTAGTTGGACGCACCCGGTTGGTTTGCGCCTTGGATCGCATTGACTGCGCCACCAAGGGTAATATCAGCAGGAAAGGCCATTGTGGCCCCCTATCTTTTGAATCTTAGATCGAACCGAAACGAGAAAGGCCATCAGGCCACGTTCGCTTCGCCTTACCCCGCTACCAGTATTTCGTGCTGTCGGTTGTCGTCTCGTAAGACGGCCGCGACTATCTACTACTTTTGGAGGACGAAGAGGAAGTGTGCGGCGGGACTCGAACCCGCATTCACCGGATAAACCGGAGTGCTACCAATTGCATTACGCACACGCCGTTCATTTTGTTTCACCGTTCACGAAACGTGAACACCGAGGGAACGTCCCGGTTATCGACGCCGTTCGGCACGGCTCATGCGCCGCAGCAGGAGTTCGGACTTGCGTTCAAACTCGGCCGTATACAGAGCGTCCTTGGCGTACTTGGGATCACGCTGCGCCGCGAGCATTTCCAACTGCGACTTAAAGCCGTCGTCGGCCGCCTCGGCCCGGTACGACCCGTTGCCCGGCGACAGGAAACCCGACATGCGATCCTTGAGCATCTCGATCCCCTGCCGCGCCTTCGCATACGACCCGCTGGTGAGCAGGCCGTTGATGATGTTGCGGTCGGGTTCGGACACCTCCGTGGCAGCGCGAGCGGCCATCTCCGTGTACGCCTCAGGCCCGCCGAAAGCATCGTGAGCCATGCCCACGATAGCATCCGTCGAGAACTTCATGGCGGCGATAGCGCCGTCCAGCACCGAGTCCGGGACACCGGCCGCTTTGATGGCGGCACGAGTCGCGGGGGTCAAGTCACCGGCCGCCATCTCTGCTTCGACCGTAGCGAACGGGGATGCCGTGGGGGGGTTGGCAGCACCGGGCTCTACGGGCTTGGCGTCAGGCGGGGCTTCGCCGGGGGCGGGGGCCTCTGGCGTATTCGTGGCTTTGGGTGCGCTGGACAGTTTCCGCTCAAGCTGACTGTACGCTGCCGCCATGTCTTCGGCGGTCTTGAACTTCTCCGGGAGCCACGCCGGGCGCACCGGGGCAGCATCGGCCGCCTTGGCCGCTGCAATATCTCCGGGCTGCGGGGGCTTCGCATCGCTCGCCAGCTTGACGACCGACACGGAATGGAGCGGCATCGTCACCGACCCGGCCCCATCAACGACAACATCGGTCACCGGAGCGAAGTTACCGAAGGGGGTTTCTTCACCGGCCGTGAAAACGGAAGTCACAGTCATATTATTCTACTTCAGGTTGAGGTGCTTGGGATTCTGCGGCGGCTTTAATGAGGGGGCCGCTGCCGCCCTTCGTAGCCGCCAAGATGAGTTCGGACTGTTGTTGCTGCTGTTGAGCAGCGGCGGCTTCCGCCTGCATTTCCTTCTGCGTCTTCAGGATTTCCGTGCTGGTAAGACCGACCGAGGACGCCACGACCTTGGCGAGCTTGGAGACATGGAGCATCGCGGCAAGGCCCTGCGGCCCGACGAGAGAGCCCATAACCTGCGCGAAGGTGGCGATACGTTGGACTTCGGCCTGCCGTCCAAGGGCTTCAAGGCCCGAGATGACGACCGGCTCCGTGTCCTTGAAGACCGCCTTATGGTCGGGGTTGCGACTTAGGTTCGCCATGATGCGGCGCACAATCGGCTGCTGAAGGGTCGAGGTGAGAGTCGAGTAGACACCGCCAAGAGTCTCTTCAAGCTGCTGCGCGATCATGCGGATTTCTTCCGCCGTGACGCGCTCCCCTTGCCGGCGAACCGCGAAGGACGAGAGGAACGCCGTGCGCACGCGCATGGTGATTTCGTCCAGCACCGCCTTAGAACCGGCGAGGTCACCGGACTTCTCGACCTGTACGAAGCGAATGTCCTCTGGGCGTCCGGTAACGAAGCCGCCGTTAGGACACTCGTTAACTTCCTTGGCGCTGGTCATGGAGGACGGGGAGACCAAGCCCACCGTGCGAGCCATGACGGCCGCCATTGAAACGAGGGCCTTGGAAAGCCCGTCGATGGCGTTAAAGTCACCGAGGAAGTCCTCGACCAGTCCGCGTCCGTAATGCTCCCGAGAGAGCAACGAGTACGTCTGAACAAGGATAGGTTGCTCGCCTTCCCTGAATTGCTTCGGCTTCTTGATGATCGTTCCGTCAGGAAGCTCCTGCCAGACGACGTACTTCCCTAAGCCGAGATACTCTTGACAGGTGTAGAGCGCGACTTCCTGTTCGTCGGGCTGGATCTCCGGGCTCCGCTTCCCGTCCGCCCCCTCGTCGCCCACGCAATCCTTGGCGTTCTTGGCGGCAGCTTGAAACTGCATCGGAAGATCAAGGATCGGGGAGAAGGTGCGCAAGATGACGCGCCGCCAACGGCGACCCGCACGCTCGCACACGAAGGACGGCAGGGGCACGCACAGGAATTCCTCGTCCGAAGACCAGAGGGCCGCCGTGCCGCCGACGATCAGATGCCGCA
>SXGS01473410.1_pt1 | contig 14474 bp, 15 predicted proteins | sample 3174681 | NCBI WGS metagenome assembly SXGS01 (sample SAMN11356861, study PRJNA531348) | freshwater metagenome | isolation source: freshwater sample F1-80 | place: China: Fuxian Lake, Yuxi | collected 2017-12-25
CTTGCCCTTCAGCGTGTCGACGAGGCCCGCGGCCTGCACGGCGGCGACCAGCGTCTTGAACGAGCCCGCTCCGACCGCGGTGGAGACGATGTCCTGCTTCTCCATGTTTGACGTGGCGATCGTCTTGGTCGAGCAGGAGGGCTCGTCACTAGCGAAGGCCGGAACGAGCGAAACGGTGACGAGCAAAGAGGAGATCAGCATGAGCTTCATGTGGAAAACTACTGGGGAGAGAGTCTCCCACCGGGACGGGGAGACGGGACTGACCGGACTACGGGGGCTGCCCGACACTTGACGAGCGACCAAGGAACCAACCCGCAGCCATGGAGGATTCCGCACCGCGTCGCTCGCTGGATGCACAGAAGTTCGATGCCCTTCGATCGAGATGCTTCGCCGCTGTGCGCGGGAGCGCAGGCGGATAGGACGTTCGAGCGGATGGGTTCCGCTGGAGGCGGGCGTCATCGAAGGTCAGGCACAGGCCAGCGGCGGCGAGTGGAGCGGTGAAGTGGTCGGCCGGAGGCCGGGGCAGGCCCCTCGGCGGGTGGGAAGGAGGTCGGCGGGGTTACGACGGCCGATACGAAGCTCGTGAAGGGAGCGCGCAGGCTGCGGCGCATGTCCTGCGGCGAGGCGGCCGAACTGACTCGCCATGGCGCTGGCGTGCTGCACGCGGAGTCGATCCAGCCGCTCGCTCGCGCGCGCTTTCTCGGTCGCGTGCCGTGTGTGCGCGAGCAGCAGGAAGCGGGAACGCTGGTCGCGGCCGAAGGTGCCGGGCGCGAGGCGGTCCGCATCGCCTGCCGTCGCAATGTGAGGCTCGCGTGCCTCGAAGGCGGCGAGGCGCTGCATCTGGGCGAGCGTGGTGCGACGCTCGATCTGCTCGTTCCGTGGAGCGAGAGGCACGCGCGCGCCCTGATCCCCGCCGCCTCGCGCGCACTGCCCGCACGCTGCGCCCCGAACTGTTCAAAAAGGTCCCGATCACCTTCTTCCCGTGGATTCGCCGATGAACGTCCCTCTGGCTCGCCCTGCCGATCCTGCTCGCCTTTGCCTGTACGCCCTGCGAGGGCTCGGCCGATACCGCGACGGCTCCGACGGACTGGGTCTAAGGTGAGACCAATGGCGCCGCTACGCCCGCGAGCTGGCTGTACGTCGTCGATTCGATCGACGGGGAAGTGCTGCGCGTCGCCGTCGACAACACCGGCCACACCTACAACGTCGACCCATCGCTCAAGAGCTACGGCCCCGACGTCGAGACCACCACGCGGCAGCGCTGCGACGGCGGCGGCGTCCTGTGGCGCGCGAAGGACGCGAGCAAGTACTACATCTCGCGCTGGAACTCGCTCGGGAACAACCTGCGCGTCTACAAGGTCGAGGCCAGCAAGCGCAGGCAGCCCGCGCTGATCCCCGGCTAGCTGCCGAGCGGCTGGCTCGACTTCAGCGCGACGATGAAGGAGCAGAGCATCCTCGTCACGTGCGGCGCGCTCTCGCTCGGCGTCGACGAATCTACGTTCACCGCGGCGGGCAAGGTCGGCCTGTGGACGAGGGCCGACGCCTGCGCCCGCGTCACGTTGCCGAAGGTGCGGACGCTGAAGTGACGGGTGCGGCCTCGCGGCCGCGCACGGCCCCCGCTAATCCGAGCGCGACGAGGGGTATGAGCTCGCCGAAGATGCGCAGCTCGGTCCACACGCCGACTAGGAACAGTCCGGCGAGCATCGGCAGCGTCGCCAGCAGCGCCGCGCGGATCCAAGGACTCGCGATGCGCCGGAACAAGAGTGCGAGCGGAAGCCACGTACCGCCAAACGCCAGCAGGAACCAGCGCCAGCTCGCGGGGTCGCGCAGCGCGTCCAAGTTCTCGCGCCACGTCCACTGCGCGACGTCGGCGCCGCGCGAGCCGCTGTAGAGCTCACGCAGCGCGAGCTTGAGCGCGACCCACAGCGCGACCTGAGCCGCGAGATGAACGAACAGGCGTGTGCGAGGCGTCTTCTTCCAGCCCGTCGTCGCATGCACAAGCGTCAGAAAACAGGTCGTCTCACGGTTGAGCGTGCCGACCGCGAACAACGCGTAGTAGGCGAGCCACGAGCGGCGCTCGAGCAGCGCGAGGCCGACGGAGAACACCGCGAACGAGGTCAGGTCCCAGGCGTACCAGAACGGGTACTCGCGCGAGAAGACGAAGTGGAATGGCAGCAGCGCGAGCGCGAGGAATGCGGTCCAGTGCGCGTCGGCGTCGCTCGCGAGAAGTCGGCGCGCGAGCGAGCGCAGCGCGACCCAGGCCGCGACGAGCGCGACGACGTCGACAGCGTGCAACAGCGCGAGCGGAGATACCGAACCGCCGAACGCCGCGTGCAGCCCTCGCACGAGCCACGGCGTCAGCAGACGGTACTGGAAGGGCGTCGCCGCCGCGGGCTCCGCGAGCCCGGCGACGCGCAGCATCGAGCCCGGGCCGAACTCGTCGTTGAAGTGCAGCCGTGCGACGTCGAGTGCCAGCACGAGCGATGCCACGAGCGCGAGCAGCAGGACTTCCCGCGCGCGCGAAGGGGCTCGAGGGTGGTCGGGGTTCACGGCGGGGGCCTCGACGAGACTGTATCCTCGCGCATCCTAGATGCAGCCCGCGTCCACAGGCCCTTCGCATTTGCGCGCGCCGTCGCTCGTCCTCGGGACGGTGCTCCTACTCGCGTCGGTGACGGGGCTCGTGCTGCTTCGGCCGCGCCAGCGACTGGAGGATGGCGTCGAGGCGTTGGCGCGTTCGGTCGAGCTCGCGCGCACGCGCGCACGGTCGCGCGGTGACTCGGTGCGCATCGAGTATCGGCTCTCGGGTGGGGGAGCTACGCCGGGCTTCCGCGTAGCCGGCGAGGAATGGAGCGCGCTTCCCGGCGAGCTCGTGCTGCAGGCGCTGCAGCTCGGCCAGGAGGCGCGCCGCAAGGGCGAGCACGCGGTGCTGGTCGACCCCCAGGGCACCGTGCAGCCGCATTCGCTCGTGCTCCTTCAGCACGAAGGGGCCTGGGACCAGCGCACGACGTTGCACTTCAACGCGACCGGCACGCTCACGCGCGAGAGCTGGCGCCGTCGCCGGGGTGCCGCGGCGGAAATGGACCAGCCCGCCGAGGAGTGACTCCCGCGCGGGCTCGCGTTGCCGCGCGTCGTGCGCGCGCCGACTACGGGACCGAGATCTGCTCGACGTAGAACACGAGCGTCGAGTTGGGCGGGATGTCCGCGCCCGCTGCTCCGTAACCGAGCTCGGCGGGGATCACGAATCTCGTGATGCCGCCTTCTCTTCATCTGCTGCGTGCCATCGGTCCAGTCCTTGATGACGCCGTTCAGTCCGAATGAGGCTGGCGTTCCGCGCGTGTAGCTCGAGTCGAAGCGATTGCCGCTCTCGGGCCAGCCGATGGAGTGCACCGTCACGCGATCGTTCGCAGTCGGCGTCTTGCCGGCGCCATGCTCGAGGACCTCGTAGGCAAGTCCGCTCGGCGGACAGGACATCCAAGCGCACGAGTTCCGCTGTGGGTCGGCGGCGTCGACCGCCAAGCAGAGGTCGGCGGCGGCGGGCGGATCGGTGAAGTGGTTGGCCGGAGACCGGGGCAGGCTCCTCGGCGGGTGGCCGTCGGCCGTGCGAGGCCTGTTGGGGCGGTGGCGCGGGCGCTTCGGATGCGACGGAACTTGACGGCCCGCGCGGTTCGCGGGCGAGAAGCGCGCTCGGCGGCATGAGGGACGCGCAACTCAGGCGAAATCGAGCTGTTCGGGCGAGTGGGCGGGTGCGGGGCTTGGGGGCTCGATGGGGATGGAGCCGATGGAGATGCGGACTATCCAGCCGCCGTCGAGCTGAGCAGGGGTGAGCCCGGCGGAGCTGGAGGCTTGGAGACGGGCGAGACAGGTGAGGGTTTGGTGGTCGAGGGCTGCGGCCGCGAGACCGGGGGGGCTCGGGACCTCGATCAGCAGCAGAGCCCCGAGGTCTTGGGGACGATGTCCGTCTGCAGCGCAGGATCCGCGGCGGGCACGTGTGCGGTTGGCAACCCGAGCTCGCGGCGGATGAGATTGGTGCCCTGCGCGATCGAGACTGACTTGAAGAAGGCGATGTCGCGGTTGCAGCCCTGCCTGCCGAAGCCGCAGTCGCTGCTCACGATGAGCTGCTCCGGCGCGATGTGCTGCATGGCCGTGCGGATCGTGGCGGCCACGTCCTCCGGCCGCTCCACCTGCAGGGTGCGGTGACTCACCGCGCCGATGCACACCTTCTTGCTGCTGTGGTTGCGGAATGGGGCGAATAGCTCCACGTCGCGCATCCCGCGGTCCTTGGTCTCGATCGTCCAGACGTCCCCGCGCATCGCACCCATGTACAGGTCGAAGCTCTCGGCATAGCTGTCGTTGTCGATGACCTTCTGCATGTTGGGGTTGCCCCAGCATGTGTGGATCCAGATCTCCACGTCCTCGAGTCCCTGCACCTCGCGGTTGAAGCACTCAACCATGAACTTCACCTCGTCGCTGCCCTTGCCGTAGGTATTGGCCCAGAAATGGATGGTCGGTTCCTCGATCTGGATGCAGCGGCAGCCCGCGTCGCGCAGCGCGAGCAGCTCCTTGTTCATGGCCACAGCCATGTCCCAGATCACTTCGCGGCGATCCTTGTACTTGGGCGTGTGCAGGTCGAGGAACAGGCCCATCACCTGCGAGGAACAGGTGCCGAAGCGCACGGGCTTGGTCGCGCGCGACTGCGCCATGCGCCAGATCTTTGCGTAGTCGAGCGACCGATGCTCGACCTTGTCCACCACGCGTGGCCAGCGCCAGCCCGTGTAGATCTCGTTGAGCATGGTGCCGGGCGGGTAGCGAAGCCATGGCGAGCGTGTCTCCTCGCTCTGTAACTGGTCGCCCGCGAAGCCCGCCCAGCGCTGCAGGGGGTAGTGGTGCCACGAACGTCCGGCATAGTCCTCGTCGCAGTGCAGGTCGCCATGCGTGAGCAGGTCGAGTCCGGCGCGTTGCTGTTCGCTCACGACGACGGCGAGCGCGTCGCCGAACTTCTCTCGGAACCGCACGTCCATCATGCAGGTGTCGAGTGGGCGGCCCCACATGCTGTCGTCGAACCACCGCGGACGCGGCCAGGATCCGGTGACGGTGCAGGGAAGGACGCTGTTGGCGGTGATGGTGAACACGGGGTGCCCTCGTTGGGTCGCGGCGAACTCTCTGGCTCACCGGAAGTGAGTTGTACCGCTGTTCGACCATGTCGGCATCACGCAACATTGAGCGGAACGCTACGTCGGGTCTGGGCCTGCCGTTGAGCAGCAACGACGTGAAGAAGCTCCGTCCAGCATCGGTGGCAACACCATCGAAGGTCCACACCTCCTCCGCTGAACAGCTCAACGCAGAGGAACTCCGCGCGGATGACTTCCAACGGACGCGGTCGGTGCCGACCGCGAGACATAGGTCCGCCGCGGCGAGCGGACCCGTGAAGTGGCCACCCAAGAACCGAGCGCACGCTTCTCATTGGGTGGCCGAGATGCGCGAGGATCTTGCGCACGACTACGGGTCGGTGAGCTGCGCGAGTAGCGGCGAGGGCACCGCACAGCGGACAGGTGAGGACGTCGACGGCGAAGACGCGCCGCAGTAGCTCCGCCCAAGTTGAGCGCGACGAGCGCGACGAGCGCGAGCGGTCGGAGGTGCGGGGAGCGATCGATAAGTTGTGCGTGTACGCCGCGTGCGAGTGGGCGGCGGGGGCCGGCACGCGCTTGCGGACGACGAGATCGCACCCGACGGAGACTGGCGCAAGCACGCCGTGGTAGCTGAGCTGATGGGCTCGCGGGTGCGGCTCGAGTGCCGCGATCCGCCCGATGAAAGTCAGCGGATCGAAGGAGACTGCCGAAGTGCCGTCGCGCCAAGCGCGCCTTCGAGGGACGCCGCGAGCCGCGTACGGACGAGCGCCTTCTCGACGAACCCAATGATCGTCGCCGCGCGCATCATTTGCCTTCGGTCGTCGGCCGCTCCGTGTCGACTCTCTGCAGCAGCGCCAGCATTTCCGGTTCGCCCACGTTGAGCTTGCCGCGCGCGAGGAACAGCGTCACGCGCGTGCCGCGCTCGGGCGCGAGCCACGAATTCAGCATCCAAATGACCTGCTCGACGCCGTCGGTGTTCGAGGCCGTCACGATCGTCCGTCCCTCGCGGAAGTGCACGATGTTGACGATGTTCGGGTACACGTCGGCGCCAAAAACATCCGTCGCTGCCGCACCCTCGCGCCCGTGGAGTACAACGCGCGAGCCGAGGTAGACCCACTCGTGACGCTTCATAGCGGCGCCCATGGCGAGGTTGTGGATCAGGTCCTCGACGCGGTACACGAAGGTCTCTTCGCCCTTGTGCCAGCCGACGTGCAGGAAGAAGCCCGCCCCCTACGGCAGCGTGACCTCATAGGGACTGGCGCCCGCACGCAGTTCGGCCTCCGTCGGCCGTGGCTCCTTCGCACGCCACTCAGCGTCCGAACCGGGCACGACGCCGAGCGCGAGCAGCGCGACGTGGAGCACGTTCCGGCTGACTGGCGTCATGAAGGCCCACTCGTGCGCCGCGCCCGCCGGGCCGATGAGCAGGTACTCGCGCAGATCGTCGCGGACCGTCACGTCGGCCGGGATCGCGCCGAAGCCACGCGCCGGATCGAGCGTGATGTCCTTCTCGGCGATCGTCTGGACGAGCTTCAATTCCGCCTCGGACAGCGGTCGCAGCGGTCCCGGGTCCTGCGGGAGCGCTGAGAAGACGAGCAGCGTGGCGACGAGGAGGCTTTTCAGCATGGCGGTGGGTGGGAGCTTCGCGATGGCGCCCGCACCGCTGAGAGTGCGGTTCACGGCGGCCCAACCGCGACGCTATCCTCTGAATCGATCCATGCGCCCGCTCGCCTTCCTCGCCCTGCCGCTGCTCCTCCTCGCCTCCTGCCAGACTCCGGTCGCGACCCAGGCGCCGGCCAGCGCCCCGCCCCCCTCCCTCGTGCTGCCCGCGTCGGCCTCCTCCGACCCGCAGATCGCCCCGCTCGCCTTCCTCGCGGGTCGCTGGATGTGCGTCAATCCGAACTCGACGGTCAACGAGGAGCTCTGGACGTTGCCGCTGGGCAAGTCGATGGTCGGCTCCTTCCGGCAGGTGCGCCGCGACGGCGGCTGCGCCTTCGTCGAGATCTCGCAGATCGCGGTCGAGGAAGGGGAACTCGTCCTGCGCCTGCGCCACCTGCACGGCAAGCTCGAAGTGCCGCCGGAGCGCGCGGAGCTCTCGCTCTTCAAGCTGCGCAAGCTCACCGGCGAGCGCGTCGAGTTCGCCGGCACGGGGTCCGCGGAAGGCGTCACTGCCGTGATCTACGAACGCGTCGACACCACAACGCTGCGCCAGACGATCGAGTTCGACACGGTGAAGACCAATGAGAAGCCCTTCACGTCGACCTATACGCTCGAACGCTGAGAGCTCCTGAAGAAATGAGATTAGGAGTTCTCAGGACGATTGTTGCGTCGTTGTCCAGCGGCCTCGGACGACCTGAACGTGAATTGCTTCACGGCCGCTGAGCGCTGGTGAAGAAATGAAAGTACAAGCTCTCAGGATCTGGTTGCGCCGTCGCCTCGCGGTGTCGGACGACGTGACCGTGAAATGCGTCACAGTCGCTGAGCGACCCGGCGAAATAGCATGAGCGAGTCGCGGTCGAGGGCGCTGGTGTGGGGCACGTGGCTCGCAGCCACGCTCGCGGCGCTCGCGCTGGTCTGGACCTGTGGCCCGCGCTTCCCCTACCAGGACGACTTCGCGCTCTCGACGCGCCTGACGGGCTCGCAGCCTTTCGCGTGGCGCTGGCTATGGAACGGCTACAACGATCATCGTTTCCCGCTCTCGATGCTCATGCTGCTCGGTGTGCACGGAGCCTCCGGAGCCGACCACCGTGTCGCGCTGGTGCTCGACGTGCTGCTGCTCGCTGGTCTCGCCGCGCTCGGGCTCCGCGCCGTGAGTTCGATCCGCGGCCGCACGAGCGCTTGGGATGCGGCGCTGCCGCTCGCCTGCCTGCACTGGGGGCACTGGGTCAACCTGCTGCTCTCGTTCCAGCTCTGGCTCGTGCTGTCGACCGCCATCGTCAGCGCGTTCGTCGCGACCTTCGCCGCGCGCCGTGGTGAACTCACCTTCCGCGCCGCGCTGCTCGCTTCGCTCGGCCTCGCCGCGCTCCCGCTCCTCGGCGGCTCCGGCGCTCTCTCCGCCCCACCCCTCGCACTCACTGCGCTCGCGCTCGGTCTCGCGGCTCGCTCGCGTTTCGCCGCGCGCGCCACACTCGCCTGCGGCTCGCTCGTCGCGCTCGCGCTCTTCGCCGCCTATGTCACTGGCTTCGAGCGCACGTTCAACGAACAGAACGACGACCGGTTCTCGGCGCAGGCGCTCAGCTTCCTACGCTTCTCGAGCCTCGGCGCCGGTCCCGCGCGCTGGTCGATCTGGCCTGCCGCCACGGCGCTCACCCTCGCCCTCGCGGCGGCTTGTGCCTGGTTCAGCGTCCGCGCCCTGCGCGACGCGACGTCACGCCCCCGCGCCCTCGCGCTGCTCGGAGGCCTCGGCGTTCTCGCGAGCGTCGGTGTCGGCATCGCTTGGGGGCGTTCGGCGCCCGGCTACGAAGTCGGTCTCGAGGATCGCTACGTCACGCTGCTCCTGCCCCTCACCTTCGTCGCGAGCCTGACGACGGAGCTTTGGGTCGCGGAGCACTGGCGTGAGCGCGCGCGGCGGCTCTTGTTCACGCTGGCGCTGGCGGGAGCCATGCGAGGCTATTCCACGGGCTTCGAGGGCGCGCTCGACGTGCGCCGGCATGCGCTGGAAGTCGAGAGCGCGGCGGCGAGCGGCGCCTCGTCGCAGGCGATTGCGGAGCAAATGACTCCGTGGATGTTTCCCGACGCCAAGGATCTCACGCGGTTGCTCGCCGACCTGCGCCGCGCGGGCCTACCGCTGTTCGACCGCGGTGCGCCGGGGCCGGAAGTCGACACGCAGCTGCCGGAATTCGGCTCGTTCTCGCGCCAGCCCGACTCCGGTGAGCCGCCGCAGCGCATCATCGCGCGCGAGCTCGACGGCCGCGAGGTCGCCGCACTCAACCATCCCGGCGAGCTGCGCTTCGAGCTCGACGGCGACCAACAGGACCTCACGGTGCGCTGCGGGTTCCTCGAGGAGGCGCGCGGACGCGGCGACGGCCTCGTGTTCGCCGTCGAGTGGCGCCCGAAGTCAGGCGCCGCCCCTCGCGTGCTCTTCGAGCGCGAGCTCGCGCCCCCGCGCGATGGAGAGCTGCCCATGCTCACAATCGAGCTCGACCTGCCGCAGGAAGCAGGGACGCTCGCACTCGTGACTCGCAACGCTCCCGGCCGCCACGCGCGTTGGGATCGCACGTGGTGGGGCGAGCTCGTGCTGCGCTGAGCGAGCGAGAGTATCGAGCCCAAGCTGCCGAGCCAGAGCAGCAGATAGGAACTCCAAGCGTATGACCTCCGCCGGACGCGGCCGTCGTCGACTGCGAGAGGGAGGTTCAGCGCTGCTGGCCGAAACGTCAAGTGGTCCATCAGCGCCCAGATTGGGCCTCTGTGGCGGACTGGCGAGCTGTTCGAGGCGCGCTGGCGCGCTGGGGCGGGCGCGTTGGATACGAGCGGGCCTGCTGGCCGGCGCGGGATATGGGCGAGGAGTGTGCTCGGCGTGGTGAAGGGCACCGGCTCAGGCGAAGTCGAGCAGTTCGGGCGAGCGCGCGGGTGCGGGGCGTGGCGGCTCGGTCGGGTGGCCGATATGCGCGAGGAGCTTGCGCACGACGGTTGGGTCGGCGAGCTGTGCGATGAAACGGCGCGCGCCACCGCATTGCGGGCAAGTGAGGACGTCGACGACGAAGACGCGCCGCAGCAGCTCCGCCCACGTTGAGCGCGAGGAGCGCGAGCGGGCGGAGGTGCTGGGCGCGGTCGGTGAGTTGGGAGCGGCTGGGCAACAGGGATGCAAACTGGGTGCGGGTGCGCGCGTGGGAACGACGGCATCGCGCCAAGCGGAGGCCGGCGCGAGGCGGCGCGGACCCGAGGCGAGTCGCTTTCGCGCCAGCGCGATGAACTCGGGCTCGTGTTGGAGAGCGCGCGCGAGTGCCTCGGCGCCGACCCTCCCGTCGTCCTCTCGGCCTTCTCCGGCCTGTCGACGATCGACTCCGCCGAAAGCCGGCTCGCCGACTCGCTCGAGCTGGGCCGCACCGCGCTTGCAGGCCAGGAACGCACTGCCGGGCCCGACGACCTGCGCACGCTGGAGGCACGCGCGAGCGTCGGCGGAAACTTGCTGCTGCAGGGCAGGTTCGCGGAAGGCAGGGCCGAGCTCGAGCCCGCCTACGCTGGCCTGCGCCGAGTCGCCGGCAAGGCCGACCGTCGCACTCTGACTTGCCTGTACTCGCTCGCCACGGCGTGGAGCTTCCTCGGAAGGACGGAAGACGTGCTGCGCGAGCTGCGTGCGGCGCTCGTGCTGTCCTGCCAGCGTTGCGGCGACGATGACGGGACCGCGCTGGGACTGATCGACAATCTCGCGGGCAACCTGCTCAACGCCGGCCGCATCGACGCCGCCGAGCCGTTGTTCGTCGAGCATGTCAAAGGCCTCCGCCGGCTCTCTCCGCCCGCCGTCGCGATCGGCGACAGGGCGCGGGCGACGCTTATCGGAGAGGGTCTGGGTGAACCGCTCCACGTGAACATATGCGTGGCGTCGCGGCACACGAGATCGGATGCACCCATCGTCAGGCTGGTCGCCGAGGATCCGCGAAAGCTGCAGGTTACTCCCTCCGCGCGCCGTCGACAGGCCGTGCGCGTCACGCCGCGGTACGACACCGTCAGCGTCGCCGAGCTTCGACCGGAGACGGGCTGCGGGTCCGTCGCCGCGCGCATGCTCGACCTGTCGTGCACCGGCCTGCGTCTCGAGCTCGGCCTACTCGACAAAGGGCGAGAGCGTCGAGTGCAGGTATGTGTACGTGCAGCTCCAGATCACGGGCGAGCCCGATGCGCTGCAGTTCGTGGCCGAGATCCGCAGCCGGACGCTGCAGGGCGAGAGAATCCAGTGTGGCCTGAAGCTCCTGCTCGAGCACCCCGAAGCGCGTGCGGACGTCGACCGCCGCCTCCGGCGTAACGTGACGTCGTGGCAGGTCGAAAGCGTGCTCGACCGCAAGCGACCGAAGGCGTCCTGACGCGCCCGCTCAGCGAGCGAGGAGGCCGCGGGCGACGAGTTCGCGCGCGAGCGTCTCGCCGATGCGCCGATGGCCCTCGACGTTGAAGTGGATGAAGTCCTTCGGCAGCACATGCAGGTCGTCGTTCGTGCGCAGCCCGGACGCGAGTTCGAGCACGTCGAAGCCCTCGCGCCTGGCGAGCCGCTCGACGAGCGCAAAGGCGGCCTCGTAAGCGGCAAGGTGCGGCTTCTCCTTGAGCGGTGGCAGGATCACGACCAGCACGGGCACACCGCCAAGGCGCGCGACCCGACCCAGCTCCGCCATGCCGAACGCGAGCCGGCCTACGTGCGCGTTCGATGCGTACCACGGGAGCGGGGACCAGGCCGGCGGAGTCGAATCCCGCTCGGCGAGGCGTCGCCGGACCAGCTCGACACTCGCCGAGAGTTCCGCGTCAAGGGCGACCTCGAGCATCGTCCCCGCGTTCAAGCGTGCAAAGCTCGCGTCTTCGTTCCGCTGCTGAACGCCGCGCGCCACGCGCGTGCGCTCGTGGCGCTGGGCGAACCACTGGGCCACGCGCAATCCGAACACCGGATGGTCGTAGCGCTGCAAGCGCTCCAGCTGTTCGAGCTCAACCGACACCATGCCGGCGTCGTTCATGCAGTAGCCGACGATCACGAGCCCGGGCTTCAACGCGAGCCCGTGCAACTCGAGACAACGCGCCTCCTGCAGCGTGTCGTAGCCGGTGAGCGCGAGGTTGAGCCACTCGACCGCGTGGCCCTCCGCGCGCAGCCGGCGCTCCGCCACGGCGCAGAACGTGTCGCCCTCCGCGATGTGGTTGCCGAAGGTCACCGAATCCCCGAGCACGACGATGCGCCGCGTTCCTTCGGCCGGCACGGGCGCCCACTCCGGGCCACGGAAGCCGAACGAGTTGACGCGCACGTCGCACTCGAATACCTGCCCTCGCGCGCCGGGGATGAGTTCGTAGGCGAGCACCGGGTCCTCGGACGCACGCAACACGCTCCACGTCGGGTCCGAGCGCGCGCCCTCGAGCGGCGCAAAGCCCTGAACGCGCAACGTGAGCTCGACAGCAAGGAAGAGCGCGAGCATCACCGCTGCGGACAGCGCGAGCCGGGTCTTTGTACGTGAGGCGCGCATCAGCGGAGTTCTCCGTACGGCAGCATGCGCCGGAACGTGAGGTGGAGGCTCGGCCCGTGGATCCGCAGCCTGCGCGGGCGGATGGGAACTCCAAGCGGGTGACCTCCGCCGGACGCGGCCGTCGTCGACCGCGAGAGAGAGGTTCACCGCTGCTGGCCGGTCCGTCAAGTGCGCCCCCGAGCCTGGCTCGGGCGTCGGTGGGGTCGGGCTTGCGAGCCTCGCGAAGCCCGCTGGTGCGGTGGTGCGACCGCGTTGGATACGACCGGGCCTACTCGACGGCGCGGGTCGCGGACGAGACACGTGACGCCCCGCTCGGTCTCATAGCCATACGGGTCGAGTTGCATGGCGCCCTCATCGAGCACGGTCACGTCGCCCTCGTACCTGCCTCCTCGGGTCGATAGCGCGACGCAGCGGAGGACGTTGGCTCCGGTGTGGTGGTAGGCCTGGGCGTCGAGCAAGTGCTCGCCGACCTTGCTCGGCGCGATCATGCGGACACAGACCGCGTTGGCGAGCGGCGCCCGCTCGAAGTCTGACCGAATGTAGAAGGCGTCTCCTGCGACTTTCGAGTGACCAAATGCCCGCGGAGTCAGGTGCAGCGTCGGGTGCGATCGTATCGCCGCTCGCCGCTCGGTTCAGGTCGCTACTTGGACGCTTTGACTTTGAGGAGCGCCTCGGCGAAGGCCTTGCCGACAGGGGCGAGAATCTTGGCGGCGCCGAGATAGTGATAGCCGCCGTTAGAGGCTCCCTTCAGGCGTTTCCATTCTTCCGCCGTGAAGTTCTTCGCCATGAGCTTCATCCTGTTCTCAAAGGCATCCGCGTTCGGATTCTCCTTCTTCTCCGCTTCGACCTGCGCGTCCACCTTCGGCCAGTAGCTCTCCATCCGCTCCAGAAGCTGCTCGAGATCGTCGTCCCAGAACGGGGCCGTCTCCACGGCGAACACGTTCCCCTTGAACTCTTTGAGCGTGGGCGGTTTCCGCTGGGCAGCACGGAAATGCATCATCGGGCCGTTCGTGTCGCCCCTCATGCCGTCGATGCCCATGACGCCGATGACGAACGGCAGATTCGGAGCCGACAGGTCTTTCCGCACGTCGCGAATGAAGTGGCCGAGCAGGTCGGCGTACAGCTCATACCCGCCTTCCTTGTCCTGCCCGGGGTACACCCCGCCGTCGACGTAGTCGTTGAACCCCTGAAACCAAACGAACCCGGCCAGTTCGTAGCCTTGCTTCTCGTCGTAGCTGGGCACCACGCGCCTGATGTCTTTGAGCACCATCTTCGTATGCGCGATCATCTCGCGGTAGTAGACGCCCGTGGCGGCGTTCTTTTCGGCGTAAAATTGGGGCCGTTCTTCGACTTTAGGAATGCCGTGGGCGCCGCCGGGATGCTGGTCCCAAAGTTCCTGAGTTTCCTTTGCCAGCACGAAAGGTCCCGCACTGGGCGAGCGGAAGTCGGTGTGCAGGCTGCGGCCGCCCCATGCGGTCTTGATGATGAGAACCGGTTCGTTCAGCCGCTTCTCCATCGTCAAGCCGAAAGTGAACTCCGGTCCTATCTTGTCCTCCGGGGCACCGAAACCGGCCGTCAGCTTGCCCTTCGCCTCCGTCAGGTCGGAGTAGGCGTCGCCGAGGCCGCCAACCGACGAGATCCACACGTTCTCGCATACGCGCGATTTGCCGTCGGGTCCGCGCATCTCCTGTAAGAGCGCGGCTGTTTTCGGGTCGTCAGCCATCGCGTCGAAAGTCGAGATGCTCGCGTGCCCTTGCATGTTCGACTGCCCGGCGAGGATGAACACCTTCAGCGGCTTGGCCGAGGCACCGCGGTTGACATCGGGATTGGGAGCGGAATTCGCCGTCTTGCCGGTCATCACCAAGCCGCGCTTCGGGATCGACAGAATGAACGCCGTCACCGACGAGGCGATCGTCCGGGAGTCGGAGCCGTAACCGGCGTTGTCACGGTTCGGCTGGTAGTAGAAGCCGCCGTCGTGGCATTGGGCCATCGTGAACCACCAACGATTGGCGTCCATCAGCTTGCGGAAGCCGGCGGCATCGACGCTCGCGGCCAGAGCCGTGTAAGCCATCCCCATCATCGGCGAACCGTGAGTGTCGGGGAAGCTCTGCGGATGCTTCCCGATCACCTCGGCGTGCAGCAGCGCTCGTTCGCGGTAGACGGCGTCTTGGTAGGGGCTCATGGCGCAAGCGATGCCAGC
>SXGS01581497.1_pt1 | contig 14467 bp, 10 predicted proteins | sample 3174681 | NCBI WGS metagenome assembly SXGS01 (sample SAMN11356861, study PRJNA531348) | freshwater metagenome | isolation source: freshwater sample F1-80 | place: China: Fuxian Lake, Yuxi | collected 2017-12-25
CCATGCTCGGCGACACCGCCGTCGCCCTCAACGCCCGCGACCCGCGTTACCTCCACCTGCACGGAAAGCGCGTCCTGCTGCCGTTGATGGATCGCGAGATTCCCATCGTGCTCGACGATCTCGCCGATCCCGAGTTCGGCACCGGCGTCGTCAAGGTGACACCCGCGCACGACCCCAACGATTTCGAGTGTGGCAAACGCCACGGCCTCCCTTCCATCGACGTGATCGGCATGGATGCCAAAATGACCGCGAAGGCCGGCCCTTACGCCGGACTCGACCGCGCGGAGGCTCGCAAACAGGTGGTCGCCGATCTCGAGGCGCGCGGATTCCTCGCCAAAATCGACGATTACGCGCTTTCGGTGGGCAAGTGCCAACGCTGCAAGACCGTCGTGGAACCGCTCGTTTCCACCCAGTGGTTCTGCCGCATGAAGCCGCTCGCCGAACCCGCCATCGCCTGCGTGGAGGATGGCCGCATCCAGTTCGTTCCCGAAAATTGGACCAAGACCTACTTCGAGTGGATGCGCAACATTCGCGACTGGTGCGTGTCGCGCCAGTTGTGGTGGGGACATCGCATCCCCGCGTGGCACTGCGCCGATTGCAACGGAATCACCGTGGCTCGCGAAACGCCAGCCGCCTGCGCATCGTGCACGTCGGCCAACATCGTCCAGGATCCCGACGTGCTCGACACGTGGTTCAGCTCCGGACTCTGGCCGTTCTCCACCATGGGCTGGCCGGACCAGACCTCCGACCTCGCCCGCTTCTATCCCACCACGCTGCTCATCACCGGGTTCGACAGCCTGTTCTGTTGGGTCGCCCGCATGGTGATGATGGGCCTGGAAATGATGGGCGACGTTCCGTTCCGCCAAGTCTACATCCACGGGCTGGTGCGCGACGCGGACAAGCAGAAAATGTCGAAGACCCGCGGCAACGTGATCGATCCGCTGGAGGTCACCGGCAAGTTCGGCACCGACGCGGTGCGCATGAGTCTGCTCCAAGGCGCCGCCCCCGGCACCGACATCGTGCTCACCGAAGAGCGCATGCAAACCGCGCGCGCCTTCGCCAACAAGATCTGGAACGCGGCGCGATTCGTCTTCCTCAAGATGGAGGATTCCGGCGTCGAACCCTGGATCCGCGAGAACGGCCCGCTTCTGCCGGAACCGGGCGCGCCCCTCGAGGACCGCTGGATCTTCTCGCGCCTGCATCGCTGCGCCGATCAGATGAATCGCGCGATTGGGACTTATCGTTATCACGAAGCCGCCCAGACCGCCTGGAGCTTCTTCTGGCACGAGTTCTGCGACTGGTACGTGGAGATGAAAAAGCTCCGCTTCACGTCCGGTTCCGGACTGAACGCCGATTGGCGCAACACGCTGACCGTTTTCGAAGCGGCGTTGCGGCTGTTGCATCCGGTGATGCCGTTCATCACGGAGGAACTGTGGCAGCGGCTCGCGGCCAAAGCCAAGGACAAGCCGGAGTCCATCGCGCTGGCGCCGTATCCGCTGTTCGATCCCGCGGGCATCGACGCCGAAGCGGAGAAGGACATGGATCTGCTCCAGGAGATCGTCACCGCCGCGCGCAATCTGCGGTCCGAACTGAAGCTCGATCCCAAGGCCGAACTGGACGCGGACCTGTATTCGGCGGGCCGCGCGCTGCCGGTGGCGCGCGATCACGCCGAAGCCGTGGCGAAGATGGCCGGCGTCCGTCTGCGCCTGCACGAAGGCCACGCGCCCCGCATCGGCGGAGCCATGCGAGCCACGCCCGAATTCGACCTCGCGCTGGAAGTGCCCGCCGCGCAGATGGAAGCCATGCGGAAACGCCTGGCCAAGGAGATCGAGCAGCTCGACAAGAACATCGCCAACTCGCGCCGCCAGTTGACCGACGACACCTTCCTCGGCCGCGCGCCCGATCACGTGGTCGCCAGCATCCGCGCCAAACTCGCCGATTACGAGGCGCAACTCGACAAGAGCCGCCAGGCACTGGAAGCGCTCGGATGACGGTCACTCCCGAAATCTATTCGCTGATCCAGCGGGCGCTCGCCGAAGACATCGGATCGGGCGACATCACCACCGAACTCACGGTTCCGGCCGATGCCAAGGCTCTCGGGTCCTTCCACGCGCGGCAACCGGTCGTAGTGGCCGGCGTGGAACTGCTGCCCGCGATCTTCGAGATCCACGGCGGCGCGGAGGAGTTGACGCTCCACGTGGAAAGTGGCGCGCGCGTGGAGCGCGATGCCAAGCTGGCCACCGTGCGCGGATCTGCGCGAGCCCTGCTGACCTGCGAACGTGTGTCGCTCAACTTCATGCAGCGGCTCTCGGGCGTCGCCACTCTCGCCGCCCGTTACGTGGACGCGGTACGCGGGACAAAGTGCAAGATCCTCGACACGCGCAAGACCACGCCGGGTCTGCGCCAACTCGAGAAGATGGCGGCCGCCGCCGGCGGAGTCACCAACCACCGCCAAGGCCTCTACGACGCGGTGCTGATCAAGAACAATCACATCGCGGCGGCCGGCGGCGTTCGACCAGCGTTGGAGCGGACTCGCGGCGCGGCCGTACGCGTGGAAATCGAGGTGCGCACGCGGGAAGAGCTCGACGAAGCGCTCGACGCCGGCGCGCGCCACCTGCTGCTCGACAACCTGAAGCCCGCCGAAGCCGCCGAATGGATCGCGTACGTAGGCGGCCGCGCCACCTGCGAACTGTCCGGCGGCATCACGCTCGACACCGTGCGCGCCTACGCCGAAGCGGGCGCGGACTTCATCTCCTGCGGCGCCATCACCCACTCCGCCACGGCGGTGGACCTCAACTTCCGCCTTCTTCCATGCTAGACGCGGCTTGGCTCGGCGGCCGGTTGCCGGGCCGCGCCATTCACTGCCTGGAATCCACGCCGTCCACCATGACGGACCTGGCAAAGCTCGCCGCCGAAGGCGCGCGCCACGGGACCATCGTCATCGCGGACCGGCAGACCGCGGGCCAGGGACGCCACGGGCACGGCTGGCACTCCGAGCCCGGCGCCGGACTCTACCTGTCGATCCTCATCCGGCCGGAGTTCGCCATCGAATCCACGCCCGCCCTTACGCTCGCGATCGGGCTGGCCGCGCGCGACGCGCTCCGCGACCTGGCCGGCGTCGAGTGCGATCTCCGCTGGCCCAACGATCTGATGCTCGGCGGCCGCAAGTGCGGCGGCATCCTGGTGCATCTGTTGTACCGCGCCGCCTTGGCCGGAATCGGCGTCAATCTGAACCACGAGTCGTTCCCGCGCGATCTGGCGGACTCGGCGACATCGCTGCGGATCGAGACCGGGCGCGACCATCTGCGCGAGCCCCTCGCCGCCGCGATCGCCGAGGCGGTGGACGCGCGTTGCGCGGTCTTGGCCAAGCATGGCCCGCGGCCGGTGATCGCCGAGTTCAGCCGCGTGTCGAGTTACGCGCGCGGACTGCGGGTGACGGTCGACAGACCGGAAGGTCCGCTGCATGGGGAGACCGCCGGTCTCGACGCCAACGGATTCCTGCTGGTGCGCGACGGTGATGGCCGCGTCGTGACCGTGCTCGCCGGCGGCGTGCGTCCGGCGCGGTCATAGCCGAGGCGTTACGGAAACTCGGCCGCGGCGAAGGGCGGCGCGGTCGCGGCGGCCGTGCGTGCGTACGTACGCTCAGCATGTTGAGTTCCTTACGCCCGATACAGCGTTCGAAGCCCGCGAGAAACTGGCGGAAATCTTGACGCGACCTAAGGTGCCGTTGTCTCCCACTATGGAAATCCTCGACCAACTCATCAGAATGGGGTTTTCGCTCATAAGTTCAACTCCTGCCGCTGCTTGCCATGGCGATCATGCCGGTGTACCTTGAAATCATGAGCCCGCTCGAGAACATCGTCGAGGACCTGAGGTCGCTGCCGCCGGCCAGGCTGGAAGTGGCCGCCGACTTCGTACACAGACTTAAGCGGATCAGCGAGGACGAGCGCCAGGCGATTCTCACCCAGACCGCCGGAAGTCTCTCCGCGGAAGACGCCGACGCGATGGAGAAGGCCATCGAGGAAGGCTGCGAACAGATCAATGAACACGGCTGGTAGTGTCCTACTGGACACCAGCGTCGTGATTCCCCACCTCCGCGGTGATCAGGCCCTCTCCGCTCGTCTTAGCCAGCTTGCCAGCATCCATGTCCCGTGGGTGGTGCTGGGCGAACTCCGGTTCGGCGCGAGGCGGGCAGTCCGGCCGGACGCAGCGCTTGCACAAGTCCGCGCATTCCTCAGGACCGTCGCGTTGCTGCTGCCCGACGAAGGCACCGCCGAACACTACGGCGATCTTAAGGCCGAACTCGCGCGGCTCGGCAAGCCCATTCCCGACAACGATCTCTGGATCGCGGCGATGGCACGGCAGTATGATCTACCACTTGCAACCAGGGATGCGCACTTTGCGCAGGTGCCGAGTTTGCAGACGCTCGCCTGGTAGCCCGCATCAACCCGGCAACCTGATTTTCGGCGCTGTCGCTGCGTCCAGCGTTGCGCTTATCTTGTTCCGCATTTTCCGATTCCTTTTTTCGCCTTCCAGACATTGGCTCCGGTTGTGCGATTTGTAGTGGATAACAAGATAGGGCGAACCGCGTGAACCGTGTGAACCACGTGATTCATTCGGCCTCCTTGGCGACAAGGCCGATGCCCACGTAACACCAAGCCAGCACGCCGTTTACGGTCCTCTGGTAGTCCGCGATGGTGGGCCGCGGCTTCTTCATCGCGCGGCCGAACGCGGTCTTGCTGATGGTGGGGCGTCCGGCATCGGAACACTTCCGGCCGTACTCCCGGTAGAGCCCCTCGGGACCTGGAGTCCGCCTGAAAACCGCATTCTCGAGCGGATCGCCGCGTGAGTTCTTCCCGCGTGCGACGGAAGCGCTCGAGCATGCCCTCGGGAAGAGGGTGCTCCTCGCGGAACTTGTTCCACAGCGCTTCCTGTTCCTGGAGATACGACTCGCCAGACGGGCTGCGTCCGCTCGCGCCTCTCGGCAAAGCGCTTCTGAAAGCCGGGATCGCGGCTCGGAACGACACACCGCGCGCACGGGTTGACTCCCTCCAGGCAAACGGGGCCGATCTCGAATGGCACGCGCACGCCGGGCTCGCGGAACTGTCGAGCTACGCGCGGGGACCGCAGGTGACGGTCGACAGACCTGAAGGTCCGCCGCATGGCGGGACCGCCGGGCTGGACGCCAACGGATTCCTGCTGGTCCGCGACGGTGATGGCCGCGTCGTGACCGTGCTCGCCGGCGGCGTCCGTCCGGCGCGGATCTAAGCCTCACGAAGCTCGGCCGCCGCCAACGGCCCCGAGCTTCCAGGCAGTCTCGACGGCCCGGCTCCAGTGGACGGCGTCGCTGCTTGCCCGTGCGACCGTCGCGAGACTTGTCGTCAGGGCGATCCTGGCCTCGGCCTCGGCAACCGCCTCCGCACCGTCCTTGCGGAAGAAATCGACGATGGCGGACCCTCGGCGCGGCTTTGTTTCATGCCGGCGAATTCTTGCTCGTGAGCCATCCGCCGCTGAACGGACGGCGGTGCAAGCCAGCCAGTCCGTCGGGACGCCGTCGCCTATGCTAGCCTAGCATAGGCCATCGGCGGATACCCCCCCCCGTTGTGGGGTATCACCCTTGCGGTGGTTTCGGCGCCCGGCATGGCCGTGTGGCGGCAGTCATTTGGTACCGGCTTTTGATAGGAGAACTTCATGAGACTCATCCCATACGTCACCGTACTGATCGTCGCGGGCTCTTCGGCGGCCTGGGCTCAACCCGCCAGGGGCTTGGCGTGGGCCTGGGTCACCGGCGTAACCGCATCTTCGGACTACCAGTTCAATTCGGCCGGCGGCACGATCACGGTCACCAATCCCAGCACCGGCCAATACGCCGTCAACATCCCGAACATGGGCACGCCCGGCGGCATCGCGCAGGTGGTGGCGTACGGCGGCGGGAACCACTATTGCAACATCGCGTTCTGGGGGCAATCGGGAACCATCCAACAGATCGGCGTCAAGTGTTACACCGCGGCCGGCATCGCCGCCGACGGATCCTTCTCCGTCCTGTTTTACAAGGAGGACCGCGCCGCCGCCCAATGGAGCAACGGTTACCTTTGGGCAAACCAGCAGTCGACGGCGTCCTACACTCCCAGTGGCGCCTATAATTACAACTCCAAGGGCGGCTCCAACACAGTGGTCAGGATTTCGGCCGGCCGTTACACGGCGACATTCCCGAATCTGGCGCCACTGCCACATCTGGGCAGCCCCATGGTCACGGCCTACGGGTCCGGCAACACTGACCGGTGCAGGATTGAGTCGTGGGGGGGGGGGAAGTCCGAATGTGACCGTCAATGTCGCCTGTGATACCACCGGCGGCGTCGCATCCGACTCTCAGTTCGACCTGAGCTTCTTTACCGACACGGCTTTCGGAGTGAATCAGGGCCAGGAGCAGAGGCGTGGCGCATTCGTTTGGGCGGACGATCCGGCGGCCGCCTCGTACACCCCCTCGCTGCATTACCAGTACAACAGCGCTGGCGGCCCCATTCGCGCCCACAGATCTGGCCTGGGAACGTACGCGGTCGATATCCCCGGCTTGATTGCATTGGACTCGTCGAACGTCCAGGTTAGTCGATACCAGGGAGCAGGCTACTGCAACGTCCAAGGGTGGGGATCGGGTCCCAACAACGGCGCCACCGTGTCGGTCAGATGCTACAGCACCACCGGCGCCGCCCAGGACGCCCGATTCGTCCTGACCTACCTCACCGATACGCTTGCCACCGCCGCGCTCCCCAGCCCCGGGGGCCCGGCTCGGGCGAAGGCCTGGGTCTTTTCCGACGGAACGGGGACCAACGCGAATCCGAATGCGCTCTACCAGTTCAACTCCGCCGGCGGAACCAATTCGGTGACTAGGCTTTCCACGGGCGCGTATCGGGTGAATCTCCCCAACCTGGGAACCGCGTCGGGCGTCGTGCATGTCAACGCGTACGGCGGCTCCGCCTATTGCAAAGCCCATTCGTGGGGGCCGAACGGCGCCACCCAGGAAATTTACGTCATGTGCTTCGACCCAGGCGGCAACACGGTGGACAGCCAGTTCAGCGTGCTGTTTTACAAGGAGGACCGGACGGGGGCGAGCTTCAACGCGGGCTACGCGCGGTCCTTCATCCCCATCGCGTCGGCGGCTGTTCAGCCTCCCTCGGCGTACTCCTGGAATGGAAGGCTGCTGACGAATGAAATCACCCGAACCAGCATCGGGCGATACAATGTGACGTTCAGCGGCGTGGCTCAATCGCCCAACGGCGGTTCCGTGATGGTCACGCCTTACGGCGCCACACCCACGCGCTGCAAGGTCTCCTCCTGGGCCGGAAGCACCGCGCATGTGCGGTGCCATCAGATCGACGGCGCCCTCATCGACGCCGATTTCGGCATCAGTTATATCGTGGATGTGGCGTTCGGGTCCGACACCCTGGCCAACGCGCATCCGGGAGGGTATGCGTGGGCGCAGAGTTCAGCGACGGCCTCTTACCAGCCCGATACCTCCTTCCGGTTCAATTCGGCCGGCGGCACATTCCTGGCTCAACGCTCCAGCGCAGGGGCCTATTCCATGGAGTTCAGCCTGCTGAAGGCCTTTAGCAAGACCGTGCCCATCGTGACGGCTTATGGAGAGGCGGCCGGGGAGTTGGGGGCGTATTGCCGCCCCGATTCGTGGCTCCCCAAGAGCGGAGCGCCCGGAACCGCGATCAACGTGGGCTGCTTCAACGCGGCGGGAGCGCGCGTGGATTCCCGCTACACCGTGGTCTACCTGACCACTCCGCTGGCGCCAACTTCCGTGACTGTTTCCGGCGGCTCCCCTCAGTCCGCGCAGGTGGGAACTACGTTCACCGTCCCGCTCCAGGCGACAGTGAGGGATGCCAACATCCCAATCGCGGGCGTCAACGTCAACTTCGCGGCCCCTGGAAGCGGCCCCAGCGCGAGCCTTTCTGGCGCCACCGTGGTTTCCAATGCGAGCGGCCAGGCCAGCGTCACCGCCACCGCCAACGGCTTGACTGGTAATTACAACGTGACGGCAAGCGTCACCGGAATCGCCACACCAGCCACGTTCGCGCTCACCAACCAGCCGGTGAGCGGGCTGGGTGCGCCCGTTTTCATCAGCCCGGCCAACAACTCGACGCTCACTAACACCATCGTGACCTTCTCTTGGAGTCCGGTGGCCGCGGCCAACCGGTACGAATTGAAAGTGATCGAGGCGGCCACGCCGCAGCAGTTCCGGGTGGAACTGGCTGGGCCGGCCAGCACCCTGGCTATCTATACTTTGCCCAGCGGCAACTACCGCGCCGAGGTGCGGGCTTGCAATGACAGCGCCTGCGGCCCCACCGGCATCGTCAATTTCCTGGTTCAGGGCGGAGCCATACCGGCGGCGGCGGTCACTGGTGTGAACTGCGCGATCGTCAACGACAGTAATCAGAACCGGCTGAACTGCAACTGGACCGCGCTTGCCGGGGCCAATTTCTACTTTGTCAACGTCGTGCAGCCGGGCGCCGGTCCCGGTGGTGGCGCGCTGACGGTGGCGGGCCAGCAAGTGGGCGTCAACTCGATCAGCATCCTGATCCCGAACGGCGCCGCGACGGTGCTCGTCCGGGGATGCACGGGGGATGGCTGTGGACCATTCAGCTCCGGGACCCCGATCAATGGCACGATCGGCAATCCGCTGACGCCGATTCTCGGCGAGCCAATGGCGGGCTCGTCGGTGGACTTCGGCTCCAACGCGCCGGAGATCACCTTCACGTGGAACCTGGTCGCGGGCGACAACGGGACCAACTTCATGTACCGGCTGTATGTGCAGGACTTCTCGCGCAATGCGCCCGCCCTGGACATCCTCACTTCGAACAATTTCCACGGAGCATTCTTCAATCCGGGGACCCGGTTCGATGCGCTGGTGATCGCGATCCCGAACGGAGGCGGTCTGAGCCGGCAGGGTCCGCCGAGCGGATTCGTGACGCGGGGCCGCGTGCCGAGGTCGCCAGTGGTGACCTCGCCAACCTACCGGTCGGCCGTGGATCCGAACGCGCAGGGGCAGGTAAATGTCGCGTGGACGCCACAGGTCAATCCGGACGGCACGGTGTCCACACGGAACTATCAATACTTTTTCAACGGACCGGGCCAAACCGGCGGGGTGACCACCAGCCTCAGCGTGCTGCTCAACCTCGCTCCGGGCGACTGGCAGGGGGTGGTTCGAGCCTGCACCACGGGCACTTCGTGCGTGGAGAGCTTGCCCACCGGCTGGGGACCTTGGAACAACGAGCCTGGGTCGGAAGGCGGCATCGCGGACTTTCGGGTCCGGTAGCCCACCATACTGTTGATCGACACGCCGCCGGGTCCGGCTTGGAACCCGGCCACGGTGCTCTCGCCGTCCCCGGCGCCCGCCGAACCGGCGTTGGCGGCGGCGAACGTGCCGCGGGGGCCGGGCGTGCGGCCTGGGAAGGGATTGACTGGCCCGGTCGAGTTCACGATGCCGCGACACCCTTGATGCCGGCCAAGCCGCTGAATGGCTACACCCGCGCGGACGACCATCGTGTTCATCGGGGCGGAGGCCGCATCTTGACCGTGCTCGCCGGCGGCGTCCATCCGGCGCGGACCTGAGCCTTACTAAGCCCGGCCGCCGCGAAGGGCAGATCCCCCAAAAAAAAAGGCTCTTGCCGGTATGGCGTTCAGCCGGCGGATGTGGTATAAAATCTCAATACCCAAAAGTCGGTATCCGTAACGATTCGCTCAGATCACAGGGGTGCGGGATGCAACGCATTGCTATTTTATTTGCGCTGGCGCTGTCCGCCAGCGGTCTTTACGCGCAGGAGTTGCGCGGATCCGTGCGCGGCCAGGTTTCCGATTCCTCCGGATCGGTAGTTGTGGCGGCCAAAGTCATATTGAAGAACGCCAACACCGCGGTGCAAACGCAACGCGAAACCAACACCAGTGGGCAGTACCTGTTCGATCTGGTGACGCCAGGCTCCTATTCGGTGACCGTGGAGATGCAGGGCTTCCGCAGCTTCGTCCAGGAGAACGTGCTCGTGCAGACGCGCTCCGACCTCACCGTTGACGCCAAGCTCGAACTCGGCCAACTTTCCGAAACGATCCGCGTCGTCGAGGCGCCCGTCGCCGTGCAGTTCAACAAGACGACCATGGAAACGACTCTCGACACCAAGATGTCGAACTCGCTTCCCATCATCCACCGCAATCCGTTCCTGCTCCTGACGCTCGACCCGCAGGTGACCTTCACCTCCACGTCCAGCGAGCAGAGCCCCTTCCATCACTGGGCAGGTTCGCGGCTCGACGTCGGCGGCGGCACCCAGCTCAAGAACGACATTCTGGTGGACGGCGTGCCGAACACCTGGGGTCCGAAAACCAACTACGTTCCCGCCATGGACGCCGTGTCGGAAGTGAACGTCCAGCAGAACGCCACCGACGCCGAGTACGGCCACTCCGCCGGCGGCATCATCTCGGTGCAGATGAAGGGCGGCAGCAACGAGTGGCACGGCACGGCTTACTACTTCGGCCGCAATCCGAAGCTCAACGCGCGGCCCGATTCCACCACGCCGACTCCGTCCCTGATCCGCCACAACGTGTGGGGCGCCACCTCCGGCAATCCGATCAAGAAGAACAAGATCTTCAACTACGTCTCCTATGAGGGCCAGAACCTGCGCGAGCCCGTCAACCTGATCAAGACGCTGCCCACGGCGCTCGAACGGGAAGGCGACTTTTCGAAGACCCTGTTCCTCAACGGTCCCCAGATCGGCCTGAAGCCGATGTTCGATCCCTTCACCACGCGAACCGCCGGCTCGGTGGTCACCCGCACTCCCTTCGCCGGCAACGTCATTCCGAAGTCGCGCTTCGACCCTTCCGCCGAGCGCTTCCTCAAGGACATCTGGGCTCCCAATGGACCCGGCGACGACGTAACGCAAATCAACAACTACCGCCTGACTTTCCCGCGCATCTACGAGTACTACAATTTCTCCGATCGCGTGGACTGGAACATCAACGATAAGTGGCGCGCGTTCGGCAGAATCTCGCGCTATCACACCAACGTCGCTTCGCCGAATCCTCCCGGAACGGCGGCCGCTTCCACGGGTGGATCCGAACGGAACTCGCTTACGGTCGCGGGCGACGTCGTCTGGACGGCCACCACCAACACCGTGGTCAACCTTCGCGGCTCCTATGGAAAGCCGGTCGACCGGTTCATCGACCCGGTCGCCGAGATCAAGAATCTCAATGAGTTCTTCCCCCGCAACCCGTCCTTCTTCGACAGCTACGCCAAGTCGCTCCCGGTGCTCTACTATCCGGGCCTCAATCTGGGCGGCGGTTTCGGCCGCGGCGGCTACTGGTATTCGGCGCCCGACTTTTGGAACATGCAGGGCAAGGTTTCCAACCAGCACGGCAAGCACTATCTCAAGGGCGGATGGGAATTCCGCTCGTATCGCGGGAACTCGTCGCTGCCGCAACCGCTGTTCTTCACCTTCCCGGCGGCCAATACCGCCGAAACTTACGTCAACACGAACACACGGTTGAGCGGAAGCGAGTGGGCGACGTTCCTGCTCGGCGCCATCGGCGGCGACTCGCGCGCCCGCAACGTTCCGTTCCTGCGCGCCCACAATCACTTCTGGGGATTCTACTTCCAGGACGACTTCAAACTCAGCCAGAACGTGACTCTGAATCTCGGACTCCGTTGGGAATACGATACGCCGCTCACCGATCCCGAGAATCGCTTCTCGCGCGATCTCGACCTGACCAATCCGATCCCCGAGTTCCAGGGCGCCGGCGCGCCGCGGTTCCCCGAGCAGGTCCTTTCCATCCGCAAGACGCCGCCCGCGTTGAACGGAGCCTGGATCCACGCCGGGAGCAAGGGCGCTTACAACTCACCGAAGAACGGCTTCCTGCCCCGCTTCGGAATCGCCTACCGGTTGAGCGACCGCATGTCGCTCCGCTTCGGTTACTCCCTCTATTCGATTCAGCCCTCGGTCGACTTCGAGGGCGGAGTCAACTTGAACGACGTCGTGCCCTATCCCGGATTCCAGCAGGACTCCTTCCCACTGCCGGTGCTCCAGGGCGTGCCCCAGGCGACGCTCGCCAACCCGTGGCCGGCCAACACCAATCCGCTTGTGCCACCCGTGGGTACCTCGCTCGGCCGTTACACCGAGCTTGGCTCCACCGCGCAGTCGATCGTCTGGAACCAGAACCTTTCGAACGCCGTGAATCACCGGATGAACGTCAGCGTCCAGCGCCAGGTGTGGAGCCAGATCGTGGTTGACCTGACCTACTTCGCGAGCCTGGGACAAAACCAGCGCTATCAGAAGCAGCTCAACAACATCGATCCGCGCTTCGGGTTCGAGTTCAAGGACGCCGTCAACGTCCGGGTGGACAACCCGTTCTTCCAGGCGCTGACTCCCCAGAAGTTCCCCGGCGGCCTCCGCAATCAGCAACAGGTTGCGGTGAATGAGTTGCTCCGTCCGTATCCGCAGTACAACACGCTCACCCAGTGGATGGCGGAGGGGGTCCGCCGCCGGTATCAGTCGATTCAGATCAAGGCGCAGCGGCCCTTCGTGAACGGCTTCAACTTCCTGTTGGGCTACAACTACAACCAGGCCCGCAACGACGAGTATTACGACGGGGTCGACACGTTCCTCGATAAGTTCACCAGGCTCGACTCGGCCAACGCTCGTCACAAATTCAATGTTGGCGGCATCTATGAAGTGCCGTTCGGCAAGGGCCGCAAGTACGCCAACGGCATGAGCCGCGCCGTTGACGGCGTGATCGGAGGCTGGGCGCTCAGCGGAATCTGGCAGCACGTCAGCGGCGAGTACCTCCGCTTCGGCGGCGTCGTTGTCAACGAGAACCCCAAGGTGGACAGCCCCAACCGGCTACGCTGGTTCGACACCTCGAAAGTTACCCGCCTTCCGAACTTTACCCGCCGCGTGAATCCCGTGCAATGGGACGGACTCAAGGGCCCGGGCGTCAAGAGCCTCGACCTGACTCTCACCAAGGAGTTCAAAATCCGCGAGCGCTATGGTCTGGAAGTCCGCATGGAGGCCTATAACACTCCGAATACGTTCATCGGCGCCAATCCGGTCCTCAATCCGGATAACTCGCTGTTCGGCCGCGTCAACGCCCAGCGGAACACCTACTTCGGTCGCCAACTCCAATACACCGCTCGTATCCGCTGGTAGCGGAAGTCCCTCGATTTGGTGGGGGCAGGCCATCGGGCCTGCCTCTCCCGGCTTCGTTCAGCCTCCGCCTCGGCCGTGCGCGCGGGCCCCCCGTCCGGAATCTCAGGAGAACGCAATTTGTGGGTCCGACGGGCCGATGCACCAGCCCGGGCAGCAGATCCAACAGACGTTCGTGCCCGGGCCATGGCCGATGCACACCTCGAAACAGTCCCCGCTCGTCGTGATGACGACGACGATTTTCGCCCTCGCCGCCGCGCTTCTGGCGAACTCCTGAACCGGTATGTCCTCCCACTTTACGTCGGCGGCCTTCCTCAACTCCTTGTGCGCGGCTTGAAGTTTCTGGGCGAGCTTCGGCGGCGTCTTGGTGGCCTTCTCGCACTTGGGGTAAATCACCCCGGTGATCATTCCGCCGCTGACCTTGGCCATGACCACGCAGTCGCAATGGCGCCCCTCGAATTTCCCCAATTCGATCGTGTGGGATCCCTTGCTTAGTTTCGCCGCGTCGAGATGCGCGACATTCTTGAACAGCTTGAATTTCGGGCGCGAACGGAATAGGTGCGTTCGAACGTGAACTCGACGGAAGCCCTGCCACTCTTCATCTCTGGTAATCTCCTCGGCTGATGTTAGGGTCCCTGAGCCGAACCGCCACGAGACCCGGTTCAGCCTATCACACGGCGCGCCCGGGTCCGGCGGCTCGTTCACCAACTCGAGCGCGGCGGCGTAGTTGAAGCGGAACATCTCCCAGGAGCCGCAACCAAGGAAGTGGCCCGGCGCCGCCGCAACCCGTTGGGCGCAGTGGACTTGCAACGCAGGCTTCGCCACTTGGCGTTGGCCGCCCATGACCGCCCTGGCGGCGATGTTATTTGCGCCAAGGGCTGCTGGGGTTCAAGACAAAGATCGACGATCTACACGGACAATCTGATCGCGCGCCGGTACCGCGGTCCGCTCCCTCGCCGTGTCGTAGGCGTCCTCTCCCTGCTGGCCGACGGCGCCGTTGGCGTTCAGACCGCGCCGCGTAGCCGGCCATCGGGAGCGGAAGCCAGCGGGATCGCATATCGTCTCGAAGAGGGTGTGCTTCGTTGCCGGCGAAATCCTTATCACTACGCGAGCGCGCCGGCGTCGATGGGGGCTAGCCCCAATACTCTTCACTTAAGGATCCTGATGGAGGAGGCGACATCGAGACGGCGGGTGGGGTGACGTCCGCGAGGGCGCAGGTTGTAGTTGCTCATTTTGCGCTTCACGCCGCGCGGGTTGACGCGTTGCCGGCGCGAAACAAC
>SXGS01116550.1_pt1 | contig 14465 bp, 12 predicted proteins | sample 3174681 | NCBI WGS metagenome assembly SXGS01 (sample SAMN11356861, study PRJNA531348) | freshwater metagenome | isolation source: freshwater sample F1-80 | place: China: Fuxian Lake, Yuxi | collected 2017-12-25
ATCCGGCAGGAAGTTCAGGTGGATGTTTTCAAACACCTTCTTGCCGCCGGGATAGGCCTTGGTGAGGCCCTGCATGTGGAAAACGATCTGGGGACCGGCCATGGGCTGTGGTTCCTTTGCGAAGCTGGAAATGGTTGTCTGGGCGCGATGTGGCCTGCCGCGCGCAGAAGATCAAGCGCCACTCCGAGCCGGTTGGCAGCGAGACGGCCGCGCAAGGCCACTTTTGCGCTTGCCGTGCCCCTTCCCCACCGGCATCACTTGGAGCTTATCAGGGGACGAAGATGGCGAAGCCAGAAACGAAATCTGCCGGTTTTGGCGAGGATGACCTGACGCGGGCGTCGGGGTGGGACGCGCTGCTGGACGATGTTTTCGGACTGAATGTGCGCGGTTTCCGGACGATGTGGGCTTCGCTGTTCAATCCGGCCAAGGTGTTCGAGGCGGCGCGCGATCCGGGCTGGCAGGACCGGTACACACCGGCGATCCGCCTGGTGTTCGTGATCTTTGCCCTCACCGAATCCCTGCAGTTTCTGCTCAGCGGAGAGGGGACGCCGATCTGGCAGACCGTCGTTGAAACGGTCAGCTTGTACGAGGGGGACCTTTACGGCCGCGAGGTCGACGCCGTCGCCCGGGAAGTTCTGCTGGCCTATTCAGTCCTGTATTCAATCGCGTTTTTTGTGTTGCATATTCCCATGAGCCTGTTTGTCAGCACCTGGGGCAAAGGCGTGCCCATGCCGGTGCGCAGCCGGCTTTATTTTGCGACCCTCGTGCCGGGCACGCTGATCGGCCTGGCGCTGGTGATCGGCCAGAACACGATCTCGACAGAGATAAACCAGACATCGTCGCTGATATTTATGGCCCTGATCATATTCGCCTATGTGGGCACGATCTTTCGGGGCCTGGCGCCCAGGATTTCCGTGGGGGGCCGTCTCTGGCGGGCGGGGGTGATGGGGTTGCTGATGATTGGCGTAACGGCGATTGCCGAATTCATCGGTTTGCTGGCTGCGCATATCTATGTGCTGGGGACCCCGCCCGGCGGGTGACAAGCCTGGAATCCGGGCTAGTGTCGGCGTCATGAGACTTCCATTCTTTCTTGCGGCCTTTGCCGCCACTTTCTCGCTTGCCGCCTGCATTACTCATGCAGACGAGGCCCCCAAACCGGCCAAGGACCCCGTTTCCATGACTGATGCTCCCCGGCTGACGCCGGAACGCCTCATTGCCTCGCCCTCCCTCGCCGGCAGTGCGCCGCGGGCTGTGAAATTCTCGCCCGATGGGCGCCGGGTGACCTTCCTGAAACCCCGCGCGGAAGAAAGCTCCCGCTACGATCTCTGGCAGTTTGACGTGGCGAGCGGGGCGCAGTCGATGCTGGTGGATTCCACGGCGGTGGACCCGGCAGAGGCGGAACTCTCCGAAGAGGAAAAGGCCCTGCGCGAGCGAAAGCGGATCGCGGGCGTGCGCGGCATTGCCGATTATGCCTGGGGCACGGCGGACACGATCATCGTGCCGGCGGGCGGGGACATTCATCTTGTGACGCTCAGGAAAGACGGGCCGGAAACCCGGCGCCTGACCCAGACCGACGGGTTTGAGTATGACGCCAAGGTGTCGCCTCGCGGCAATCATGTGAGCTTCATCCGGGACGGGGCACTTTATTCCATTGATCTGGCGACCGGCACGGAAACGCGGATTTCGCCCGAGGCGCAGCCCGGCAAGGCCATCAGCTATGGCGTGGCCGAGTTCGTCGCGCAGGAAGAGATGAACCGGTATACCGGCTACTGGTGGAGCGCGGACGAGCGCTACATCGCCTTCACCGAAGTGGACGAAAGCGGGGTGGATATCATTCCGCGCTTTGACATTGCCGCCGACGAAGTGACCGTGATCAACCAGCGCTATCCGCGCGCAGGGCGGCCGAATGCGAAGGTGGCGCTCTGGGTGGCCGACCTGAAAGCCGACACCACGCGCAAGATCAGTTCAGTGGGGCCTGACGACTATCTGGCGCGCGTGAACTGGGCGCATGGAAGCCTCTGGTTCCAGACCGTGAACCGGGCGCAGACGGAAATCCGCTACAACCGCACCGATGGCCTGCCCTGGCGCATCTGGGCTCCGTTTACGGAGGAACAGGCGCGGTGGGTAAACCTGACAAATGATTTCCTGGCGCTTCCTGATGGCGGCATTCTGGTGACCCATGAGCTGGACGGGTATCGCCATATCTACTGGCGCAATGCCTCGAACGGCGAGATGCGGCAGGTGACGTTCGGAGACTGGGTGGTCAGCGACATTGCGGGCTATGACGCGGAAACGGGGGATATCTATTTCACCGGCTTCATGGATACGCCGCTGGAGAAGCATCTTTATGCGGTGCCGCTGGGCTGGAGCGATCAGGAGGTTGCGGCCAGGGGCGCGGCGCGGTTGCCGGACTCCGCCTGCATCGACACCACGCCCGGTTCGGCCCGCATGATGCAGGAATGCCCGGAAGTGCGCCGGATTACGCCGGAAGGCGGCAGCTGGAACATTGCGATGGGCGCGGGCGCCAAGAGCTATGTCGGCACTTTCTCCTCCCCCACGCAGCCACCGCAGACGGCGCTCTACAAGGCTGACGGAACACGCGTGGCGTGGATCAATGAGAACGCGCTGGACGAAAGCCATCCGTATGCGCCTTACCTTTCGTCGCACACCGTGCCGGAATTCGGAACGCTGAAGGCGGAAGACGGGCAGACGCTTTACTATTCGATCCAGAAGCCGCCGGGATTTGACCCGGCGAAGAAGTATCCGGTGATCGTGGAAGTGTATGGCGGGCCGCATGTGCAGCGGGTGTCCAATGACTGGCGGCCGCTGGGCGACCAGTTCTATACTCATGCTGGCTACATCGTGTTCCGCCTGGACAATCGGGGCAGCTGGAACCGGGGCAAGCGGTTTGAGGATGTCATTCACCTTCTGACCGGCGGGCCGGAAGTGCGCGACCAGTTGGCAGGCGTGGCGTGGCTGAAAGAGCAGCCCTTCGTGGACGCGGGCCGCATTGCCATCCAGGGCTGGAGCTATGGCGGCTACATGACGCTGATGACGGCGGCGCAGGCGCCGGAGGGAACGTTTGCGGCGGCGATTGCCGGGGCGTCGGTCACTGACTGGTCGCTCTATGATACGTTCTATACGGAGCGATACATGAGCACGCCGCAGCTCAACCCTGACGGCTATCACGCTTCCAGCGTGTTTGCGCATATTGACGGGCTGACCGGGCCGCTGCTGCTGATCCACGGGATGGCAGACGACAATGTGACGTTTGACAACACGACCCGCCTGATGGCGGAGCTGCAGGCGCGCAGCCAGCCTTTTGAGCTGATGACGTATCCGGGCCAGCGCCATGGCATCCAGGGCGAGGCGCTGCAGGTTCACCTGATGCGCACGCGGCTGGATTTCCTCAAGCGGCACCTCAAGGGCCCGGCCGAATGAGCATCCGCCCCTGGAAAATCCTGTCTTCACAGCAGGTGATGAAGGACAAGTTCATGGGCCTGCGCACCGACCGCTGCGCGCGGGAGGACGGGCATATCGTCGAGAACTATCATGTCGTTGAACTGGCAGAATGGGTGACGGTGATCCCGGTGACGGATGCGGGCAATGTCGTGCTGGTGCGCGAATACCGGCATGCGGCGCAGGCGGTGATGGTGGGCCTGCCGGGCGGAGCGTCTGATCCGGGCGAGACGGATTGGGCCGCCGTTGGCGCGCGGGAGCTGCGCGAAGAGACAGGCTATGTGGCCCGCGAGATGGTGTGGGTGGGCGCGTGCCATCCCAACCCGGCCACGCAGGACAACATGTTGCACTATTACCTCGCGCTTGGCTGCACACCCGGCGCGAGCCAGGACCTTGACCCCAACGAGGAGATCGAGGTTCTTGAAATGCCGTATGCGGAGTTCCTGGAATACGGCAACCAGCCCGTGCAGCACGCGCTGCATGCGGCGGCGCTGTTCTATGCCGAGCGGTATTTCCTGAAACATCCGGAACACCGCCCGAAGGAGTAATGCCCATGCCCGCTTTTCAGCCGACGGCCGACCAGTTCCGTGCGTTCCGGGATGACCCGTATGACGGGCCGGTGGCGCAGGTGAACATCCTGAAGTTCAAAGTGAAGGCGGAGTATCGCCCCGAAGACCCGGAATATGGCGAGAAGATCAGCGGGCGAGACGCGTACATGCGTTATTCGGAAGCCTTTACGGTGGCAGCCGCCGAAGTGGGCGGGACAACGCTGCTGCTGGGGGATACAGAGCGGTTTTTCATTGGCAACGGGGACTGGGACGCGGTTCTGGTGAACCATTTCCCGAACCGGCAGGCATTCATCGCGACGCTGAACCACAAGGACTACAAGGAGATGGCACGGCATCGGGAGGCAGGGCTGCTCTGCCAGGAGCTGATCGTGACGCGGCCGACATGGGTGAATGGGGAGAAACAATGAGCGGGTATGAAGTCTATGGGGCGCTGGGGTCTCCCTATTCGTTGAAGGTGCGCGCGGCGATGCGGGCGAAGGGATTGCCGCATAGCTGGACGGGCATGACGGGCGAGGAGCGCGGGGTGATCATGCCGAATGTGAAGGCGCAGGTGATCCCAGTGATCCGGAAGCCCGATGGCAGCTGGACGAATGATTCAACGCCTTTCCTGCTCTCGATTGAGGATGAAGGCCGCGCTTTGGTGCCAGATGATCCAGCGCTGCGCTTCGTGTGCCTGCTACAGGAGGACATGGCGGACGAATGGTTCATGAAGGCGATGTTCCATTATCGCTGGTTCTATGAAGCCGATCAGGAATGGTGCGCCAACTGGCTGATGTATGACTCGATGCCGAATGCTGGGCTGGAAACGGTGGAGAAGACGGCCGCCGTGATCCGTGCGCGGCAGATTTCTCGGATGGCGCTGGTGGGGTGCACGCCGGAGACGGCGCCGGTGATCGAAGCGAGCTGGAAGCGGAGCTGCGAGGCGCTGCAGGAGATGGCGCTGGGGCCGGGGCGGTTCCTGTTCGGCGACCGGATTTCGCTGGCCGACCTTGCCTTCTATGGGCAACTGAAAGTGATGAGCTATGATCCGACGCCGATGGCGTGGATGCGGGAAGCGGTGCCTTACCTTTATCGATGGCTGGACCATGCCGATGATGCCAGCGGGATTGGCGGGGACTGCGCGGGCGCCGAAGCGGCGCTGGCGAGCCCTGCCATAAACAAGCTGCTGGCGCAGGCGGGCGACACCTACCTGCCCTTCCTGCTGGCGAACGCCAAGGCGATTGAGGCAGGGGCGGAGACCTTTTCGCTGACGATCGAAGGGGGCCGGTATGAGCAGGGCGTGTTCAAATATCAGGTGAAGTGTCTTGCGAGCCTGCGCGAGGAGTGGCAGCGGCTGGACGCAGACACGCACGCCGGGCTGGCGCGGCTTATCGGACCGGGAGCAGACATACTTGGCTGAAGACCTTTCCCCCATTTCGCGCCTGCTTCACCGGCGGGGCGAAAACCTGCAGAAGGGCGATCCTGTCGCCCTGCCCATCGTGGCATCCACCACCTTTCACCTGCCCGGCGACCCGCAGGCGAGCCATGTGTATGGCCGCTATGGCAATCCGACCGTTGAGGAAGTGGAGGCCGAGATTGGCCTGCTGGAAGACGCCGAGGCTGTGCTGTTTCCCTCCGGCATGGCGGCGATTGCGGCGGTGTTCTACGCTTACCTGAAGCCAGGCGACCGGGTGCTGGTGCATGCGGACGGCTATTACAATGCCCGCGCGCTGCTGGAGGCGTATTTTGCGCCGCTGGGGATCGAGATTGCCACCTGCCCTACGGCAGAGATGGCGGAGGCGGACCTGACGGGCGTGAAGCTGGTGCTGGCGGAGACGCCGTCCAATCCGGGGCTTGAGGTGTGTGACCTCGCCAAGCTGGCATGCAATGCCAAGGCGGCGGGCGCGCTGCTGGCGGTGGACAACACGACCGCAACGCCGCTCTGCCAGCGCCCACTGGACCTTGGCGCAGACTTCACGATCATGGCCGACACCAAGGCGATGGCCGGGCATTCGGACATTCTGGCCGGGCATGTGGCGAGCCGTGATCCGGGCCTGATGGCACCGGTGAAAACCTGGCGGCGGCTGGGCGGGGCGATCTGCAGCCCGTTTGATGCCTATCTTTTGCACCGGGGGCTTGCGACGCTAGAGCTGCGCGTGGCGCGGGCGAATGCCAATGCGCTGGCGGTGGCGAACGCGCTCTCGGGCATCGAGGGCGTGACGGGGCTGCGTTATCCGGGGCTGGCGACGGACCCGGCGCATGGCGTGGCGCGCAAGCAGATGAGCGGGTACGGACCGATTGTCAGCTTCTGCCTGCCGAGCCGGGACCTCGCCGAGCAGTTCATTGAGCGCCATCCTCTTATTACACCGGCAACAAGTTTTGGCGGCGTACATTCGGCCGCTGAATGCCGTGTGCGCTGGGGCGACAAGGTCCCCGAAGGCTTCATCCGGATGGCCTGCGGCATCGAGCCGGTTGCCGACCTCACCGGGGCGACCGTGCGGACGCTGGACGCGCTGCACCTGCGCGGTGGTTAGGGGTTAGCCATCGGCGGACCGGACCGCTATGATGGCTGCAGATTCGAGTTTTGCGGGGTCCGGCGATGCGCCGTTTTGGTTTAATCGTGCTGTTCATCCTGCTCGCCGGCGCAGCCTATGGCTGGTACGCGCTGCGCAAGCCGCCCAAGCCGATGGAAATGTCCGAACCTGTCCGCATCCATCAGGGTGTCGTGATCGGGGGCGTGGACCGGGACAACCCCGACATGATCGTGTTCAACGGCATTCCCTACGCCACGGCCAAGCGCTGGAGCCCGCCGGCTGCGCCGCCGCAATGGGGCGCGATCTCGCGCGACACCCGGGACTACGGCCCGGAATGCATCCAGAGCCGTCAACGCTCCGGCGGCTTTGTGGATTCCATTCTGGAAGGCGTGGGCCTGTCTGGCTTCGAGCGAATGATGGCGCGCGTGGTGCTGTCGCTGCAGAAGACGCCGCCCGAGTCCGAAGACTGCCTGTCGCTCAACATTCGCACAGCTAATCTTGGCGGCCGTGACCTGCAGCCGGTGATGGTGTGGATCCATGGCGGCTCACACCAGTTCGGTTCAGGATCGCAGTCCATCTACCAGGCAAACGGCCTTGTCGAAAATGGCGTGGTGCTCGTCACCATAAACTACCGCCTTGGCGCATTTGGCTATCTCGCCCATCCGGCCCTCACCGCAGATGCGGGAACGTCGGGCAATTACGGCTTGCTCGACCAGGTGTCGGCACTGAACTGGGTGCGCGAGAACATCGCCGTTTTTGGGGGCGACCCGAACAATGTGACCGTGTTTGGCGAAAGCGCGGGCGCCCAGTCGGTCACGGAACTGATGGCGAGCCCCCTCTCGGAGGGCCTGTTCAACAAGGTGATCCTGCAGAGCGGAGCAAGCACTTACAACGCGCTGCACCTGAAGCGCTCGGTGATCCCCGGCGTAAAGAGCGCCGAAGAAGCAGGCACTGAGTTCCTGTCGTCGCTTGTTCCGCCTACGGCGCGAGCAGCTGACCTGCGCAGCATTCCGGCGGCAGCGATCATCGCGCAGGCGGAAGCACGGCCGGACCTCAGCCCCTATTTCCTGCCGGTTGTGGATGGCAAGGTGCTGCCCCGGCCTATTGGCGCTGCCTTCCGCGATGGCGAGGTACCGCGTGTGCCGATGATTGCGGGGTTCAATGCCGACGAGGGGACGCTGTTCTATGACGCGATCTATTCGCCGACGGTTCTGAAGCCTCAGATGACCGGGACCCTGGAGGAGCGCGAAGCGGCGCTAGCCTCCGTGTTCGGACAGAACCCGGCCAAGGCCCTGCAGGCGCTTTACGGGATGAACACGCTGGAGAGCTGGGACAAGGGCGCGACCGACATGCTGGGCGACGACATGTTCGGGGTCCACATGCGCTTTGCCGGCCGGCGGAATGCCGAGGACGGGGCGCCGACCTATCTCTATCATTTCACGCGTGTCCCGCCGTCGCCGCGCCAGACGATCGGCGCCTTCCATGCGGCGGAAATCTCCTTCGTGTTCAACAGCCACCTGCCCGGACTGAAGGTCACGGACGCAGACATGGCGCTGACCGAAGCGATGATGACCTACTGGACGAACTTTGCCCGCACGGGAGATCCGAACGGAACCGGGGTGCCTGAATGGCCCGCCTATTCCCTGGACCGCGACGTGTGGCTGGACCTCAACCATTCGATCCGGGTGATCGAAGGGCTGCGCGCGCGCCGGCTCGACATTCTGGAAGAGACGCTATTGCAGCGGATCGAGAAGATGGCAGGCCCTCCACCGATGCCGGATCTGCCGGAACCGGTGGCGCCGGATGAGCTGTCCGCGGTGGAGGCGGAGGTAGAGACTGCGCCCGTCATCCGGCGGGAACCGGCGGCCTCGCGCCCGCCTGCCGCTGCCCCGCGGAAGGAGGCGCTGCCTGAACCGGTCTTGCGGCCGTTGAACCCGCCCGTGGAAGTGCCCGCTGAGGACGATGCGAATGCGGCGGTTCCCGCGCCCGTTCCAACTCCAGCGCCGGAGCCCCAGCCTCTTCCCGAGGTGGCCCCTGCATCAGAGCCGCTCTCAGACGGACAATAGGCTTTCGCAGATCGCCACAAGCCCTGCCTGATCGACCTCGTCGAAGGCATCATACTCGGTCGAGTCGACATCGAGGACGGCGGCGAGGCTGCCATCGACGCGGAAGACCGGGACGACGATTTCCGAATTGGAGGCCGAGTCGCAGGCGATGTGGCCGGGAAATTCGTGCACATCCGGCACGATGATGGGCTCTTTCGTAGCGGCGACATGGCCGCAGACGCCCTTGCCAAAGGGAATGCGCAGGCAACCGAGCGTGCCCTGGTAGGGGCCCACGACAAGCTCATCGGCTTTCAGCGGATCGACGAGGTAGAAACCAGTCCAGAAGAAACGCGGCTTGAACGCCTGGGTGAGCAGGCAGGCGGCCGAGGCATAGCGCGCGGTGTCGGAGGTTTCCCCGGCTACGACGCTGTCGATTTCTTCCTTGAGCTGGCGGTAGGCTTCAGCCTTGTCCATGGGGCGCACCTTCTGATGGGTTGAAGCGCTCTAGATATGCGCTCGCGCGCGCTTGTCCATTCACCCGTCTGCCATCAGGCGGGAAAGGGCTGCGGCGCGTTCAGGGGAATTGAGCCAGGCTGGGGCATCCAGATTGGATTTCAGGCGCTCGGGCCGGGTCGTCGAGAAAAGGACGAGGCCGCCGGCATTCTGCTGGATGGCGTGGGCGAGGTATGCCTGCGCGAGGGCCGAGGGATCCGCCGCGTCGATGCCGAGGGCGGAGGACCAGCGGTCTTTCAGCGCGGCGTCTCCCTTGAGGCGGCCGAGCTGGTCCTGGAAGCGTTGACCAAGGCAGGAATGCGTGACGACGAGCGCAGGACCGGAGGCAGCAGGCGGAGGCAGGCCGGGGCGAAGGCTTGCATCAAACTGGGCCACCTCGCCATAGGCTGCGCCGCTGGCGGCGATGGCCTGCATGGCACCGGCATCTGGCGCTATGCCGTAGGCGCGGGCCTTACCATCGCGCACCATCCGATCGAGGAAATCGCGGACCTCTTCGCTCTGAACATGTTCCGGCTTGCACTCGTGCAGGAGCAGGACGTCTACATGATCTGTGCGCAGCTCTCTGAGGCTTGTCTCGAGGCTGAGCTGCATCCGCTGGCGGTCGAAGACGTCAAACTCCGGGAAGCGCACGGTTGGCGGCGGCACGATCGCGCGCAGGGGGGGAATGCGGCGCAGGAGTGCCTGGGCCTTGCCTTGAGCGCGGGTGTAGAAATCGGACGCCGGCGGCAGGATACCGACCTTGGTGGCAATCAGCACTTCATCCCGCATGTGGGCGAAGGCTTCACCGACCATCGCTTCACAGCGCCCGTCGCCATAGAGGCGCGCGGTATCGAAATATGTCACGCCCTCCTCATGCGCTTTGCGCAGCAACTCCACGGCGGAGCGGGGATCGTTAACGCAATGCAGCAGCCCTGTGCCAAAACCAAGCGGTCCGGACGGCCGGGAGAGCAGCCGGGAGACCGCGTCTACGGAGCGATTACTGGTCATCGCGGCAGGTGACTTAGAGTTAATGAGCATGTCAACAAATCAATTTTTGCGTGCAGTTGGCAGGTCAAGCTGCACCTCCGGCACCCTTTATGCATTATTCGTGCAAAGATATGACGGGCGCGAAGAACGGGGACTTTGATGGCAGCCAGACATGACGCAATCGTGGTGGGCGCGGGCGCTTCGGGTGGGCTCGCTGCGGCGCTGCTTTGCGAGCAGGGATTGTCCGTTCTGCTGCTGGATGCGGGCACCGAGTATCCGTTCTGGCGCAAGCCGCTGAGCAAGACAGTGGCAGCCACCATCGGGGCGGTTTCAGATCCGAGGCTGGCGAACTTCCTGCACCCGAGGCTCATCAATGCGGGCACCAAGGTGCTGCGCGGCGCGGGGCGCATCCGCCAGCCGGTGCAGACCGAGTGCTTCGCCTGGGTCCAGAAGCCCGACGCTTTTGTTGATGACAAGGACCATCCCTACGAGACGCCCGATGGCGCGCCGTTTACCTGGATCCGTTCGCATGGCGTGGGCGGACGGATGGTGGTGCCGGGGCATGGGCGCCAGTATTACCGGTTTGGCGCCACCGATGTAGGCCCCAAAACCGACATGCCGAGCCCCTGGCCCTTCGGCATTGAGGAACTCGAGCCCTGGTATCAAACGGTTGAGCGCCACCTGGGCCTTGCCGGCGGGCAGGACGCCTCGGGCTTTATTCCCGACAGCCTGATTGCGCGGCCGATTACGCCGAACGCCTCTGAAGAAGTCGTGCTGGAAACGATCGGGCAGAAATGGCCGGGCGCCGAGAAAATGCTCAGCCGGTATGCCCCTCCTGTGGACTTTGCCGGCATGGCAGATGCGACCGGGCGGCTGACCCTGCGCGTGCGCGCCAATGCGCAGCGCATTCTGGCTGGCCCTGATGGAAGAGTGAGCGGTGTCGAGTGGCTGGACCCGATTACGGGGCAGCGCGAGTCAGCGGAGGCGCCGCTGGTGTTCCTCTGCGCTTCGGCGTTGGAATCGACGCGCATCCTGCTCAATTCTGGCAACGCGGCTGGCGCGCTGTCAGACCAGTTGCCCGCGCTGGGACGTTACCTCACCGATCATGTGATGCTGAAAGCCGAAGGTATAAGCCCGCCCTTGCCGATGACCGATGCGGCAGAGCCGGGACGCTGTGTCTACCTGCCCCGGTTTGATTTGCGCGAGGGCGGCAATCCAGAGAGCCGGGGCTATGGCGTGCAGCTTTATGCGACCGTGAACCCGGCGGGCGCGTGGACGACGGCGGTTGCGTTTGGCGAGATGGCGCCATCACCGGAAAACCGCGTGACCCTTGCCAAAGGCAAGACCGGCAAATGGGGCGCGCCGCTGCTGCAGATCGACATGAAATGGCGCGAGCCTGAAATGACGCTGGCGGCCACCATGGGACGCGCGCTGGACGAGCTCTTCGCGGCAATCGGCGCAAAAGTTCTGGTGCGGCCTGCGGGCCCTGCCAATCCGGGAACCTCGGTACATGAGTGTGGCGGGGCAAGGCTGGGCACGGACGCGCAAACCTCCGTGCTTGATCCAGACAACCAGTGCTGGGCGATGCCGGGGCTTTACGTCACCGATGGGGCGGGGTTGCCCTCACAGGGCATCCAGAACCCGACGCTGACCATCATGGCACTGACCGCGCGGGCCTGCGCGCACGCCACCCGCTAGGCGCTAGCAACACCCCGCCATTTCCTGATTCCCCCTGAACCGGGGATGGCCCTGTCTGCGCGCGATGCCGATACAGGCCGCCTGGACCGGAAACCGCCTTGCTGTTGCCCAGATACTGCCGGTCCCGGCAGATAGGCCTTCAACTTCCAGCCAGGATGGAATGAGACGTTGAAGCCGCCTGCAAGCTCTGAAATAGTTTACGGAGAGGCATCAGCGGAATGCCGGCAGGAGGATTTCCGAGTGGTGCCACGCGTCAGGTCCAGCGCAGTCGCACTGGCCGCATGGACGTTCCTGGCAGCAGGCGCGCCGGCGCTTGCCCAGAACCCGGCACCGATCGAGGTCACTCCACCCGATTTTTCCTTCGAGCCGCCTCCCGAAGCCTATGAGGATGTCGAGTATCTGAACGAGTTTGGCGACAGCGCGCCGCAAACTGACCTTGAAACGGTGCAGGATGCGCACGCTCGGCTGCTGCGCGACAGCGAGCTGCAGCTGACCCGGCCGGAACTTGAGGACGTTGACGTCGAGCCGGTTGAGCCGCCCGGCTGGCTCGCGGCGTTTGGCCGGTTCATCGAATCGCTGGCGCCGGTGTTCATGGTCATCTTCTGGATTGCGGTCGGTCTCGTCGTTGCGGGCGTCCTCTATTTCCTGTTTGGCGAAGCCATCCGGATGCGTCTTGGATTGACCCGCAAGAAGACGGAGAAGCCTGCTGATGATATGTTGACGGACATCCGGCCAGATGCGGACCGGGCGCGGTCTCTGCTGGAAGAAGCCGACGCGCTGGCGCGTGAGGGCAAGTTTGCCGAGGCGGTTCACCTGCTGCTCTTCCGGTCCATCGAGGATGTCCAGGAACGTCTTGAAGGCGGCGTACCGAGCTCTATGACCGCGCGGGAGATTGCCGGTCTCGGCAGCCTGCCGGAACGCGCGCGGCGCGCCTTGCGGCCGATCATCCAGATCGTCGAGCACAGCTTCTTCGGCGGGCGGGATGTGGATGCCGCTGGCTGGCAGAGCGCCCGGCGCAGCTATGAGGACTTTGCTTTCGGGGAAGGCTGGGCATGAGCGGCGCGAGTGAGTCTCCGTTTTCCGCCCGCGCGGTGGCGATCATGGTGGCGATTGCCGTGATCTCTTTTGGCGGCGTGCTTGTGCTGGCCGGCTGGGCGCCGGAACTGCGCCAGCGTGATCAGGCGGGCGATCATCCTTATTCCACCTCGGCGCTCGGATATAACGGCTTCGTGCGCCTGATGGAGGCGCAGGGGTATCCTGTCAGCGTGTCGCGTCTTGAACGCAATCTGGAGACCCGCGACTGGGGCCTTATGATCCTGACCCTGCCCGCTTTTGGAAATTTCGATGCGCTGGAGGATACGGCGTTCCAGCTGCCCGCGCTTGCCGTGCTTCCCAAATGGTATGGCCGGCCTGATCAGCTTAATCCAAGCCGTCAGGCCGACACGCGCTTCATCGACGCGCGCGACCTGAACGACCGGTTACGGAGCATCTATCCCGATGCTGAAATCCTGCGGGTGAGCATCCCCGCCGAGATGGACGGCGACTTTGATGCCGGGGCCGTAAAGCCGGATGTACGCCTTCAACTCATCCGGTCAGACGCGCTGGAGACCGTGGTCGGAACCGATGACGGGGCGCTGGTGGCGTATGACCCTGACACGGGCCTCTACATCCTCAGCGATCCGGACATGATCAACACGTTCGGGCTGGCCCGTGTGGAAAATGCGATCTTTGCAACCAACCTCGTGAACTATATGCGCACGTCGGATGGCGAACCGATCCTGATGGACGCGACGCTGCACGGGTTCTCCCGCTCTGAAAACCTGCTCAAGATGCTATTCAGCGTTCCCTATATCGGCGCGACGCTCATCGCGCTGGCGAGCGCGCTGTTGCTGGGATGGGCCGCGATCGTGCGTTTCGGGCCACCAGCACGGGAAGCTCGCGCCATTGCGCTCGGCAAGCAGGCGCTCGCCGACAACTCGGCCGGCCTCGTGACCATGGCGCGCCGGGAAACCCGAATGGCGCCGGGCTATGTGAGCCTCATTCGCCGCCGCTTGGCGCGGGCACTCGGCCTGCCAAAAACGTTGACTGAAAGTCAGCTGACGGAAATTTATGACAGGATGGGACCCACGGAAGCATATGGGCGGTCCTTCTCTGAACTCGAAATAGCCATCAAGGCACTCGCCACGAACCGGGAGGATCTCTTGCAAAGCGCAAGGGAGCTGCACCAGTGGCGCAAGGAAATCATCAGGAGAACTATGCATGAGCGTGGCTGAAATCCGCAACCTGGCCGATCGAATCCGCACCGAAGTGCGCAAGGCCATTATCGGTCAGGATGCGAGCGTTGACCTGTTGTTAGTCGCCCTCTTCTCGTCCGGGCACGTGCTTCTGGAGGGGCCGCCCGGGACGGCCAAGACACTTCTGGCGCAATGCTTCTCCCGTGCGATCTCGCTTCAGTTCGGCCGCATCCAGTTTACTCCGGACCTGATGCCAGGGGATGTTCTGGGCACGAACCTTTTCAATTTCCAGACCAATCAGTTCAGCCTCACCAAAGGGCCGATCTTTACCGACATCCTGCTGGCCGATGCGCTCACCCGGACGCCGCCAAACCCGCCGGCGGCGCTGCAGGAAGCGACTCAGGAGCGCAAGGTGACCATCGACGGGGAAAGCTATCCGCTGACCCCGCGCTTCACCGTGATCGCGAC
>SXGS01269534.1_pt1 | contig 14465 bp, 14 predicted proteins | sample 3174681 | NCBI WGS metagenome assembly SXGS01 (sample SAMN11356861, study PRJNA531348) | freshwater metagenome | isolation source: freshwater sample F1-80 | place: China: Fuxian Lake, Yuxi | collected 2017-12-25
GCCGCCATCAGCCAACATCCGGACGTCGACCTGGGTGGCGTAGCCCGCCATCGCCTCATCGACGGCGTTGTCGACCACCTCCCACACCAGGTGGTGCAGGCCACGTTCCCCGGTGGACCCGATGTACATGCCGGGCCGCTTCCGGACCGCCTCCAACCCCTCGAGGACCTTGATGGAGTCGGCGCCGTAGGCGTCGGGGGACTTCTTCTTCGTGGCAGGCACGGGCGCGCGCGTCTCCTTGATTTGCCGACGGGTGGCGAACGTGGCCGCCCAGGGTGTTTCCATCAGTCTACCGTTAAGGACGGACAGGACCGATTCTGTAACGGCGTTTCTACACACCTAATTGCGCCGTGCACGGAATATCGCGGGCGAAGATGCCTCCGGACGCTTGCGGCGCGGAACCGCGACGTTCTGGTGGCGCTGGGGCTGTTGTGGTAGGGGGGCTCAACCGTACGTGTCGCGCGGGCCCCGGCCGGAGATATGGCGGGGACCTTTGCGCCACGAAGGGGCTGTGGGGCCGCTGATTTTGAGGACGGTGACCACCCCGTCGCCGACGGCGTTGGCGATTTTAGCCAGCAGTTGCGTCTGCACCAGGCGGAGCTGGGTCGCCCAGGCGGTGGACTCTGCGGCAATGCTGAGCACGCCGTCGCGCAGAGCGATCGGCTGGGCGTGTTCGGCGATCTGCTCCCCGACCACGCCGTCCCACCGGGCGAAAACCATGCCCTCGGCGACTTTCGGCGACCAGCCGTTGGCGCTGGAGAGTTCGCGCGCAGCAGGACCGACCGGCTGTGGATCGCGGGAATCCGGGCCCGGCCCCGACCAACGACGGCGTCCGCCCGGTGCTGTCGACCGGTGCCGCTCGGGGGAGCTACGGCCGCGGCCGACCTCTTTTCCCAACCCGCGCGCGGAGGCGCGTGCCTCTTCGAGGGCGCGTCGCACCAGGTCCATCCCCGGTATGGCGGCTAGGTGCTGCGGCGGCGCTGGGAGGTCGGCGGTGCCGTCACCGTCGGCGCTGTGATTGTCGGGGGGAGGAGTCGGACCGGCGGGCGGCATCATGGCAGCACCGCCGACGCCCGACCGTTGTCGTCGTCGCGCAGAGTGATCCCGATCTGGGTGGCATCCCAGTCCGCGGGGATGTCCTCGGCGACGGCTGCGGTGACGAGCACCTGTTCGGCACCCGCCACCGCGGCGGCCAGCGCCCGGCGGCGCGAGTTGTCCAATTCAGCGAACACGTCATCCAGTATGAGTACCGGTTCGCCACCTTCGTTCCCCAGGAGTTCGTAGGCCGCCAGTCGAAGTGCCAAGGCCATCGACCAGGATTCGCCGTGGCTGGCGAAGCCTTTAGCCGGTTGGTCACCGAGGTTCAGTTCCAGGTCGTCGCGGTGGGGGCCGACCAGGCACACACCTCGTTCAAGTTCGGCATCCCGGCGGCGCGTCAACGCCGCCTCAAGTGCCTGCCGGCACTCGGCGACCCCGGCCGCACCCGGGTGCTCCCATGCACCGGTGCTAGGGCGGTAGGCGATACCGGCCGGGCGCGACGTGGGCGCTAACACCTGATAGGCCTTTTCCACTTCGGGTGCGAGGAGGTTTACCAACTCGAGTCGGGCCGCCATCAATTCCGCGCCATGCTCGGCAAGGTGGCCGTCCCACACCTCAAGGGTGTCCATCAATGTCGGGTCGGCGCGGAACCTCCCTCCGGTTGCCGATTTCAGTAGCGCCGTGCGTTGCCTGAGCACTTTGTCGTAGTCGGCGCGCACGGCGGCAATTCTCGGACGGCGAACCGTCGCCAGTTCGTCGAGGTAGCGTCGCCTCTCGCTGGGGTCACCCCGGACTAGGGCCAGGTCCTCCGGGGCGAACAGCACTGCACGGACGGCGCCGAGTACTTCGCGGGCACTGCGTGCCGGCGCGCGATTCAACCGGGCTTTGTTCGCCCGCCCCGCGACGATCTCAAGATCTACCGCGAGTTCACGGCCGTCATTGACCACGATTGTCGAGATGATCGCGCGTTCTGTCCCGGCCCGCACCAGCGGTGCATCATTGGCAACCCGGTGTGAACCGAGCGTGGCGCAATACCACAGCGCCTCAACGAGATTCGTTTTTCCGAAACCGTTGGGGCCTACGAACACCGTCCGGCCCGGGCTGAGTTCAAGATCGACTTCAGACCACGATCGGAAGTCGCGTAGCCCGAGATGACGAACATACATTCAATTCAGCCGGACAGCGGAATTCGTTTTACCGCGTGGCCACCGAACTGGTTACGCAATGCCGAAACGGCTTTCATGGTGGGCGACTGTTCCTGTCGCGAGGCGAACCGGGCAAACAGGGATGCCGCAATTACCGGCGTCGGTACGCGGTGATTAATGGCCTCTTCCACCGTCCAACGACCCTCGCCGGAGTCTTCGGTGTAGTCGGAGATATCGGTGAAGCTCGGGTCTTCGGCGAGCGCCTTCGCCAGCAGCTGCTGCAACCATGACCGTACGACGGTGCCGTTGGTCCAGGCCTGGATGACTGCCTGGGTGTCGGTTATGAGTGGCTCGGCAGCGAGCAATTCATAGCCTTCCGCGTAGGCCATCATCAATCCGTACTCAATACCGTTGTGCACCATCTTGGCGTAGTGCCCAGCGCCGACCGGCCCGGCATGCACAAAGCCGTCGCCGACCGGGCCCGGGGGCCGCAAGGTATCGAATATGGGCATCATCCGCGCGACGTCGGCGTCACTCCCGCCGACCATGAGGCCGTAGCCCTCGGTCAGTCCCCAGATACCGCCGGAGACACCCGCGTCAACGAACCCGATGCCTTTCTTCGCCAGCAGTTCAGCGTGCGGGCCATCTTCGGTGAAGCGGGAGTTGCCGCCGTCGACCACCAGATCACCGGAACTGAGGACCTCCGCCAGCGACACGATGGTCTCGTTTGTGATCGGCCCGGACGGAACCATCACCCAGACCACACGGGGACTTTGGAGTTTGTCGGCAAGCGCCGCCAAGGTCGGTACGTCGGAGACCTCCGGACGCGGATCGAACCCGACGACGTCGTGTCCCCCCTCGCGGAGCCTTTCCCGCATGTTGAAACCCATTTTTCCCAGACCAACCAAACCCAGTTGCATGCGCGTTTCTTTCTCGAGTTTTTCGGTCAGCCGGGTAGGCGGACCGGCATCAGCAGATAGACGTAATCGGTATCGGCGGCCGGGAAGGGTCCCGGGCCGGCGAAGTCGATGGCAGTGTCGCCGACCGGGCGTAGCACCGCGGGTTTGCTTGACGTGGTGAATCCGAACAGAGCGCGCTCGCAGTGCAGCGAACCCAGGCCGTCGGTGAGGTAGGTCGGGTTGAACGCGATAGTCAATGGTTCACCCGCAAATTCCACGGGGAGCTGCTCTTCGGCAAGGCCGACTCCATCCGCGCCAGCTGACAGGCGTAGTGAATCCGGCCCGAACTCCATCCGAATCTGGGAGCCGCGCTCAGCCACCAGCGCCACTCGTTTGATCGATTCGGTGAGTTCGGCGATCGCAACTGTTGCCATTGCCGTGTGCTCAGCGGGCAACAACTGCCGAAATTTTGGGAACTCGTTTTCCAAAAGACTGGTGGTACTTCTCCTGCCGCCGCTGCGCATTCCGAGCAGCCGCGCATCATCGACGGCCGCGCCGGTACCGAGAGCCAGGTGCACTTCAGACCCCGAGGTCACCGCCTTGGCGGCCTCCGCCAGCATCTTGGCCGGCACAAGCACAGCAGCCTCGATGTCGGCGGAGGTGGTGACCCACGTCAACTCACGTACCGCGAGCCGGAAACGGTCAGTGGCTGCCAGCACAACCTTGGTACCGGAAATCTCGACCCGGATCCCGGTGAGCATCGAAATCTGCTCGTCGCGGCCAGCTGCCACCGCCACCTGACCGACTGCTTCGGTGAACAGATCTGCCGGGAGGACGCCGGTCTCCTCCGGCAAGGTGGGCAACGTCGGGTAATCCTCTACCGGCATGGTGGGCAACGAGAATTTCGCGCTACCGCAATTCAACAGCATTCGGGAACCGTCGACACTTACCTCAACGGGCTTGGCCGGCAACGATCTGGTGATCTCGGACAACAACCGGCCTGAGACCAAAACTGCTCCCACTGAAGCGATTTCGGCGGGTACGTGGACTTCTGCTGACACGTCGGAGTCAAATCCAGTGATGGTCAGGCCCGCATCGGATCCGGTAATCAGGACGCCGGCGAGGATCGGCCGGGACGGTTGCTTCGTCGGCAGAATTCGCGCCACCCACGCGACCGCCTCGGCGAAGTCATCGCGTGCGAGGCGAAATCTCAAGTCGGAGTCAACCATCGTGGTTGCCACGTCCATCGTGTCCTTTCGTCATCCCGGTAACGGTGATCCGGGAGCGCCCATCAAATGAACCGTAGAGCGTCAGGGCCGATCGCGAAAGCGAATCGGCTGGTGGCTGGAGGGTGTTCTTGGCTGGGGTCGAGCTGAAAATCACGAGCTTCCCCAGGGCCGTTCTTCTGGAAGGACTTATTCATAGAGATAACAGCAGTAGTAGTAGGGCCTGTGGAAGCTGTTGGCAAGTGCACAGATCGACTGTTGAGACCGGGTACGGGGTTGTGGATGGGATGTCGGTAACTCAATAGGGAGGCGGGTGGGCCTGTGCACTGCGGCCGGGGTTGTGGGGAAGGCCGCTGCAATCGGGAAGGGTTTTTGGGCTTGTCCACAGGTTGCCCACACGCCTCCGGCGGTGCTGCTGATACGGAAGTGACGAAAGTTTTTAGCGTTTGGCGCGCTGGCGGATTTGCGTGGTGAGTTCTTTAACGTGGTCGAAAATCTCACGCCGGTGCGCCATCTCGCCGAGGATCTTGCGCTGTGCGTACATGACCGTGGTGTGGTCGCGACCGAAGGCCTGGCCGATTTTCGGCAACGACAGATCCGTAAGTTCGCGGCACAGATACATGGCGATCTGCCGAGATTGTGCCAGCGTTCGCGTTTTGCCGGGTCCGCGCAATTCCTCGACGGTGGTGTCGAAGTACTCAGCGGTGGCGGCCATGATCATGGATGCGCTGATTTGGATCGTGCCGGCATCGGCGACCAGGTCCCGCAGAACGATCTCCGCCAATGCGGCGGTGATCGGGGTTTTGTTCAACGACGCAAACGCGGTAACCCGGATCAGTGCACCCTCAAGTTCACGGATGTTGCGTTCGATGCTGCTGGCGATGAGCTCGAGAACGTCGTCCGGGACGTCGAGCCGCTCCATCTGGGCCTTTTTCCGCAAGATTGCGATGCGGGTTTCCAGTTCCGGCGGCTGGACGTCGGTGATCAGTCCCCATTCGAACCGGGTCCTCAGCCGGTCCTCAAGGGTAGCCAACTGCTTGGGCGGGCGGTCCGAGGAGATGACGATCTGCTTATTGGCATTGTGCAAGGTGTTGAAGGTATGGAAGAACTCCTCCTGAATACCCTCTTTTCCCTCGATGAACTGGATGTCATCGACGAGAAGAACGTCGATCTCGCGGTAACTGCGCTTGAACGCGACCCTTCGGTCATCACGCAGTGAGTTGATGAAGTCGTTGGTGAATTCCTCGGTCGACACGTATTTCACCCGCATGCCGGGAAATAGTCGCTGGGCATAGTTGCCGGCGGCATGTAGCAGATGGGTCTTACCCAGCCCCGATTCTCCCCAGATGAACAGGGGGTTGTACGCCCGCGCGGGAGCCTCAGAGATGGCTAGCGCGGCCGCATGGGCAAACCGGTTCGACGAGCCGATGATGAAGGTATCGAAGGTGTAGCGGCGATTGAGACTGGTCTCGGCGGCTGCGTCCGCTGCACTGCCGGTTGGCCGCTCGGTGAAGTAACCGGGCCAGCTCTCATGGGCGCTGGCCAGGGCCTCGTGGTCGTCATCGACTTCGTCTGCTTCTGCCGCGCCGTCGGCGCGGGCGTCCTCGCCGGAACCGTCAGGGCCCGCTTCGATCCGCACGCCAAGCTCGATTCGCTGCCCAAGGCGTCGGCTGAGGGCGTCGATGATCGGTATCCGCAGGTGCCGCTCAATTTCGTTCTGGACAAAGGGACTCGGAACGGAGAGGAGGGCGAATCCCTCGGCGATGGTGAGCGGCTGGACGAGCTTGAGCCAGGCACGTTGCTGGGGCGTTAGAGGGGGATCAAGGACGGACACCGGGTGGTCGGCGGTCGCCTCGCCGCCGGGCCCTGCGTCACCGTTCAGCTCGGAGACCACTGAGCGCCAGACTGCGGTGAAATCTTGCGAGGGGTCTTCTGCCATCGGCGGTTCCCCCTGACCTCATGTCGTACGCCGAGCACTTACGCCCACCGAAACTGTCCACATGGTTATCCACAGGTGTGCACAGGATGGGGGCCTTGTCGCCGCAGCCTATTAGCGTTAGTTGTCCGGTGGCAGGGAATTCACCGAATGGTTGCTCGGGATTGTCCTGCCCAGCGAGAAGCTAACAGGTTTCGCCACCGGTGCCAACCGCTGGGAGCCATGTGAGTGAACTGCCAATGGGGGGTTGGGCCGCCCGTGGTTTGACCTGCGGAAGTGATCTCAGTACCCTCAAAGGGCCGCCAGTTATCGGGGGCACGGCAGCGACCGGTTAGCCGGGTGCGCGCCGGTACGAGCAATACTTGGTCAAAGCGGTTGCGCCCCAGATGGTGCCATGGAGCACCGGGCAGAACAGCTATTCGTGATGAGGAGAAAAGGCCGTGGCCAAGGGCAAACGGACGTTCCAGCCGAACAATCGCCGGCGGGCCAGGGTTCATGGTTTCCGCCTGCGGATGCGAACCCGAGCGGGCCGGGCGATTGTGACTGCGCGGCGCCGCAAAGGCCGCGGCTCGCTGACTGCCTGAATTCAAGGCGACGCGGAGTGCTCCCGGCCCGAAACCGGATGACGCGGTCTACGGAGTTCGATCTCGCTGTGCGACACGGCGTGCGGGCACCGCAGCGGTCCCTTGTCGTGCATGCCCGCCGATGCGACGACGGGTTGCTGGCCGGCTCGCCCCGGGTCGGTCTCATTGTCGCGAAATCTGTTGGTGGCTCGGTAGATCGGCATCGGGTAGCGCGACGGCTTCGGCACGCCGCGAGCGGTCTCCTCGCCGAGTTGGGTCCGGCCGACCGGGTTGTCATCCGCGCCCTTCCGGCCAGCCGCACCACCCCATTTTCTGCTCTTGAGCAGCAGTTATTCGCTGGAGTCCGACGAGCTCAGCAGCTTCTGAACGGACGCCGATGATAGTCCTGAGCCTCCGTCGAGTATCCGCTCCCAACGCTGCGGTGCGGATGGTTGTCACCGCCATCGAGATGTACCGCCACATGGTGTCGCCGCTGCGCCCTGCGTCCTGCCGTTTTATGCCGACGTGCAGCCAATACGCGGTGGAGGCCCTCACCGAGTACGGCCTGCTGCGTGGCGCGTGGTTGACACTGCGGCGACTGGGTCGATGCGGGCCGTGGTGTGCCGGCGGCTGGGATCCGATACCCGAGCGCGGGTCCGATGAAGGCTCACAACCCGAGGTCAGGAGCATGAATGTTTAACTGGTTCAGCCTCGATTACATCTACTACCCGGTGTCGGGGATTATGTGGTTGTGGTACAAGCTGTTCGCGGCCGTCCTGGGGCCGGAGAACTTCTTCGCCTGGGCGCTGACGGTGATGTTCCTGGTGTTCACCCTGCGGGCGTTGCTCTACAAGCCGTTCGTCCGTCAGATTCGGACCACCCGCCAGATGCAGGAACTGCAACCACAAATCAAAGCGCTTCAGAAGAAGTACGGCAAAGACCGCCAGCGGATGGCTCTGGAGATGCAGAAGCTTCAACGCGAGCACGGGTTTAATCCGATCCTGGGCTGCCTCCCGATGCTCGCGCAGGTCCCGGTTTTCCTGGGTCTCTATCACGTTTTGATGTCGTTCAACCGCACCCAGACCGGCTTTGGCAGGTTGGGTTTGTCGGTCGAGGAGAACCGCTCGCTGGGTAACTATTTCTTCAACGCCGAGGACGTCGGCCACTTTTTGGATGCCAACCTCTTTGGCGCGCCCATCGGCGCGGCGATCACCCAGCAGCATGGTCTCGCGGCTTACACGGTCTTCAGCAGGCCGGCCGTTGCCGCAGTCGCGGTACCGCTGATGATCCTCGCCGGCATCGCGACGTACTTCAACAGCCGGGCCTCTATCGCGCGGCAGAGTCCGGAAGCGGCCGCCAATCCGCAGACCGCAATGATGAACAAGCTCGCCCTGTACGTGTTTCCCCTCGGCGTCGTCGTGGGCGGACCGTTCCTGCCGATCGCGATCATCATCTACTGGGTGTCCAACAACATCTGGACCTTCGGCCAGCAGCATCTCGTGTTCGGGAAGATCGAGAAAGAAGAAGAGGCCCAAAAGCAGGAGGAGTTGGTCCGGCGCTCAGCCAATGCACCAGCTCCGGGGGCCAAGCCGCAGAAAGGCCGCAAGGGCGTTCCCGCGGAGGTGCCGGAGCTTTCCGGCGACGATCAGATCGCCGAATTCACAAAAGCCACAGGGGATTCCAACTCCACGACCAGCACCGCGGCTAAGTCCACGAGCGCCAACGGTGCCGCCAAGTCGGGGACCAACGGCGCCCAGGCCCCGAGTGGAACGCCCCGCCCCGGTGCGCGGCCGAAAAAACGCAAACGTCAACGCTGACCCGGATCATTTTCGGGCGGGAGAAGGAGTGTGTATGACTGAGACTGATACCCATGACGTGGGGGACGTGGCAACACAGGATGCCGCCGAGGCAGCGATCAGCGACGCGGCGGACGTTCCGGCGTCGTCAAGAACTGGCGACCGCGAGGATCGATTAGTCGCCGAGGGCGAGATCGCCGGCGATTACCTTGAGGAGTTCCTCGACCTCTTGGATTTCGACGGGGACATCGATCTCGACGTCGAGGGTGACCGCGCGATGGTGAGTATCGACGGTGGAGAGGACCTGACGAAGTTGGTCGGCCGTCGTGGCGAGGTGCTGGACGCCCTGCAGGAACTGACGCGCCTGGCGGTTCATCAGAAGACGGGGGAGCGCAGCAGGCTGATGCTCGACGTCGCGGGCTGGCGCCGCCGCCGCCGCGAGGAACTCACCGCGATGGGCGACAAAGTGGCGCGGCGGGTGCTCGCGAGCGGCCAGCGGGAGGAGCTCGCACCCATGACACCCTTCGAGCGCAAGATCGTCCACGACGCGATCGCGGCGGTCCCCGGCACCCGCAGCGAGAGCGAGGGAGTCGAACCTTCTCGCCGCGTGGTCGTACTGAAGACCGGGGATGCCGACGCCACCGGGCCGGCGGCGACCGACTGAAGTTACAGTGCTGTAGTTCGGTCGTGCCGAGGGGATGTTTCACGTGAAACATCCCGGTGCCCCCGCACCGCCGCCGGTCGCAGCGGAACTCTTCGGAACGCGCCTCGATCTGGCGCGCGGGTATGCCGATTTACTGGTGGGGCCGGGTGTCGAACGCGGCCTTCTCGGGCCCCGTGAGATCGAGCGCATCTGGGAACGGCACATCCTCAACAGCGTCGTGGTCAGCGAACTCATCGGGACGGGCGCGCAGGTGGTGGATATCGGTAGCGGCGCGGGCCTGCCGGGCCTGCCGTTAGCAATTGCGCGGCCCGACCTGACGGTCACACTGGTGGAGCCCCTGCTGCGGCGCGCGGACTTCCTCGCGGAGGCCGTCGAGGCGTTAGGGCTACCGGTTCACGTGGTGCGGGGCCGCGCAGAGGAGGCGGCGGTTCGATCCCAGTGCGCCAGCGCCGACTCCGTGGTGTCCCGCGCGGTTGCGGACCTTGAGAAGCTCGCCCGGTGGGGTCTGCCACTGCTACGGCCGGGTGGTCGGATGCTGGCCATTAAGGGGGAGCGCGCGGCGGCGGAGGTCACCGAATATCGTCGGCAGATGGCCGCGTTAGGCGCGACCGCGGTCGAGGTGGTGAGATGTGGAGTGGGCCGGTTGGATGCGCCAACCACGGTGGTGGCGGCGACCCGCGGGGAGCGTCCGCCGCCAGCCGGGAAACGGTCGGCGCGCAAGCCGGAGAGGAGAGGCCAGTGAGCGATGTTTCACGTGAAACACCGGGCGACGACGACCCCGGTGGTCAACCGTGGACGGTAGGCGGTGACGGCGACACACCGATCGGAGCGGCGGCCGAGCGGGCGATGCAGGTGCTCCACACCGCGACCCGCCAGTTGCCGAGGCCCACCCGCCGGAGGGTTTTCACCGTTGCCAACCAGAAGGGTGGCGTTGGGAAGACGACGACGGCGGTGAACCTCGCAGCCGCCCTCGCGGTTCAGGGGTTGAAGACGCTCGTCATCGACCTAGATCCTCAGGGCAACGCCAGTACCGCCCTGGGGATCGCAGATCGGCACTCCGGAACGCCGTCGTCGTACGAGGTGCTATTGGGCGAGATTCCACTCCATTCGGCAATACGGCAGAGCCCGCACAGCGAAAGGCTTTTTTGTGTGCCGGCCACGATCGACCTGGCCGGAGCGGAGATTGAACTTGTCAGCATGGTCGCCCGGGAGAACCGCCTGCGGACTGCACTTCTGGATCTAGAGGGAACAGACTTCGACTACGTGTTCATCGACTGCCCGCCCTCGCTCGGGCTGTTGACCCTCAACGCACTGGTCGCCGCCCCGGAGGTGCTGATCCCCATTCAGTGCGAGTATTACGCGCTGGAGGGGGTTTCCCAGCTGATGAAGAACATCGAGATGGTCAAGGCGCACCTCAATCCGGGACTGGAAGTGAGTACTGTGGTCCTGACCATGCACGACGGTCGTACTAAACTCGCCGACCAGGTCGCCGGCGAGGTCCGACGATACTTTGGCGATAAGGTTTTGCGCAGCGTCATCCCACGCAGCGTCAAGGTGTCCGAAGCGCCCGGATACAGCATGACGATCATCGATTACGACCCGGGTTCGCGGGGCGCCATGAGTTATCTCGACGCCAGCCGCGAGCTGGCGTTCCGGCCGTCCCCGGGGCCGATTAACAGGGAGGCACAGCCATGACAAAGCCATCACGCCGCAAGGGGGGCCTCGGCCGCGGATTGGCGTCGCTGATTCCCACCGGCCCTGCCGATGGCGGTCCTCGATTGGGTGAGGCTGCCGCAGATGTCGTGATCGGTGGCACGGCGGGCGAGGTCGTGGTCGCCGGGGGGGATTACTACCGGGAGATCGACCCGGCCGCCATCGTCCCCAACCCGCGCCAGCCACGTCAGGTCTTCGACGAGGAGGCGCTTGCCGAGCTTGTGCATTCGATCCGTGAGTTCGGCCTGATGCAGCCGATCGTGGTGCGAGAGGTTGCCGACGGTTCCGGCGGCACCCACTACCAGCTTGTGATGGGGGAGCGCCGCTGGCGGGCCTCTCAGCAGGCCGGCCTGACGGCGATTCCGGCGATCATCCGTGAGACCACCGACGATAATCTGCTCCGGGACGCCCTGTTGGAGAACATCCACCGGGCGCAGTTGAATCCGCTTGAGGAAGCGGCGGCCTACCAGCAGCTACTCGAGGAGTTCGACGTCACCCAGGATGAACTGGCCACCCGCATCGGCCGGTCACGTCCAGTGATCAGCAACATGATCCGGTTGTTGCGGTTGCCGATCGCGGTGCAACGGCGAGTCGCCGCCGGTGTCCTCTCGGCCGGGCACGCTCGGGCGCTTCTGTCGCTGGAGGCCGGCGCTGAGGCGCAGGAGGAGCTGGCTGCTCGGATCGTGGCGGAGGGACTGTCGGTGCGGGCGACCGAGGAGGCGGTGACATTGGCGAACCGCGACGGCACTAAGACACCGCCGCCGTCGCGGCGCAAGCCGATCCAGATGCCGGGCCTGCAAGACATTGCCGAGCGGATCTCCCGCAGTTACGACACCCGGGTGATGGTCAGCCTGGGCAAGCGCAAGGGCAAGATCGTTGTCGAATTTGGATCGGTCGAGGACTTACAGCGCATCGTGGCACTGATGGATCCGCAGAGCGCGAAATAGGCCCGGCTTCCCGCCGAACCCCATTACGTCACAGTGACGTAAGTGGGTCGGCTAGCCCCAGGGGAGCCACCGGAGTATCCGGCCAGTCTGAATTCCCCTGTGGGACGGGCTGAATTCCCCTGCGGGACGGTCTGAATTCCCCTGTGGGACAGGGGAACTCGGGGGACCGGAGCCCGGCACGGCGGATATCGGCCGGGGAGTGGCGCGTTCTCCTATCCTTAAGTGGCCGCCATGCGCTTTGCACCGCGGGAAAGCCGGGGAGGCTAGTGTCCGTTCTGATCAGGCCCCTGCGGCTCGACGGGTTCGAGCAACTGCCCAAACATGCGCGACGTTGCGTGTTCTGGGAGGTCGACCCGCGGACCCTGGCCGGCGAGCACCTGCCTGACCCCGAGTTCGAGAAGGAAGCGTGGCTGTCGATGGTCATGCTGGAGTGGGGTTCGTGCGGTCAGATTGCCACGAGCGCCCCCCAGGACGACGCTCGGGACGCCGACGAGCCATGCTTGGGCTACGTGCTCTACGCGCCACCACGGGCGGTACCGCGGGCCCAGCAGTTCCCCACCGGTCCGGTGAGCGCCGACGCGGTGCTGCTGACCTCCATGGGCGTGGAACCCGGCCAACCCGAGGGGTTACCAGCGATGCTGATCGGGCACGTGGTGAGCGAACTGGTACGACGGGGGGTGCGAGCACTGGAGGCCTTCGGCCGCACCGAGGCGGCCGCCGAACTGCGGGATCCCGACCGGGTTGATCCACACCTGCAGTCCGCGATCGCGGCCCTCGGTGATTGTTCTTTCGACCAGTGCATGATCGACGCGGGCCTGCTGCTGGATACGGGATTCACCGTGGCCGCTCCGCACCGTTACTTCCCGCGCCTGCGCCTGGAACTGGACCGGGGCCTGGGTTGGAAGGCCGAGGTGGAGGCCGCATTGGAGCGCCTCTTAGAAGGCGCTGAGCTACAACAACCCGTCGGCAGCGGTTAGACGGCGGGCCGGCCCTGGTCCACCGACTGCTCGTGCGCCAGTAATTCGGCGAAGGTCAACGTCCCGGTCGGACGGTCGTTCTTGCCGAGAAGGTAGAGACGTTTGACCGCCGCGAGAACGGCCTCGGCGATGGCGTCGCGACATTCCCGGGTCATGAGCATGCTGAGATCGTGGGGACTGGTGATGTAACCGACGTCGATCTGCACTGTTGGCATACGGGTGAGTCGCAGCAGATCCCACGTTCGGCCATGCGTGCGGCAATCTCGTAATCTTGTGCGCGCCACTACTTCTCGCTGCACGAAGTCCGCCAGATTGCGCCCGATGGTCGACACGGAACCGTGTGGACTGCCGAAGTAGAAGCAGGACACGCCACTTGCCGACGGGCTGGGCTGACTTTCGAAGCGAAGGCTGATCATGAGATCAGCCCCGAGCGTGTTGGCGGTAGCGGCACGCTCGGCATCGGCCGGATTGCGGTTCGCCGGACGGGACAGGAATGTCTCCATGCCGATCGCGGTCATTCGGCCCTCAAGCCGGCTGGCCAGATCCCACAGGATGTCTGCTTCGCTGATCGGGCCCTCAGGACCGTGCACGATCAGACCGCGATCATCCCCACCGCGGCCGGGATCGATGATGATCCTCTTGCCCGACAACCTCGGGCCGGAAACCCGAACGTGCTCTTCCTCGCGGATGGCGTGGAGTGATCCGCCGGTAACGCGGGAACCCAGAAAGTAAAGGGAGCGCAGCGTTTCCGGCCCGCAGATACCGTCCGCTGCCAGCCCGCACTCGCGCTGGTAGGACATCAGCGCATTGTGCGTCTGCAACCCGAAGTAGCCGTCCACCAACGCGGTGTAGAAGCCGAGGTCCTGCAGCCGTGACTGAAGGGTGGCAACGTCGTCACCGTACATCGGTGCGCCGAACTGGTGGGCAAGCGTGCGGGCGCCGAGGCGGTAGGACGCCTCCCGCAGCGCGCGGTGGGTGGCGTCTCCGACGAGGCCGTCGACCAAGAGTCCTCGGCGCTGTTGGAAGGCCCGCACCGCGTGGTCGAGTTCGGCGTCGAAGTTGTCGAGCGCCACATGCCGCCCGGTCGTTAAGTTGTCGTCCGGATATTCCAGTAACCCGAGAGCGGCCAGGGCAGCCCGAATCTCGACAACCGCGCTACCGCGGTCCCCCAGACGCACCACACCGCTTGGAGCGCCGCCCGGTCGTGAGGCGGCACCGTCGGCACCGTCGCTGGGAGTCCGCATGGTGGGTATTGTCGCAGATGAAGCGGGTCTTGAGGAAACCCCTCCGACGTCACGCGGGTAACGAATGCGTCTCTGCAGTTGTTATCCGCGCGGTCCGCGACCGTTCTAGAGGACGTCGGCGAGCTCGCGCAGCAACGCCGCCTTGCCTTTGGCGCCGACGACCCGTTTCACCGGCTTTCCGTCCTTGAATAAAATCAGTGTCGGAATTGAAACCACCTGGTAATCGCGAGCCGTCTCCGGGTTGGCGTCCACGTCGAGCTTGGCCACGGTCAGCTGCCCGGACTTCTCCGTGGCGATCTCCTCGAGGACCGGAGCCA